>JGI12109J20283_10054708_pt1 | contig 76104 bp, 65 predicted proteins | sample ElkSlonscriptome_12_FD_20283 | JGI IMG/M metagenome (IMG submission 20283) | reverse complement strand
CACCCGTCGGATCCGCGCGCGCCAGTCGGCGGCGAGCCGCTCGTGGTACTCCGCCGCGACCTCGGGTCTCGCGTGCGCCTCCAGCTGCTCGGCCGAGAGCGCGCGCGGGTCAGATTCGAGCGCCCCGAATGCATCGGGCCAGGGCTCGGGCAGCCGCGCGAGGTCCAGCACGGTGCCGTCGCCCCAGACGTCCGGACGTAGCTTCTCGAGCTGCGCCTCCGGCGACAGGAGGAAGTCCGCCACGACCATCGCCCCGGCGGGGTTGGAGGCGTTGAAGGGGATCCCGACGTAGTGGGCGTTGGCGATCGTGCCCTCGTCCAGCAGCAGGGGGCGAGCGGTCGGCGGGAGGACGCCCTGCCGGGACTTCGTGATCGCCTCGTTCTGGTTGTTCGACATGGAGAAGTCGACCTCGTCGTTCGCGAACAGCCGGTGGAGGTCGGCGACGCCGGCGGGGTAGGACTCACCCGCGCGCCAGAAGTCTCCCCGGTGGCGCTCGAGCCAGCTGAACAGGGTGTCGCGACCCGCCACGTAGTCGGCCTCGCGGAATCCCCCCTCGAACCGCTCGACCCCACCCGCGAGCGCATACATCAGCGTCTTGAGGAATGTGATCCCGGTGAACGACTGGTCGTGCGTGAATCGCCCCGGGTTGGCGCGAATCCACCGGCCCAGCTCGTCCACGCTCGTGGGAGGATCCGGCGTCCGTGCGGGATCGTGAATGAGCGCGAACTGGACCCGCCCCCACGGAGACTCGAGCCCTGCGAGGGGCGCCTCGAAGTCCCTCATCACGATGGCCGACGCACTGTCCACGTAGCGCGCGGCGGGGAGCGCGCCGGCCCACGGTCCCTGCAGCAGGCCCTCGTCGCGCAGGTTCTGGAAGGTCTCCCCATTGATCCAGGCGAGGTCCGCGCCCTGCCCGGCGCCCGCTTCGCGTTCCACGACCAGCTGGTTGACGAGCTCGGGTCCGTTCCCCGCGACCGTGGCGAGGCGGATCCCGTGCAGTTCGAGCAGCCGTGGCGCGACCCACTCGTCCACGTAGGCGTTGATCGCCGGATCGCCCCGCCACATCCGCCACACGACTTCGGTACCCGCGGCTCGCTCGACGACGCTGTCCCACGGCAGCTCCGCGAGCGCGGCAGCTCCGACCCGCGGTGCCGCGTCGTTCCCGCACCCCGCCAGCACCAGACCTGTCGCGGCGACGACGAGCACTCCAGCCACCGCTCTCACCGGGGTGTCCATCCGAGCGAGAACTGGATCTGCCGCGCGGGGGCGGCGGTGCCGAAGTCGATCGGGTCTCCCGGGCGACCGACCTGCGTCCGCGGTCCACCCCCGGGGATGCCGTTCGCGAAGCCGGTGAAGTTCGTGCGGTTGAAGAGGTTGAAGACATCGATCCGAGCCTGCACGTCGCCGGCGAACTCCGGACGCCAGTCCAGAGCGAGGTCCACCCGCCACGCATCGGGCAGCCGCTCTCCGTTCCGCTCGACTCCGGGGAACCGGTCCTGGTTGCCCAGAAACCCGTTCCCGAAGATCGCACCCGATCCGTCGAGGTCCCGAAAGAAGGCGACACGATTGATGGGAGTTCCCGTCTGCCAGTCCACGATTCCGGAGAGGACGAGGTCGGCGTGGGCCGTCCAGATCGAGCGCAATGTGACGTGGTGGCGTCGATCGTTGATCGCGTCCGCCCACTCCGCGTCGAAGTCGTTGCCCTGCGTGGCGTGGAAGTTGATGTCCTCGGTGTCGTTCCGGGTGCGCGACCAGACCCATGTCGCGTCGAGCGAGAGGTCGCGGGTGACGGAGCGGCGCAGCGTCGTGTGAAGCCCGAGGTAGCGCCCGCGTCCCCCCGAGTCGGTGGTCGTCAGGCGTCGAAATCCGCTGACCGAGGGATCGACGGGTCGGGACACGTCACCGAAGGAGGGCGGCCGGTCCACCGTGTCCGCCGGTGTCAGCGGCCGGTCCACCGCATTGAGGTCGAACGACCGCGGCAGGTTCCGTCGCTCCACCCACACCCCGTCCACGCTCACGCTCCACATTCCCCCGAACTCGCGCTGGACGCCGAGCGAGAACTGGGAAGCCATCGGCTGCTCGAGGCCGCGCGCGAAGGTCCGTCGCACCTCACGGGGCGGAAGGGCGCCTTCGAGCGCCGCGATCTCCGCGGGTCCGGGCCCCTGGCCGAATACGGGGGGCGGGAACGCCGTCCCCTCCTCGAAGGTCACGACGGCGTTGCCGTCCGGCCCGAACTGCTGGGCGTCGGAGTAGACCGCGTACGGAAAGACCCCCGCATACAGCCCCCACCCACCGCGGACGACCGTGCTCGGGCCTGCGAGCCAGTTGATGGAGAGCCGGGGCTGCACGTTGTCGAGGTCCGGGTCGCTCTCGCCGCGCGACGTGATGTCGTCGTAGTCCCACCGGAGTCCCGCGTGCAGCGTCAGGGATGGCGTGATGCGCCAGCGATCCTCGAGCCACGCGCTCAGCAGCGTCTGGCTCAGGTCCACCTGCTGCGGCTGCGCGTCGATGGTGTAGCTGAGCACGCGCACGTCGTCCGGCACGTCGTCGATCGACAGAAAGGGACCAGAGGGCGTGATGTCGCCGTCGTTGACCACCGTATAGGCGCCGAGCGGGTTGGTGTTGGCGCCGGTGAGCCGAAAGGAGGAGCGGATGTACTCGACGCCGGCCCCGACGGTGTGATCGGCGGCGATCCGGAGTTCGACCTCGTTCCGTAGCTGCAGCTGCACCTCGGACTCGTCGAAGATGAAGTTGCTCGACCCCACCACGGCCTCGACGGTGGTCTCGTCCGCCCCCACGATCGTGACCTGCGGGGTCGACAGGTCGGAGTCGGTCGGCGGGAAGTCCCAGTCGAAGGTCCCGACCTGAACGGACAGCGCATTGAAGCCCCGACCGTCGCGCAGGGAGGACCGATGCGTGAGGCTCGTCAGACTGCCGATGCGCCGGGTCGTGATGTCCGCCTCGGGGACCACCACGCCCCCACCGCGGCCAGCCCTGCGGACATCCGTGAGCAGCGAGCGGAGGGTCGTGGTATGCGCATCCGACCATCCATGATCCAGGCGGAGAAAGGCCTTCCACGTGTCTCGCTGCTCGGTCCCGAGGAAATCGGTGCGCGCGGTCGAGCCGATCCGGTCCTCCTCCTCCTGGGTGAACTCCAGGGCGCCGAAGACGAAGGTCCGGTTCTCGACGAGCGGCCCACCCGCCCCCGCGGCGAACTGAAGGCGCTGGAATCCCTCCGGGTCGACCCCCGCGGGGGTGAACTTGGGGTCGGCGTCGAAGGGCACGCCCGGGCGATGCACCACGGCGAGTTCGCCCGTCCACTCCGGGCCGCCGGCCCGAGTGCGGAGGTCGACCACCCCGTTGGTCGATCGGCCCAGCGCCGGACGATAGGTGGAGGCGTACACGTCGAGGCGCTCGAGAGCCGTGAGAGGCACCTGCGTCCGCGGCCCTCCCAGAAAGCCCTCGTTGTTGTCCAGCCCGTCCAGCGTGTAGCGCGTATACAGGCCGTTCGCCCCGTGAATCGTGAGCGGGGGCGCATCCCCGAAGAACCCGGTGGACTGGGAGACTCCGGGGATCGTGAAGGCGAGACGCAGCGGATCGCGGGCGTCGGTCGGCAGCGCCGCGACCTCGAGCCGTTCCACAGAACCCCCGGTCTCGGCGTTGTCCGTGTTGAGCAGTGGCCGCTCGGGCGGGGCCACGACGCTCACCGCGTCGAGGCGGAAGATCCGCTGCAGCGTCAGGCCGACACGTCGTGTTTCGCCCGGCGAAAGTGGTGAGAGTGCCCGGACGAGTGTGGCATGCCCGTCCGCGCGGATCGTGAGGTCGAGCGGGGTGCCTGCGGGCACGACGATTCGGAAGCTCCCCTCCGATCCCGTTCGGGCGTCCGCCCCGCTCACGACGACGGTGGCGCCCTCGAGCGGCATGCCCGCCTCGGAACGCACCACGCCGGTGAGCGTGGCCTCGGGCGTCTGCGCCGTGGCGACCGTGACCAGGCCCGGAGCGAGCGACAGGAGCAGGACCAGGACAAGTGGGCGACACGGTGTCATGACGTTTTTCCTGCCGAGGAGTTGGTCGAGGCACGGGCCGGGGCGTCCGCGTCGTCCGAGAGCGTCCGAATCGCCCAGACCGCCCGTTGAAGCACCGTGACCGCGGTCAGTGCGGCCATCGTCCATACGAGCGGCAGTTGAAGGTCCGGAAGCAGAAAGAAGAGCCCGAAGAACAGAACAGTCTCACCTCCCGAGACGAGCCCCTCCGGAATGGTGATGGTGGTCGGCTCTCCGCGGACCCGCGCGCCCAGGCCACGTCGTTCGAGAATCGCCGACGGGATCATCCAGGCCGCCGTATTCACGTAGAAGGTGCCGAGCAGCACCGCGACCGCAGCCGGGAGGTCGGCGGGCGCGTCCGGGTTCAGGGCCAGCCCCAGCGGAATCGTCGCGTACACCGTGAAGTCGGCCAGCAGGTCCAGAAAACCGCCGATGTCGGTCGCGTCGCCGCGCAGGCGCGCCACGAGCCCGTCCAGTCCATCGAAGACCCGGCACGCCGCCCAGAGACCGAGTCCGGGAGCCCAGAAACCCCGGTATCCGCACCACGCCGCCGTCAGGCCCGCGGCGAGGCCGGCTGCCGTGAACCACATCGGCGGCAACGCCATCGCCCGCCGTGCCAGCGGCGTCAGCAGCGCATCCTTGACGGGTCGAAGAACGGGATCGAACACTGGATCCGGGTTGAGGGAGCAGCACCGGCCCCCCAAACCATGATCCGGGTTCCTTGTTCCAGAGCGCGGGTCCGGAGGGTCCACAGGGTCTACGCCGCCCACGCCGCCAGCGGATGGGTCGGGTGGGTCGACACGGCCCCCGGGCCACGCCCCTCGTCCCGTCCGCGACGCGTCCCACGCAGCATCCCTCCTCTACCGCGCCCGGAACCAGCGGGCCCAGCGGCTGCCCGGGGGGGGGCGCGTCAGTCGCCCAGCACGTATCCGAAGATCAGCGGCGCGACGATCATCGCGTCGGAGTTGATGAAGAATTTCGGTGTCTCCGCGTCGAGTTTGCCCCAGGTGATCTTCTCGTTCGGGGGCGCGCCCGAGTAGCCGCCGTAGCTGGTCGCGGCGTCGGTGATCTGCGCGAAGTAGCCCCAGAAGGGGACGTCCTCCTGGAGATCCTGGATGATGCACGGTACGGCGCAGATGGCGAAGTCGCCGGCGATCCCGCCACCGATCTGGAAGAAGCCGACGGACGGCACGTCACCTCCGCCGTGGTTCGCACGGTACCACTCGATGAGTTCGGCGAACTGCTCCGTGCCCGACTTCACGCACTGGTGGTGAGCGATGTTCCCCATGAGGACGTTGGCGGCGAAGATGTTGCCGGTCGTCGAATCCTCCCATCCGGGCGCCCAGACCGGCACACCCATCTCGGCGGCGGCCAGCATCCACGAGTGGGCGGGATCGATCTGGTAGTGCTCCGCGAGCTCGCCACTCTCGAGGAGGGCGAAGAGAAACTCGGCGGGCGTCCTGCGCTCGCCCGATTCGGCGGCCGCGGCCCAGCGCTCCTTCAGCCGCCGCTCCATGTGGCGCATGACGTCCTCGGGGATGCAGGTGTCGGTCACCCGATTCATGCCCCGGTCGTAGAGCGCGACCTCGTCCTCCGCCGACAGCGCCCTCCAGTCTTCCACGATTTCGTACTCGTCGTGGGCGAGCAGGTTGAACACGTCCTCCTCGAGGTTGGCACCGGTACAGGAGATCGCGTGCACCTTACCCTCGCGGATCATGCGGGCCAGGATGATCCCGAGCTCGCCCGTCGACATCGCTCCGGCCAGCGTCACCATCATCTTCCCGCCTGCGGCCAGATGATCCTCCCACGCGCGGGCGGCAGAGACCGTCTCGCGGGCGTTGAAATGCAGGTAGTGGGTGTCGAGAAAGTCGCGAACTGCGCCCAAGGTGGAGCTCCGGTGATTGATGTGAGTCGTGGCGGCAAGATCGGACGGAGGGCGGCGATCGTAAACCGTCCGGGCCGCTCCCGGAAGCGGCCCCGGAGGCGGCCCGGGAGGCGGCACTCCCCCGCAGGCGGTACGCGCGGGTCAGCGCTTCGTGAGCACCCGACCCGGCATCGCCCCGGTGAACTCGCCATCCGCGATCGCGGCTTCCCCGCCCACGAACACCCAGGCCATGCCCTCCGAGAGGTGGTGCGGGTCCGTGAACTCCGCCACGTCCCGCACCTCGTCGAGGTCGAACACCACGAGGTCGGCCATCATGCCCGGGCGAATCATTCCGCGGTCGGGCATGCGATATACGCTGGCCGGGAGACCGGTCATGGACCGAATCGCCGCCTCGAGTCCGATCACGCGCTCCTCCACGACATACCTCCGCAGCTTCCGTGCGAAGGCTCCGTAGGCGCGGGGGTGCGGGACACCGACCTGCCACGAGGGAAGGCTGCCGTCGGACGCGGTCATCGTCCAAGGCTGCTTCATGAGTCGCCGCAGATCGTCCTGGTGCATGTTGTAGGAGACGATGGACGGGCTCGTCGACTCGAAGATGGTGAGGGCGGCGTCGAGCGGATGCATGTCCCACGCGGCGGCGAGGTCGCTGAGGAGGCGACCTTCGAACTCCTCCCACCCGTCGATATAGCGGAACTGAATGCGGTCGGCGCCGCCCCGCCGTGCGAGGTTGGTCTCCATGTCCGAACGGATCCGTGCACGCTCGGCGGGATCCGCGAGACGCTCCCGAAGTGCACGATTCCCACCGGCCTCCGCCCACCTCGGGAGCAGCGCCGCCGACAGACTCGTGGCCGAGGCGAGGTAGGGATACTGGTCGGCGTAGATCTCCACCCCGGCCTCCCGCGCGCGCTCCACCCGGGCGATCAGCGCCTGGGAGAAACCCCATACCGGTGGTCCCAGGACCTTGATGTGCGTGTGGACTCCGGGAATCCCCGCCTCGCGGGCCACGGTGATGACCTCGTCGAGCGCCGCCACCACGCCGATGGAATAGTTCGACTCGTCCCGAACGTGGCTCTGATACGCCCCGCCGAAGGGCGCGACCACCTTCGCGAGCTCCACGAGCTCGTGGGTGTCCGAGTAGCTGCCCGGGGCATAGAAGGGTCCGCTCGACAGTCCCCACCCCCCGGCCTCCATACCGGACCGGACCAGCGCGCGCATCTCCTCCAGCTCCTCCGCCGTGGCCAGCCGGTCCTCCGACCCGATCACGGCGCTCCGGACCGTACCGTGTGGGACGAACTGGGCGACGTTGATCCCGAGGCCGTCCTTCAGGAGCGAGTCCTGCTGCGCCCGGAGATCCACCTGCCCGCCGCCGTCCGGGTTCACGAAGACCGTCGTGACCCCCTGTGCGAGTTGCGGGCGGGCGTGACTTCGGCCCGGAGTGGAGAGGCCGCCGGAGGCGTGCGAGTGCGTGTCGATGAACCCGGGTGCCACGTACAGCCCGGCCGCATCGATCGTGGTCGAGGCGTCGGCGGCGGCGAGGTCGCCGACCGCCGTGATCCGGTCGCCGCGAAGCCCGATGTCCGCATGGAACCAGGGGTTGCCGGAGCCGTCGACGACCCGGGCATCCCGAATGAGAACGTCGAAGGTCTGCGCAGACAGGGATGATGCCCCGCCGATCGGCCCGACCGTGGCGAGCTGGCCTGTCAGGAGGAGGCCCACGAGCAGGAGGCCGGCGAGAGACGGTTCGGTACGCAGGCGCATGAGCGGAAGGGATCGTGGGGGAGGGTTCGACTGCCCTGAATCGACGACGGCGGTGTCCCCCGGGCAAGCTCCGGCGGGGAAGCCGCCCCCCGCGATATCGCGCCCCTCCCGCATCACCCGCCGAATCGGGCACCCGAACCGACCTGCCACATCGGGAGGACTCGGGCGTAGATTCAGCGACCCGACGTCCAGCCGCACTTCAGCGACCTCCCCGTGATCCGACTGCTTCCAGCGCCTCTGCCGCTCGATCTGCCCGAACTGCGCGCCTCCGCCCCGCTCGACCCGGACGAAACACTCCTCCACGCCGAGGACGCCCGGGACCGCACCTGGTGGCTCGGCGCACGCAGGACACACGCGGTCTTCCACGGGCTCCGCGGACTCGACCGCGCGACGTTCGGGGGTCGCGTCGATGTCGCGGGTCTATCCTGGGGAGAGGGCTCGCCCGCGTCGGTGTGGATTTCACCGCGTGCCGTGCGACTCGAGCGCGCGTCCCGGGCGGGGTCGTTCCTCGAGACGATCTGGGTGCCCGAGCGGCTTCCGGGGCTGCTCGTCGAGCTGCGCCCCGTGGGGAGCTGGATCGACGGTCGGTCCATTCGAGGGAGGCTCCGCGTGGATGTGGGAGGTTCGTCCACCGAGCCGCCGGAGTCGGTGGAAGACCGGACCACAGGGGACCAGTCCGTGGACGTGCGGACGGCGGGGGACGCCTCCGTGCGGTGGATGGGTCTCGATGACGAGGACGGCCTCCTCGTGGCCACCTATGACGAAGAGGGCGACGTCGACGCGATCGGCGAGGCGCACGTCGACGGTGATGCCGTGTGGCTCGACCTGGAATACACGCCGAGGCAGCCCGATTCGACCCTCGCGATCGCGATCCTGGGCCGGGAACCAGCGGCCGCATCCCTGCGAAGCCTGATGGTGGCGAAGGCCCACGCCCGGCGGGCGGCACCCGCCCGAGAGGCGCTCCGCACCCGCGTCGGCGTCGGCGAGGTCGATGAGGCGGTGTCGTGGGCCTGGACGCGGATGCGCGACCGGATCCACGACGACGTCGGAGCCATCCCCCCACTCCACGACGACGACGTCGCAGCGTGGGTGCGCACCGCTCTCGCCGCCGGCCTGGACGACGCGGCGCGCGCGTTGCTCCCCACCGATCCGATCACACTCTCGGATGCGGACGCCTGGGAGGCGTGGGCGTCGGGGGTGGGATCCGACTGGCTGCTCGAGGAGCTGGAGCGACGCATCGGCGACGCGGCCGGGCGGCCGACCGACGTTCGGCGGCGGCTGGCGGATGTGGCGGACCGGGCCGGGAACGAGGAGTGGGCCGCGGCGCTCCGCGCGGGCGACGACGAAGACCAGCCGCCCCGTGTGGAGGAGCCGCACGTCGGCGGCGTCGCGGTCGGCGACGACTGGCGGGCCCGCATCGCCGGGAACCCGCTCGCACTCGGGGCGGACGGCTGGAGGATCCTCGACGACCTGGTGGCCTCCGTCCTCGGCTGGCGTCCCGATGCCGCGACGGGCCGCATGCACCTCACACCGAGCTTCCCGACCGCATGGACGAGGTTCGAGGTTCAGGGTCTGCGGGGCGACGAACTCCGGATGCGCCTCGAGTGGAACCGAGACGGAGGGGTCGAAACGTGGAAATTCGCCCCCATGGCGGGGGCGGTGCCGGCCACGCTCATCCTGCGGCTACCGGTCTCCGATCTCGACGCGGACGTCCGCGTCGACGACGTTCCGGCCGAGCTCGACGCGGAAAGGACGCCGGACGGGACGATACGAGTCCCGATTCAGCTCCAGCTGGACCGTGAACGGGTGGTTCGCGTGGAACCGCGCGCGGACGATGGACGCCCGAGTGCGGCGAGGGTGGTCCTGCCTACCCTCAGTCCTCCGTCTGGATGAACCCACCCTCCTCGAGCAGGCCCTTGAGGAACTTCTGCCGCTTGGGAAGGTCGGTCTTGGCGACGGCGCGAGCGAACTCGATGCGCTTCGCCTCGGGCACCTTGTCGAGTACCGTGATGGGTGCGCCGTAGCGGAGCAGAATGCGCTTTGCGTCGATGGCGACGGAATCGTTCACATGATTCTCCGTGGGATGCGGCTGGCGTACTGCCGATCCTGAAGATATCCACGGATTCGGCCCCCACAAAGGGACCCATGTCTGGAAAGGCCCCACTGCGCCGCTTCCTGCTGCTGGTACTCCTGCCCGCCGTCGCGACGTGTCTCGGTATCGCGAGGACGGCGGACGACACTCGTGAGGAGCGCCGGGACGGGGTGCTGTCCCGCACCGCCGGCCTGCTCTCGACCGCTGTGCAGACGGACCTCTCGGAGGCGTGGCGGATGCTGGAGGCGGAGGCCCGTCCGATCGCGGCGACCGACACCATGATCGCCGCAGTCGGTCGCGCGCGGTCCGGCGATACGGTCCGGGCTCTCGGGACCGATCCGCGGGGCGCGCGTGCCTCGGTCCTGCTCCCGCGGGGAGACACCCTGGTGTCGGCCACCGCGCTGATTCGCTCCCCGATCGTCGACGCCGTATCCGAGTCGACCCCGCTCGATGTCGCGCTGTACCTGCAGGGCGTTCGCCTGCAGCCACCGGTCAGGGACGCAGAGCGTCCCGCCGATCCGGGTGACCCCCGCTCGACCCTCCCCGTCACGGTCGATCCGACGTCCGGCTGGAGCGAGGCGTCCGGGCTGTGGATTCAGCCGGCAACGGCGTCACTCGGCTCCGCCTCCTCCGACCTCGTCGTGGCGCTGAGACCAGCCGCGCGGCAGCGCGGGAGCACCTCGCTCCGCACCGTGATCTCCGCCTCGCTCCTCCTTCTGGTGTCCCTGGGGCTGGCGGTGAGCGGAGCTGGGGGTGCCGGGGGCAGCCGAATCGAACGGGAAGGGCTGCGGGGTCGAATGGTCGCCGCCGTGACGCTCGCGACCCTCACGACCGTGGTGATCTCCATTTCGGTGGCGCTCGGTGCGGAGCGGCGGGCGGTGGTCGACGGCGCCCGGGAACTCGAGGTGCTATCGGGCCTCGTCGAGGCGCGCGGCATGCTGGACGCTCCCGCTGCGGCGGAGCGGTGGCTCGGCAGCCCTGTCTATTCGGTTCGGGACCGGCAGGTCACCGGCGGGTCCGACACGCCCGTTCCCGCGGTCGTGACCGAGCTCGACCCCCCGGAACCGGGGCGTCCGACGACCGGCGAGGACGAACTGCGCTGGCGCGCCGTCGCGACGACGGGGGGATATGTGGTGGTTCTAGACGAGCCGATCCGGGTCCCGCCGTTGTTGCTGCTGGCGCTCGGCGGATCACTGATCACCCTTCTGGGCGCGGTGGTCGTGGCGCGAGCCAGCGCGCCGCAATCTCTGGAGTCCCACCGACGTTCGGCCCCATGAACTCCTGACGCACCCGACATCCCGGGGCACACGGGCCTCCGGGCGTCAGCCAAGGCGGTCAGCCGAAGGGGGGTCAGTTCAGAAAGTCGTCCGGGGCCGAGACGGGGAGTCCGCCGGGAGGCATCACCGGAGCCATGAGGTCGAAGCGCGGAACGCCGACGCGGAAGCGCGATCCGTCGGGTCTCTCGAAGGTGTAGTACCCCTCCATCCACCCGATGGGCGAGCGGAGCACGCAGTAGCTCGTGTAGTCGTGAGATTCACCCACCGAGATACGGGGCTGCTTTCCGATCACACCCTCCCCGTCGACCTCGGTGTCGTCCCCGGCCGAGTCGTGGATGAGCCAGTGCCGGAACAGCAGCCGCGCCGCCTCGGCTCCCCGGTTCTCCATCTCGACACGGTACGAGAACACCCACTCGCGCTCGTCCGGATTCGACTCGGAGAGCGAGAACCGCGGCTGAACCCGTACGTGGATCCCGTCGGTCGTTCGTTCGTAGCTCATCATGTTCTCACCGGTCGGAGATGCGTTGTCTTGTTGCTACCCCCGGCCGGGACGGGTGATTCGTCGGTCCGGATCGGCCGACCCTCCGGTACATGGACCACGGTGCTCGACCGCTCTACCTTCCGGATGCGGAGTCACGCGTCTTCCACCACGAGCCCGGATGCCACGGTCACCCCTCGGTACCGATCTCCCCGATGGGCGTGCGCCATGCTGAACGAGGCCGGTCGCCTGTCCCGGTCGGTGGAGGACTACCTCAAGGCGGTCCACGCGCTGGATGCACGGGGGGACACCGCGTCCACGAGTGCGCTGGCCGACATGCTCGACGTCCAGCCCTCGTCCGTCACGGGGATGGTCAAGCGGCTCGCGGAATGGGGGCTCCTGGCCCACGTGCCGTATCGGGGGGTCCACCTCACCGAATCCGGCCGTCGCGAAGCGCTGCGTGTCATCCGCCGGCACCGCATCATCGAGACGTACCTGACCGACCGGCTGGACTACGCGTGGGAGGAGGTGCACGACGAGGCCGAACGGCTCGAACACGCCGCCTCCGACCGGCTCATCGCCGCGATGGCGGAGGCGCTGGGCGACCCGAGTCACGATCCGCACGGGGCTCCGATCCCCACCGAGGAGGGGACGGTCGAGGCCTCCAGCTTCCAGCCGCTGGCGGACACCCCCGTCGGAGGACGAATGGAGGTGCGGGCCGTCGACGACAAGGGAGCACCCGCGCTCCGTGCGATGGAGTCGATCGGGCTGGTTCCGGGTGTCGAGGTCCGGGTCATGGACCGACTGGACGACGGTGCGATCGCCGTCGGCGTCGGGACGTCGTCGGAACGACGCATCGTCGAACGGCGGCTCGCTGCGCTGGTCTACGTCGTGCCGCTGGACTGAGGCCGGCACCATGGTCGTCGTCGGCATCGCGGGGGGCTCGGGCTCGGGGAAGACGACCGTCGTCCGCGGCATCTCGAAGGGCGTTGCTCCCGCCTCCGTCGCGATCCTTCATCACGACGCCTACTACCGGAGCTTCGACCATCTCGACGAGGCGGAGCGGGCGGAGATCAACTTCGACCACCCCGACGCACTCGAGACGTCGCTCATGGTCGAGCATGTGGACCGGCTGTCGGAGGGTGACTCCGTCGAGATGCCCGTGTACGACTTCCACTCCCATACCCGGACCAGGCGTACCGTCCGGGTCGACCCCGCACGCATCCTGATCGTGGATGGAATCCTGATCCTCTCTGAACCGGAACTCCGGGCTCGAATGGACATCCGCATCTTCGTCGACACCGATTCCGATGTCCGACTGGTGCGCCGGCTGCGACGGGATCTGCTCGAGCGTGGTCGGTCGGTCACCTCGGTGCTGGATCAGTACGAGCGAACGGTCCGCCCGATGCACCTCGAATTCGTGGAACCGAGCCGTCGACACGCCGACGTGATCATCCCGGAGGGAGGACACAACTCCGTGGCCGTGGACATGCTGGTGGCCAAGCTGGGCGCCGTGCTGGCCGAAGACTGAGGCGTCAGTCCGATCTCGGATCCGGTTCCGCGCCGACGCATCGGGTGGCCGGCGACGCGAGATCGATCGAGAAGACCTGGAAGGCACGCACCACGGCACTTCCGAAATAACCCGTCCCCTGACCCCGGACGCTCGGAATCCGAACCTGTCCGGACGGATTGAAGTTCCCACCTCGCACCCAGTTGGTGTAGTTGCGATCGACCGCCGTGATCGCGACCTCGGAGGCGACGCCCCCGGGCACGCCCAGCTGCAGCCGCACCGCGAGGTCGGTGTCGATCGAGCCTCGGTCGAACACGCCGAACTCGCCCGGAAACCCGATCGTGGTGTCCGCGGACGACACGGACACTCCGGTCAGGTAGAAGGGATCTTCCTCCACCTCGATACCCTCGTCCCGCACGGCGTCGTCGAGGTCGTTCAGAAGGGCCTCGGCGAAGTAGGCCCAGGCACCGGGCGACGGCGACCAGACAAGGTCGAGCTGGGTGTTCGGGTAGATCCAGCACCACTCCTGATCGGTGGTGAGAATGGTATGCCGATCGGGAATCGTGGTCGCCGAGCGGAGCTCCTCTCCGGCGGCGGTCCGCACGGTGAGTTCGAGACGGTCGCCGGGCACCAGGCCGAGGCCCTCGTCCTCCGCCAGGCGGTAGCAGGTGCCGGGCCGATCCACATCCGGCGCCGCCGCGACGCATTCGTCGGTCGACGTCTCGGGAACGAGCAGGACCCGCCCGGCGGGGTCCGTCACCGTGACGCTGGCGCCGGGCACCTCGATCGGGCGGTCCCCGGAGACCGTCCGGTGCAGGAAGACGACGACCCTCTGCCCGTCGATGTCGTCCCTGAGCTGGACCAGCCCTTCCACGACGACCACGTCCTCCGCGGGTGCGAGTATCTCATCCGTCAGTTCGCACCCGGCCTGGGACCCGACGAGCAGCAGCGCCGCGGCGGCGGCCGAGCATCGAGCGAGCCTGCCGAGGCCCGACCGAGACGAATCCCCCGACGACGGCGAGGCGGACGACGGCGAGGCGGACGACGGCGAGAGGGACGACGGCGAGGCGGACGACGAAACGCCGTCGGAGCCCGAGACGGAGAGCGGCGTGACCGGCATCAGAACTTCACCTCCACCCCGAAGGTCGGAAGAAGCGGGAACATGGACACGCCGGATCGTACGGGCGGATCGCGATCGTACTCGAAGAAGTAGAAGAGCGGGTTCCGGCGGTTGTACACGTTGAGGAAGTCGATCGTCGGGGTGATGGTGCCCCACGATTTCTCGAAGGACCGCCGGAAGCCGATGTCCAGGCGATGGTAGACCGGATACCGCTCGGAATTCCGATCCTCGAGCAGCACCGCGTACCCTCCATCCTCGTCCTCCTCCTGATCGACACCCGACCAGACGAGGCGCCCACCGTCGTTCAGGAATCGCGGCTGGTAGAAGGCATAGCTTCCCCCAGGTCGCGTGTAGGGCGTCCCACGTCCCACATTCAGCCGAAGTCCGCCACTCCAGCCTCGGATCGCCGGGAACCTCACGACGACGTCCAGGTCGACCGACCTGTCGAAGATCGGAGCGTACGTCACCTGAGGCGTCGGCAGGTCGGGCGAGAGGAAGTCCGGGAAGGTGCGTTCTGCCCGCAGCAGCGACAGGGACGCCCATCCGGTCCACTCCCCCACATTCCGGCGAGCGAACAGATCGAGGCCGTACGAGGTGCCGGTGCCCGGAAGGATATCGTCCGTGTCGGTGTTCGGATCGTCCCCCGAATTGAAGGTCACGACGCCGTCGAACTCCCTCCAGTACGCCTCAGCGCTGAAGGTCCAGTCTCCGTCGGGCAGAGCCTCCACACCGAACTGGATCTGGTCGGAAACGACATGCGGAGCGCGGCGGCCCGACAGTACCCAGATGTCCAGCCCGATCGGCAACTCCTCGTCTCGGAGCGAGTGCAGGAACTGCGTGTACCGGCCCACGGACCCCTTCAGCGCCCAGCTTCCTCCGCCGAGGAACCGCTTCACCGCAAGCCGGGGAGCCGCCTCCGTGACGGGAGTACCGGGGCGGGGGCGCCAGTGATCGAGGCGTGCGCCCACCTCCACGATCCACCGACCCTCCGCGGTCCACCTCGCCTGGGCGAAGGTGCCGATCTGGTCTCCATCCCCCACCCCCTCGGCGAAGATGGTGCCCCCGGTGCGCGCGAGGTTGTCGTAGCCGAGTCGGTCGAAGCTGGCGCCGAACGACAGCTCGAGCGACTCGTTCGGGCGTACCGCGAGGTCCGCGCGGGACGAGAACTGGTCGATCGAGGAACGGAAGCTGGTGTCCTCGAAGTCCGGGAAACGCAGCCCGGTGTCGAACCGCGTCCACGATGTGCCCAGCGTGAGCTGACCCCGGTCGAGGAGGCGGATCCACGAGGCCCCGATGAGATCGTTTCCCCAGTCCCAGTCGATGCGCAGCGGGAAGGTCTCCTCGTCCACGGTGCTGAAGTCGACGACGTCCGCCCCCGTGTACCCGGAGATGCGCAGGCGACTCCGATCACCGGTCCGCCATTCGAACACCCCCTGAAGATCCTGCAGGGAGTAGGGAATGTCGGCGATCGGGGCGAGGACCACGTCGAGATACGACCGCCGCGCGGAGACACGCCATCGTCCGCGACCGTCCGCGAATCCGTCGCGCACCGTGGCACGTGAGGACAGCAGCGAGACCCCGGCGTCGACCCCGAAGTCGCCGTCTCCGAGATCCGACTCGATTCGGAGCACCGAGGAGACCCGCCCCCCGTACTCCGCACCGAACCCACCCGAGCGGAGTTCGGCCCGTCCGACCATGTCCGGGTTGAAGACGCTGAACACGCCCCCGAGATGGAAAGGGCTGAAGATCGGGATGCCATCGAGCAGGATCAGGTTCTGGTCCGCCGATCCGCCCCGCACGTTGAAGGCGGAGGTGAAGTCCGAGGTGGACACCACGCCCGGCAGGACCTCGATCGCCCGGATCGGGTCCGCCTCGGACAGCCCCGGGACGAGCCGGATGTCCTCGGATGTGAGTTCCCGGACGGTCACCCCGGCCGTCTCCTCGAACAGCTGGCGCTCGCGACTCGCGCGACCCTGAACGGCGATCCCCGACAGCGCGACCGCGGCGGGGCGCATCCGCACCTCCACGGTGGTGGTCGAGTCGGCGACGATCGTGACGAGTCGTGTGAAGTCGGCCAGACCGATCCGGGAGACCGCAAGGGTGTACTGGCCGGCCGAGATCCCCGTGAACGTGAATCTCCCATCGACGTCCGAGCCCACCTCGGCGATGATGTCGGACCCGTCCAGCAGGCGCACCCCCGCCGCCTCGACGGAGCCGTCCCCATCGACGATCCGCCCGGTCAGCGTCCCGGAGTCCTGCGCCTCCGCACCCGCCGCCCCGATCGCGAGAAGTACCATGCCCACGACGAGAGACAGAAGCCGGCGTCCCCGATGAAGGCGTTCTACAGCGATCAGTTCGTACTCCCGCTACCCGAGGACCACAGATTCCCGATGAGCAAGTACGTACGGCTCCGGGAGTGCCTGTCGGGAGACACCGGCCTGGAGCTCCGGGTTCCGGACGCGGCGACCGACACCGACCTCCTGCGCGTACACGCTCCGGCGTACCTGCGCAGCGTGGTGGCGGGTACCCTCCCACGCGAGGCGGTCCGGCGGATCGGGTTTCCCTGGTCGCCCGGGCTGGTCGAACGGTCACGCCGGTCGGTCGGCGGCACCATCGGTGCGGCACGCGCCGCGCTGGCCGACGGGCGCGGGGCGAACCTCGCAGGTGGGACGCACCACGCCTACCCCGACCGTGGCGAGGGCTTCTGTGTCTTCAACGACGTCGCGGTGGCGACACGGGCGCTTCAGGCCGAGGGGCGCATCCGACGCGTTGCGATCGTCGACCTCGACGTCCACCAGGGCAACGGGACCGCCGTGATCTTCCGCCACGATCCGTCGGTCGTGACGATCTCGGTGCACGGCGCCTCCAACTACCCCTTCCGCAAGGAGGAGGGGGATCTGGATATCGCGCTCCCGGACGGGACCGGCGACGAGGCGTACCTGGACGCCCTGGGCCCCGCCCTGGATCGCGTCCGTCGCCACAAGCCGGATCTGCTCCTCTACGTGGCGGGGGCGGATGCGTACGAACACGACAAGCTCGGACGGCTCGCCGTAACATCGGAGGGCCTCGCCGAGCGGGACCGTCGCGTGTTCGCCGTCGCGGACGAGGTCGCCGCACCGGTGGCGGTTGTGATGGCGGGAGGCTACGCTCCCGAAGTCGACCGGATCGTGGAGATCCACGCCCGCACCGTGCGCGAAGCCGCACGCACCAACCCCCGACCGACATGACCTCGGACGAACTCTTCGCACTGCTCGAGGCCCATCCACGCACGCACCTCGTGCTCGGACGAACCCCGCTCGTGACCGCACCGCGCCTTCGTGGCGCGCTCGGACCCGAAACCCCGGAGCTCTACCTCAAACTGGACGAGGAGACGGGCTTCGGCCTCGGCGGGAACAAGGTGCGGAAGCTCGAGCACGAGCTCGGACCGACCCGCGTCGATGGCGTGACCCACCTGATCACCACGGGTGGGCCGCAGTCCAACCACTGTCGGGTCACGGCAGCGGCCGCCGCACGGCTCGGGCTGGGATGCCGTCTCGTGGTCAATGGAGAGATCCCGGAGCCGCCGACGGGGAATGCCCTGCTCTGCCGGATTCTCGGCGCGAAGGTGCGGACCGTGCAGAGCCGCCAGGACCGCAATCCCGCCATGGAGGAGGAGGCCGAGCGGATCGCTCGCGCCGGCGGACGTGCCCTCGTCGTGCCGCTCGGGGCCTCCACGTCGCTGGGTGCGCTGGGGTATGTCCGTGCCGCCGTGGAGATCCACGAGCAGCTCCCTATGACGAGGGATCGCGACGTGAACCTCTTCCTCTCCTCGTCGTCGGGGGGCACACTCGCCGGACTCATGGCGGGGTTCGCCCTTCTGAACCGGCCCGACATGCACATCGTCGCCGTGAGTGCCGACACACCCGCCGCCGAACTGCTCGAAATGGCGAAGGATCTGGCCGTGGGCGCACTCGCCCGTCTCGGGCAGCACGAGCGGGAACTCGACACGATCCTGCCGCGCGTGGACGTCGACGAGGGGCAGGTCGGCGACGGATACGGCATTCCCACGGAGGCCTCGGACGAAGCACTCGACCTGTTCGCGCGCAGCGAGGGCATCCTCGTGGATCCCGTATACACGGCCAAGGCCGCGGCGGGAATGGTGGCGGCGGTTCGGGAGGGCCGGTTTCCGGCCGGCGACCGGATCGTCTTTCTCCACACCGGCGGGCACCCCGCGATCTTCGCGTGATCCGGGCATGGATCGGCGAATGACCCGGAGCGCGGGCGGCGGCACGCGTCGCCGTGGACGACCGGTCGGCAGGCGGGGGGCGCGGTGCTGCTGACCTCCCTGGACTGGACGGTCGTCGCGATCTACGGAGCGATCGTCCTCGTCGTGGGACTCTGGTTCACGCGGCGCGCCGGCACCGACGCCGAGTCGTACTTCCTGGCCGGCCGTACGCTGCCGTGGTGGATCCTCGGAACGTCGATGGTCGCGACGACCTTCTCGACCGACACGCCCAACCTCGTCACGGACATCGTTCGTACAGGCGGCGTCGCCGGCAACTGGGTGTGGTGGGCCTTCGCCCTCACCGGGATGCTGACCGTCTTCTTCTACGCGAAGCTCTGGCGCCGCTCCGGCGTTCTGACCGACGTGGAATTCTACGAGCTGCGCTATTCGGGACGGGAAGCCGCCTTCCTGCGAGGCTTCCGGGCGCTGTACCTCGGTGTGCTGTTCAACGTCATGGTCATGGCCAGCGTCACCCTGGCGGCGATCAAGATCGGTGGGGTGCTGCTGGGCATCGCCCCCACCACCGTCGTGATCATCATGGCGAGCCTCACGCTGCTCTACTCGGCTACCGCCGGGCTCTGGGGCGTCGTGGCGACCGACCTGCTCCTCTTCGTGGTCGCCATGATCGGGGCCGTCGCGGCGGCGGTCGTCGCGGTGAACCACCCGGACGTCGGCGGACTCCAGGCGCTGGTGACCAACCCCGCTCTGGAGGGGTCGCTGAACTTCCTGCCGGACTTCTCGGACTGGAGGACCGCGAAGGCGGTCTTCATCGTGCCGATCGCCATACAGTGGTGGAGCATCTGGTACCCGGGGGCCGAGCCGGGCGGAGGGGGCTACCTCGCCCAGCGGATGCTGGCCGCGAAGGACGAGGACAACGCGCTGAAGGCGGTTCTGTGGTTCAACGTCGCGCACTACGGCATCCGGCCGTGGCCATGGGTCCTGGTCGCCCTCGCCTCCATCGTGGTCTTCCCCACGCTGGACTCGATCCAGGCGGCCTTCCCGAACATCGACCCATCCATCCTTGGGAACGACCTCGCCTATCCGGCGATGCTCACCTTTCTCCCCGCGGGGCTTCTCGGGCTGGTGGTCGCCTCGCTGGCCGCGGCCTACATGTCGACGATCAGTACGCACCTCAACTGGGGTGCGTCCTACATCGTGCAGGACTTCTGGCGGCGCTTCCTGAAGCCGGAGGCAACGGAGCGGGAGGCGGTGACCGCGGCACGCGTCGTGACCGCGATCCTCACGGTCGCGATGACCCTGGTGGCGCTCGAGCTGCAAACGGCGCTGGAGACGTTCAACATCATCCTGCAGATCGGTGCGGGAACGGGACTCGTCTTCATCCTCCGCTGGTTCTGGTGGCGCATCAACGCATGGAGCGAGATTTCGGCGATGGTCGTGTCGTTCGGGGTCGCGGTGTGGCTCCGCGGCGGAGTGGCGGGTGTCTCCTGGCCCGTTCCCCAGTGGGACGCCTCCACCCAGCTCGTCGCAGCGGTCGCGATCACGACGGTGGTCTGGATGACGGTCACTCTGCTCACGCGCCCCACGGACCGCGCCGTGCTCGAGTCCTTCCACGCGCGCATCCGTCCGATGGGGCCCGGGTGGCGCGCGGTCGTGGGGGATATCGAGCCGAACGAGGGGGAGAGTCCGACCGCCGCCATCGCCGGATTCTTCCTGGGTGTGACCGCGATCTACGCCGCCCTCTTCGCGACGGGGTCGGCACTGTACGGGAATGTGGGAGCCGCGGTCGTGCTCGGCGGGGTCGCCCTCGCCTCGGCGGTGGCCGTCGTGCGACTGTTGCCGCGCATCGGCCTGCGCTGACCAGGGGACCGGTCAGCCCCCGACTCGACGCCCCTCGAACCGGATCTCGTCGCCGGTGTCGCGCACTTCGAACGCCGTCGGGCGGCCGTCCTGGTAGTCGAAGAACTCGAAGTACCAGACGTTGATGACCTCGCCGATCCGGTCGCCGACGAAAAACCCCAGCTGGTAGATGCCCTCCGCCTGACGGACCATGGTGACGGGGTAGTCCTCGGTGCCCTGCGTCCACTCGCCGAGCACCCGCTCCGTGGGTTCGTCGTAGCGCAGCGTGAGTGGCATGCCGTCGTCCTCACCGGGCGTTCCGAACTCCCACGCTCCGGCCAGCCCACGTCCTTCCTCGGGTGGCACGGTCAGGACCGTCGACGACTCGACCGCGATATCCAGGGACAGGCGTGTGCGTCCCCAGTCCAGCTGCAGCGTCGCCCCGTCGCCCCGGACCTCGGGCATGGAGAACTGCAACGTTTCGACGAACTCCGGGGCCTGCTCGGGCACGACCTCCACGACGTATGCCCCCTCGGACACGGGAGGGTGCGCGGTATGGAAGAGCGAGGTGTCGGGATGCAGCGCGACCTTCCACGGCCCGTCTTCGACGAGCTCGATCCACACGCCCCATGTCCCGGGTTCGACCGGCTCTCCCTCGAGCTCCACCGCCTTCGACAGCGTCAGCTTGGTCGACGCGTTCGCGCCGGGCGTCCAGGTCTCACCCCACGGGACCACCTCTCCGAAGAGTCCGGTCCGGCCCCGAGCCGACGGGCGAGAGTAGTCGATCTCCACCCGGGTCCCGTCGATGGTCTGCTCGAGGCGCCCCCGCTCACTGGCGACGATCTGCCCCGTGGCATCGAAGGGAGTCGAAAGGAGGACCGCCAGCGCGAGGAGGAACGTTGGAACAGACGTCGAGAATTGCGCCACAGTGTCGACCTGAGTGGGTTCGGAAGAGCGAATCGGGGGAGAGCCCGACGAGATGGCCTCAGGGGTCAGGCGTACCGCGCGTCCACGGCCCGGCGGATCCGCTCGAGGCTCTGCCCGTCCTTCCACCGCCGATGCACGAGCTGGGCGGACCCCTGACAGATCGGGCACCCGGCCGCCATGCCGTCGGCGTAGTAGCACGTCAGCAGAGACCGATACCCCGGACGTACGGCGCAGCCACAGTAGCAGTCGATGCCATCCGCGATCTGGGGCATCTCCCGCACCATGTCGAAGATCTCCCGGACGCGGTCTTCCACGGCCCGTTCCTCGAGTTGCTCCCGCGTCATCACCTCGTCGGCGGTGATGCCCGGGCGGGGCTCGGGGTGGGCGTCCATGCGAACGATCGGTGCCGAGACACGGCGCGAGCCGAGCGCGGTGCCGACCAGTGCGAGCGGTGCGACGGAGAGGAATCGCCGTCGGGAAATCGAATCATTCATGAATGAACGATCGCCACGCGCCCGGGGCGGACGCAACCGGTCCGCCCCGGGGGCGCTCGCGAACGAACGCAATAGCGTCAGCCGGATTCGAGGAGGCGCTCGATCTCGGACACCACCACCGGACCCAGCTCCGAGCTGCCCTCGAGGGCCTCCCGGAGCAGGCGCGTTCCCGCATCCCTCACCCTGTCGCCTCAGCGAAGGCGAAGCCGGTCACTGCCGCACGTCCGACCCGGGAGGCGCATCGGGCCCCGAAGGCTCGCTGGAGTCCGAGGCTCGACCCGACGCCTCCCTGCCACCGAGCAGTCCGACCGCCGCACCACCGAGAATGAGAATCATGGCTGCACCCAGCGCCATGACCGCGAGGCCCGGCGGGATATCCGCCCAGCGCCCGGCGACCGGGGTGAGCGTCAGAACCAGCATCCCGGCGAAGGCGAGGCCGATCCCCACCGCCGCGGGATCCGGGGTCTTGCGGCTCACGGAATTCCCGCCCCCTCACCGGCGAACCCACATCCCTGCCACGTGCTGTCCGCGAGGGTGAAGGTCGCGGTCAGATGGCTGTATCCGCCGGACATCCGGTTTCGACAGGCGTCGGGTTGGAGATCCAGCGTGAAGGCGGCGCCTCCGAGCTCTCCCTCCGCGGTCCAGCCGGAGGCAAGCGTGCCCTCCAGCCGCGCCATCTCGCCGTTGGTGGCGCCGTCGATTCGCGAGAGGACCACCGTCGAGTCGAGCGCGACGTGTACCGTCCACCCCGGTTCGGTCCCCGACGCCGCGAACCGTGGGTTCTGGACCAGAGGACTCCATGTGCAGCCCCAGTCCTCCCAGCCCGCGCGGTACACCTCCAGGATGTCGAAGGAGACGTCTTCGCCCTCCTGCACGGCCTCTCCGAGAAGGTCCACGAAGATCGCCTCACCGGGACCCGTTCCGGGAACGAGCTCTTCGTGCAGCAGGACGAGTTCATCCGCCAGAGGTCCGGTCACGACGGGGAGGGCGTCCTCGGAGTCGGCACACGGAACGACCACGTAGGCGTCCCCGTCGAACGCTCCGAACAGGCGGAGCGGGTCGGAACGGACCTCCCCCTGCGTCGCGGAACTACCGGATCCCGGCTCCGCCCCGCCCCCGCACGCACCGACGAGGAGGGGGGAGAGGCCGATCATTCCCAGCACGAAGAGAGCCCTCGATCTCATCGTCCTCCGCCCCGCCACCGATCCACGGGTCGATCTTCGCCGCCGCGCATCGGCGTGCGCGTTTCGAGGTCGAACCGGTCGCCGGGAGAAAGGAAGTAGAATCCGCCCCCGCCGAGATCGAGATCGGCATCGGCGTCGTAGATGGCGACATACCCGGATCCCATCACCCGGAACTCGTCGCCCTCCACGATGATGGCGGTATCCTCGTCGAGACCGATCCCGAGGATCTCCGGATACGCCCGGATCACCTCGAGCAGATCGAAGTGACGATTCCGCGGGAGCAGGTGCTGGTCGATCCCGACCCCGGTGACGAACCCGAAGCCTTCGGTGTGGTCCCCGATCACGGCACGGTTCCCGTTCGTGTCGCCCCGGACCATGAAGTCGGACTGAATGCTCGCACCCGCCGAAGACCCACCGATCACCCCCCCACGTCGGAGGACGGCGTGGAACGCCTCCTCCGTGCGTGTCCCGAGATAGGCATCCGCGAGCCGCCACTGTCTGCCTCCCGGAAACCACACCGCATCGGCGTCGAGGAGCGGCTCCACGAACGCCTCCGTATCGGCGAGCTCCGGGTCGTACGTGTGGAGGACGTGCAGATTGGTGGCCCCTGCGGCCCTGAGCTGTCGGGTGCACCGGCAATCATCCCCGTACGCTTCGTCGTCCCGACCCCCCGCGGTCGGGACCACCACGATCCTGGCATCCGGTCCCCCGGCCTTCTCGATGAAGGTGCCGATGATCTCGGGGTCGCTGAGCGCACCCCCCACGATCACGAGACTGCCGTTTTCGGGTCCCGACTGGGCCTCGAGGGACGAGGGCGCCGCGAGTCCCAGGATGGCGAAGAGAGCGACCGTGGCGTTCCGGGTGAGAGCGGTGAAAGCGGACATCGATTCTCCGGTGGGTTGTTTCCTTCGAGCGGCGGATGGAGCTTCCCTCATCCCCCTCCGAGACCCGTGCACCGGCAAGAATGTTCATCGACTGGCTCCGCTTCGGACTCGCCGTGATGCTGTGGGCGACGATCCCCGCGGGGATCGCCTACTGGCTCCTCGTGCACGGCTTCGTCGACTACTGGCGGCGAGTCGGGCCGGCCCCGACGTGGCTGGTCGTGATCCCGGCGTGCCTTCTGATCATGGCGGGGTTCTGGCGGTGGGGCGGGGGGATCGTCGAGCGCAGCGACCTCGGGACGAACATGGGGCTGTTCGGCGGCGGCGTACTGCTCTGGGGAATCTCCGTGATCCTCGACCGACGCTCGCGAGAGCACCTCGACACGGCGACGATGCTGGGGGTCACGGAGGTGAGCGGCGGCACCGAACTGCTGGACCGCGGCCTCTACGGTCGGGTGCGCCATCCGAGGTACCTGTCGCTGATCCTCGGGGCTGTCGGATGGGCGATGATGGCCAATCACGGCGCCAGCTACCTGATGGTGGCCGCGCTGATCCCTGGGGTCTGGCTGGTGGTCGCCGTGGAGGAGCAGGAGCTGGTGGCTCGTCTGGGTGATGCCTACCGCGAATACCGGCAGCGTGTCCCTGCGATGATTCCGCGGTTCACTGCATCGTCAGGGAACCAGGAGCAGGACGACTGAGGTCAGGATCGCCACGGCGAGTGCACGACGTCGCACCCGCCTCGCCTGTTCCCTGATCGCCGCGAGTTCGAGGTCGTCCTCGATCTCTTCCGGACCGTCTCCGAGGTCGCGCAGACCGCGCGATGCCAGGTTGATTCAGGTCCTGCCGCGATACTGCAGGATCCCGATGGCGGCGAGCCAGACGAGGGGAGCCACGAACAGCCGTGCCGGCTTCGGAGCCCCGATCGCGAACAGGGCCACCGTGGTCAGCACGGCGCCGGCCGCCATCACGACGCCGAACCCGAGACGGAGACCCCGCTGGCGGCCTCCGATGTTCGCGATGCAGACGTTCCCGCCGAAGTCGTCGTGATTCATCCGTCGAAGAGTTCGAGGATCTCCAGGACCCGATCGACGTCCGCCTCGGTGTGATCCGCGTTGATCTGGGTGCGGATCTCCTCGTCTCCCTTCGGAACGACCGGGTAGGTGAGGCCCGTAACGAGCACGCCGTGGTCGAAGAGGTGCCGGACCATCGCCTTTGTCCGGGCGGTGTCGCGAATCATGAGCGGAACCACCGGATGGTCGCCGGGAATCGTCTCGATCCCGATCCTTCCGAGCCCCTGCTCGAAGCGGCGAGTCAGCGCCCTCAGATGCGCCAGAGCCGCCCGACCCTCCTCCGAATCGACGAAGTCGACCGCCGCCTTCGCCGCATGCGCCTCGCCCGGCGTGATCGGGTTGGAGTAGATGTACATGGGTGAAGACTCCCGAAGAAACCGGATCAGCGACGCATCCGACGCGATGTATCCGCCGTTGACCCCGAAGGCCTTCCCCAGCGTGCCGACGAGCACGTCGACCCCCTCCGCGCCGACGTATTCCTCCACGCCGCGCCCGGTGTCTCCGAAGGCCCCGACGCCGTGCGAATCGTCCACGAAGAGAACCACATTCTCCTCGAATCGATCGTCGAAACGGCGACACACCTCGGCGATCTCGTCGAGCGGCGCGTGGTCGCCCCGCATCGAGAAGATGCCGTCGGTCGCGACCAGGGCCCGCTTCGCCCGTCCGGCCCACTCCTCGAGCCTTTCCTCGAGCTGGGCCACGTCGTTGTGCGCGTAGATCGCCTTGCCCGCCGGCCGAGACAGCTTCATCGCGTTGATGATGCAATTGTGGTTCAGCTCATCGCTGATCAGAACCGTCTCCTTCGTCACGAGCGGCACGATCGACGACACGATGGTGGCGTACGCGGAGGAGAAGATCATCGCGGCCTCCCGGTCGTGAAACGCGGCCAGCCGCTCTTCGAGGTCCACATGCACATCGTAGGTGCCACTGATGAAGCGCACGGCTCCGGGACCCGCGCCATACCGCCGCGTGCCCTCCTCCTCCGCCTCCATGATCTCCCTCCGGAGTCCGAGCCCGAGGTAGGAATTCGAGTTCATCCGGATGAACTCGCGGTCGTCCTCGCCCTCGAGGAGGAAGCGCGGTCCGCGGTCCCCGTCGGCCGGCCGGACCCCGACGACGACGTGCTCGGCACCCTTGGCGGTGCCGGCATCCTCGAGAGCGGCGACGTCGCGGTCGAGAACGGGGGTGAGTCGGTCGAGCGGCATTTCGTCAGGCTCCGGGATCGGTTGAGCGTTCGGTATCGGTCGCGACGCGCACGTCCAGAGTCGGGACGGCGAGTGCGGTGGTCGTGTCGGGGCTCAGCGTGAAGCCGGCCTCACGAAGCGCGTGGCGCGAGGCGGCCATGGCACGTGAGCGCACCTGGGAGAGACTCGCGTCGGCGCGCTCGGCGTCCTCGATATCGACCCAGAGGTGGGCCTGCAGTTCCATCCACGAACCGGCCAGCTCGCGAAGTTCGAAGGCCGGTGCCGGCTGCTCCAGAACTCCACTGACCGAGGTGACCGCCTCGCGAAGGACGCCGAGCGCCCGCATCGGGTCGTCGCCGTAGTCGATCCCGACGCTGAACGAGCCACGCCGGAGCCCGTCGCGGGTGAAGTTCATCAGGGGCTGGCGGTAGATCTGGGAGCTGGGGACGAAGATGTCGCAGCCATCCGCGGTCCGGATGTGGGTCGCCCGCAGGTCGATGGCACGCACGACGCCCCGGAGCCCCCCGCTCTCGATGAGGTCACCCACATCGAAGGAGCGACTGAATGCGAGGAAGATCCCCGCCAGCATGTTCTCGCCGATCTCCTTGAAGGCGAAGCCCAGCACGACCGCGGCGACACCACCGGTGGCGAGCACGCTGGTCGCGACGGCGGTGTAGCCGAGGATCTGCAGGGCCAGCAGAATTCCGAAGAGCGTGAATATCCACCGCACGACCCGACGGGTGAGCCTCACGTACCGGTCTCCACGGCGTGCGCGGCGAAGCAGTCGGGCGAGTCCCAGTCCGACCAGCTGCCCCGACCCGACGAGCACGAAGAGGACGCCTGCCGCGACGAGAAGCTCCGGACCCTTCTCCCGTAGCTCGGCGAGAATGTCGAAGAGGATGGATTCCATTCGGTGTCAGTGCCCGGTTCCGAGGTTGGCCATCATGTCGTCGACCATGTCCTCCACGCCGTATCGCGGCGCCCATCCCCACTCGCGGCGGGCGGCCGAATCGTCGATCCGGTCGGGCCACGATGCCGCGATCCCCGCGCGGACCGGGTCCACCTCGTAGTGCACCTCGAACCCCGGGACCCTCGCCGCAAGCATCGTCGCGAGATCGCGGGGGGCGAGCTGCATGGCCGTCACGTTGAAGGCGTTCCAGTGCTCCAGTCCGTCGGGATCCGCCTCCATGAGTTCGATGGTCGCACGCAGGGCGTCCGGGATGTACATCATGTCGAGCTGCGCATCGGGGGGAAGGAAGCAGGTGTAGTCCTCGCCTCGCGCCGCATGCATGAAGATATCGACCGCCCAGTCCGTGGTCCCGCCCCCGGGAGGCGCGGCGTACGATACGATCCCGGGGTAGCGCAGCCCCCTGACATCCACCCCGTAGCGCATGTGGTAATAGTCGCAGAGGAGCTCCCCGCTGACCTTCGTGACGCCGTACATCGTGGTGGGACGCTGCACGGTATCCTGCGGCGTGCCATCGGACGGCGTCGTCGGTCCGAAGGCGGCGATCGACGAGGGCACGAACACCGAAAGTTCCTGGTCCCGGGCGACCTCCAGCACCGATACCGTGCCCCCCATGTTCACCTGGTAGGCAAGCTTGGGATCCCGCTCGCCCACGGCCGAGAGAATCGCGGCCAGATGATAGATGCAGTCGGCCTCGAACCGCATGGCCGCCGCACCCACGGCGCGCGGGTCCGTCGCATCGAGCACCTGGAAGGGACCCTCGGCCATGTCCTCCGGGGTGGGCGTTCGAATGTCGGTGGAGAGCACGTTGTCGGCTCCGTACCGCTCCCGGAGGGCGGGCACGAGTTCCGAGCCGATCTGACCGCCGGCTCCGGTGATGAGAATTCTGGGCACGATCGAAACAGGTTTGAGGTCGGGAAGATCGGGGAATGTCGGGCGGATCGGGGAATGTCGGGGGAGGCGGTCCGGTAACGTCGACTGCGGTCGGCGCGTCCGACTCGACTGCCGACCGGCGGACTCAACTGCGGTCCGGCAGACTCAACTGCCGTCGGGCGGCGTGATCGCGCGCACCCGCACCGGGGCGACCCCCTGCTCCACCATCCCCAGGCGTCGGGCGGCTCCGTACGACAGGTCGATGATCCGTCGATCGGTACGGGCGAAGGGTCCACGGTCGTTGATGCGGACGATGACGCGCGCCCCGGAGTCCAGGTTGGTGACCTCCACGAAGGTGTGGAGCGGGAGGGTCCGGTGGGCCGCCGAGAGGCCGAACATGTCGAAGGTCTCCCCCGTGGCGGTGGGGCGGCCGTCGAACTCGTCGCCGTACCACGACGCCTCGCCCCGCTCGTCGTAGCCGTCGGCAGCGCGCCTCACGGTATAGGTTTCGCCGAACACCTCGTAGACATGGCCCGGGTCCGGAGGACGCACGTCGGGCGGAATCCGCCACGTCGCGCTCTCCGGATCGGGGTCGACATCCACCACGGGTGGGGACCGATCCGCCGTCGCAGGGGAGGCCGGCACGACCGAGGGAGCCCCCGAAGCATCGCCGCGGCCACTCGGGTACCCGACGAGGCTGCACCCCGAGAGCGACACGAGAAGGCACAGCGCGAGAAGGCTCCGCATCGTCAGTTCTGCTCGTCCACCGCGAGACCCCTGGCCTCGAGAGCGGCGATGACCTCGTCGACGTGGTCCCGGTCGCGCGTCTCGATGTGCACGACGATCCCGACGTCCCCCACCGAGATGTCCGCGAACGATCGGCGGTGAACGATCTCGTGCACGCTCGCCCCGCACTCGGCCACGACCTCGGTGAGGTGCGCGAGGCTCCCGGGTCGGTCCGGCACCCGGACCATGAGACGCGCGAGGCGCCCGTCGAAGACGAGACCGCGGTCGATGATCCGCGCCACACGATTGATGTCGATGTTCCCGCCGGAGAGCACGAGAACCACATTCTCGCCGTCCCGCGTCTCGATCTGACCCCCGAACAGCGCGGCGAGCCCGACGGCGCCCCCCCCCTCGACCACCATCCGCTGGCGTTCCAGCAGCATCAGAACGGCACGCGCCGTCTCCTCCTCGCCCACGACGACCAGGTCGTCCACGAGCGACTCGATGATGGGGAAGGTGTGGTCCCCGACCCGCTTGGTCGCGATCCCGTCGGCAATCGTGTCCGAGCTGGTGATCCTCACGATCTCGCCCGCGTCCCGACTCGCCCGGGCGGAGGGAGCCGCCTCGACCTCGACGCCGACGATCCGGACCGAGGGTCGGAGCGTCTTCGCCGCGATCGCGATCCCGGAGATCATCCCACCCCCACCGATCGGCACGATGATCGTGTCGACCTCGGGCAGCTGCTCGACGATCTCGAGGCCCATGGTACCCTGACCGGCGATGACCCGCGGGTCGTCGAAGGGGTGCACCATGGTGAACCCCTTCTCCTCCACGAGCCGGCGCGCCTCGATCGCCGAATCGTCGAGGACGCGGCCGTACTGGAGGACGTGGGCTCCGAAGGCGCGGGTGCGGGTGACCTTCACGAGGGGAGCGGTCTCCGGCATGACGACGGTGCAGGGGATGCCGAGGCGCTGCGAGTGGTAGGCGACCGCCTGCGCATGATTGCCCGCACTCGCGGTGACCACGCCGGCCCGGCGCTGTTCCGCGTCGAGGTCGAGGAGTCGGTTGAGGGACCCACGATCCTTGAAGGATCCGGTTCGCTGCAGGTTCTCGAGCTTCAGATGGAGCCGTCCGGCGCACACGTCGGGGAGTGTGAGCGCCCGGGTGCAGGGCGTCTTGATGACGACATCCCGGATCCGGTCACGTGCCGCACGAATGTCCGGCAGAGCCACCGGAAGTGTGGCGATGCTCATGGGTCAGCCCGAGGCGCGCCGCCAGATCGCGACCCGCAGCGCGGGATCGACCCACGCCTGGAAGTGGAGCCGATTGTCACCATCCTCCACGATCTTCTTCTGCGTATCCCGGGTCTTCGGCCATTCGGTCTCCCCATTCTCGACGCGGAGAACCTCGCCGTCGGACAACCCGTCGAGCAGTCCGCGCAGTTCCGCCTCCATCGTGTCGAGGAGACGCTGCTGGGTGTGATCCTGCACCGTCCCCTCCTCGCGTGCGGAGATCTCATGCTCCGTCACCTTCTCCCAGTCGCTCTCGAACTCGTCGACCGGGATCGAATGCTGGCGGTCGCGCCGGAACCCGACCTCGTTGAAGGCCTTCGAATCGAAGTGGATGGCGACGGACTGGAGCGTTTCGCCGTAAAGCCGAAGTATCATGGTGTGCGAGCTGAAGGGCCTGGGCGTCCCGACAGGGACGTGTGAGATACGCAGGCGTGCAAGTGCACCGCCGGCTTCGATTCTACACGGTCGGGGGCCGAGAAGCTCCCCTCCGGTCTGGTGTCGCGGAGGGTCGGCCGCTCAGGAAGACGGGTCGAGCAGGCGGGCCAGCTCTTCCTCCGAAAGTTCGCCGGGCTTCCTCGATCCGAGGCCTCGCGGCGAGCGCGTCTTGGCTCCACGGGCTCCCCGCGACTTGTCCTCTCTGGGTGTACCGGCGTAGTCGAACTCCGGCAGGTGCTCGCGCTCGATCGGGCGCTTGAGGTGGTGCTCGAGCGACTTGAGGTGCCCGATGTCGCCCGCGGTCACGAAGGTGAAGGCATACCCCGTGGCACCCGCCCGACCCGTCCGGCCGATCCGGTGCACGTAGTCCTCGGGGTCCTGCGGTACGTCGTAGTTGATGACGTGCGAGATCCCCTCGACATCCAGGCCGCGCTGCGCGACATCGGTGGCGACCAGAACGCGGACCTTGCGATCGGCGAAGTCCTGGAGCGCACCCTGACGCTGCTTCATCCTCTTGTCGGAGTGCATCGCGGCCGTCTTGATGCCTTCCCGCTCCAGACGCGACTCGAGTACGTCGGCCCCCGCCTTGGTTCGGGAAAAGATCAGGACCTGATCCATGTCCGGATCGTCCAGGAGCAGCTTGAGCAGCAACTCCGGCTTCTTCTCCGGCTTCACGCTGAACACCTTCTCCTCGATCCCCGATGCGAGAGTCCCGGAGGGCGCCGCCTCGGTCCAGAAGGGCTCATCGGTCAGACGAAGCGCGAGGTCGTGCACGCCGTTGGGCATGGTCGCGCTGAACAGCATCGTCTGTCGGCTCCGCGGGACCTTCCGCATGACCTCCTCGATCTGCGGCCGAAAGCCCATGTCGAGCATCCGGTCGGCCTCGTCGAGGATGAAGAACTTCACATTGGAGAGGTCGGCATTGCCGCGCTTCATGTGGTCGATGAACCGACCCGGTGTGGCCGAAATCACCTCGAATCCCTCGGCGAGCGCGGTGTTCTGCGGACCGTACCCGACGCCGCCGTAGATCGCCTCGACGCGGATCGCGGTCCCCTTGGCGAGCATCTCGGTGTCTTCCGCCACCTGCTGGGCCAGCTCCCGGGTCGGAGCCAGGATCAGGACCTGAAGCCCCTCACCGACCTCGAGCCGTTCGAGGGCGGGAATCATGAAGGCGCCCGTCTTGCCCGTCCCCGTCTGCGCGATCCCGACGATGTCCTTGCCGGTCAGAGCGGTGGGAATGGCCTGAGCCTGAATCGGTGTGGGAATCTCCCATCCCTGCGCCTCGACGGCCGCCCGCATTTCGGGGGAAAGGCCGAGGTCTGCGAAGGTCAGGGAGGTCTGCTCGTCACTCACGTCGTGTGTTTCTCGTTCTTCGGATCAAAGAGTTGGTAGACCCCAACATAACGGGGGTCGACCCATGACGGGGCTTCGGCCATCTTTCGGCATGACCGATTCCAGCCCCACATCCGTCCTTTTCGTCTGCCTGGGCAACATCTGTCGCTCCCCCCTCGCCGAGGGCGTCTTTCTTCATCTGGTGGCCGAATCCGGGGTCGCGGACGAGATCGAGGTGGACTCCGCCGGTACCGGGGCCTGGCACGTCGGCGAGCGTCCGGACCCCCGCTCGCTCGAAGTCGCGGAGCGCCACGGGATCGAACTGCCCGGCCACGCCAGACGGGTCGGCGAGGAAGACTTTCACCGCTTCGATCGCATCGTGGCGATGGACCGGTCGAACCTCTCCGACCTGGAGTCGCTCCGGCCGGCCGGATCCGAGGCGACACTCGAGCTGCTGCGTGACCACGACCCCGATCAGGGCGACGGCGAGGTGCCGGACCCCTACTACGGCGGGGACGACGGATTCGACCGCGTGTACACGATGGTGCGGCGTTCGTGCGCGGCGCTGCTCGATGAGGTTCTTTCCACCCGCTGAGCGGCTCTTGCGGTGGGCGCTCCTCCCGCTGAACCGTCCTTCGGCGGCCACCACACCACAGCGGAATCCACACCACCCCGGCGCTCGCCGCACGCGTCTCAGCCGAACAGGTCCGCCAGTCTCTCGATGGCGCGCTCCAGCACCTCGTCCGACGACGCGTAGCTCATCCGGACGAACCGAGGCTCACCGAAGGCCTCCCCCGGCACCAGTGCGACCCCGCACTCCTCGAGGATCCAGGTGCAGAGGGCCGAGGCCGACGCGCGATCGTCGTCGAAGGCGGAGTCCACACGGAAGAAGAGGTAGAAGGCTCCCTTCGGCGTGAGGTAGGGGAAGTCGGGCAGCTTCTCGTCGAAAAGCCGGCAGACGAGATCCCGTCGTCTCTGGAAGGCGTCTCGCATCTCGCGCACGGCGGTCGCCGTCTTCTCCGATTCCGTGTACGCCGCGAGAGCAGCGACCTGCGAGGGCGTCGCGGGATTCGATGTCGTGTGGCTCTGAAATCCACTCATCGTGCCCGCGAGTTCGGGGTTGGAGAGGGAGAACCCGATGCGCCACCCCGTCATCGCGAACGCCTTGGAAGCGCCGTCGATGAGCACGTGATCGCCCAGCGATTCCGGCGCGAGGTCGAGAATCGATGGGGCCTCCCCTCCCTCCCCGAAGAAGATCGGTCGGTAGATTTCATCGGCGATCAGCCAGACCCCGTGATCTCGCGCCCATTCCGCGATGGCGCGGAGTTCGTCCACCGAATACACCACCCCGGTGGGATTCCCGGGGGACGAGAAGAGCAGCCCTCTGGTCCGTTCGGTCACCACCTGGTCCAGATCGGCCGGTGTGAGACGGAAGTCACGCGCCTCGTCCCCCCGGACCGGAACCGCATCCGCACGGGAGAGGCCGATCATCTCGGGGTAGCTCGTCCAGTACGGCGCCCCGATCAGCACCTCGTCTCCGGGGCCGAACAGACTGAAGCAGCTGTTGAACAGGGCCTGCTTCGCCCCGGTGGAGACGACCACGCCCTCCCACGGCAATTCACGCCCGGCGCGTTTCGACATCGCGGTCGCGATCGCCTTGCGAAGCTCCGGGAGGCCGGGAGCCGGCGTGTATCTCGTCCGGCCCGCGCGGATTCCCTCGACGGCGGCCTCGGCGATGAACGACGGGGTCTCGAAGTCGGGCTCACCGGCGCTGAGATTGATGATGTCCCGACCCTCGGCGGCGAGACGCTTGGCCAGCGAGCTCACGGCGATCGTCGCCGAGGGTCGCATGTCTCGAACGTTGGCGCTGATCGTCATGAAGTCCGTGGATTCGGGAAGGAGTTGCTGAGACGCCGCTGAACGGCCGGTGGGCGTCGCCCGGGATACAGGGCGACTCACGCGCCCGTCCGGAACACCGCACCCTCCGAATATCGGGCGTTTCGCCGACAGCCGTAAACCCGGCTGCCGTTGATCCCGTTCCGGGATTCGGGTGACCTTGACGCATGAAGACGATCGAATTGTGGATCGACTACATCGATCCGGCGTCCTGGATCATGTACCGGCGACTCAGGAACGCCACCCGAGTCGGGGGAGAGATCCCGGGCCACGAGCTGCGGGTTCTGGGCCGCGAGATCCGCATCCCCTCGATGCCGCCCATGGACCCCGCGTCGGCGCCCTGGCGCCGGTACGTCGCATCCATCCGTGAGGTGGCGGGCGACGAGATGACGGAGTACGGGGGTCAGAACCTTCTTCCCCACACCCGCAAGGCTCACGAACTGGCGATCCACGCGGCGGAGCAGGACTCCCGTCCAGAGGTCGATTCCGCCATCTTTCACGCCGCGCTCGTCGAGGGACGGGACATCGGCAGGGTCGACGTCCTCGTGGGGCTGGCGGAAGCCGTCGGACTCGACCGGACGGAGACGCGCGCGATTCTGGATGTTGATCGATATACCGACGTCGTCGCCCGCACGCGGGAAACGGCGACGTCCCGGGGTGTGGTCGGGGTTCCGACATTGGTGTGCGACGGACGCTCCCTCGAGGGAGTCCGGACGCTGGACGAAACAGTCGTGTGGCTCGAAGAGTCGCCCGAATCGAATTGAATGACTCGAAACGACGAGACGTTGTGATGGCCGGATATCAGAGAAAGACCGCACTCGCGCCCTCGGAGGTATTCGAGAAGGCGGACGAACTCCTGCCCGAGCTGGCCGGAGTCTCCCGCAGCAAGTCGGCCGGCCATTCGGCCACCTTCACCGGAGACGAAGGCACGCTGACGCTCACGGTGCACCGCCACGGGCCCTACACGGACGTCGTCGCCCAGACCGATCAGCTCCGCACGTCCCGCCTCGACTACGAAACCCAGAAGTTCCTGAATCGGCTTCCGTACGAGCCGGGCGACACGGGCGGTGGTCCGGGCGCCCACTCCGATTCGGAGGTGCGGGCATGAGCACCTTCGAGGATCTCGGGCTTCCGATCGAACTCGTCGAGGGACTGCTCGCGGCGGGGGCGGAGGAGCCGACCGGGCTCCAGTCCGACGCCACCCCCGTGCTGATGCGCGGGAATCCCGCGGTCCTCGCCGCCGGACCGGGGGCCGGGACGCTCTGGGCGTGGGCCGCTCCCACGCTTGCCCGCATCATGGACGACGCGACTCCCGGCAGCGTGCTGGTGCTGACGCGCTCGTCGGCCATGGCGGACGAGGTCGCGGAGGCCGTTGGGCGTCTCGCCGCGGCCGCGGGGCTTCGGGTCGTCGGGGAGGGCCCGCAATGGGTTCTGCCCGAGCTGGCGCACGTCCACGTGCTCTCCGCTGCCACCGCCGCAGGGCGACTCTCCCGGAGCGACCTCGATCTCGGTCCCGTCCGGACCGTGGTGATCGACGCCGGCACGACGGAGGAGGCCCTCGCGCCCGCCTCTCGCGTGCTGGAGGCCGTGCCGACCGACACCCAGAAGGTCGTGGTCGCCCTTCCGCTGACCACCGCCGTGAGCCGCTTCGCCGAGCAGCACCTCCGAAAGGCCGTACACATTCCTCCGCGCCCGACCGATGGTGACGATGCGTCCAGCGTCCACCGGGGCACGCTCGAGGTCGTCGAGGTGACGGACGATCGCGACGTCGCCACCCTGCGCGAGATCGCTCGTCGGCTGCAGACCGTCGACCACGTCGCGGTCTTCACCCGCAGCGAGGACATCGCGGCCGATCTCGGAGACCGCCTCTTCGTGCACGGGATCGCGGCGGGCCGACCGGGTGAACCCACCCTCCCGGTGTGGCTGGTAATCGACCCGCTCGCTGCACGCGACGAACTCCGGGCGGTGGACACCTCGTGGGTCGCCCTCAGCCACGACGTCCCGGCGGATGAGGACGAGCTCGACCGCCGCCACTCCGGAACGCGCGGGGTGGTTCTCACCCGGCCTCGCGAGATGCCGCACCTCGAGGCGGTCGCGCGGAGGGCGGGATACGACCTCTCCCACACCGAACCACCGCCGGCCCCCGGCAGCGGCATCGACGACACCCTCTCCGCCATCGAGTCCGCACTCGAGGGGGAGGATGTGGCCGCCTACCTCGCTCTCCTCGAGCCGGCCTTTCGCGAGCACGGGACGGCGCACGTCGCAGCCGCCGCCGTGGCGCTCCTGCGAGCACGCGGGGTCCCACGCGCCACGACCCCCTCGACCGGCACGGGCAGCGCCGGGACGCGCCCGGCGACGGAGGCTTCTGCGCCGTCGACTTCGCCGTCCCCGTCGTCCTCCGCTACGTCCAGCGAGTTCACGATGCTGTTCGTCAGCCTGGGGTCACGGGACGGCATGCGGGTCGGCGACCTGGTCGGTGCGATCCTCGGCGAAACGGGGATCTCCAGCGACGATATCGGCAAGATCGATCTGCGGGAGAACTTCTCCCGCGTCGAGATCGCGTCGGGTCAGGTGGACCGTGTCACCTCGTCGATGAACGGAACGACGATCCGGGGTCGGAGTGTGCGCGTCGACCTCGACCGCTCGGAACGCGGCGGGGGCAGGGACGGCGGCACCGGGGGCCAGCGCCGCAGGAGAAGCTGACACCCGGGGCGAGGGCGCCGTTCGGGGTCGGGCACCCGCTGTCCGGCCGCCCTTTCCCGCCCTAGCTTTTCAGGCATGCGACTCTTCCAGCGCCGTGCGCTCGCCGCACTCGCCGCCTTCGTCCTTCTCGCGCTCCTCGGCGCGGTCGGATACGTGATGGTCGAAGGGGCGGCGTTCGGCGAGGCTCTCTACATGACGGTCATCACGCTGACGGCCGTCGGGTACGAGGAGGTGTTTCCGCTCTCGGCCGCGGGTCGCAGCTACACGGCGGTCGTGCTGGTCCTGGGCATCAGCTGGATGGGCGTATGGTTCGCCTTCATCACGGCGTTCCTGGTCGAGCTCGATCTCACGCACGTACTCCGGAGCCGGCGCATGACCCGCAAGATCGATGAACTCGAGAACCATGTGATCGTCTGCGGAATCGGACGGACGGGCACGGAGGTGGTACGCGAACTCGACCACACGAACGCACCCTGGGTCGTGATCGAGCAGGACCCGGATCGCGTCGGTCGCCTGAGGAAAAAGCAGCCGGATGCGCTCGTCGTCGAGGGGGACGCGACGCGCGACTCGGAGCTCGAAGCCGCCGGAATCCATCGGGCCCGCGGGCTGGTCGCCTGCCTCAGCCATGATACGGACAACCTCTTCATCTGCCTTTCGGCACGCGACCTGAATCCCGATCTCTCGATCGTCGCTCGGGCATCTCAGGAGGAGACGCGGGACAAGCTGTTCCGGGCGGGGGCGTCACATGTCGTGAGCCCGGAGATTTCCGGTGGCATCCGGATGGCCTCCATGCTGCTTCGGCCGACGGTGATGTCGTTTCTCGAGGTGGCCACCCGCTCGTCCGACCACGCGCTGCGCATCGAACAGATGGAGGTTCGAGAGGGAGACCGCGTTGCCGGGGTAACGCTCGAAGAGGCCCACATCCCGCGCGAAACCGGCCTGATCGTGATCGCCCTCCGACGCGGAGGCGAGGGGGGCGAATTCGTGTTCAATCCCGGCCCGTCGACGCGGATCGACGCGAGGGATGAACTCGTGGTTCTCGGGCAGCGCGAACAGGTCGATCAGCTCCGGGAATACATGTCGGGCTGAATGACCTCGGGCTGGACAACCCGAGGATCACACCTCGGCGCCCGCCTCGCCCCTCCCCGCGGCACGCCTTCTGAACAGCGTGAACACGACGTAGATCACGCCCGCGACGAGTGCGAACTTCGCGATGGTCATGACCACGCCGAACAGCATGGCCAGCGCAGGCAGCACGAATGCCGCGAAGAGCTTGAAGGCGATCAGCGTGAGCACACCACCCGCCATCATGGTTCCGTACTTCTGCATCCTCGTACTCCCTGCGAAAGAGGTTGTGGGTCACCTGTACAGGCACCCCTACGTCGCATGATCTCGGGGAGTTTCAGCGGAGACCGACGGTCCGCTACTTGTACCGGTAGGTCACCCGACCCCGGCTGAGGTCGTACGGGGAGAGCTCGCACTTCACGCGGTCGCCCTCGAGTACCCGGATGTAGTTCTGACGCATCTTGCCGGAGAGGTGGGCCAGTACCTCGTGACCATTCTCGAGCTCCACGCGGAATGTCGCGTTCGGGAGCACCTCGGAGACATGCCCCTCGATCTCGATGTTTTCTTCCTTCGCCACTCTTCTCGTCCATTCGTATGGGTGGATTCCACAGCCCCGAAAACTAGCCCGGATCGCAGTCCGCGTACAGAAGAGCGCGCCCGACCCCGGCTCCCCGGCCCCGGCCACACCTTGCGAGTGGGTCCGTGTGCGGATCGGTTCAGGGCATGTCCATTCGACCATTCTCTCCGGAGGACGTCCGGAAGCTGCGGCGACGCCTGACCCACGATCCCGAGCCTGGATCCGTCGCCTGTCCCGTCTGCGGCGACCTCATGCTGACCCGGCCGGTGGAACCGCGGCCCGAGGTGCCCTACGTGCGGCGACGCATCCACGTGCACTGCCCCGGATGCGGTCGATCCGGCGCCATCGACCGTCGCGCCGGGCCCTCCGGGTAACTATGCTCCCGACCGACTCATCCACCCACCTGTCCTACCATCCGATCCGACCCGACATGCGACGGCTCCTCTCCAGCTCTCTCCTCCTCCTCGCAACGCTGCCCCTCGCGGCCTTCGCGCAGACACCCCAGCGGGCCGCCCCCCTGCTCGAGCTCGACGCGGGTGCGCGGGCGGCGGGTCTCGGCGGCGGGTCCCAGGTGGGCGTGCAGGATCCCGATCACCTCTTCGCGCACCCCGCCTTTCTCGGCTCGGGCGGCTTCCGCGTCGGAGCCTGGATCGCCGACGGCGGTGCGACGATCACCTCGCTCTCGGCGGGGACGAGCGCGCTGGGTGGACGGGTCGGAGTCGGCGTGCGAGCGGCCGAGTGGAACGGTGCCTCGCCGGCCGAGGGCCCGGGGGGACTGGACGACCTGTTCGACGACGAGGGCGTCGGCCGGACCACGGTCGCGGCGACCATCGGGTACGTGCGTGACGCGCCCTTCGACCTGCTCGGGCTCGAAGTCGGAGCGACGGCGACGCTGCTTTCCGAGCGGGCCGACGTAGCGCGGGACCGCCTGGTGTCCTTCGACGTCGGCGTCGGGCGGGAGATCGGTCCGCTGGACGTCGCTCTCTCGGCGAAGAACCTCGGGTCCGACGTCGGTGTCGGCGCTGGTGCGCCCCTGCCCCTTCGCTACGAACTCGCCGCGGGTGGATACGGGTCACGACTGGGGCCGCTCGATGTCGGCGTAGCCGGGCGGATCGCGGTCCGGGACGACGAAGAGGTCGTCGGCGGTGGGGGTCTGGAGATCGGGTACTATCCGGTGGTGGGACGCACCTTCATCGTCCGGGTCGGCGGCCGGAGTGTGCCCGAGGGGGACGCATCCCCCCTCACCCTCGGCGGCACCTTCATCGCCGACGACCTGACCGTCGACTACGCTTGGCGGGACGTCGACGGGTCGGGCGTTCACGTCGTGTCGTTCGGCTGGCGGTGACTCCGGGCGCATCACTCCGCGCCCGATCCATGGCCCGGCCCGCCCCGTCGAGCGGCATCCTGCTCGACACGCCCCTGCGAACACGACGGGGGGCCACTACTCCCGGATGCGTGCGTCCCAGAACTCCGGCGGCAACCGGCTGAACGCGATGTCGTCCACCACGACCTCACCCGCCGCAACGCGGTCGAACACCAGGCGCACATGGGTGACCGCGGCGACGCCGAAGCCCGGCGACGCCTCCACGAAATCCCGTATCGGCAGATGGTAGCTCTGCAGCACCAGTTCCGAGTGCTCCATGTTCTCCTCCCGGTCCTGCCGCCGCAGAATCCGGATCTCCAGCGGACGCCGGATCGGGCCGTACCGGGACAGGGGAAGGCGCGCCGTGCGTCCCGATGCATCCTCGAGTTCGATGGTCAGGTCGATCGGGGGCAGACCATCCTCCTCCTCATCCGCCGACGTCTCCTCGTCTCCGGCTTCCTCCTCCTGCGTCTCCGGCCCCTCGTCGTCATCGTCCGGGGCAGGATCCCTGCGAGGGGACGGCATCCGCTCGGTGGCGGACAGGTGCAGATCGAGCGAGCTGCCGAGGTCGATCCCATGCTCCGACGCGAAGCCCTGCGGGAGCGTGATCTCGAACCGCCCCGGCGGTCCGTGGACGGTCGTGTCGCCGCGGATCCGGTTGTTCCAGCCGAGCCACAGCGCCTGATTCTCCTGCGAGCCCGACGTGGCGGACTGGTTGCGACTGCGCAGGTCGAGGACGTCCTCCCTCCAGGTCGCCAGCGAATCCCCGTGCAGCTCGACCCCCTCGGCGGATCCGGTGGTGACGTCGATGTCCTCCTCGAAGTCGGCAAGGGGGATATTCCCCGAGGCCTCCATCCTCGTGACGTACATCGTCGGAGGAAGCCATTCCCCCGCCACACGGTGATCGCGGAAGAGGGGGAGCCAGTCCGATTCGCCCTTCAGCGTCGCGCCGAGGAAGGCGCTCACGTAGATCTCCGCCATTCGGCGCTGGTCGGCGGGGTCGACCAGGTAGCGGAGGTCGAGAGAGCGTGCCGACCTCGGGCCTCGATCGAATGAGTTCCAGACCGAATTCCACTGACCGTGGTTGGCCCGGTACATGTAGACGGCGGCCTTGAAGGCGTCGGACCCGGGCGTGAACTCGAGCCGTCCGTACGGACGAAGGCCGTGGAAGCTCGTCACGTCTCCGTCGTGCGATCCGTGAAAGACGAGGTAGTTGACGTCGCGCATCGGGACCTTGCGGCCCGTCGGCGTATACTGGCCGTCCACCGGGGCGATCGCGACGACCGATCGGATGTCGTAGTCGTAGTCGAACTCGACGTTGGCGTCGTCGGGATAGCGGTCGAGGCGGTTGAAGGCCGCGGCGTGCGTCACGGCTTCGCCGCCGCGCGAGTGTCCCATGATCGCGATGTTCGAGAGGTCCACCCGGCCCATGAATGGATTGTCGGGGTCGTCGGCGAATTCGTGCCACGCACGCAGGTGCTCGAGCATCATCCACCCCCGGCCATCGTTCTCGCGACTGATCCCGTTGATGAAGTTCATGTCGAGCGAGACGAGGATATATCCGCGGCTCGCCAGCAGTTCACCCAGATAGTCGTATCCCGGATCCGAGAAATCCCGGGGTGCGTGGTTGCCGTGAACGACGAGCACGAGAGGGAAGGGCCCTGCCCCGTCGGCCGCCGGACCGTCGGGGTACCAGACGCGTCCGTTCAGCGGCAGTCCCTCGATCGAGAAGCCCCAGTAGCCCTCCCGGCGCTCTCTCTGCCCTCCCCAGGTCAGGAGGTCCGACCCGTCCACCGAGTCGGTCACGAAGGCCACCGAGTCGGCGAATCCGGGTCGGTTGGGGTCCGTGCCCGACCCGTACGTCAGGTAGCCCACGTCGTAGTCGCCCCGGTCGGCCGGGGACGGTCCGGCGATCGCCTGCGCGTCCAGAACGACGTCCGCGTCGTTCTCGGTGAGCACCATCGGCGCATAGCAGCTGGCCGCAACCATGGATCCGACGAGAAGGAGTGCGAGACGCTTCGTCACACGAGACGTGGGCACGAGGGTACGAAACTGCGTGGGGGTGCGATCCGGCATGGCAACTCTCTCGGGGACTACGCTTCGACGGCTGGGAAGCTACGAGCGAGACGCGTCCCGGGCCACGGGACGTTATCATTGGTCGTACTCCAGACTCCCGAAACTCTCCCCTGTCGACCCCAGCGAGAACGTGATGCCCAATCGAACCGTCACCATGAAGACCAACCACGGCACGATCACCATCGAACTCTTCGACGAGCAGGCCCCCGCCACGGCGGCCAACTTCGCGAAGCTCGCCGAGGAGGGATTCTACGACGGCGTGATCTTCCACCGTGTCATCGAGGGCTTCATGATTCAGGGAGGAGACCCCGACGGGACGGGACGGGGAGGTCCCGGGTACACGATCGACGATGAATTCGGCGATGGTCTCGCCCACGACGAGGCGGGCGTCCTCTCGATGGCGAACGCCGGTCCGAACACGGGCGGTTCACAGTTCTTCGTCACCCTCGATGCGACGCCCTGGCTGGACGGCAAGCACGCCATCTTCGGGAAGGTCGTCGATGGGATGGATGTCGTCCGTGAGATCGGATCGGTCTCGACCGGAGCGGGCGACCGGCCGATGAACGACGTCGTGATGGAAGAGGTGACCATCTCCGACTGACGGCGTGCGGAGTCAGATGCCGTCCTCGGTCGCGAGGTGAACGTGGGCGTCCCCGTCGACCCACCGGACCTGCACGGTCCAGGGTCGGCAGCAGACCTCGCAGTCCTCGACATATTCCTGCGTGGCCGCGCCGCCGGGATCCAGCAGAATCTCGACCTCCACGCCGCAGTAGGGGCACGAGGCGACGGTGGCGTCGTCCGCGAGCGAGCGCTCGGGCGACTCCCCCTCGAGGTCGTCGGGAAGGTCGTAGAAGTCTGTCATCGGCATCCCCCTTCATTCGGTCGGAGGTACTCTACCGCATGATGAGCGACGAGGTCCGCCACACCCTGATCTTCGACGGCGCCTGCCCGATGTGCGTGCGCTGGATGGGGCGCGTGCGGAACTGGGACACGAACGGCGCCTTCGAGTACGTCCCACTCCAGGACCCCTCCGTCCCCGATCGTTTCCCCGATCTGAGTCGAGATGCACTGGCGCGCGAAATGCACCTGATCGGCCCGGACGGCACCATCCGGACGGGCGCCGGGGCCGTCGAACGGATCCTTGAACTGCTGCCCCGGGGGCGTTGGGTACGCTGGCTCTTCAAGCTGCCCTTCGCCCGCCCGATCGCCGATCGGATCTACCGGGAGGTGGCGGAGAACCGAACGTCGCTGGGGTGCGGAAGCCACTGCGGGCCGCTGCCGGGAGCCGAATCGCCCGGGGGGTGAGCCCGGGCGACCCGGTCAGTACCCTCCGGCCCGCCTGAGCACCATCTCCGGTCCCGAGTTTCCGCCGTCACGCGGCCGTATCACGTTCCCGCGGATCTCCCCGCCATCGAGCGTCCCGCGGAAGAGCGGCGGACCCGCCGCACGCGGACCCTGTGGGCCCTCTCCCCGGACACCCCGACCGCCGCGCGGCGGCGCCGCGGCCCGGCCCCCGGCGCCCGTCCGGGCACCACCGCGCGCACCCGCCTGCTCCCCACGTTCGGCGCGCGGTGGAGCGTCACGGCCGTCTCGGATCGAGGCCATCACCGCTCGCATGTCGAAGGGGAAGGTCACCTGCCCGCCCTCGAACTCCACGCGCCCGACGGCGACGGCATTCTCACCCCGCCCCATCATCGCGACCGTGGAGTCCCCCTCCTGAACGAACGCCACGATCACCGTCGTGACTCCCATCGGCGTCTCGTGCTCCAGCTCCCACGTCCCCGCGAGGTCGGACGCGTCCTGCGCCGCCGCGGGTGCCGCCGAAGCCGCCACCATGGTCAGCGCCGCCATCGTGAGTCCCATCGTCCCTCGTTTCATCGTCCTCCTCCTGGATCGTTTCCCGCCGACTTCGCGGCCCCCTCGTGGGACCGCTCTTGCAAAGGACCGGATCACAACGCCTTTCGTTAATCCCGTGTCTCTGATTCGCTGGCGCAGGAACCTTCGGCGGGTCTCCACGTATCGTCGGAGGAGACTCCCACGGCCCCGCCGGCGATCGTTCGAACCCGCGTTCGTGCGTTCCGTCGGAAGGGGCCGACGTGTCTCCACGCTTCTCGACAAGGAGGTTGGATGCGGCTCATCGGCTCGATCGTTCCCACGGTGCTCGGTCTGGCGATCGGTGCGGGCGTGCTCTCCGCCGGCCTCCTGCTTCCGGACGTCGCGCGCGGGCCGATGCCCGACGGTGGAGCGGCCTTGCCCGCTCCCCCGGTCCACCTCCCCGGCATGGCGACCACGAGCGCCGGAGTCGATGCGACGCCTGGCGGACCGATGCGGTTCGGGGCACCCGCGACCGAGCGCGGCACACACGGCCTCGCCCTGCCCGTGGCCCAGAATCCGGCCGCCCCCGGCTACTCCTTCTACTTCACGCGCGGGGCCTATTCGGGACGTCGGGGCGGGTGGGGCCGCGGGCGCGGCTCCTGGTCGACCGACTTCCCCCAGGCGGAGTTCTATTTCACGCAGTTGCTCGGGCGACTGGTGGACATCGACGTCTACACGGAGCGTGGAGGACAGAACCCGATTCTCCTCGACGACCCGAACCTGCGCCGATTCCCCTTCATCTACATCGTGGAACCGGGTGGCATGAACCTCACCGAGTCCGAAATCGAGGGGCTCCGAAGCTATCTCGAGGCGGGCGGGTTCATGATGATGGACGACTTCTGGGGTGTGCGTGAGACGGCCAACGTCGAATACCAGCTGGCGCAGGTCCTGCCGGGCCGACCCATCGTCGAGATCCCACTGGACCACGCGATCTTCAATTCGGTCTACGGCATCGACGAGATCCGTCAGGTCCCGAATGTCCGAAACGGTCGAGAGGTCGCGTCGGGCTGGGTCGGCGCTCGGACCGACGAGGGTGACAACTCCGAGGTCCCCTACGTCCGCGGCATCTTCGACGACGACGACCGGTTGATGGTGATCATCAACCAGAACACCGACCTCGGTGACGCGTGGGAGTGGGCGGAGGACCCCTGGTATCCGCTCGACTTCTCGACCTACGCGACCGAGGTGGGGATCAATACGGTCGTCTACGCCATGAGTCACTGAGGCCGGCCGCGTGTTCGAATTCCTCTTCAAGTACCGGCCGGTCCTCTTCCGCGAGGGTGACTTCACCTTCCTGACCCCGTGGCCGGTCGGCGCGATCATGGCGGCCGGGCTCGTGCTCGCGGCGGTCGCGGTCCTCACCTACCGGGGTACGGGACGGAAGGCGACGAAGATGGATCGGGGTGTTCTGTCGACGCTTCGGATCGCTGCTCTCCTCGTCCTCCTCTTCGCGCTTCTCCAGCCGACGCTGGTCCTCGACTCGGTGGTGGAACAGCGGAATTTCGTCGGCGTGCTCCTCGACGACTCCCGCAGCATGACGCTGCCCGCGGACGACGATGGAACGAGGGCGGACTTCGTGCGAAGCAGCTTCGGCTCGGAGAGTTCGGCGCTCGTGGACGACCTGGGCGAGCGCTTCTCTCTCCGCTACTTCCGCTTCGGAAGCGACGTCTCGCGGGTCGAGTCGGCCGACGGACTCGACTTCGACGCGACACGCACCGACATCACCAGCGCGCTGGATCGCGCCCGGGAGGGGCTGTCCAGCGTTCCCGTATCGGGTCTGGTCGTGGTCTCGGACGGCGCCACGAATGCAGGTGCCGCCGTCGAGGAGGCCCTCGTGCCGCTACAGGCCGCCTCGATCCCCGTCTATACGGTCGGGCTCGGACCGGAGACGCTGCAGCCGGACATTCAGATCGACCGCGTCGAGCTCCCCCGGGCGGTGCTGCGCGGGTCGGATATCGTGGTGGACGTGCCGGTCACCCAGCGGGGCTACGCGGGGCAGACCGTCACGATGATCGTCGAGGACGGGCCTCGTCGCCTGGCCGAGATCCCGGTCGAGCTGGAAGGCGACGGCGAGGCAGTGCTCGCTCGCGCCCGCTTCACGCTCGACGAGACCGGACCACGGACGGTCCGGTTCCGCATCCCGCCGGTGGAGGGAGAAGCGGTCGCGCGCAACAACACACGGGAGTTGCTCCTTGAGGTGCGCGAGGATCGCGAGAAGATCCTCTACTTCGAGGGCGAGCCCCGCTTCGAGGTCAAGTTCCTCCGCCGCGCCGTCTGGGACGACGAGAACCTGCAGGTCGTCGTGCTGCAGCGCACGGCCGACAACAAGTATCTGCGCCTCGACGTGGATGGTCCGGACGAGCTCCCGACCGGCTTTCCACGTTCGCGCGAGGAACTCTTCCGCTACCGCGCCGTCATCCTGGGCAGTGTCGAGGCCAGCCTCTTCACCCCGGACCAGCTCGACATGCTGGCGGACTTCGTGAGTGTACGCGGCGGCGGTCTGCTCCTGCTCGGTGGCCGCGCAGCCTTCGCCGAGGGAGGCTTTCAGGGAACCGCCCTGGAGGCCGTCATGCCGGTGCTGCTCGAGACACCGGCCGTCGACCCCCGCGCCGCCTTCACGCAGATGTCCGTCCGGCCGACCCCGGCGGGACGCGCCCACCCGGTGTCGAACATCGGGGAGGCGATCCTCCCCCCGGAGGCCGAGCCTCGTGAAGATCTGGACCTCGACGACCCGTGGTCCACCCTGCCGTACCTCTCCACCATGAACCGAATCGTGGAGACGAAGCCCGGAGCCACGACCCTGCTGTCCGGGCTCACGCCGAACGGAGAAGAGCGGGTCGCGCTGGCCTCCCACCGGTATGGGCGCGGCAAGGCGATCGCCTTCCCCGTCGAGGACAGCTGGCAGTGGCAGATGCACGCGACCGTGGCCGTGGAGGACCAGCGCCACGAACGGTTCTGGCAGCAGCTTCTCCGGTGGCTCGTGGAAGACGTCGCGCAGCCGGTACGTGTCACACCCCAGCGGGAGCGCGTCGAGCCGGGCGAAACGGTCCCCCTCGTCGCCGAGGTTCTCGACTCCGCCTACCTGGAGGTCAACGCCGCCAACGTGGTGGCGTCCGTGACGTCGCCCTCCGGGCTCGTGACGGAGCAGCCGCTCGCCTGGACGATCGAGGAGGACGGCGTGTACCGCGGGTCGGTCGACCTGGCCGAGCCCGGCGTCCACACCGTCGAGGTGAGGGCCGCGCAGGGCGAGTCCGAGCTCGGTGTGTCCTCCGCATTCGTCCAGGTGGGTCCCAGCGACGAGGAGTACTTCGACGCCTCCCGTCGCACCGCGTCACTCCGCCGCCTCGCGGAGGTGACGGGGGGGCGGTTCTACACGCCGGAGACGGTCGACCAGCTGCCGGAGGACCTCCAGTTCACCGGCGCCGGAGTCACCCTGCGGGAGGAACGCGACCTCTGGGACATGCCCATCATTCTCATCCTCCTGCTGGGACTGATCGGAGCCGAGTGGGGGTACCGACGCTTCAGGGGGCTCGTCTGATGAATCTTCTCTCCTCCGCTCCGACGTGCTCCGACCGTCCCCGCTGCAGATATCGGTCCCGGATCTCCGCGCTGCTCGCGCTCTTCCTGGCGGTGCTCGGCACGGCCCCGGCGTCGGCCCAGGAGACGTGGGTCGTCAACGTCGTCGGGCTGGGCGGCGCCCCCGAGTACACCGAGACGTTCACAGGATGGGCGACGGAGCTCGAAGAGCATCTCACCACGCGCTGGGGCGTGGCCGCCGACCGAGTGATCACGCTCGGCGAGGACCCGTCGATGCAGGGGATCGACGGCGAGTCCCGCCGCGAGACCGTCGAGGCGACGGTCGCCCGCATTGCATCGGACGCCTCGCCCTCCGCACGCGTGCTCTTCGTCCTGATCGGGCACGGCTCCTTCCGGAACGACGAGGCGTCCCTGAACATCCCGGGTCGCGATCTCGACGCGGCCGAGTGGAACGACCTGCTGGAGGCCCTCGGCGATCGGACCACGGCGGTCGTGAACGTCGCCTCCTCGAGCGGGCCCTTCGCCGGGGCGCTCGCCGCCACCGGACGGATCGTCATCACCGCGACCCGATCGGGTCAGGAGCGCAACGAAACCCAGTTCGGCCGCTACTTCGCGGAGGCGTTCGGGGGTGGGGCGGCCGACCTCGACAAGGACGGACGGCTGTCGCTGCTGGAGGCCTTCGTCTATGCCCGCTCGGAGACGGCGCGGTACTACGAGGAGGAGGGCCTCATCGCGACCGAGCACGCCCAGATCGACGACGACGGGGACGGTGAGGCGATCGACATCCCGGTCGAGGGCGGCACGGATGGAGCGGTGGCGTCGACCTTCCGCTTCACATCCGCGTCGGCCTCCGCATCCGCCGACGCCCGGCCGGCCGCATCGGACTCGACCTCCATGCGAATCGAGGTCGAGATCGCCGAGATCGAGGCCGAACTCGCCATTCTCCGCAGCCGCCGCGACGAGATGACGCAGGAGGAGTACGACGCCGAGCTCGAGTCGCTCCTCGTCGACCTCGCGCTGAAGAACCGGGAACTGCGCGGGCGATCCGGAGGAGAGGCGTGATGCCGACCTGCGCCCGGACCGTGGCCCACCTCCCCCTTGTGCTCGCCCTCGCCCTCGCCCTCCCGGCGGGTCTGGCCGGACAGAGTGGAGACGACCTGATCGCATCGGTGCGCCAGGCGTATGCCGAGGGCCGGTACGACGAGGTGCTCGAGGTGACGGGTGACGGCGTGGTGCCGGCCATTCTGCTCGAACTGCGCGCCGAGACGCTGCTGCTGACCGGCGAGTACGACGAAGCCGTACGCACGGTGGGAGGGCGGAGGGGGAGCGCACCCGACCCGGCCGTCGCGCGGGTACGCGGCGACGTCCTTCTCGAGGTCGGGGACCGGGAGGGCGCGCGCACCGCCTTCCGGTCCAGCATCGACGCCGGGGCTCCGGATGCGGCACTCGCGCGGCTGCGACTGGCCGAGATGGACATGTACACGGACGACCGAGACGAGGCCTTCGCCGTGTTCGACTCCTTCATCGACCTCTACAACAGCGGCGCGGCCGACACGGTGGACGAACTGATCGCCGTCGCCGGGGCGGTCGCCCACCTCGCTCGCACGAACCCGAGTCTCATGCAGGACGCGCTTCGGGCCTACGACGAAGCGGCGGCGCTGGATCCACTGGCACCCGAGCCGCGTCTGGCCCTCGGAGATCTCTTCCGCACCACGTACCAGTCCCCCGACGCGTACGACGAATATGCCGCCGTGCTGGCCAGGAACCCGGCGCATCCGGGCGCGCTGCTCGGACGGGCGCGAGCCCAGCACTTCGATGGCAACCCCGAGGCGATGGCCACGGCCCGACGAGCCCTGGAGACCAACCCCCGGCACCCCGAGGCGCTGGCCTTCGTCGCGCGCCTGACACTCGAGGCGGAGGGTACCGACGAAGCCCGCGACGCCGCCGAAGAGGCACTCGACGTCGATCCCTACGACCTGGAGGCACTCGCCGTCGTCGCGGCCACGCATTTCCTCGAGGATGATCTGGCCCGGTTCGAAGGGGTCGTGGATCGGCTGGATGAGTTCGCACCACGGTACGGAGGCCTGCACGCCGAAGTCGCCGAGCTCGCGGTTTCGCACCGGAAGTACCGCGAGGCGGTCGAACTCGGCGAGATCGCTCTGGCCCGCGAACCCGACCTCCACGAGGCTCGCGGTCGGCTGGGAATGAACCTGCTTCGTCTCGGCGAGATCGAGCGGGGCCGGGCCGCGGTCGAGGCCGGCTTCGAGGGTGATCCCTACAACCCCTGGTTCAAGAACACCCTCGACCTGCTCGACAAGTGGTCCGACTTCTCCACCCTCGAGACCGAGCACTTCGAGATCCTGATGCCGACCGACGAGGTCCCCCTTCTCGGTCCACTCGTCGAGGAGACCGCCGAGGAGGCGTGGACGGCTCTGGTCGCCCGCTACGGATACGAGCCCCCCGCCCCCGTCCGGGTGGAGCTCTTCCCGAGCAGTCAGGACTTCTCCGTTCGCACGCTGGGGGAGCAGGGGCTCGGTGCGCTCGGGGTCAGCTTCGGCCCCACCCTGGCCATGGATTCGCCCTCGGCACGCGAACCGGGAGAGTTCAACTGGCGTTCGGTCCTCTGGCACGAACTCGCCCACACCTTCCACCTCGAGTTCACCGAACACGAGGTGCCCCGTTGGTTCAGCGAGGGTCTGGCGATGCGTGAGCAGCGGGTGCAGGACGAGCGGTGGGGGTTCAAGCCGTCGGTAACCTTCTTCCAGGCTTACGACGCCGGTCGGATGCCCTCCTTCAGCACCCTGACCGAGGGCCTGGTACGGCCGAGCTTTCCGGGTCAGATCCAGCTCACCTATCTCCAGGCGTCGTGGGTCTTCGACTGGATCGAGAGCGACCGGGGCTTCGGCACCGTCCGGTCCTTCCTCGAGGGGTACCGGGCCGACCGGACGACCGAGCAGCTGGTCGACGATCTTCTCGGCATGAGCATGGACGACGCGGACGAGGCGTTCGACGCCTACCTTCGAGAGCGTTTCGCTGGCGAGTTCGCCGCGACGGTCGGAGACGTCGACGGCGGAGATCCGTTCGCCGCCATGATCGGCGACCGGGAGGGCGCGGCCCCCGAAGACGTCACCCTGGACGACCTCGTGGCCGGCGGCGGACCGGGCGCATCCTCCATCGAGGCCCTGCAGGAAGCCGTCCGGTCCTCGCCCGGCAACTTCCGCCTCCAGCTCGCGCTGGGACAGGAGCTCCTCGCGGCGGATCGCACGGACGAGGCGGAGGAGCACCTTCGGGCCGCGCTCGAACTGTTCCCCGCCTTCGCCGAACCGAACGGGCCGCTCGGGGGCCTGGCCCTGATCCACGAGGAGCGCGGTGAGGTCGCGGAGGCGGCCGACGCACTCCGGCGGCTCGGCGACCTCAGCGAGACCGCATGGGAGGTCCCCCTGCGCGAGGCGGAACTGCGGCGAGACCTGGGCGACCTCGAGGGCGAGCGCGACGCGCTTCGACGCGCGGCCGAGGTCTTCCCCTTCCAGCTCGACCTTCAGACGCGCCGCGCCGAGGTGGCCGAGCGGACCGGGGATCCGGTCGAGTGGGTGCGAGCCCGGCGCGCCATCCTCGGCCTCGACCCGGTCGATCGCGCGGACGCACACTTCCAGCTCGCACTGGCCCTGCAGGCCGCCGGCGAACTCGACGACGCCCGCACGCAGGTCCTGCGAGCGCTCGAGATCGCCCCGACGTTCGACGCTGCGCTCGAACTTCTGCTCGACCTGCGGGGATCGCCGTGAACCGCGTACGGACCAAGCTCCGCTGGGCGCTCGCGGCGGCAGCCGTCGCACTGGTGTCGACGGCGAGCGTCACGCTGGCCGCATGGGCACCCGGCCGGGACGCGGCCGACTCGGCCCGCTCCACCTTCGCGTCGGGTCCGGTCCTGATGGGCACGGGCGCGTCGGACCAGGCCGTCGAGCCGGAGGGGTACGACGGGACGTACGAGTTCATCCGGGTCCGTTACGAGTCGAGGGGTCGCGCAGGCTTCTTCGGGAGTCCCGAACCCGAGTGGGCCCACGACTACGACCGGGCGGACCGCGAGATCATCTCCGTCCTCGACGAAGTCACCAACATGGAGGTCCGCCCCGACGGCTACCGCGTTCTCCGCATGGACGACCCGGCGATCTTCAGCTTCCCGATCATCTACCTGGTCGAAATCGGCTTCTGGCGCCCGAGCCCCGAGGAATTGTCGGCGCTCCGCGCCTACCTCGCGAAGGGCGGCTTTCTGATCGTGGACGACTTCCGCGGCGGCCAGCTCCGGAACCTGCTCGGGATCATGAACCAGGTGGCCCCCGGACTGGAGGTCATGGAGGTCCCGGACGACCATCCGATCTTCGATTCCTTCTTTCGAATCGAGGATCCGGGGGCCCTGCCGACGCATCCCGTCTACGGGCAGCTGTCTCCGGTCTATCTGGGCCTCTTCGAGGACAACGATCCGACCGGTCGCCTGATGGCGATCTTCAACTACGACAACGACATCGCAGAGTGGTGGGAGACCTTCAGCACCGGCTTCTACCCGATCGACCTCTCGAACGAGGCATTCAAGTTCGGGGTGAACTACGTGGTGTACGCACACACTCGATGAGTGCGTCCTGTCACCATACGAGCGCGTCGCGCCACGACGGCCGACGCCACATCAACCGAAGGGGGACCGTGTGACCGAGGAAACACAGGACACCAGCCGCGTGGGCGGCCCGTCGCATGCGGGAAGCGACGTGGATCTCGCGCTCGCGGACCGGATGAAGGACGCTCGCGAGGCGATTCTCACGGAGATCCGGAAGCGGATCATCGGCCAGGAGACCGTCGTGGAACAGGTCCTCCTGTCCCTCTTCGTCGGCGGAAATTCGCTGCTGGTGGGTGTCCCGGGCCTGGCGAAGACGCTGCTGATCAAGACGGTCTCCGACGTCCTCGACCTGTCCTTCTCGCGAATCCAGTTCACCCCGGACCTGATGCCGTCGGACATCACCGGGACGGATCTGATCCAGGAGGATGCGGAGACCGGGCGGAGGCACATGAAGTTCGAACCGGGCCCGATCTTCGCGAACATCGTCCTCGCGGACGAGATCAACCGGACCCCCCCCAAGACGCAGGCCGCGCTGCTCGAGGCCATGCAGGAGAAGCATGTCTCGGTGCAGGGTCATACCTATCCGCTCGAGCTTCCCTTCCACGTCTTCGCGACGCAGAACCCGATCGAGCTGGAGGGTACCTACCCCCTGCCCGAGGCCCAGCTCGACCGATTCATGTTCGAGATCCGGATCGAGCACCTCTCGGAGGCGGAGGAGCTCGAGGTCGTGCGACAGACGACCCGCATCGACACGACCGAGTTCAGGCACGCGGTGAATGCGGAAGATCTCCTCGCCTTCCAGCGGCTGGTGCGCGAGGTCCCCGCGCCGGACTCCGTGCTCCGATACGCCGTGGATCTCGTGCGAGCGAGCCGTCCGTCACGGAACGGCGGCGCCGCCCCCTTCGTGAAGGAGTGGGTCGCCTACGGGGCGAGTGTCCGCGCCGCGCAGTATCTGATCCTCGGGGCGAAGGCCCGGGCGCTCACGCTCGGCCGGTATACGCCGACCTTCGAGGACGTGCGCGAGCTCGCTCTGCCCGTTCTCCGGCATCGCGTCCTCCGCAACTTCCATGCGGAATCCGAGGGCAAGACGCAGTCGGACATCATCGGCATGCTGCTGGAGCACGTCCCGGTCCCGTCGTCGGGGATGTGACGTGGATCGTACGGCCACCTCCAGCGCTCGCTTTCTCGACCCGAAGGTTCTCACCCGGATCGGGAATCTGGAGCTGCTGGCGCGCACCGTCGTCGACGGATTCCTGAACGGCGTCCACAAGGCGCCGTATCTCGGCCTGTCGATGGACTTCGCGCAGCACCGACCGTACGTCCCCGGCGACGACATCCGCCACCTCGACTGGCGTCTCTTCGCCCGCACGGACCGGTACTACATCAAGCAGTACGAGGCGGAGACCAACACCGACCTCGTGGCACTCGTCGACGTCTCCGATTCGATGGACTGGACGTCGGACGACGAGCGCCCGACGAAACTCGACTATGCACGATTCCTCACGGCCTCTCTTCTCCACCTCTCGCGTCGCCAGCGTGACCGGGTCGGGTGCGTGACCTTCGACCACGATACGATCGAGCGGATTCCGGCATCGGCGCGGGGGCTGGATCGCAGCCTCATGGCTCTGGAGCGGTCCGAGCCTCGTGGACCGGGGAATCTGAGGAACGCGATGTACGAGGTGTCCGCGGGGCTGCAGAAGCGCGGGATCGTGCTCCTGGTTTCGGATCTCTACGAGGATGTGGAGGACGTGGTCGCGGCGATCCGCCATCTCACCTCGCGCAAGCAGGACGTGATGGTGTTCCACCTCCTCGACCCGGGCGAACGTGAGCTGCCCGCGGGCGATGCGGTGAGCTTCGAGGACGCGGAGACCGGCGAACAGGTGCCGGTGATCCCGACGAAGCTCCGCGACGGGTATGCCGAGGTGATCGACGACCACGTCGAGGCACTCCGGAGAGCGATGGTGAGGGAGCGCGTGGACTTCGTACCCGTCGATACCTCGACCCCGCTGGACCACGCCCTCTTCGCCTACCTGTCGCTGCGCTCCCGCAGCACCCGGAGGCGCTGAGCCCATGGGTCTCGCATTCCTCGTCCCGCTCGCGCTTCTCGGCGCCGCGGCGATCATCGTGCCGATCGTCGTGCACCTCACGCGGCGCAGGAAGTCGAAGGTCCTCCGGTTTCCCTCCGTCCGATTCATCGAGAAGGTCCCGTATCGGGCCGAGAGCCGGCGGCGGATCCATCACTGGTTCCTCCTGTCGCTGCGCGCCCTGGCGATTCTCCTCATCGTGGCCGCCTTCGCCCGCCCCTTCGTGGACCGAACGGCGGAGGCGACGGTGGCGGGCACCGGCCCGACGGAGCGCGTGGTGCTGCTCGACCACTCCTGGTCGATGGCGCTCGGCGACCGCTGGTCCGAGGCGCAGCAGGCCGCCCGTGACGCCGTTTCGGAGCTCGGCCCCCTGGACCGTGCGAGCGTCGTGGTCTTCGCTCGGGGGGCGGACGCGATCGCCCGATCGACCTCCGAGCCGATCCGCCTTCGCCAGGCGATCGACACCGCCCGGGTGTCGGACGAGGGCACGGCGTACGGCCCGGGCCTGAAACTCGCCCAGACCATCCTCGAGGAATCCGAGCTTCCGGCGAGGGAGCTCGTCGTGGTCTCCGACTTCCAGGCGGAGGGATGGACGGGCGAGGAGGGCGTCACCCTGCCGGCCGGTACGGACATTCGGACGGTCGTGGTCGGCGAGGGGGGCATCGACAACGCTGCCGTCGCCGACGTCGCCCTCAATCGTGCGCGGGTCGAGGGGCGGGAGCGGGTCACCCCGGCCGCCCGGATCGTCCGGACGGGCGGGGACGAGCCGCGCGAGGTGGAGGTCGTCCTCTCTCTCGACGGGCAGCCGGTGCAGACACGCACCGTGACCCTCCCGGCCGAGGGTGCGGACGGCGTCGTGTTCGACCCGGTAACGATCGGCTCCGACCAGACGCAGGGCTCGGTCTCGATGACGACAGACGAATTGCCGCAGGACGACGTCCTCCGGTTCGTGCTCTCGCCGGGCCGGGCCGAGTTCGTGCGGCTGCTGGTTCCTCCGGGGGCGCCCGACGCCGCCTTCTATGTGGAACGGGCGCTTCGCATCACCGAGGCGGGTGAATTCGACGTGGTCGCATCCACCGGAGCGGTCCCGACGGGGGACGCCCTCGACGAGACCGACGTCCTGCTGCTCGTCGACCGCCCCCTGGGGTCCGCAGAGCTGGATCGGGTACGCGGGTGGGTGGACGCCGGGGGCGGGCTGGTCGTGATCGCGGGAGAACGGGGCGGCTGGGGCACGGGTGGGGAGACCCTCTTCCCCGGAGCACTCGGAGGCATCGAGGATCGGGACGGTCGCGGCGAGCGCCTCGCGAGCGTCGAATACGAGCACCCCGTGTTCGAGGTCTTTCGGGGTCCGCGGCAGGGCGACTTCTCCTCCGCCCGCTTCTACCGGGCCCGTACCTACGACGTCCAGGCGTCCGATTCCGTCGCCATCCTGGCGCGCTTCGACGACGGCTCCCCCGCGCTCGTCGAGCGGCGGACGGGAGACGGTCGCGTGCTGGTGTGGGCGTCCACCCTGGACGCGACATGGACCGATCTGGCGTTGCAGCCGGTGTTCCTGCCCTTCGTGCACGAGCTGGCCCGATACGCCTCCGGAGCGACCGACGCCTTCGAGTTCTTCACCGCCGGCCAGATCGTCGACGTGACGGATGCCCGTGCCATGGAGTCGGCTGGACTCGGCGCCATCGCCGAGGCGATCTCCGCCTCCGAGGAACGAATCGTGCTCGCGCCGTCCGGCACCTCTTCGGAACTCACGGATGGCGAGTCGTCACACTTCCTCGAGCTCTCGGAGGCCGGGTTCTACGAGATCCGGCCCCCGGGACGCGACGATCTCCGCCCGGTGTCCGTGGCGGTGAATGTGGACCGGGGCGAGTCGGACCTCACCCCGCTCGATCCGGAGGAACTCGTGGCATCCCTCCGGAGCGCGACCGACGTCGCACCCGCAGGGGACTCGGAGCGGGCCGCAGTCCTGCGGCGGGCCGACCAGGAGCGGAGGCAGAGCTGGTGGCGATGGCTCCTTCTGGGGGCCTTCGGCATACTGATCATCGAGACGGTACTCTCGAACCGCCTGTCCAGACGGACGGGGAGGAGTGGACATGCGCGGACGGCGAACTGATCGACGCGGGACGGAAAGGGAGAGACTCGAGCGGATTCTCTCCGGTGTCCGGACCCGTTGGCGCCTTCGACGTACGGTCTCCGGTATGGTCTGGGTCCTCCTCGCCGCACTCGCGGCCGTCGTGCTCACCGGCTTCGGCCTCGAGGCCACACGATTCTCGCCACGGGCGGTCCTCGGATTCCGCCTGACGGCCTGGTCGGTGGTCGTCGGCCTGGCGATCTGGCGGGTCCTTCTGCCCTGGATGAGACGGGTCGACGACGAGCAGGTCGCACTGTATCTGGAGGAGCACGAGCCGAGCCTCCAGGCGGCGATTCTGGGCGCCGTGGAGGCCGAGCGCGCTCGGGCGGCGGGAACCGCCGTGTCTCCGGGCATCCTCGACGGTCTCGTCCGGAAGGCGGTGGACAAGGCGCGCAGGATCGAGAACGGGAAGAATGTCGATCAGCCGGCGCTGGTGAAGTCCTCCGGGGCCCTGGCGTTCGTGTCGGTCTTCGCGCTCGGCCTGCTCCTCTTCGGTCCGGCGAGCATCCAGCGCGGCGCCTCCTCGCTGCTCCCCACGGCGTCCGCTGCAGACCTCAACCCGTACTCGATCGCCGTCGAGCCCGGCGACGTCACGGTCGCCCGAGGCTCCGACCAGTTCATCCGCGCCCGTCTCCAGGGATTCGGCGCCGAGGACGTGTCGCTGTTCCGGAGAGATCGCGAACTCGACGTGCTCCAGCAGCTCACGATGATTCCCACGGGCAATCCCGGGGAGTTCGAACTGTTGCTGCTCGGTCTCGAGGACGGCCTCGACTACTTCCTCGAGTCCGACGGTGTACGCTCCCCGACCTACACGCTCGAAGTCGTCGACCTGCCGTACGTGGAGACGATGTCCCACGAGTACCGCTGGCCCGCCTACACGGGGATCCCCGTCGAGACGGTCGAGAATGCCGCCGACATCGCGGTGCTCCCCGGCACCCGGGTCCGGCTCGTGGTGAATTCGACGGTTCCGACACCCGCCGGTCGACTGATCGTGGACGACCGGGAACCCATCGACCTGGCCGTCGACGAAGAGGGCCGGATCGTGGGCGAGTTCGTCGTCCGGGACCGCGGCTACTACCGGATCGAACTCGGGCTGTCGGACGGCAGCTTCGTCGCCGCCTCACCCGAATACCGGATCGATCTTCTCTCCGATCGCGCTCCGACGATCGCCATCGAGGAGCCCGGACGCGATACGGACGTGTCGGCGATCGAGGAGGTCTACATCGAGGCGCGCGCCACCGACGACTACGGCATCGGGGACCTCCGGCTCGTCTACTCGGTCAATGGCGTCGAGGAGGACACCGTCGATCTGTACGACGCCTCCGGCGCGCCCCTCGACGAGGTCGTCGCGGGCCACACGCTCTTCATGGAGGACTTCGACCTGGAGGATGGAGATCTGGTGTCCTTCTACGCCATCACCTCCGACGAACAGAACACCGGGACCCCGATCTCGAGCGACATCTACTTCCTCCAGATCCGTCCCTTCCGGCGGGACTATCGGGAGGCCCCGCCGCAGCAGGGTGGTCCGCCACAGGGCGGGCAGCAGCAACAGCAGGCCGAGCCGGGTCTCTCCGAACTCCAGCGTCAGGTCATCGCCGCGACGTTCAACCTGAACCGGGACCGCGACAACTACACGGCCGACGAGTTCGCCGAAAGCACCCGCAGCGTCGCGCTGGCCCAGGGCCGCGTCCGGGAGCAGGTGGGAACGCTTGCGGAGCGGATGCGGAACCGCGGGCTCTCGCGGGCCGACGCCCAGTTCCGCATGATCGCGGAGATGCTGCCGGAGGCGACCGCGGCGATGGATACCGCGCAGATGCTCCTGGACTCGCTCGAGACTCAGCCGGCTCTTCAGCCGGAGCAGCGCGCCCTTCGCGTGCTGCTGAAGGCCGAAGAGACGTACGAGCGAATGGTACAGCTGCAGCAACAGCAGCAGCAGGGCGGCGGTGGGCAGCAGAATCAGGGCGCCAACGCCGACGACCTGGCCGACCTCTTCCAGCTCGAACTCGACCAGCTCGAGAACCAGTACGAGACGGTACAGCGCGGCGAGCGGCAGGAGGCGAACCAGCAGGTGGACGAACTGCTGGAGGAGCTCGAGGACCTCGCCCGCCGGCAGCAGCAGGAGGCTGAGCGTCAGCAGGCCCGCGGCCAGCAGAGTCAGCAGAGCAGCGCCGGTGGTGGAGCCTCCGCGCAGTCGCAGCGCGACCTGGCCGATCAGGCGGAGGAGGCCGCTCGCCAGCTCGAGCAGCTCGCCCGCGACGAATCCGATCCGGGTATCGCGGAGGCCGCGCGCGAGCTTCAGGAGGCCGCGAACGCCATGCGTCGCGCCGCAGCCAACGGAGACAATTCCGGGGCCGCCGAGGCGCAGCGGGCCGTCGAGCAGCTCGAGGAGGCCGAGCGTCGACTCCGGGACAATCGCGAGAGTCGAATCGAGCAGGACACGCAGGGGGCCCTCGAGCAGGCACGCGCGCTTCGTCAGCAGCAGGAGCAGATTCAGGAACGTCTGACCAATCTCGGTGCAGAGGGGCAGAGTCGCCGGGAAGAGATTCGCGAGATCTCCGAACAGAAGGGCGAGATGGCGTCGGATGCCGCGGCCCTGGAGAACCAGCTTCGCGAGCTTTCCGCCGAGGCGCAGCAGCGGGATGCGGAGACTTCACGGCAGCTCGCCGAAGCCGCCGAGTTCATGGGAGACGACGGCGGCCTCGACAATCGAATCCAGTACTCCCGTGGAGTCGTCGAGCAACGCGACCCCGAGTTCGCGCGAATCTTCGAGGAGAGCATCCGGGAAGGTCTGGAAGAACTCGAGGGCATGCTCGAATCAGCGGCGGGAGCGGCGAGCCGCGCCGCCGAGGAGGAGGGGCTCGAGCGCGCGCTCGACGAGGCGCAGGACCTGCAGCGGGGAGCGGAGTCCCTCTCACGCCGACTCGGCCAGCGCACGGGCCGGGAACCTGGCGACCCGTCGGGCCAGCAGGGACAGGGACAGCAGCAGGGCCGGCAGCAGGACGGGGAGCAGGGTGAAGGGCAGCAGCAGGGTCAGCAGCAGGGACAGGGACAGCAGCAGGGCCAGGGCCAGCAGAGCGGTCAGGCCGGCCAGAGTCGGGCCGGCGCCCCGACCGACGCCCAGGGCACGCCCCGGGGCGAGCGGAACTTCGGCGGCAGCGCCGCGGTCGGTGCGGGCGTGCCCCAGCCGCTCACGGACGCCGAGCGCCGCCAGTATCGCCGGGAGTTCGAGCAGCGCCTCCAGGACGCACGCGCGCTCCGCAGCACCCTCCAGGAGGAGGGGCGCACCGAGGAGGTCCGCGACCTGAGCGAAGCCATGGATGCGCTCGAGGCGCTCGCGGACCCGAGTGTGTTCGACGACATCCCGCAGGTGGCGCTGCTCCAGCAGTCGCTGCGGGAGAGTCTGGGCAGACTCGAGTTCCGGCTTCGCAGGGAAGTCGAGGGAGAGCAGTCCGACCGCGCGGCGCTCACCGGATCCGGGGAGATCCCCACCGACTTCCGTCGACTCGTCGAAGAGTACTATCGGGCGCTCGCGGGTGGGGCCGGCAGCGGGAACTGAACGTTCGTTCAGCCGTGTTCCCGGGGTCCGCCACCCCCAGCTCTCACCCGATGATCGCACCCGCCAGATGATCACGCTCGAGTCCCCACGCGGCCGTCTGGTCCTGGTCGCGTCCATCCTCGGGTCCGCGATGCCCTTCGTGGACGGAACCGCCGTCAATGTGGCGCTTCCCGCCATGGCGGAGGACCTCGGCGCGACCTTCGCGGGATTCCAGTGGATCCTGAACGCCTACCTGATCACCCTCGCCGCTTTCGTACTGCCGGGGGGCTCCCTCTCGGACCGCCTCGGGTGCAGGCGCACATTCGCCTGGGGAGCCGGCCTGTTCGCCGTGACGTCGGTGCTGTGCGGGATTGCGCCGGACCAGGCGACGCTGATCGTCGCCCGGGCCCTCCAGGGAGTGGCGGCCGCCCTGCTCGTCCCATCGAGCCTCGCGCTGATCCAGACGAACTTCCCGCCCGAACAGCGGGGGCGGGCGGTCGGCCTCTGGTCGGGGTTCAGTGGACTCTCGACCGTGGTCGGCCCCCTACTCGGTGGCTGGCTCGTGGATGCCTTTTCCTGGCGCTGGGTGTTCTACCTGAACGTGCCGATCGGCGCACTCGCGATCTTCATGGTGCTTCGTGCGCTCCAGCCGTCCGAAGTCGTGCGAAAACGGGGGTCGCTGGACAAGCAGGGCGCACTTCTCGCATCGGTGGCCCTCGGCTGCATCGTCTTCGCCCTCACGCAGGGACCGGAGTGGGGCTGGTCGCACCCCGGGGTGATGACCGCCGGAATCCTCGGAGTCCTGAGCCTCGTCGGCTTCGTCGACACCGAGCGTAGTCATCCCGACCCTATGCTCCCACTACGGTTCTTTCGCCGCCGAGGCTTCGTGGGCGCCAACCTCGTCACGATCGGCATCTACTTCGCCATCTCGGGCAACTTCTTCCTGCTGACCATCCAGATGCAGCGCGTCCTCGGCTATTCGGCCTTCGGAGCCGGGCTCGCCCTCTCCCCGATCACCGTGCTCCTGTTCTTCGTGTCCCCGCGGGCGGGCAAGTGGGCCGGAGAGCACGGGCCCCGATCCCTCATGATCGTCGGGCCCGTCGTCGCGGCGGCCGGTGCACTCCTGATGTCCCGGATCGGCGTGGACGCGACCTACCTCGGCCACATTCTCCCCGGAGTGATCGTGTTCGGGCTGGGACTCTCCCTGACCGTCGCCCCGCTCACGAGCGCCTCGCTCGCCGCCGTCGAGGACCGGTATTCCGGCGTCGCGGCAGGCGTGAACAACGCCATCGCCCGGGCGTCACAGCTGTTGGCGGTACCGCTCCTGCCGATCCTCGCCGGGCTCGCGGGGATCGAGGCGGTGGGAGGTGCCGAGTTTTCCGCCGGCTTCCAGAACGCCGAGCGTGTGAACGCCGTGGTCCTTCTCGCGAGTGCGGCCGTGGCCGCCGTGGTCCTGCGTCCCGGACTGCTCTCACCCGAGGGCTGAGCCTTCCCTCGCCGCGGAGGCAGGGCACAGGGCTCCGGATGTACGACGGCCCCGCCGGATCTCTCCGACGGGGCCGCCGCATTCGGGACCCGAACTGCTCACCCCGGGCACGCGCGCCCGGTACGGGCCGGCCCGAGCGACTCTCGTTGGGGTCAGTTCAGGTCGATCTTCAGCCCCGTCTGGATGCGCGTATCGTAGAACTCACGCTGCATCAGGCGACTCGGATCGCCCTGGTAGTAGGCGAGTGGCTCGTTCGTGAGGTTGTTCACCTCGAAGAAGAACTGGGCCGAATTCGTGAGCGCGATCGACCCATTCATGTCCACCTGCGTCTGCGCCTGATACCAGCGATCGAAGAACGACTCGTCGCCGAGCTCGCCCGGATCGATGAAGTCGTCCTGGAAGTTCACCGAGGCGCGGAGGCTCAGACGCCAGTAGTCGTACGAGAGGGAACCGTTGAAGGTGTTCTCGCTGGTTCCGGGAAGGGGGAGGTCCTCTCCCTCGCGACCCTCGATCCCGAGGTCCTGGACGTCCGAGTTCGTGTACGTGTAGTTCGCGTAGATCCCGAGTCCGGAGAGCAGTCCGGGCAGGAAGTCCAGATTTCGCTGAAGCGCGACTTCGAAGCCGACGAGGGAGGCGCTCGCACCGTTGACCGGCTCCGAGATCTCCTCGAACTGGACCCCGTCGACGATCCCGTTCCGGACCGTACGCTCGACGATGAAGTCGCTGATGTCCTTGTAGAACACGCCGGCGGACAGCAGCCCGACCGAGCTGAAGTACGACTCGAACATGAGGTCGAGGTTCATGGACCGCGTCGGATCCAGCTCGGGATTCCCGATCGCGATCTCCTGATCTTCCACGATCCGGAACGGCGTCAGCTGGAAGTAGTTGGGCCGCGCGATCGTGTTGGTCCAGGCCGCACGGAGGATCGTCCGATCACCCAGTTCGTGACGGACCTGCAGTGACGGGAACACGTCCGTGTAGCCCGATTCACCCTCCGTCGGCTCCACCGTCTCGGTGTTGTCGTCGTAGAGGTTGCCCTGGTACGTGTTCTGCGTGTCCTCGACCCGGACGCCGGCAATGGCCGTGGTCCGGCTTCCCAGCTGCTGGGTGAGCATAAGGTACCCACCGACGATGGTCTCCTCCGCCTCGAAGTTGTCGGCGGCGAACTCGTCGAGCGCCACGTCCCGATCGAACTGCGAGGTGTCGGAGAGGTCGAGGTTTCCGAGGTAGATCTTGTCCGCCAGACGCCCGATCTGGTACCTGGATCCCGCGAGGAACTCGGGATTCGAGTAGTTCGTCGTGGGGACGTCGGCCAGCGTCGAGAACTGTCCGGCGCTCGGCTCGAACAGAAAGAAGTCGTTGTCCCGGAGCTTTTCCTTCCCCCGGTAGCGGCCTCCGAGCTTGATCTCCGTGCGGCCGTCGGAGAAGGGAAGCGTCAGGTCGGCGCGGAGGTTGAAGTCCTCGTCCTGGGTGTACTGGGTCTCCTCGGACAGCTCGTCGAACTCGAAGTCGCCGGGCGCCGGGGAACCTCCGGACGCGCCGGTGGGCGCGAGGAAGGGCGTGCGCGTGTCGGAGAGGTCCGGCGTCGCCGTGAACCCTTCGCCCACGAAGTTGATGTAACGCTCGTTGAGCCGCTCCTCGGAGGCCTTCGCGTACTGGCCCGACCACTCGAATCGGATGTCCCCCCCGATGATGTGCTCACCCGAGAGCGAGTGACTCTGCGTGCGCTGATCCTCGAGACGACGGAAGTCGACGCGATCGTTTCCGATGCCGCCCTTCGACTCCCGCTCGATCTCCACGGCCTGCGCCCCGGTGGCGTCCGGCTCGTCGAGCCCGAACACCGTGCGGAAGCGGTTCTCCCAGTCGTCCCGGTGGTTGTAGATCGAGCGCCACGTCAGGGTATTCGCATCGTTGAACCGGTAGTCGAGCGACGCCGAGGCCGACCGTCGCGTCCGATCGATCTGATACTCACGGATCTGGAATTCGGAGAGGTACGGGTTCCCGCCGTCGAGATCCCACTCGGCCTCGATGTTGTCCGAGCCGAGTCGATTGGTGAACCAGGAGCCCGAGACGACGACGCCGAGCTTGTCGTTGGCGAACCGGTCGGCCAGCACGGCCGACCCGATCGTCATCGGCTGTTCGGCCAGGAAGTTGTAGCCGGACCCGAGCGTCGTGGAGATGCGGCGGTCGGCCGGCGCCGCGCGGGTCACGATGTTGACCGCTCCACCGATCGCGTCGGCATCCATGTCGGGCGTGAGCGTCTTGCTGACCTCGACCTGACTGACCATGTCGGCCGGGATGAGGTCGAGCTGCACCTCGCGGACCTCGGCCTCGGCGGAAGGAATCCGTTCACCGTTGATCATCACCGAGTTGAAGCGGGGCTCCGTCCCTCGAATGAGGCCGAACCTGGCTTCGCCCTGGTCCTGAATGACCACGATGCCGGGGATGCGCTTCAACGCGTCACCGACATTCGCATCCGGGAACCGACCGATCTGGTCGGCCGCCACGACGTTCGTGACGTTCAGCGAGGTGAGCTGCTGGTTGAGGGCGGCCGCCTGGCCCGCGATCCGACCCGTCACCGCGATCCCCTCGAGCTCGATCGCCTCCCGCTCCATCACGATCGTGATGTCGATCACCCGACCGCTCTCGACCGTGGCGTCCACCGACGCCTCGCCATACCCCAGGTACCGGACCGTGAAGGTGTGGGAGCCGGCGGGGAGACCCAGAAGCGCGAATCGCCCGGACTCGTTGGTCACGGCCGACCGATCCAGCGACGCCACCTGGACCGTCGCTCCCGAGAGGGTCAATCCGGACGCCGCATCCGTGACGATCCCCGTGACGCTTCCCTGTTGCGCGGCAGCAGCCGCGGGCAGGAGCAGCAGCGAGAGGAGCACGGCGCACGCCGAACGAAGTGATGCGTTCATGAACAATGTCCCGATGAGTTCGAGTCCTGGGTCCGACCCCTGCCGGACGCCATCGTCCCCAATCTCCATGAGGTCTGTCACGACCCGTCGAGCGGTATGTAACGAAGAGGCTACAGCCACCTCCCGGCCTTCCCGCGGATCGGACCTCCCGAGGAGTCCGCGGCGCGGATGCGGATCGGGCCACCCGTGGTGAGATTGTAAAGGTTCGGCCGACCCCATTGCCGCCCGGTCGGCTCGAGTATCGTTTATGAGGCGATGGCCGCCTCAGCGTCCCCGATCCTGCGAATCCCCACCTCACCCGACCGCCGTGATCATCCGTCCGTTCCGCACTCGCCTCGCCGCTCTCCTCCTCATCGCACTCGGCGCGGCCTGCTCGGGGGTGCCCGGCGACGAGGTCACTGCATGGCGAGTCCGCGCGAACGACGTGGCCGAGCTGAACGAGGACATCGCGTGGGCGGCTTCGACGAACCAGACCGCCACCGTCCAGGTCGACCGGATGTTCCGCGTCCGTTTCGAGATCGAGCGTCCCGACTCCGGGGACGCCCGCATGCGACTCGAGTCACGTCGCAACGGTGGGACGTGGATGCCGCTCCAGGCGCTCGACCACCCCTACCCCGAGCAGATCGCGAGCCCCGTCACCAGCATCGTGGCCTCGAGTGCCTGGGATCACGGGGAGGTGGCGGAGGATGTGATCGGTGACTCGGACGCACCCTTCGTCGGGGGCTCGGGAATCTCGCTCCGGCCCGCTCCCCTGCTCCGCACCCTTCCCCCCGGGTCGACCGAGTGGGAATGGCCTCTGGTCATCCGATACTTCTCGGACGGAGCCCTCCGTGTGGACGACGGAGACACCTTCGAGTATCGGCTCGTGGACTGGGCCGGCACCCCGCTCGGCGGGCGCACTGCGACGGTCACGGCGACGGTGCCCGACGGCCATCTCGGCGGTACGTACGTGGAGACACCCGGACGCATCGGCCCATTTCAAGCGTCCAACGGGGACCTCTACTTCGTTCAGGAGCCGTCGGAAACGTACAACGTGTTCATGATGTTGAAGTCCGAGGACCTCGGACGCAGCTGGGTCGAAGTCGACGGCTCGAACCGTCCCCCGAACGGCGATCTCGAGGCGGTCTCCGCCGTGCTGGTCGACGATGTGATCCACATGATCCACCTCGCCGACTCGACCTGGTACTACGACTTCAACACGTCGGACCACCCCACGGCGCCCGACACGTGGGCGGTCAACGATGGAGAGCTCGCGCCGGATCGCGACCCGCCCACCCAGGTCACGGCCCTCGCGGCCCGCACGGACGGCAGCCTCGTCGCCGTGTACGGGGGCGACGTGAAACTCCACTACCGGATCCGCTCCGCATCGGGAGAGTGGGGTAGCGAGGCCACGATCGACGCGGCCACGCCGGACACGCTGTCGGGGCCGGTCGTCGTGAGTGGTGAGAATGGCGAGGTGCATCTGGCCTACGTCGACCTGTCGGGCAACGGATGGATCCGGAGGGTCCTCCCCGACGGCTCGCTGACGACCCGCACGCGGTTCGCCACCGGCCTGGGCACCGACGAAGTCGATCGCGTCGCGATCCTGCCCCTGAACCGACTCGCCTCCGGCGCGGTCTCGATCATCTACCGCCCCGAGGATGGCCGACTGCTGGAGCGGCGGCTCTCGCCGGCCGGCGCTCTCACCGCCCCGACCTTGGTGACCTCCATGCCGGTCGCGTCCGGGCAGGTCGACTCGGATCAGGTCACGGCGGACGCGATCGCCGTCGGCGACGACGTGCACGTCCTCTTCGTCGATGAGGGCGGCGGCTCCCTCTGGCATGTCGAGCACTCAGACGGCGGATCCTGGTCCACCCCCGAGGTGGTCATGCAGGACGTCATGGGCCAGTGGGTCCGCGGGAGCCTGCTGCGTGGCGCATCCGACACTCCGGTGTACGGCTTCGTGATCGACACCGGATCCTTCGGCGGTTCCGGGATGAATCGCTACGGCGAGATCCCGATCGGCTGAGGCCTCCCGCACCCCGGCCGTCACCTCGGGGCGTCCGGCGCCCGACCCGTTGCGCCCCCGCCCGTGCGGACCGCAGAATGTGGATCCACGATCCTGCAGGATCGCTGTCCCACACTCGCACCGAAATTCATGACACGTGTCACCTCTGCGCTCGCATTCACCGGCGCACTGCTGATCGGCGCACTCTCCGCCGCACCCGCCTGGGCCCAGGACTACGACCCCGAGGCGCGCCTCGCCGAGATGGGAATCACCCTCCCGGAACGCAGCGTCGAGGGCCGGATGTTCAACCAGGCCGTCCAGACGGGCAATCTCGTCTTCACCTCCGGCCATGCGCCCTGCGGCGACTGGCCCGAGGAGGCGGAGAACTGGACGGGACCGCGCCCTGGAATCGGCAAGGTGCCGAGCGACGTCTCGGATGAGATGGCGCAGATGGCTGCCCGGCAAGTCGCGATCTGCACACTCGCGAGCCTGAAGGCGCACCTTGGCGACCTCAGCCGGGTAACCCGGGTCGTTCGCGTGTTCGGCATGGTCAATTCCGATGCCGACTTCACGGGTCAGTCCGGCGTCATGAACGCGGCGTCGCAGTTTCTGATGGATGTCTTCGGGGAGGAGCGCGGCCGACATGTGCGCTCCGCCGTCGGCATGGCGTCGCTCCCGGTCGGGCTGACTGTGGAAATCGAAATGGTATTCGAAGTGGAGAACAACTGATGGCAGACCTTCGTATCGTTACGGCCGCGCTCGCCGCGACCGCGCTCTTCGCCGCCTGTGGCGGCCAGCCCGGCGCCGACGGCGTCTCCCCCGCGGGCGACATGGAAGCCACGGCACCGGCAGCGGAGGCGACCGCCGAGCCTGCGGCAGCGTCCTCCGGACCGTCCCTCGCCGACGGCGTCTACTCCGACGCGCAGGCGGAGCGTGGATATCTCGTGTTCCGCGACACCTGCTCCAGCTGTCACGCGGCCAGCGAGATGCAGGGCGCGGACTTCATGTTCGAGTGGGAGGGATCGTCGGTCGGTCGCCTCTACCGGATGATCTCTCGCACCATGCCGGACGACGATCCCGGTTCGCTCCCGCAGAAGAGCTACATCGACGTCGTCACCTACATCCTCCAGCTCAACGACGTCCCCGCAGGCACGACCGAACTCACGGTCGACCGGGAGCGTCTCGACGCGCTGATCATCGAGTCGTGACCTCCGGCTCGGAAGCGCCCTGACATGATGGATCGACGAAAGTTTCTGGGGGTCACCGGAGCCGGTGCGCTCGGTCTGAGCGCCGGATGCGTGTCGTCCGGTGACGGGCTCGCGCCGGCGCGGGACCTTTCGCCGGCGGTGATCCCCGACCGGTCGCCGGAGGTGCTGGTGATCGGAGCGGGGGTGTTCGGGATGTTCACCGCGCACTACCTCCGCGAGATGGGGGTCGACGCGATGGTGGTGGACCAGCACGGTCCGGCGAACCTGCGTGCGACGTCCGGCGCGGAGACCCGAGGCGTCCGATCCAGCTATGGCGACCGTCCCCACGGGCCGATCTGGACCCGCTGGGCCCTCCAGTCGATCGACGGGTGGAAGGAGTGGGACGCGCGGTACACGCGGGACCGCGCACCTCTCTTCTACACGACCGGGGACATCATCCTGCGGGACGAGATGTCGCCCTACCTCGAGCGAACCACGCAGCAGTGGGACGATCTCGGGGCCGAGTACGAGTGGCTGGAGCCGGAAGAGGTGAATCGACGCTTTCCGATGATCGACAGTTCCCGGTACCCGCTGGCCCTGTACGAGCCGGGCGCGGGCGTCGTCCGAGCCAGCGCCGCGATCCAGTCCGCTGCGGAGCAGTACCGCAGGAATGGCGGGCAGTTCGTGACGGCGAGGATCACCCCCGGCAACGTGCAGGGTGGCCGACTCGCCGGGGTCACCACCGACACGGGGGAGGTCCTGACGGCGGACACCTACGTGTTCGCATGTGGTCCATGGCTGCCGAAGGTGCTCCCCGAGGTGATGGGCAACCGACTTCGAGCCCGCTCGATGGGGTACGTCGTCTACTTCGGCACGCCCCCGGGCGACCACCGCTTCGAGTGGCCGAACTGCCCCAGCTACGGGGCGCCGGGCGGCACCGGATGGCCCGCGATCCCGCCCGACTTTCAGGGATTCCGTGCGCGGGCGGGGGGAACCTCCCAGGACGATCCGGACACGTCGAGTCGCCACGTCCCCGAGGAGGCGGTCGAGCGTCAGAGGGAGTGGGTGAGCGGCCTCTTCCCACTGATCGGAGACCAGCCCGTCCTCGGAACGCGCGCCTGCCACTACGAGTCGAGCGTGGACCGCAACTTCATCGTCGACCTGCATCCGGGCTGGGACAACGCCTGGATCGTCGGCGGCGGATCGGCAGAGGCGTTCAAGCAGGGGCCGACGCTGGGTGACTACATCGCCCATCGCATCGTGGGCGAGGATATCGACCCCGAGGCGACCCCGGGCTTCCGCCTGGACGAGGAGGAGTTCGAGACGGATCCGGGCAATGGGCCGGACGGCCCCGACCCACTGGACCCGCACCACCCCTGAACGACGGGCATCACCAGCGGTCCCTCCTCGAGGAGCCCCGATGAGCAGCGAGAAGGACCTCCACGAGTTCGTGCGCGAGGCTCTCGCTGCAGGCGCCGAACGAACCAGGATCGCGGACGTCCTGACCGAAGCCGGCTGGAGCTCCGCGCAGGTCAGGCAGGAGCTGGACCGATTCACCGGCTCTACGCTGTCCGGGGTCGCGATTCCCCGGCCCCAGCCGTCGTCGAGGGCCCGCGACGCCTTCGTCTACGGTGCTCTCTTCACGAGCCTCTTCGTCACAGCCATCAACATCGGCGGAATTCTCTTCGGCCTGATCGACGTGCTGCTCGGGGTCTCCGAGCGCTCGATCGCACAGGCGATCCGCTCCCCCCTTTCCGTCGCCATCGTCTCGACGCCCGTCTTCCTCCTCCTCGATCGCCTGGTCCACCGTGACATGATCGATGATCCGAGTCGCCGGATGTCCGACACCCGGCGAGGTCTCACCTACCTGACGCTCTTCATCTCCGGTCTGGTGCTGCTCGGCGTCGTGTCGGGTCTGATCTACAACGTGATGGGAGGAGAGCTGACGACCTCATTCGCCCTCAAGTCTCTCGTGGTGGGCGGAATCGCCGGCATCGGGTTCACGCACTATCTCGGCGACATGCGCGTGGAGCGGTCGATGCCGCCGGGGGCCGGGTAGCCCCTCGCCTCCCTGCTGGCCGACGGGCGCGGATCTCCCGGTCACACGGTCGCGCCGCGTGGAACGGCATCGAACGCCGTCGTTCGGCGCCCGGCAGGTGCCGAGCGGTCGGGGAGAGTGCTGCCGGATCAGCGAGCCGAGGTAGCGATCGACCCCGGCTCGGGCAGCGCCGCGATCGAATCGAGCGGCAGCCCGCAGATCGGCGTATCGGCAACCACGGCCTCCAGAACGAGGGCGACCTCCGAGAGCGTGTGCGCGCCTCGGTCGGCCTCGTACCACTCGGTCTTGGTCGCGAACTTCTCGACTCTCCCGAGTTCGTCGGGATTCTCCAGATACCAGGTCTGGAGGGACGCCGGACGCTCGAGCCAGCATCCACGGACCTCACCCGCCTCGTCCAGGAACAGCACCGTGGGCGTGGCGGCCCGCCCGTCGGGCGTCCGGTGGGCCTCCATCAGCGCCCCTCCAAGCCTCGGATGCGCCACCCTCAGCTCCAGCCCCGATACGGCGTTCGCAAGCGCGGCGAGGTACGGAATCGTGTGCGCGGAGTCGATGCACGCGTCCCTGGTCACCGCCAGCACTCGCACATCCCCCTCCACCGCGGCGACCGCTGTGGCCACGCGCTCGACGAGGTCCTGCGGCAGCGAGTCGGAGGCCTCCGTCGCGTATGCCCAGTCGTCGCCCAGCAGCCCCGCCTCGCCCGGGACCCACGCCACCGCCTCGGACCACACCAGGGCGGGGTCGGAGGGCGGCGGCTCGCCACCCCCGCATGCTGTCGTCAGAACGACCAGCGGAAGGAGAATCCGGCGTGTGCGATTCGAGCGCATCGGCAGGCCTGAGCCCGGAGGGTGCGAGGGGACGGATCGGCGTCTCCGCAATCTACCTCACGGTCGGAGGCACGACACGAGGTGGTATGTTTGACGACCCACACGCACCCCCGACCCCGCTCCCATGGCGACCACGATCCACCCCGAAATCCCGGATCCGGAGACTGTCCGGGCGGCATTCGAGCGTCTCGCCCCGGACGCCCGGGCCGGCTGGGGGAGGATGAACGCGCCGGCGATGCTCGAGCACTGTCTCAGGTTCAACGAGATCTACCTGGGTCGACGCAGGCCGGCGTGGCCGATCCGGCTTCTGGCACGGCTGCTCGCAGGCCCGTTTCTCGAGAGGGCGCTGCGGACATCACCCCGGGAGATGAAGCGCGGAATCCGAACGCTGCCGTCCCTCCGGGTCGACCCGGAGGCGGCCGACGGCTCGGCCTTCGAGGACACGCGCGCCCGACTCCTGTCGACGTTCGACGAGATCGACGGCATTCGGGGCGTGTGGGCCCACCCCCTGTACGGACGCATCGACGCAGAGGTGGGCAAGGCCGTGGCCCGACACCACGCCGCGCACCATCTTCACCAGTTCGGTGCCCTGGATGAAGCTCTCCCCCCACCTCGTCCGTAGAGAGTACGAACGGACCCCAGGGGCGTACCGACCCGCTCCGCAACCGGAACGATCACATGCGCAGACACATCACGAGCCTCGGCTGGCTCCACATCGGCGTCGGCCTCCTCGACCTCCTCATCGGGCTCGTGGCCCTCGGGCTTCTTTCCGGGATCGGAGCGCTCTCCGGAGACATGACCGCCTTCGGGACCCTCTCCTTCGTCGGCGGATTCATCGGCACCCTGGCGCTGATCATGGCTCTCCCGAACTTCGTCGTGGGTCTCGGACTCCTGCGGGACTGGGGGGGGTGGGTTCTGGTTCTCGCAGTGATCCTCGGACTGTTCAACGTCCTCAAGTTCCCGTGGGGCACGGCGATCGGGCTGTACACCTTCTGGATCGCCTGGAAGATCTGGGACGGCGAGGCCACGCTCTGACGAGCGGATCCCGAGCAACCACAGCCCGCCGCACCGCATCCAAGCCACTGTCGGAACGACTCGGCGGAGACCCGTTCGTCGCCGAACCCATCACCCGGGAGACAGAATGACACGTACGTGGATCTCGGCCGGTCTCGGCCTCGCGCTCACCTTCGCCGGCGTGGGTCTCGCCCCCGCACCCCTGACGGCCCAGGAGACGGAAGAGCAGGAGAGTCCGTTCGCGGACTTCGAGGCCATCGCGGAGGGCGCAGAGCACCAGCCGGGCTTCTTCGACCTCTACGCAAAGGAGGGGAAGGTGTGGATGGCCGTGCCGGAGGACATGCTCGGTGCCGGCTTCCTCCTCGACCTGCGTGTGGCCGAGGGCATCGGCGCCTCCGGGCTCTATGGTGGCACGACGCTCGACATCTTCGAGATGGCGCTCATGGCCATCGAGCGCCACGGAGACCGGGTGTACATGATGCGCCGTCCTCATCGATTCGGGGCGGACGACGATTCGCGCGCACAGCTGGCGGTCGACTTCACGCTCTCCTCCTCCGTGGTGGAAAGCGCGGACATCGCCGCGACGCGACCCGACTCCGCCATCGTGGTGGACGTCACCGACTGGTTCGTCTCCGACCTGTCGGGGGTGAGCAACCAGGCGGAGGGGGCAGGGGGTGGCAACGCCAGCTTCGACCGCAGTCGGTCCTTCCTCGCGGGTTCGCAGAGCTTCCCCGACAACACCAACATCCAGGCGAAGCTGACCTTCCGCGCCGGTGATCCGGGGGGGACCGCGAGCGTCCCCGATCCCCGCTTCGTGCCGGTCACCATCCACTACACGCTGGCCCGCCTGCCCGAGAACCCGATGGCGCCGCGCATGGCCGACGACCGGGTCGGGAGCTTCAACACGGTCCACAAGGACTTCAGCCGTACCGACACGACATTCATGCGTCGCTACGTGAACCGCTGGCGGCTGGAGCCGGGTGAGCGCGTGGGCGATCTCTGGCGTCCCGTGGAGCCGATCACCTACTACATCGGTCCGTCGGTGCCCGAGCAGTACCGGGAGTGGTTCCACGAGGGGGTCGAGAACTGGAATACCGCCTTCGAGGCGGCCGGGTGGGAGGGCGCCGTGCAGGCGGAGGACCTTCCGGAGGGCGCCGACCCGAACGACATCCGCTACTCCGTACTCCGCTGGAACACCTCCGACGACCCCGGCTACGGCGCGATCGGACCTTCGAAGGTCGATCCGCGCACGGGCGAGACACTCGACGCGGACATCCTGTTCGAGGCGAACATGTTCCGCGGATTCCGCGACAACTGGCGGCATCTCGTGAATCCGGTCGGCGCGGCCGAGGCCTTCGAGATGGCTCTCGGTGTGGGCGACTACGCAGCGAAGGGTCCCGACCGCACGTCGCTCGAGCTCCCGGGCTTCTCGTCCACCCTGGCGGCACAGGGCGCGTTCGCTGGGCTGATGCTCGCAGCGAACGGCGAGCTGGACCCGGGCGATCCAGTCCCCGACGAGATTCTGGAGCAGTTCGTGAAGTGGGTCGTGATGCATGAGGTCGGGCACACGCTGGGCATGCAGCACAACTTCCGATCGTCCGCCAGCACGCCGATGGACCGAATCCACGACACCGACTTCACCGGCGAGAACGGCGTCTTCAGTTCGGTGATGGAGTACCCGTCGATCAACGTGGCACCTCCCGGCGAGGAGACCGGCCACTGGTACACCTTCGACGCCGGCTCCTACGACAAGTGGTACATCACCTACGCGTACACCCCGGACGCCGAGCGCGCCCGGGAGGTGGCTCGTGAAGTCGCGGATCCGCGGCACATGTACGGGAACGAGTCGGGCGGCCCGAACGCGCTCGACCCGACCATCAACACGTACGATCTGGGTGCGGACCCGCTCGCGTGGGGCGCGGAGCGCTCCCGCATCGCACGTGACCTGATGCCGCTGATCCCCGAGTTCGTGCTCGAGGACAACGCACCGTATGTGAACCTGTCGAACGCGACGGGTCACCTCATGAACGAATACGCCCGCGCCATCGCTCCCGCCGTGAAGTACATCGGCGGTCAGTACATGAACCGCGACCACGTCGGCGACGGACGCCTGCCCTTCGAGAACGTCGAGAAGGGGAAGCAGGAGGCCGCACTCGAACTGATCGTGGATCGCCTCCTCGTCGAGGACGCGCTCGCGATGGACCCGGAGATCCTGCAGCGCATGGGCCCGAGCGGATTCTCGGACTGGGATACGGACCGGACCTTCTCCAACGGACGGTACGACTTCCCGTACCATCAGCAGATCCTGGGTCTGCAGGCGTCGGTGATGGCCCAGCTGATGGCGCCGTCGCGGCTCGCCCGGTTGCGTGACGCCGAGGCGAAATTCGGCGCCGGATCGGTCCCCACCATTCCCGAGGTCATGGGATCCGTGACCGACGCGATCTGGAGCGAGCTCGGGGCCGAGCCCCGCAGCATCACGGCCAATCGCCGCGATCTGCAGCGCGTGTGGCTCGATCAGATGACCGCCATCCTGGTGGATCCGCCGAACGGAATGCCGGCCGATGCACGGTCGGTCGCACGATGGCAGCTGTCCGAGGTGGCCGAGCGGATCGAGGTGGCACGGGATGCGGACGGCGGGTCGGCGGACGCCTACACGCAGGCCCACCTGATGGAGGCTGCGGCGCGGATCGAGAAGGCGCTGGACGCCGGGCTGCAGGTGGAGGGAAACTGACGCGCCTCCCACTCGGCGCCGACATGTGACGCAGACCGGGGCACCTGGACATCCAGGCGCCCCGGTCGTGCATCCAGGATCAGCCGAAGAGCTTGCCGCCGATGTCCTTCAGGTTGTCCATGGCTCCGTCGGCCTTCGCGAGTCCCTTCAGGGCACCCATCACGGAGTCGTTCCTGCCGAGGAACCCGAGCAGCATCGGAAGCATGGCGGCGAGGCCCGACGCACCCTTGTCGGCGGAAAGTCCGAGCTTCCCCGCCAGCGCCCCGATGTCGATCTGCTCGATGAGCGTCGCGACGTTGTTTCCGGACTTCATGTCGGACAGGTCGAGGTCACCGGCGCGCTTCGCGAGCGCTCCGGCGACCGCCCGGCCGGCCTCCGGTACGAAGGCTTCCGCCTCGTCCTTGCCGAACCCGGTGCGGGCCACGACTTCCGATACGAGGTCCTCGGCGCGGGCGCCGAGCAGGTCTTCAAGAAGGTTCATCGTGTGATCCTGCAGGTGGTGGGACTGTGTGTGGGGCGGGGTTGTGTGTGCGGCGGGGCCGGTGCCCAGGGTGAGCGTGCTCGCCCGAGCACCGAACCTCAATCCGTCGGGATGCGCAGGACCTGACCGGGATAGATCAGGTTCGGGTCCTTCAGGAGCGGCTGGTTGGCCTCGAAGATCTCGGTGTAGCGTCCAGCCGAGCCGAGATGCTCCTTGGCGATCGCACCCAGCGTGTCTCCCTTCTTCACGGTATGGAAGGTGGATTCCGGCTCCGGCTCGACGACGTCGATCTCGTCGACGACTCGCTCCACCCCGGCGCAGTTGCCGAGCGCGAGAATCGTGTTCTCCCGTACGGCCTGGCTGGAAGCGGTGCCAGAAACGGTCACGACCCCGTCGTCGTACATGACTTTCGGACTCTCGATCTCGAGACCCGCATCACGGACGAACCGCAGCAGCTTGTTGCCCTCGCGCAGCTCCTGGAGCCGCTCGTCCGCGGCGGCGTCCTCGGGCTCCTCGGAGTCTCCGAGCCCGATCTTCTCACCTGCTCCACGTACGAAATCGACGATTCCCATCGTCCCTTCTCCTGTTCCGAGGCGATCGCTCCCCGATCCACGGGGTGTTCCGGTTCGAAGGTGACCGCGCCGCACGTTCGGTGCCAGTCGGCGGACCCCGCCCGGACGGGCATGGTCGGCAGCTGACCGGGTGCGCCGTGGACACCCGACTCCGCCGCCGGACCTCGCGCTCGACCTCCCGGTGGGGAGCGGGTCGTCTTCTACCGGGGCCCCGACCCGCTAGATTTCCGTCCTTCGGAGAACGCCACATCGACGCCCCGAACCCCCCCGTCCCGACCATGGCCGACCAGAAGTTCATCTACCACATGTCCCGCCTCACCAAGATCGTCCCGCCAAAGCGGAAGATCCTGGAAGACATCAGCATTTCCTTCTTCCCCGGCGCGAAGATCGGCGTGGTGGGGCCGAACGGGTCCGGGAAGTCGACGCTGCTGAAGATCATGGCCGGCCTGGACGACGACTTCCAGGGCGAGGCGTGGGCCATGAAGGGCATCTCGATCGGTCATCTCGCGCAGGAGCCGGAGCTGGACGAGTCGCTCGATGTGAAGGGCAACGTCGAACTGGCCGTCAAGGAGACCAAGGATCTCCTGAAGCGGTTCGAGGAGGTGAATATGAAGTTCGGCGAGGTCGAGACCGACGAGGAGATGAACGCGCTGATCGAGGAGCAGGCCAGACTCCAGGATCGGATCGACGCCTCGGACGCATGGGACCTCGATCGAAAGCTCGAGATCGCGATGGACGCGCTGCGTCTCCCACCCGGGGACGCCGACGTCTCGCAGCTGTCCGGAGGTGAGCGCCGGCGTGTGGCGCTGTGCCGCATCCTGCTCGAAGCGCCCGACATGCTGCTCCTCGACGAGCCCACCAACCACCTCGACGCCGAGTCGGTGGCCTGGCTGGAGCGCCATCTCGCGGAGTACCCGGGCACCATCGTGGCGATCACCCACGACCGCTACTTCCTCGACAACGTGGCCGAGTGGATTCTCGAGCTCGACCGCGGTCGCGGGATTCCGTGGAAGGGCAACTACTCGAGCTGGCTCGAGCAGAAGCAGGAGCGGATGCGTCTCGAACAGAAGCAGAAGTCCAGCCGCGCCCAGACGCTCCAGCGGGAGCTGGACTGGATTCGTTCGGCTCCCCGCGCCCGTCAGTCCAAGGGCAAGGCTCGCATCAACAACTACGAGGAGCTGCTGGCGGCGGACGAGCGGGAGCAGGTGAAGACCGCCGAGATCATCATCCCCAAGGGCCCGCGTCTCGGAGATGTGGTGATCCGCGCCGATCAGGTGTCGAAGGGCTACGAGGACAAGCTGCTCGTCGAGGATCTCTCCTTCGACGTGCCTCCGGGTGCGATCGTCGGAATCATCGGCGCCAACGGCGCCGGCAAGACCACGCTCTTCCGCATGATCACGGGACAGGAGGAGCCGGACTCCGGGTCGCTCACCGTGGGCGAGACGGTGACGCTCTCGTACGTCGACCAGTCGCGGGACGATCTCGATCCGAGCAAGAGCGTCTTCGAGGAGGTCGCGCAGGGCCATGACGTGCTGAATTTCGGCCGCGCCGAGGTCCCCAGCCGCGCCTACCTCTCCTGGTTCAATTTCCGGGGCGCCGACCAGCAGAAGAAGGTCGGGGTGCTGTCCGGAGGTGAGCGAAACCGGCTCCACATGGCCAAGCTGCTGAAGTCCGGCGGCAACGTGATGCTGCTGGACGAACCCACCAACGACCTCGACGTTGACACTCTCCGCGCGCTCGAAGACGCGATTCTGCAGTACGCCGGCTGCGTGCTCGTGATTTCGCACGACCGCTGGTTCCTCGAC
>JGI12109J20283_10450911_pt1 | contig 76950 bp, 65 predicted proteins | sample ElkSlonscriptome_12_FD_20283 | JGI IMG/M metagenome (IMG submission 20283) | reverse complement strand
ATTCGAGCCCTGATTCGCAAACACCGCTGATTTATTCAATTAAAACAATTAAGAGATATCGCTCATGAGTATCCAAAAACTGATCGTGCTCGCCGCCCTGCTGTGGTTGACAGGTTGGCCGATGTTGCTGCATGCAGAAATTATTCGCATCAGCGTAGCCGAAACCGGCTCCGAGTCGAATGCCGACAGCTATCAAGCCCGGCTATCGGACAATGGTTCAATTGTGGTGTATCGCTCCAATGCCGATAATCTTGTCGCCAACGATACCAACGATTGGCCGGATATCTTCCTGCGGGATGTTACTGCTGGTAGCTCCGAGCGAATCAGCCTGGCGCCAGGCGGCAGTCAACTGACCAGCTACAGCAAGGCACCGTCCATTTCGTCCGATGGACAATGGATCGTGTATGAAGGCCGGTTAGGCGGTATCACCTCGGTGCTGGTCTACGACCGAATCAATGGAATCACACTGAACCCTCTACCTGATACCTTCAGCGGCAACCCGGACACACCAAGCACGGCCCGTGTTGGACCGGCAATTGCTGGCAACGGTAGCGTGTTCGCATTTCAGACCAACAGCACGCTGCAGAATGCCTTTCCGGCCAGCATCCGCCCAGTCAATGATGACACCGATACGGCACCTGATATTTTCATTTACGACCTGGTTACATCACCCACGCCGCCTGTTCAACGCATCAGCCGGCAATCGAATAGCAATAGCCTTGACGCCGACAATCGCAATCCATCCATCGATGAAACGGGCCAGTTCATCGCGTTTGAATCGTTTTCAGACCTGCTGCCAGAAGACGACAACAACCAGGGCGATATCCTGCTCAAGGATCGCCTGAATGGCCCATTGCAATTGATCAGCGCAACGCCGGCTGGTGCAAGTGGCAATGCAGTCAGTCTCGAACCGGCCATCTCCGACAACGGTAATTTCGTCGCCTTCCGCTCGGGCGCAAGTAATCTGGTTCCCGAAGACACGAATGCGCGTCTTGATATTTTCGTGCGGAATGTTTCAGCCGGGACAACAGAGCGAGTCAGTGTGGCATCGGACAGCAGCCAGGCCAATCAGAACAGTTTCGAGCCCGATATTTCGGGTGATGGTCGATTCGTCGTCTTTCGATCCAATGCCAGCAACCTGGTTGCCGGCGACACGAATGCCAGAACGGACATTTTCGTCCACGACCGCAGTACAGGCGAAACCGCCAGAGTCGGACAGCCAGCTGGTGAAGACTCAAACGGCAATAGCGTAAACCCTGCTATATCAGGCGACGGTCAGTGGATCGTGTTCGAGTCCGACGCCACCAACCTGGTTGCAGGCGACACCAACGGTGCACGCGATATCTTCCGGGCACCCAATCCACTGTTCAATACCCGCACCACCTCGCCGGGAGGCAGCCATGAATAGGCGTAAATTATTGCCGTCACTTATCGCTGTGCTGTTGCTGCTGAGCTGGTTTTGTACCGCTCAAGCAGGCGATGGCGAAATTCTGTTCATCAACAGTTTCGAAGGCACTGGCAACGTGCCACAGTTTGTCTCGGTTGATGATCAGGTCGGCGTGGCAGAACAGCTGCTGATTGTCGATATTGATACTTCCGAGCCAGCCAATCAGAACGGCGTGTTTTTCTCGCTGGTCGATGCACCGGCCGGCATGACTATCAACGATCGCACGGGGATCATTCAGTGGACGCCTGCGCTGGTCCAGGTGGGTAGCGATTCGGTGACGGTGCAGGCTGAAGATCTCGAAGGACTGACCAATACGCTGTCGTTCAATCTCGAGGTCATCAGCACGTCCGGGAGCCCGTTGATTCAGCCCATTCCCGATCAGGTCATTGTTGTCAATGAGACTTATCTGTTTGACGTTCAAGCCACCGATCCTGACCCGGCAGAGGTCCTGCTGTATGAACTGATCGACCCACCAGGCGGCCTTGTAATGAACAGCGCCAGCGGCGAGTTGAGCTGGACCCCCGAAGCGAGCGATATTGGTGCCTACACCATTCGGGTGCGTGTATCCGATCCGGGCGGAGCAGCCAACGAGACATTGTTCAGTCTTCAGGTTGTTGCCTCCAATCTGCCACCGGTCATCACCGCCCTGCCCGATCGCGGTGCAGCGCCCACTGTGCCGGTTGAGATTCAGGTCGATGCGGCCGATCCTGATAACAATGATGTGAGTTACAGCTTATCAATCCGACCCACCGGCATGGTGATTGACCCGACCAGCGGCTTGATTCGCTGGACGCCAACCCTGCAGCAGCTCGGGCCGCATGTGGTCACAGTGGTGGCATCCGACCCGCTCGGCGCGAACGATTCGGCCACATTCGAAATCGTCGTCGACCTGAACCGCGCGCCGGTAGCTGTAGACGATGCCGGCTATCGCGTCGAGCGTGGCGATACATTGATCGTGCCAGCCCCCGGCGTGCTCGATAACGACAACGATCCGAACAGCGACGCGCTGAGCACACTGCTGGGAACCGGCCCCGAGCGTGGCAGCTTGCTGTTGAACAGCGATGGCGCGTTTGAGTACACACCGGACAACCCGATCGGCACGATCGGTTTCGAAATCGACTGGGAAGCCAACGTGAGCGGTGGTGGAGGCAATTGGATGCCGATCATTGCCAACATGGACGACGATGAACAGTCCGAAATTCTGGTAAATCTTGCTGGCGGGTGTTGCCAACGCGAGATTCGCGCTTATGACGGAATCGATGGGTCTTTGGAATGGGCCACGCTTTTTGCAAATCGCGAGCTTTCTTTTACTTCACAACCCGCAGTTGCAGATATTGATCTGGACGGAATGCCGGAGTTGATTGTTGTTGGCGGTCAACCCGATGCGTTCCCGAGCCGCGAATCCATTTTGTACGCCTTTGAGCATGATGGCACGCTCAAGTGGTTAAGTGAGGAGTTTCCAGGCAGCATTTATCGAAACGGGAGTCTTGCTTCGAACTTCGACTTTTTCGGATCAGCATTGAGTATTGCAGATCTGGACCAGGATGGTTTCCCGGAAATAGTAACCGCGCCAACAGGCGGCCCCGTTCAATTTGCGGTTTGGGATCACGAGGGCCAGCTGATACGAACGGTGGAAAGTGAGACCTCCAACTTGAATGACCTCTCTGTCCGAGTGACGCTAGTCGACCTGGATCTCGACGGCGATCTTGAGGTTGTCGTAGGCGGCACCGCCTGGCACCATGATGGCACTTTTATCTGGGACATCGGCATTGCTTACGGAAACAATTATCTGAATACATTTCCGATCGTGGCCAATCTGGATGAAGATCCCTATCCAGAGTTGATCAGGATACGGGGAATTGGAACCGATGGATTGGACCAACGTGCCAATCTACTGGCGGTTAACCACGACGGCTCCATAAAATGGGAAATTCCAACGCCGGGACTGGGCACAGCGGATGCTCCACTGACCGCCGCCGACTTGAATCAGGATGGCTTTGCCGATGTCATACGAATGGGCCCGAACTTCGAGGGCTATGTCGAAGCAAGGGATGGGCGCGACGGCGCCCTGCTCTGGACCAGCAACGTGGAGTCCGGCCGTGGAGGAACAACGGTCTTCGACATGGACCGCGATGGTTTTCCGGAGGTCATTGCGTTCGATCCGTCCAGCAGATTGCACGTTTTGAACGGACAAGACGGAACAAGCCTGGAGGTCTTTCCGACGATCGGTGGAGGAATCCGGCCCCCGCTCAATACGTCTCCGGTCTTCGCCGACATCGATACCGACGGTCAGGCCGAACTGGTTCTTTCCATGGGCGCCAGCTTTGGTAACTCGCCAAGCATATCGGTGTATCAGAGCCCCCAACAGGACTGGGGCCCGATGCGCTCAATCTGGAATGAGTGGAAATACCGGGTGACCAACGTCAATGATGATTTAACCATTCCCGGACAAGAGCGGCCACACTGGCTGCAGCCTGGTCTAAACCAGGCCCGCGTCAACGAACGCCTGCCCGAAGCTCGTATTGAGGAACAAGACCAGTTCAGCTATCGCGCCAGCGATGGTCTGCTGCAATCGAATGTCGCCAATGTCGACATTACTATTCTGCCGCCCAACACCCCTCCGCGAATTCTATCGATCCCGCGAACCTTGGCCTCGCCCGGATTCGAGTACGTCTATCGTGCGCTGGCCGTCGATGCGGATCCCGGCGAGAGCCTGACCTGGTTGATCGCAGAAGGCCCGGCGGGGTTGACTGTCGACGCACAGGGCACGCTGCGATGGACGCCTAGCGTGGCCGACCTGGGGTCGAACCCGGTGGTGCTGCAAGTAACCGACACCATCGGTATTGCCGGCTTCCAGAATTTCATCATCGAAGTACAGGATCCCATTGTTGTACCGGACGTGGCCGGATTGAACGAGACTCAGGCCATCGCTGCAGTTGAAACGGCAGGCCTGGTGGTCGACCCGCTTCGGCCCGTATTCAGCGACACGATTCCTGCCGGTCAAGTCGTGACTCAGTCGCCGAGTTCCGGCAGCCTGGTTGCTGCAGGCGACGCTGTGCTGGTCGAGGTCTCACAGGGGCCAGTGCCGCTTCAAGTGCCGGATCTGATCGCGCTGACGCTGGACGACGCCACCGATGAGATTCTGGCTGAGGGCTTTGCCGTCGGAAGCGTGAGCTTCGTCAACGATGATTTGCAGCCGGTCGATACCGTGCTGATACAGGATCCGGCACCACGCTCGGCGCAAGCGCCCGGCTCGGCTATCGATATCACGGTATCGGGCGGACCGCGCGCTGTAATACGCATTACACCGTCCATTATCCCGGCTGGTCAGAGTGCGGAGGTGACGGTCAGCGTTCGCGACGTCGACGGCAGCCCGCTGGACCCACAGCCGGCAATTAACCTGACGCTGGGCATCTCGCCGGGTGACATCAGTGGCACGCCACCGGTCTTGAGCGGCACAACCATCACCACGAGCGCCGATAGTCAGGGTCGATTCAACGCCATTGCCAGCTTCTCGGCTCGCGGCGGCGAGACGGTTACCAGCCCGGCGGTCATTGCACAAGCCGTCAGCGACGGCGATGGGGCCAATGTATTCAGCGAGTTTGCCGAACAGTTGGCTGATTACGAGCAATTGATCGGCCAATTGATCGCCGCGGTCAATGCGGCGGATGGTTCTGCGATAGTCTCGATCGACGCGGCGCTGGCTGACTTGTTGGGCGCGATTGATACGCCCAGACTTAACGGCCTGTCACCGATCGCACCTGAAGGAGGCGTTCCACCCTCACCTGCGGAGGCGATTTCTCTAGGGTTCTCACCCGGACCAAGCGATACTGCCTATGTCGGCGCCGCGTTGGATCTGTATGCATCGCTCGAACAGATTGAGCAAGTCATCAAGCAAGGACTGGCACCGGATCGCGTCATCAATACACTCAATCAGACACTGTCTGATGCAGCCTCTGTAGCCGGACAACTCGAACCGGGGGTGTATGGCGTACTCGAAGCCTCTGAAGCACTGATTGCCATCCTGGGTACCCGAGCACCGCGCATGCTGGTGGCCGACATCGAGGCTGTACGCCAGGCGCTGCGTGACGACGGCATCATTACCGCAGACGGCCAGATCGGCGGCGCGCGCTTTACCTTACCGGGCATCATGTCGGCCAGCCAGATCCGTACCACGATTATCAAACAGATCTACCTGCCCTACCTGGGCGATGTCGCCAAGGCCATGGGCGCTCTGATTGCCGCCGATGCGCTGCAGACCTATGCCAATGCCGGATCGCTTGCAGGCATCATCACCGGCAGCAGTCTGGCCATTCATGTATTCGACATCGACAACTCGGTCATCGAGGGCATCGGCTTCGATACGCTGCTGCCCGAGGGTAACTCAGTGCTGATGATCGGCCCGGAACTGGTCGATGACGCCATCGGCGTGATCAATGCCGCGCTGCCCAATGCCCAGGATCTTAAAGACTTGAACGGCATCCGCGACGCCATTATCGGTGCAATAGAGGCGGCTGAGGCCTTCAACACGTCGTTCGATGAGGCCAACAGCAGCCCGTCACAGGGTTTGCGCGGGTGTTTATTGGACAATTCATCCAGCTGCCGCCAGCTGGTCTATCCGGACGGGTTCAAGTCGGTCTACAAGGTCAGTAGCGGCCCCGCACTGCCAGCTCCTGTTTTGATCGTTGTACAAAATCTCGCTGGTGGCGGTTTTGGTGTTTTTGTGGCCAATTTCGTACCCACACGAGAATGATGTTCGATCAACACAGGTGATGATTGCTAAGTATGCGGCCGCACCATGCGGCCGGCGAACTCGAGCATGCGCTGAAACAGGCCGCGCTTTTTCCAATCATCAGGCTGAATTTGGCGGCATTGTTCAAGATCGTTCTCAAAATCGTTGGCTAGCGTACTGACCAACTGGGGACTCTTTACGATCAATGCAATTTCATCATCCTTGCTGATTGAGCGTTGGTTGAAATTGGCAGAGCCGATGCAGGCGATTTCGTCATCGGCAATGATCGATTTGACATGGAGCATGGTTTTTTCGTATTTCCACAAACGAATGCCCGCCTCGATCAGCGGTTGGAAGGTGTCTTCACCGGCAACTTGGGAAACGCGTTCATCGGTATATTGACCAGGCATCATGATCTGAACATCGACCCCTCGCTCAACCGCCTCAATCAACAATTTGCAGGTTGCCTGATTCGGAACGAAATAAGCCGTGGTCACCCACAGACGTGCATTGCAGGTTGCAATCAACAAATCGAAAACCAGACTGATATCACTCCAACCACCGGTTGAAGCGGTGGCTCGAACTGTCAAAACAGATTCGTCATCGACGGCATGATTGATTGGCAGCTGATCGTCCGGGTTAAGTACCCGTTGACCCGTTTCGGCCCAATTGCCGTAAAAACCGCCGATCAGCGCCTTAACGGCGGGCCCCGTAATCTTGAAGTGTGTGTCACGCCATTCATTTTCGCTGCGTGCATCGCCGCACCACTCTTCGGCGATGCCAACACCGCCAGTGAATCCGGTCGTGCCGTCCACCACGAGTATTTTTCGATGAGTGCGGTGCTCCCGGCTCCAGATCTTCCAGCTCGCCAAGGGACGAAACCACTGCAGATTGACGCCTGACTGTAGCATCGTCTGGACGTTTTCATCGGATATCTGACGTGCACCAACCGCATCCAGCACTACGCGAACCTGAATGCCTGCCTTCGCCTGGCTTGCCAATGCATCAGCAAATTGGTCCGCAATTTCACCTTCCCAATAAACAAAGGTGAGCAATTCGATCGTACGCTCTGCCGAGCGGATCCCGTTGAGCATCGAAGAAAAAATCTGGTCACCGTTCAACAGTCGGGTAACTGTATTGCCAGTGATGAATGGATAGCCCAGAAAGTATTCCAGGGCCGAGGAAACGCATTGGTCCGACAATTCAGCTCGCATAATCGACCCAGTCGAAATGGCTAATGCAAGGCTATCCTAATGTATTTCTTAACTTTGCTGTCAGCAATGTAAGCAAGGGCCCAATCAGCACCTTGCCGAGCAGGTAGGAACCGTTTTTCGAATTGATTTTCAATGTACTTGCTGTCTTGGAAGCGACCGAGCTGAATTTGATTCGGGCTGCAAGCCATCCGATACCAAATGCAGCGCCAAGCACCCATGGCGAACTCAGCGCAGAGGACACTTGACGCTTGGCATGTAGCCGATTGAGCTCGGCCTTTTCCAACTTGTAGTGCTGACTGGCTTCAAGCTGAGCAATACGAGTGTCGATTTGCTTGAGATTAAACACGCAGTATCATCTAACCGCTTGCATGACTCATTCTGGGCGGGTCGATTGAGTCGAAGTCAACGCCAGTGCCTTACGCGACGCAGGAAATCGAAAGTTTCTACTCAACCTCAAGATCAACAGGCAACAAAAACCGATAAGGGCACCTTGCACCAATGCACTGGCAAGCAAGATCCAAACCCAGTCCAGTCCGAGCTGCAACAATGCGACTGAACCGGCTGCCCACAACATGGCCCAGAGTGTAATGACAAATACAAGAGCACTCAGCGCCAATGCCAGCATGCCTATCAGGCTTATTGCGACTTTTTGCGCTTCAAGCGAGACAATGCCGAGCGCATCGGAAAAAGCAGACGCCGCTGCCTGAGCAGCGGTTCGATAATGTTCGAGGATGGATTGATCGGAAGACATGATCAACTACAGCTTGAACTGATTGCATGGGGGCGACTACTTGCGCAACAGCGAAGACAGCAAATAGCCTGCACCTGCGGCAATGCCGATTGACACCAATGGGTTTTGTCGAATTTTTTCACTGATGTCGGTAGCAATATCTTGAGTGTAGGTTGTCGCTTGGTCGGCCGTATGTTTTGCACGATCCTGAGCCTGTGCAGCCGCATCGCGAACTTGCTGTTCCGCCGGAGCTGCGCGGCGTGCCATTTCGTCGATTGCCTCGTGCGCAGACGCTTGAACCTGTTCAACAACGGGTGATTCGGACGCTTTCTCGCGGTTCTTTTTGGCTGGCATAGTTTGATCTCTTGTGTGATGACCTGCTGTTCTGATAACGTGCTGTTTTGATAAATGTGGATTACGGATCAAGTGTTTTCATCAATCTCATCTTCTACATCGTCAGCGGCATCTTCTAGCGCATCACCGGCATTGTCGACAGCCTGATCAATTTCTTCACCGGCTTCTTCAGCAGGGCCATCCGTATCACAGCCCGTCAGTCCGATCGAAAGCAGTAAAGAAAAGAATACAGCAACTACTGTCTTGGAAAAAAGGGTCAAATAACTCATATTACTTCTCCTGATCATCGGTCAATTCATTCAGCTTCCTGGCTATGGACTCTTTAGTATCGCCATAGTGCTGCTGGATTTTTGCAGACAGTTCCTCGAGATTGCCTTCTGCCTGCTTGACTTCGTCATCCGTCAGCTTGCCCCACTGCTGCTTGATTTTCGCGTTGAATTCATCGATATGTCCTTCACGTTGGTCTTTGTTCATGATTGTTCCTTAGGCGTTTTAAGCAGTGTAGATATTATTGATGCACAGGCCATAACCTAAGTTAAAGCAGCTTAATTTTCTTACGCCTATATTGCCGACTCCACACACTGAGGAGTTAGATATGATTGGTTGGGCTTTAACATTTTTGATTGTCGCGCTGATTGCCGGCGTATTGGGATTTACAGGCATTGCGGGAGCTGCTGCGAATATCGCATGGATATTGTTTGTAGTAGGGCTTATTGTTGCGGTAATTTTCTTTATTCTGGGAAGAAGGCCCCGCGTTTAGACGCAATAAGACCGTCTTATATTATCCAGTTAACTGGCCTGCAGCTGCAGGCCTTTTTTATGGATCCCGTATCCAGTTGACGTCAGGTTCCAGGTACGATGGATCAAACCCTGCTAACTCAACCAATGCGTCGAGATTCAAAATTTTAAACGTACCCGCGCTCCACTCCAGCAGTGACTTCTGAGTAAGATCAGTCAAGGTTCGGCTGATATGCACTGATGTAACGCCGAGCGTATCGGCAATCAGTTCCTGAGTCAGCGGTGTTTTCAGATTCAAATCACTGGTTTTGAGTCGCGCTCGTAGTTCGAGTACAAAATGTGCCAGGCTACAGTCAGCCGATCGTTGCCCCAGGCTCATGATGCGTTCAACCAGAAGAGACTGCTGCTGTGCCAGCATCAGCATGACGACCTCAGTCAGGCGTGGAGAATCATCAAATGTCTTGATCAGGTTTCTCTTTGGATAAGGGCACGCAACGACAGGTCCAATGGCCACAATCGAGTTCATGGACTGTTCAAAACCGATTTTTCTCATGCCGACAATCTGGCCCGGCAAATACACATCGAGAATCTGACGATTTCCATTGGCAAGATGCCGGCATGACGCCACCCACCCGCTGCTGATAGTAAAAATGGTCTTGGCGGGATCGCCTTCAGCAGTAATGATTTCGTCTTTCCTGAATTCACGTGGATCGCGTTCGAGTGACTGGACCAACTCGCATTCCTGGTCCGTCAAATCGATGTAGGAACGGAATTCGCTTACGATGCAACTTTTCACTGCGATGACTCCAGTTGTCTTTACAGATCAGCCCTGACCTGATTGGGACGACTATAATAGCGGTTGATCGAACGCTGTGCCGGTAATGTCAGACAATCGAGTCAAAGTCGTTGAGGTAGGCCCACGTGACGGGCTTCAGGACGAGTCACGCTATGTGCCGGCTGAAACCAAACTGAAGCTGATTCACAAGCTGGCCGATTGCGGCATCCCGGTCATCGAAGTCACTAGTTTTGTATCCCCGCGCTGGGTCCCCCAGCTTGCCGATGCCGAAGAGATCATGGCCGGCCTGAACCGCATGCCTGGCGTGCACTACCCCGTGCTGGTGCCAAATGAGCGCGGCTATCAGCGCGCTCGGGCCGCCGGTGCAAATGAGGTCGCTGTTTTTACCGCAGCTTCTGAAGCCTTCAACCAGAAAAACATCAACTGCAGTATTGACGAGTCGTTTGATCGCTTCCGGCCGGTGCTGGAGCGAGCCGCAGAGGATGGCGTGCGGGTTCGTGGCTATATCTCTTGCGTGTTGGGCTGCCCCTACCAGGGCGAGGTTCGCATCAGCGATATTGTGCGGGTCGCAGGCGCCTTGAAGGATGCCGGCTGCGCTGAAATTTCTCTTGGTGATACGATTGGTGTTGGTACGGCAAGAAAAGTACGCGAGGTCGTCAGCGCCATCCTGGAGCTGGTGCCCGATGATCAGTTGGCGGTTCACTTTCATGACACCTACGGCCAGGCACTGGCCAATATCCTGACCAGCCTGGAACTGGGTGTTCGGATTGTTGACAGTTCGGTGGCAGGCATCGGGGGCTGCCCGTACGCGCGTGGTGCAACCGGCAATGTGGCCACTGAGGACGTAATCTATCAACTGCACGGGCTGGGGATGGAAACGGGTGTGGATCTGGACGCATTGGCGTCGACCGGACGCTGGATAGCTGGCACCCTGGGCCGCCAGGGAAGCCGAGCCGGGACGGCCATTTACAATAAAAATTTTGCGGATTAGCCAAGAGGGAATGGTGACATCATGAATTTCGATAATCTAAGCGCCGTCATTACCGGCGGCGCATCGGGGCTGGGCCATGCTGTCGCGCGCGGGTTTGCACGGCGTGGCGCCAGGCTCGCGCTGTTTGACCTGAATGAGGAACAAGCAGCAACGACGGTTGAATCATTGAGGGAATCCGGCGCCGAAGTTTCGTTCTATCCGGTAGATGTTAGCGACGAAGATGCGGTTGCAGCCGCAATCGACGCTGCCGAACGGTCGATGTCAGGGTTGAACGTAGCCGTGAATTGTGCCGGCATCCTAGGTGGCGGCCGCGTGCTGGGCCGTGAAGGGGCCATGCCATTAAGCCGCTTCCGCGATACCGTCATGGTCAACCTGGTCGGCAGCTTCAACGTAGCCAAAGCCGCGGCCGAGCGGATGCAGCGCAATGAACCCAATGCAGACGGCGAACGCGGTGTAATCATCAATACGGCCTCGATTGCCGCCTGGGAAGGACAGATCGGCCAGGCTGCCTATTCAGCCTCGAAAGGTGGTGTCGTGGGCATGACGCTACCCATGGCACGCGAATTGACCCGATTTGGGATCCGGGTGATGACCATTGCACCGGGTGTATTTCACACGCCGATGATCGACACACTGCCCCAAGACATTCAGCAGGCTTTGGGTGATGCGGTACCTTTTCCAAAGCGGCTCGGCAAGCCAGACGAATTCGCAGATCTTTGTGCGCACATTGTCGAGAACGCATATTTCAACGGCAGCACCATCCGGCTGGATGGCGCGGCGCGTCTTGAGCCTAAATAAAGCCTTGAGCCCAAATAAATGATTGCAGCCGAACGCTGCTGGAGCAACCATGATTGAAACATTTGCCGAACTGAGTGCCCACGTCAAGACACACTTTAACGTGGTTCATGAGGAAAAATTCGTTTTGGGCCTTGAAGTGACTACCGGCAGCGAGCAGCGTCGTCAAAGCCTGTTTCTCGCCGAACTGAGAGACGCCGATGACCAAAGAGTGCTACGGGTCGAAACCACGGTTGCGCCGCTGGCACAGCATGATCCGGTCAAAGCCTTGCGGGTTAACCTGATGCTGCGCGTTGGTTATCTTGCAGTTGGCGACCTAGAAGGAATCCCGTTCCTGAAGCTGTGCGATAACGTGCAGTATCAAAGCCTCACGCCTGGAGTCATCAATGAGCATATTCATTGCATTGCGAGCCTGGGCGACGAAATCGAACAAGCGCTGACCGGTGACGGCAGCGATTATTTTTAAGGCCAATTGGAGATTCAAACATGGAAGCAATCACTGAATATCTGACCAATCTCGACACCCAGCTGATGTTGAGCTGGGGCTGGAAAATTGTTGCGGCGCTGCTGATCTTCATTTTCGGCCGCTGGGTGGCCAAAGCTGTGGTCGGTTTTGTAACGCGCATTATGAAAAAGCGTGATGTTCCACCGATCGTATCGAATTTCATCGCGGTCATTCTGTATGCAGTGCTGCTGATCATGGTGATCGTGGCTTCTTTGTCCCAGCTTGGCGTGCCGATTGCGCCGTTCGTTGCAGTTCTTGGTGCAGCCGGTCTGGCGGTGGGTCTGGCCCTGCAGGGTTCGTTGAGCAACTTCGCCTCCGGCGTCATGCTGATCGTATTCCGGCCATTCCTGAAAGGCGATTTTGTCGAGGTTGCCGATGTTTCCGGCAGCGTCGATGAGGTCAACATCTTTACGACGGTATTGAACACGGTCGATAATCGTAAAGTGATCATTCCGAATGGCTTGATCACCTCTGAGCCCATCACCAACTTCAGCGCGCACGACACCCGGCGTGTGGATCTGGTCATCGGCGTGTCCTACAACGATGACCTGAAACTCGCACGCGAAGTCATCGCGCGCGTAATCGAGGCACATGACGCCGTCCTGGACGATCCCGCCCCGGTCATCATGCTGTTGGAATTGGGTGAGTCGAGCGTCGATTTTGCGGTGCGGCCCTGGGTCAAGAGCCCGGACTACTGGACAACGCGATCGGATCTGCTGACCCAGCTGAAAATCGAGCTTGAAGAGGCCGGCTGCTCAATCCCCTACCCGCAGCGCGATATGCATATTCTGAAGCTGAATCAGGATGCCAACGACGATTCGACTGCCTGACTATCCATCAGGCCCCCAGAGCAGGCGGTCGACCGCCTGCTCTGGACTGAATCGCTGCAAATCGATCGTGTCCTGGTCGAATTCCACGCCCTCTGATTCGAGCAGTTTTCGCTGACGGGTATAGGGTGCGCTACCCTTCTTGAAACTGATGCCACCCTGGGCATTGACGACCCGAAACCAGGGCAGCTTCAGCTTCTTCGGTGCGCGCCCGATTGCGCGACCCACCATGCGGGCCCGTCCTGGCATGCCGGCCAGACGGGCAACTTCTCCATAATTCAATACACAGCCCTCTGGAATGCTGGCCACGACTGCCCAAATTTTTTTATAACGATCATCCTGGCTTTCGGGAACGGGTTTTTCCGCGGTCATGATTCAGCAGATTCACGCTTGGCCAGTTGCTGGGTACGTGACAGGATGCCGTTGTACATATTCAGCTCATCATCGGTAGGTTGTGCACGCAGAAACAGCTGACGGATACGTCGAAGTAGCGTTTCCCTTGGCCGGGAACCGCCATAGTCGATGGCTTCGATGGTCTGCTCGAAGCGCTGAAAAAACACTTCCATGCGCTCGGCGCTGGCAGGGGGCGCAGATGCATTCGACACGCTGGCGCTGGCTAATGACGCATCCAGTTCCGAGGCCGCCATCCTCAACTCATAAGCAATTACCTGGACAGCCTGGGCCAGGTTCAGCGAGGCATAGTCTTGCGCGGTCGGAATCGCCATCAGAAAATGACAGCGGTCCTGAGCCGCATTGTCCAGGCCACTGCGTTCGCAACCGAATACGACGGCAATCGGACCACGGGCTTCGACAATACGCGACATCGCGCTTCGTGCATCGATGTGCTCCTGCGAGATGGTGCGTGCTTTTGCACTGCAGCCTATGACGAGTGTGCAGTCCGCAATCGCCTGATCCAGCGTATCGTGAACTTTGGCGTTATCCAGCAAATCATCCGCGCTTGAAGCCAGGGCTGTGGCTTCCGCATGAGGGTATTTCAGCGGAGCGACCAGGCGAAGATCGCTCAAGCCCATGACCTTCATGGCCCGCGCTGTCGATCCAATGTTGCCTGGGTGGCTGGTGTGGTCCAGCACAAAGCGAATGGAATCCAATGGCTTCATGCTCGCAGTGTAGCGCGGGATGCGATATCGAATGTGCGGCAATCAAGCCAGGACTGGATCAAACCAGATGGCAACTGATTCTGCTAGCATGCAGCCTGCTGTCTGAATTCATCACTACCGAGTATTTCGTGACCCATCCATTTGTCAATACCGCTATCGAAGCGGCCCATAAAGCCGGCGATCTGATCATGAAATACCGTGATCGCGTCGACTCCATTCCAGTTGAGCGCAAGGCACGCGGAGACTACGCCAGCGAGATCGATCGAGCCTGTGAAGCCCTGATTCGAGCCGAATTGCAGCGTCGCTATCCTGACCATGCCATCGTCGGCGAAGAGGACGGCAAAACCGGCGACAGCGAAAATGTCTGGCTGATTGATCCCATCGATGGCACGACGAATTACCTGCGCGGGATCCCGCACTACTCCATTTCCATTGCATTGAGCGTCAAAGGGCGTGTCGAGCATGGTGTCGTCTATGATCCGGTTCGTGATGAGCTGTTTGCAGCCAGCCGTGGAGAAGGCGCTACGCTGAACAATCGCAGAATCCGCGTTTCCGGACGAACTGATCTGAACGGTGCCATCATTGCTGCTGCATTTCCGTTTCGGAATCGTCGTCTGTTACCTGCCTACCGGTCGATGTTCGACGATGTGTTTGAACAAGTCGACGACATCCGGCGGGCCGGCGTATCATCAATGGATCTGGCCTACGTCGCCTGCGGTCGACTGGACGGATACTGGGAACTGGCGCTGAAGCCCTGGGATATTGCGGCGGGTGCATTGCTCGTGCAGGAAGCCGGTGGCGTCATTACCGATATTGCCGGTGGCGATCACTGGCTCAATTCCGGTCATGTCATTGCCGCGCCTTTCAAATTGATTACGCCGCTGCGTCAACTGGTTGAGCCGCACCTGACCGAAGCCATACGGGCCCGTTTGAAAAGCTGAGTCATACACGCCGCCGGCCATTCAAGGCCTGAATAACAGGAAACAGCGCAAATACGACCTGACCGGCGAGCCCGAGTGCGCCCGCGGGGTGCCGGTAGTGGCTCAGATGTTCGGCAATCGTTTGATCGGAAAGCCACAGCGACAGCGCAATTTCGGCCAGCATCAGCAAGATGAACGCCATGCAGCCCATGATCAACGCGGCTGAAATCGACCGATCGAGCTCAAAACGCTGCATTAGCCAGCGACATATCAACCAGGCTGCCACCAGCATGATGGGCAACTCGATCATCACAGCATTGAACTCACCAACGGCGGCCTGCAGCCACAGCGTGCGACAGGCACCAAGAACAGAACCGATCAGAAAAACAATCGTGAAATACAGCACACTCGCTCGAATTGCCTGCCGCATCAGCCATTCCTCATCACATTGCAATCAAAGACATCGGGTGCACCCATCGTATCGGATCCCTTGATGGGCAGCCAGTCACGATGGGGCAGCCTTCATGCACCATTGTGTTATCCATATTGGTGCAGCGACTATCAGCAACCGCAATCCCTGCAGCTGATAAGCGGTCGCATTGGGTAATGAAGCGGCTTGAACATCAGTTCGACGAAATGGATTCGTGGCAATCCAGCGTTGATCGACGCGTTGCCGGGTCGACGTTCCAGTTGCTGATAGGATTGTCAGATGAAAGAAATGATCGATCGATCCGCTCGCGCTGTTGTTCTCGGCCTTGGCATGATCATCGCTTGCGCGTCCACGCCCGCACGGGATGAACCGGGGTTGGACCGCTTGCGAATGCTGCAAACCGATTCGCGTTACGTTGACCCATTGATTCGTTTCCCGCCCGGTTTCAGCATCGGAACGACGCTGTATGGATCGGCCAGCATCGAGACCACCGCGCCTGCTGCAAGACGGCAGCTTGAGCGGGCTGCACAAAGCGGAATGCAGGGCTTCACCTACTACCTTGACTGGCCAGACCTGGAACCGGCGCCCGCCACGTACGATTTCAGCGAGCTCGAAGCCAACCTGGACGCGCTCGAGGAACGGGGACTCAGCCCGCTCATCAACCTTACATTGATCGATATCGAGGATCTGATACTGCCCAGCGACCTGCTGTTGGAAGATGACCTGCTGCCGGGACTCAGGCTGAACGATCCACGGCTCGAATCGAGGCTGGCTGGATTGCTGGATCAACTGCTACCCATTCTCGAGGCGCACGAAGCCTGGTTTCTGGGCTTCGGGAATGAGATGGACGCATTGTTCGAAACGCGTCCGGAGCTGCTTGATGACTATGTCGAGCTGGTTCAGTTTGCTGTGCACTACACCGAACAGCTGGCACCGGCCCTGACCACTGGCGTGGTTGTCACAACAAGCGCAGTGCTTGAAAATCGACCGACGTTTCTTGCCTTGCAAGAAGCCGGCATCCTGACCGGAATGAATTATGCACCGATCCGGCAGAGTGACTTTACCGTGTTGCCGACTGAGCACATTCTCCAAGACTTCAGGCTGGCGCTGAGTCGCTTTGATGGGAAGCCAGTCATCATTCAGGAGCTGACCTGCCCGAATGCGGTAACCATGGGCGGCGATCAGGCCTGGCAGGCGCAGTGCATGGCGATATTGCTCGATGAAATCGCGATCCGGCCTGAGGTGCGATTCGCTTCAGTCTTTACGCTAGTTGATTTTGAAGGGGCATTCTGCGAGTTGATCCAGACATTGTTTCTGGCCGGCGAAGACGGCGATGTGCCGCAGGCGCTGTTTGATCGCCTTGCTGAATACCTGTGCACAATGGGCGTGTTGGATGGCCAGGGCGAGCCCAAGCCGGCCTGGGAGAGTATTCTGCAGCGCATCCCTGCATTGACGGGCCGGAATCGCACGCTCCGACCAGGAGATCATCCTGGGCTGAGACAAGAGCTTCTGAAGTAGTCCATCACAAGCCCTTGAAAGCGCCGTCAGCGGTCATGCTGCGCAGGATCTGCGTTTACTCATTGGAGGGCAGCAGTAGACCCTGACTCATGCTCAGCGTCCGGTCGACACCCGGCAGGTGGCTTCGTTCATGGGACAGCATGAGGACCGTTCGGCCACGCAGGAACGGGTCCAATGCGGCGGCAACAACGCCGGCAGTTGCGTCATCCAGCCCCGCCATTGGTTCATCCAGAATCAGGCAGTCAAATGGCCCCAGCAACAAGCGTGCCAGTGCAATACGGCGGGCTTCTCCTCCGGAGACGCTCAGGCCGGATTCTCCCAGCCAGGTGTCCAGTCCATCCGGCAATTGCTCCAGCAGTGGCGACAACTGCACGATATCAAGCACTTCGCGCAACTCATCATCGCTGGCCCCTGCCCTGGCCAGTCTCAGATTATTGGCCAGTGAATCATTGAACAGCACGGTCTGCTGGGCAAGGTACCCAATTCGTGAGCGGACTTCGGGGCCCGGCCTACGGGTCAACGGCATACCTTCAAACTCGATCACGCCGCTGCTTGGCGTGAGCAGCCCGGCCAGCAGTTTGCCCAGCGTGGTCTTGCCACAGCCGCTGGCTCCACCAATCAGTATTCGTTGACCTGCCGTCAGATCCAAATTCAGGCCTGCTATCACCGGGTCGCCCCAAGGCTGGTAGCGGAAGCACAGGTTCCGAATACTGAAATCAGGATGACCATCGGTGCAATGTGAGGTCGGGATGTTCACCGCTGCTGAACTCGCTGTGATGACATCGGCATCTTGTCCAGCCTGGCCTAACTGGTCGATGCGATCGGCCGAAGCGCGACAGGTTGCGAGGAACAGCCAGCCGTTGGCGAGCGGCAACCATAGGTCGACCAGGGCGAGTGAGGACAACACCAGCACCACCACGATCGGCCCGGACAGCAGGCCCTGACCAAGTAATTGCAAAGCCGACAGAAAAAGCAGCCAGACACCACAATACGCAAGCATCGCAACCAGGCCATGCGCAATGGCTTCTACTCGACGAAGATCGAGCTGGTGCTGCACAAAGGCTCGGTTGCGCTGGCTCACCTCGTCAAAGCGCGGCGCGACTTGGCCGATACTGCTCAGCGTTCGCAAACCCGCCAGGCTTTCGACCAGATGCGCGCGGACTTCAGGCCCGATCCGGGCCAGCGCCTGACCGCTGACGGCTGATGTTTTGCCTGCGACCCACAACACCAACGGAATGACGAGGGCATAGACCAGCAGCGTAATCCATGCCAAGCGGGCGTGCAGCCAACCATAGGCCAATACCGCCAGAAAGGTACATGCCAGCGCCGTGATCGCTGGCAGAATCAATTTGGGAAAAACGTGATCCAGCGTGTCCACATCGCGCGTCAATCGGCTCAGGGTATCGCCATTTTTCATTGAATCCAGCGCTTCAGGACTACGCTGCAGCAGGCGTTTGACGCTGTGCACGCGTAGATCAGCCAGCTGCCCCAGGGTAGCGTGGTGGCTGATCAATCGCTCCAGATAGCGTGCGACCGTGCGGCCTACCGCAAATGCCCGTATAGCGGCCCCCGGTACAAAAATATCGATCATCCCGATCAAACCGAGACCCGCCATGGCACTGGCGGCAATCAGCCAACCCGAGACGCCAAGCAACAACGCACCAGCGACGATCGTGACCATCGCCAGAAGGATTGCAAGCAGCATCCAGCGCAGGGTTGTACCGCCGGGTCGCAACAGCGTCGACCAGGTGGTCATGTTTTGCCTGCCTTCGCAGGATGCTCGGTCCATTGATCGTCACCAATTTCCACGATGCGGTCGACCCAACTCATGGCTGCACGACGGTGGCTGGCATACACCACGGTACAGTTTCGAAGCTTGAACAGTTCATCCATGGCTGCCAGAACGGCGTGCTCGCCAGCATGATCCAGGCTCGCAGTCGGCTCATCAAGCAACACGACGGGACAAGGCCGTAATAAGGCCCGAGCCAGTGCAACTCGCTGAGCCTGGCCGCCCGACAGGCCATGGCCACCCTCGCCGATCACCGCATTCAAGCCCTCCGGCATCCGCTCGGCAAATTCATGCACGCGCGCAATGTTCGCCATGGATTCGATGGCTTCGCGGTTGGCATCGCGCCAGCCCATACCGATATTCTCAGCAATCGTGCCGCTGAACACGGTCGGTCGCTGACCCAGCCAGCTGACGTGGGCAACCAGACTTTCCTGACTGAGTTCAGCCAGGTGATGTCCATTGAATTGAATCCCGCCGTGCTGCGGCTGCAAAAACCCCGCCAGCAAATGGATCAACGTACTCTTCCCGCAGCCGCTTGGACCGACCAGCAGAATCCGCTCACCCGCATGGATCGTCAGATCCTTCGATCGGAGAATCGGTCGGCGGCCCGGGTAGGCAAAGTCAACCTGGTTCAGATCAATCCGGCAGGCCTCGGTCACCGCTGGCGAAAAGTCCGGCCTGGCGAATGGGCGGGTGGGCGCAAGCACAAGCGCCTCCTTGATGGAAGCCAGTGCCCCTTTTGCATCGGCGCGGTCGTGCCAGCCCTGCGACAGCGTGCGAATCGGCAAGAAGATCTCGGGGGCCAGTAACAGCACAAACAACCCGGAAGCCAGCGTCAGGCTTTCGGCAGGCCCTACGGTCAGATAACCGAGCAAGCCCATGCCGACATAAATGGCCAGGGTTGCAATGGCTACGGCGGAGAAAAACTCCAGGACTGCCGATGACAGGAATGCCACGCGCAGCACGCGCATCGTGGTCAAGCGAAGTTGTTCGGTGCGATCGGCAACCGCAGTCAAGGCCGCCGCTTCGGCCTGGAACAGGCGAATCGTCGATGCGCCCTGCACCTGGTCCAGAAACCAGCCGCTGAGCTGTGCCAACGAACGGTAATGCGTTTCACTGAGTTGCTGCGCACCGAGCCCGACCAGCACCATGAACATCGGTATCAACGGTACAGCCAGCGCCAATAGCAGCCCTGCAAGCCAATCCTGAGAGAACACAGCAATGATCAGGACCGCGGGTATGACGAGCGCGCTGATGGACTGCGGTAAGAAGCGCTGGTAATACCCGTCCAGCGCTTCAATCTGCTCGTCGAAGATGGTTGCCGCCTGGCCCGTACCATTCAGTTGATCGATTCCACTGAGCGAGAACCGATGCAGCAGACGTCGGCGTAATCGAATACGAACGCCTGCGGAAACACCGGCGATGAGCCATTGCCGCACCCCCTGAACCGCGCCGCGGGCGAGCAAGACTGCCAGCAACAGCCAAAGGCTGGGTATCAATGCTTCGAATGCGGCCTGGACAACCAGGGCATCGAAAGCAAGCGTCGCCACCAGTGCCGCTTGGCTGAGCACAATCAGGGCCTCCAGCATCGACAAGGCAGTGAATACGGGCACCAGCCAGCGCGGTGCCTGCTTTCTCAGCCAGTCGGAGTCCAGTTCAGGAGTGGGTTCGGTGGGAACCTTCTGTAGGGCATCTGGATTGTTAATCCTATCCGAGCTAGTGATCGTAGGCACCCAGACGCACCTTGCCGCGAAATACCCAGTAGTTGAACGCGGTGTACATCAGTACGATCGGGATCAGGAACAACATGCCGAGCAACAGGAACAGTTGGCTGCCAGGATCGGACGCCGCATCCCAGAATGTAAAGTCCGGCGGAACGGCATAAGGCCACATGGAAATCAGCAGGCCGACATAAAACAGTCCAAACAGCAGCATCGAACCAATAAACGGGGTTGCCTGGTGACCGCGTTTCAATCCGCGCCATACCCAAAGGCTGACCAATGTCGTCAACAAAGGGAAAATCCAGAGCCATTGCATACCATCCAGCCAGGTCTGCATGACATGGGGTTTGGCCAGCGGTGTCCAGAGACTGACGACAATGAAGAAAGCAAATACAGCTATCAGCAGGCGCTTGCTGACCCTGGTTGCCCAGGTCTGTGTCTCTCCCTCGGTTTTCATGACGGTCCAGGTTGCGCCGAGCAAGGCATAGCCGGTCACAACACCGAGACCGGTCATCACTGTAAACAGCGAAAGCCAGTCGAATGCACCGCCTGCGTATTGGCGGTCGACGACTTCGAAGCCCTGAATATAGGCCCCGACCACTGCACCCTGAGCGAACGCCGCGACAGTCGATCCGATCGAGAATGAACGATCCCACCAGCGCCGATTCTTGTTGGATTTGAATCGAAATTCAAACGCAATGCCGCGAAAGATCAACCCGGCCAGCAATAGAAACACACCCAGGTAAAGCGCTGGCAGAAACACAGCGTACACCAGCGGAAACGCAGCCAGCAGGCCTGCCCCGGCCAGAATCAACCAGGTCTCGTTGCCGTCCCAAACCGGTGCAACCGACATCATCATCAGATCCCGCGATTGATCATCCGGTGCAAACGGAAACAGAATTCCGACGCCGAGATCAAAACCGTCCATCAACACGTACATGAACATGCCGAGACCAATGATGCCGATCCAGATCAACGTCAAGTCAATCAATTCCATGTCAAGCCCCGGCAAGTCTGACGTCGTGATCTTCCGGTGCATGTGCAGCGGACAGTGGACGCTTGGGTCGACCAACAGGCGAGGCTGCTTTTTCCTCGATCGGATCAGGACCGCCAATGACCACGCGACGCAGGTAATAGAGCCCGGCTCCGAATACAACAGCATAGACCGCGACATAGCCGATCAGCGTAGTCAGCGCCATCCAACCGCTCAGCGACGGCGTCACTGCATCAGAAATCCGCAGCATGCCGTACACCATCCACGGCTGCCGTCCGATTTCGGTAACGAACCAGCCGGCCAGTACCGCAATGAACGGCAGTGGAATCATCCAGCTCATGAGTCGAAGCAGTCTCCTGGAGTCAAACAGACGGCCACGAAACAACTGAACAGCGGCAGTCAACGACACGGCAATAAACAGAACGCCGAGCCCTACCATGACGCGGAAGCTCCAGAATACGATTGCAACCGGAGGACGATCCTCTGCAGGTACCGAATCAAGCCCGGTCACTTCGCCATCCAGACTGTGGGTCAGGATCAGACTGCCAAGCTTCGGGATCGCGACCTCGTAATGATTGGTTTCCTGCGCTTCATCCGGTATGCCGAACAACACCAACGGCGCGCCGGATTTCGTTTCCCAGTGCCCTTCCATTGCTGCAACCTTCACCGGCTGATGTTCAAACGTATTCAGGCCGTGCAAATCGCCCATGACCATCTGCAGCGGCGTGGCAATGGCCAGCATGATCACAGTAATTTTGAGCGCTTTTTTGCTGGTTTCCGGATTCCGGCCCGACACCAGGTACCAGGCACTCACGCCGGCAACGACAATGCCGCCGGTAATAAACGAGGCCAGCGCCATGTGTGCGAATCGATAGGGCAGTGAAGGATTGAAAATCGCCTGCAGCCAGGACGTGACATGGAAAGTGCCGTCGACCAGTTCGACACCGGCTGGCGTGTGGAACCAGCTATTGGCTGCCAAAATCCAGAACGAAGAAATCATCGTGCCCAGTGCAACCATGCAGGCAGCAAACAAGTGCGCACCGCGCGGTACTTTATCGCGACCAAATAGCAATACACCCAGGAAAGTGGCCTCCAGGAAAAATGCGGTCACGACTTCATAGCTTAAAACCGGGCCAAGGAAATTCGCAGCAGACAGGGAAAATGCGCTCCAGTTCGTGCCAAATTGGAAGGCCATGACAATCCCGGAAACAACGCCCATTCCAAATACCACCGCAAACACACGAATCCAGAACTTGGACAGCTTTTCATATACCGGGCTGCCCGTTCGGTAGTGGAGAAATTCAAGCAGCGCAATCCACGAGGCAAGGCCAATCGTGAACACGGGAAATATGGCGTGAAACGAGACAACGAAGGCGAATTGAATGCGGGATAACAAAAGCGGATCAAGTTCCATTACTGATTACTCCAGCTGAATTCATTGCGGTCATTCAATACCACCCATTATCCCTGTCTTGGTCAATATCCTTGTGAAAAAAGGCTGATTATTCATCCGTCATCACCCGCATGAAAATCGTTGCGGTGATTGCCGCGAGAGCCCTACGAACATTGGGTTCAAGGAGACCCTGTTCAAGGGTTTTCCGGTCCCTGCCGGGGCGTAATCCGGACACTTCTGGCCTGACTGCTTGGCTGGCATGAGAGCCCGTTACAAAGCAAGCGTCCGAGTGCCGGCAAATCCGTTAAAATAGCGGGCTGATTGTTTGCTGGCGGAACAACATGCTTTTAGAAGCTGCATATTCCAGCCGCATTTCAACGCTCCACCGGCTTTCGGGGGCCGGTTACTAGACGATTATTACTACACGTTACAAGCGCAGAACACAGCACAAGCTGGCGCGACTGGAGGCTTTTTCATGAATTTGTTCGAAACCATTCACACGACCGAGCATGAACAGGTCGTTTTCTGCCACAACAAGGATGCCGGCCTCAAGGGCATTATTGCTATTCACAACTCCACCTTGGGCCCGGCCCTCGGAGGGCTGCGGATGTGGCCCTATGCCACCGAACAGGAAGCGCTGGATGATGTGCTGCGGCTGTCACGCGGGATGACCTACAAGGCTGCCGTATCCGGCTTGAATCTCGGGGGTGGCAAGTCCGTGTTGATTGGCGATCCTCGAACGGACAAATCCGAGGCGCTGTTCAGGGCATTTGGACGATTTATCGATTCGATGAATGGCCGCTACATCACGGCAGAGGACGTCGGCATCGACGTCAATGACATGGAATACGTGTTTCAGGAGACCGACAATGTGGTCGGTGTTCACCAGGTTCACGGTGGTTCTGGAGACCCCTCGCCGTTCACCGCGTTCGGCACGTTGCAAGGCATTCGTGCCAGCCTGCAGAAAAAATTCGGTAATGAAGAGGTGGGCGACTACAGCTATGCGGTCCAGGGTGTAGGGCACGTGGGCTATGAGCTGGTCAAACTGCTGCGCAATGAAGGTGCCAAGGTCATCGTCACCGATATCAACGAACAAGCCGTTGATGCCTGCGTCGAATTGGGTTGTGAAGCCGTCGGCCTCGATGAAATCTATGAGGTGGATGCCGATGTGTTCTCACCGACCGCGCTGGGCGCCATTGTCAATGAGCAAACCATTCCCCGGTTCAAATTCAAGGTTGTTTGCGGTGCAGCCAATAATCAGTTGGCCACCGAACAGTGCGGTAACGAACTCGACCAGCGCGATATTCTGTACGCCCCGGATTATGCGGTCAACGCCGGCGGCTTGATGAACGTTTCGATCGAATTCGAAGGGTACAACCGCGAACGCGCCAAGCGCATGATGCGCACGATCTACTACAACGTCTCAAAGATTTTCGAGATTGCGGATCGGGACCAGATTCCGACCTGGAAAGCCGCCGACCGGATGGCGATGGAACGCGTTGAAACCATCGGCAAGCTGAAGCTGCCCTTCATGGGTCGTGCCCATCGTTTCCCGGGGCGTGAACGCGGCAACAGTTAATATTTAATATTCAATATTCAGTTTACTGATTGAACCCTATACCGTGCAGGCCAGGCCGACCAGGCCGGTCTGCGAAAATGAACAGCGTGAACCATGAAGCTTTCTGAAGACATTGAACTGCTCCGCGACAGCGTGCGTCGCTTTGCCGAAGAGCATATTGCGCAACGCGCAGCAGATATTGACCAAAGCAACGAGTTTCCACAGGATTTGTGGCCTGCACTCGGTGAAATGGGGCTGTTGGGCATCACCATCCCGACCGAATATGGCGGCTCCGATATGGGCTATCTGGCCCATCTGGTTGCAATGGAGGAACTGTCTCGGGCGTCAGCATCGATCGGCCTTTCATACGGCGCACACTCGAATCTTTGTCTGGATAATTTATGCCGAAACGGTACGCCGGAACAGCGCCAGAAATACGTGCCCAATCTGGTCAGTGGCGAGTGGAAAGGTGCATTGGCGATGTCCGAACCCAATGCAGGTTCGGACGTGGTCGGCTCAATGGCTTGTCGTGCAGAACTACAGGGTTCGGTCTGGGTTGCCAATGGCTCCAAGATGTGGATTACCAACGGTCCCGAGTCGAATGTAGCCATCGTGTACATGCGAACTGCCGGAAAGGACGCCGGCTCGAAGTGCATGACTGCATTTATTGTCGAAGACGGCATGCCGGGCTATCGCAAGGCACAGAAACTGGACAAACTGGGCATGCGTGGATCCAATACCTGTGAGCTCGTTTTCGAGGATTGTGAGATCCCCGCCGACAACGTGTTGGGCGAAGTCCATCACGGCGTCAAGATTTTGATGTCTGGCCTGAATTCCGAGCGCCTGGTTCTTTCCGGTGGCCCGATCGGCATCATGCAGGCCTGTCTGGATGCCGTATTGCCCTATGTGCGCGAGCGAAAGCAATTTGATCGCAGACTCGGAGATTTCGGCGTTATGCAGGCCAAGATTGGTGAAATGTATGCGGCGCTGTTGTCCTCACGCGGCCTCGCCTATCAGATTGCCCAGTGCTATGACCGGGGTGAACAGTCACGCATCGACGCTGCCGCCAGCTTGCTGCATGCTTCCACCAGTGCCGTGCAGGTTGCGCTCGAAGCCATTCAAGCGTTGGGCGGCAATGGCTACATCAATGAATATCCGACCGGTCGTTTGCTGCGCGACGCCAAGCTCTATGACATCGGTGCAGGTACCAATGAGATCCGGAGAATGTTGATTGGACGTGAGCTTGTTCAGGAAAGGGCTTGATTTTACTGATTTTTTGTCAGACNAAATTCTGACGTTTTCGATTTCTCACAATCCCCCGACAAAGCAGTTAAGCTTGGCCTGACTCCATTATTAAGCGAGAACCGTCTGCATGACGTTCGAAATTGCGCTGGTATTTGTCATTATTGCAGGCGCGCTTTACCTGTTTGCCAGTGAAAAATTACCATTGGACGTCACCGCCCTGCTGATTCTGGTGACCGTGATGGGCATTCCACTGATTTTCCATTCCCAGTGGCTGCTTGACCGTGGCATCGACCTTGAATCGGCTTTCCCGACAATCAGCGAAAGCCTGTCAGGATTATCCAGTACGGCGACCGTAACCGTCCTGTGCATGTTCATCCTGTCCGGCGGCGTGCAGCGGTCGGGCCTGGTGCATTTGCTTGGTCGAAAAATATTCCCCCTGGTAGGCACATCCGAGTTGCGCCAAATGCTGGTCATCGGCCTGCTGGTGGGCGTGGTGTCGGGGTTCATCAACAACACTGCAGCAGTGGCGATTGCGATCCCATTGGTGCTGGATATGGCACGCCGGAGCAAACTCAGTGCTGCGCGTGTGCTGATCCCGGTCAGTTTTTTCGGCATGCTGGGCGGCACGCTGACGTTGATCGGAACCTCGACCAATATTCTGGCCTCAGCCATTCTGGCCGATGAACCCAGCGTTGGCCGCCAGCTTGGGATGTTCGAATTTACGCATCTGGGCTTGATCGTGCTCGGCGTCGGTCTGCTGTATTTCTTGACGCTGGGCCGTTGGTTGATGCCGAAAACCGATGCACGACCGCTCAAGCAGGATGAAGAAGAAGCCTTTGTCATCGAGCTCAGCGTGCACTCCACCAGTCGCCTGATCGACCAGACGCTGGACGAAGCCAAATTCGAAGCACATTCCGGTGTCGATGTCATGAAACTGACGCGCGGCGATACGACCTGGATCAAACGCGCGCAGTCGACGCAGCTCGAAAACGGCGACATCATCATGGCGCGAGCGACAGTGCGGCAAATCATGGATCTGATCAAGGAAGAAACCGTCGACGTGCTGTCGGATTTCGGCGATCTCCGTAAAGCCCGATCCGACGGCCATCTGGTGCCGACCCTGCTGCGCAATCGCGGCGTGTTCAATGGACGCACCGCACGCGGGGTGGATTTCTGGAAGCGCTACCAGGGACGCCTGATCGGCCTCGACACCAAAACCGTGCGATCTCGCCGTCTTGCCCAGGAAAAACTGCACGTTGGCGAAGTCGTGTTACTCGAAATTTCGAAACTTGCCCTGCCCCGCTTGCACCGCAACAGCGATCTGGTAGTCATCGACGAATACGAAGACGATTTCGACCGTAAAAAAATGTTGATCGCTGGCGGCATCGTTGCGGCCGTCGTGCTGTTGGCTGCATTCACGCCGCTACCGATCGTGCTGACGGCGATTGCCGGTGTCATTGCCATGGTTGCCTGCCGTGCCATCACCAAGCAGGATATGTATGCCGACGTGTCATGGGACGTGATATTCCTGTTGGCCGGCGTCATTCCACTCGGCATCGCGATGACGAAATCGGGAGCAGCGGCCTGGATCAGTTCGCTGGTCGTCGGGATGGCTGAAGGCTGGGATCCGGTGTATATCGTCATGGTGCTGTATGGCATCACGACCCTGTTGACCAGTATCCTGAGCAACAATGCTTCGGTCGTGATCCTCGTGCCGGTTGCGATATCGCTGTCTCAGATGCTGGGCATCAATCCGATCCCACTGGTTATTGCCGTCATGTTTGCGGCCTCAAACAGTTTTTTGACACCGGTCGGCTACCAGACCAACACCATGATTTACGGAACAGGCGTACTGAAATTTTCCGATTTTCCGAAAGTCGGCGCGCCGTTGAATATCATCTTGATGGTGGTCACATCGATCGCGGTGGTCAAACTCTGGCCGGTCTAGCGCCAGCTGGAAACATCCAGCAGCCCGCAAGGCAGACCATCAACGGCCAATCATCGTTATGCCTCCAACCCTGCGATAATAGGCGATTGCCCAAAGTCTATGGTTATTCATGTCTGATCCAATTGTTATTGCGGCAGCACGCCGCACCCCGATCGGTTCTTTTCAGGGCCAGTTTGCCAAGGTCCAAGCGCCCCAGTTGGGCGGTGCCGCCATCCAGGCTGCATTGGCTGACAGCCGTTTGCAGGCCGAAGATGTATCGGAAGTCATCTTTGGCTGCGTGTTGCCAGCCGGTCTGGGACAGGCCCCTGCACGCCAGGCGGCGCTCGCGGCTGGATTGCCGATCTCGACCGGATGCACGACCATCAACAAGGTCTGTGGATCCGGCCTGAAGGCCATCATGCAGGGGTACGATGCCATCCTGGCCGGATCCTCGAAGGTCGTAATTGCAGGCGGCATGGAATCGATGACGAATGCACCCTATCTGGCAAAGCGTGGCCTGCGAATGGGCCACGATCAATTGCTCGACCATATGTTTATCGACGGCTTGCAAAGCCCGTTTGATGGCCAAATGATGGGTCATTTCGGTGAGATGTGTGCGTCGAAATTCTCATTTACGCGCGAAGCGCAGGATGCATTCGCCCGCAGTTCAGTGGAACGTGCCATGCAGGCTTTGGAGTCCGATCGCTTTGCCGATGAACTGGCACCGGTAACGGTCAAAAGTCGACGCGGCGATACCATCATCGATACCGATGAAGAACCACCGCGCTGCGATCTCGCCAAGATGCCCGATCTGCGGCCGGCATTTGCCAAAGACGGCACCATCACTGCGGCCAGCGCATCGAAAATCTCCGATGGCGCTGCTGCGTGTGTACTGCTATCTGAACAGGATGCAACGGAACGCGGCCTCTCTCCATTGGCAAGCATCGTCGCCCATGCAACCCATTCACAGGAACCGGAGTGGTTCACAACCGCGCCGGTCGAGGCGATCAGACAAGTCATGGATAAAGCGGGCTGGACCAAAGACGAGGTCGATCTGTTCGAAATCAACGAAGCGTTCGCCGCAGTGACCATGGCAGCCATGCATGAACTTGACCTTGATCACGCCAAGGTCAACGTCAATGGCGGCGCCTGCGCCCTCGGCCACCCGATCGGTGCCAGTGGGGCAAGAATTCTGGTGACCTTGATTCACGCGCTGAAAGCCCGCCATTTGAAGCGTGGTATCGCGGCGCTGTGTCTTGGCGGCGGTGAGGCTGTTGCAGCTGCAGTCCAGATTTACTGAAGCTGCATGATTCAGTCCCTGCCGTAAGGATATATAGCCTGATCGGGTAAATCAGCCATGATCTGACAATGGACACTCTGAACTTCAATTGACGCAAAAGGAATTCAGCATGAAGGCTTCAGATTTATTGGTGCAATGCCTGGAAAGCGAAGGCATTGAATATATTTTCGGCGTCCCTGGCGAAGAGAACGCCGATTTCATGCTGTCGCTGGAACAGTCCGATCAAATACGATTCATCCTGACAAGGCACGAGCAGGGTGCAGCCTTTATGGCCGAAATTTATGGTCGGCTGACCGGCAACCCGGCAGGCTGTCTGGGTACGCTTGGGCCCGGGTCGACCAATCTGATCACGGGCGTGGCGGATTCGAACATGGATCGTGCGCCGATGCTGGTGTTGACCGGCCAGGGTTCAACCGAGCGGCTGCACAAGGAATCGCATCAGATCATGGACGTGGTCGGCATGTTTGAACCCGTGACCAAATGGGCGACCACCATTTACCACCCCGATACGATTCCGGAAATCGTGCGCAAGGCGGTGCGTCTGGCGCGCACTGAAAAACCCGGCGCGGTGCACATCGAGCTACCCGAAGATGTGGCCAAACTGGATGCCGAGACCGAGCCGATGACCCCCCGTCGCTTTCGCCGCTCGGTACCCGATGACAAGATCGTGGATCAGGCGTTTGAAATGCTCGCACAAGCCAAGAGACCGGTCATCATTGCGGGCAATGGCGCCATCCGCAAGCGCGCATCAAAACAGCTGCGGCAGTTCTGCGAGGTAACCGGCATCGGCGTGCTCAGCACCTTCATGGGCAAGGGTGCGGTCGATATGGATGCTGACTATTGCCTGTACACGATTGGGCTGGGCTCGAAGGATATTCCTACGCTGGCCATTGATCAGGCCGATCTGGTCATCGCGCTGGGATTTGATATGGTCGAATATCATCCGCTGTTGTGGAACCCGGATAGTGATAAACGCATTATTCATATCGATTTCTTGCCTGCCGAAATCGACCAGCACTATCATCCGGAAGTGGAACTGGTCGGTGATCTGGCGCATGCGCTGTGGATGCTGAATCAGCGACTCGAAACGCTGGACACGCCGGCATTCGAGCTCGATCAGCAACGCGAGGTACGAGCCATGATGTCACGGGAATTGTCCGAGCATGCCGAGGATAGCGGCAAGGGTCCGATCCGACCTCAGAAGATGCTCTGGGACGTACGTCAAGTCATGGGGCCGGACGACATCCTGCTGTCGGATGTCGGCGCACATAAAATGTGGATTGCGCGGCACTATCACTGTCATGAACCGAATACCTGCCTGATTCCAAATGGGTTTTGCTCGATGGGCTTTGCGCTGCCCGGAGCCATTTCGGCCAGCATGATCTACCCGGACAAGAACATTCTGGGCCTGGCTGGTGACGGCGGATTTCTGATGAATGTGCAGGAAATGGAAACTGCACGACGGCTGAACTGCAACCTGGTCATGCTGGTCTGGGAAGACGGTGGCTACGGGCTGATCAGCTGGAAGCAGGAGGGCGAGTTTGGCCGCCATACGGATCTGGCCTTCGGCAACCCGGACTGGATTCAGTTAGCCAGTGCATTTGGCTGGCACGGTCAGTATGTCGACGACGCCGACCAGTTCAAACAGACGCTGACCGAGGCGTTCAATCAGCCGGGCCCCAGCCTGGTTGTGGCACCGGTTGACTATCGTGAAAATATTCTGTTGACCCAACGACTGGGTGAAATCGTTCAACCAGGCATGTCTGGAGGCTGAACCATGAACTCGAAAGCAAGCACGCAAACACACACTGTAACGGCCCCCTTTTCCGGTGAACCCATCGGTCGGGTGCCCCGTGCCGGAAGCAAACAGATCGAACGGGCGCTGGGCATTGCCGCAGCATTGCACCAGGACCGGGATGGCTGGCTTGCGCTGCACGAGCGCGTGGCTATTCTCGATCGTACGGCCAAGCTGATTGAAAAAAACAAAAATGCGCTGGCACAGCAAGCAGCAGCCGAAGGCGGTAAACCACTGATCGACTCGCGGGCCGAGATTGATCGCGCGATCGACGGCGTGCGCCTGGCCGCTGAGCATATTCGAGCCGATGCAGGCCAGGTGATTCCGATGGGCACCACAGCCGCCTCGGCCGGCCGTATTGCCTACACGCAAAAAGAACCGCGAGGCATCGTAGTTGCGGTCAGCGCATTCAATCATCCATTCAATCTGATTGTCCACCAGGTCGCAGCGGCAATCGCAGCAGGCTGTCCAACGTTGGTCAAACCAGCTCAGGACACCCCGCTTTCATGCATGAGCTTCATCAAATTGCTGCACGAGGCCGGTTTACCCGACCCATGGTGTCAATTTGTCCTGCCGGAAAATAACGAATTGACTGAATCCATGGTGACCGATGCACGGGTGGCCTTTTTCAGCTTTATCGGCAGCGCCAGAGTCGGCTGGATGCTGAAATCCAGGCTCGCACCCGGCACACGCTGCGCACTCGAACACGGCGGCGTTGCTCCACTGCTGGTTGAGGCCGATGCCGATCTGGACAAAGCCGTGCCGGCAATCCTGAAGGGCGGTTTCTATCACGCGGGCCAGGTCTGTGTTTCAGTTCAGCGCGTCTATGCACAGGAGGCCATCGCTGAAAAATTGACCAAGCGACTGGTCGACGGCGCCGAAGCACTGATCGTCGGGGATCCGACCGATGATCAGACCGAGGTTGGCCCACTGATTCGCCAGGCTGAGGTTGAGCGCGTCGATGACTGGGTGCAGGAAGCGGCCAGATCCGGAGCCGACATTCGCACGGGCGGCCGCGCACTGGACAATCAGTGTTATGCGCCCACCGTGTTGTTCGATCCTCCGGACGATGCGCAGGTTTCGCGCAAGGAAGTATTTGGCCCGGTCGTCTGCGTCTATCCGTATGCCGAGATCGATTCGGCAATCGAGCGCTCCAATCAATTGCCGTACGCATTTCAGGCGGCAATATTCACAAGCAGTCTTGACAGCGCGCTGCGTTCATCGCAACGGTTGAACGCATCGGCCGTGATGGTTAATGATCACACCGCATTCCGCGTCGACCACATGCCGTTTGCCGGCCTGAAAGAATCCGGTTACGGCGTGGGTGGCATCGGATATACCATCGATGACATGCAGATCGACAAGATGACCGTCATCCGCTCTGATGAACTGTGAGTAAAACGATGATCCAGCGTTCAGAATATCAGCGGATCCGTATCAAAGGCCAAACATGACTCACTTCAACTGCCCGGCCGCTGACGCGAGCGCGCCCGATGCACATGAGCTGCAGTCTGGCGTGGAACTGGTGCTCCGACCGCGGTCGCGTGACCTCGGCGGATTCGAGGTGCGGCGCGCCCTGCCCGCTGGCCAACGTCAGATGGTCGGCCCGTTCATTTTTTTTGATGAAATGGGCCCGAGCGAATTTTCCCGTGGTAACGGCATTGACGTCCGTCCGCATCCGCATATTGGCCTGGCTACGATCACCTATCTGTTCAACGGCGAAATTCTACATCGCGACAGTCTTGGCACCGAGATGGTGATCAAACCCGGTGACGTGAACTGGATGAAGGCTGGTCGCGGCATTGTGCATTCCGAACGCACACCACAGGTCACTCGTGAAGCGGATCATCATCCTTTGCACGGTATTCAGGCCTGGGTTGCGCTACCGCTGGATCAGGAACGGGCTGAGCCTTCGTTCATTCACTATCCGAAAGCCGCGCTGCCCGAAATCGAACTGGAGAGCGTATCCATTCGTCTGATTGCCGGTCATTTTTTCGGGCATACATCACCGGTCTCAGTCGACTGGCCGACGCTCTATGCCGAAATTCAACTGCAGGCTGATGCTGAAATTCTGGTTGACGACGAATATGACGAACGTGCGCTGTATATCGTCAGTGGCAAACTACAGATTGGTGATGACCGATTCGAAGCCGGCAGTATGGTCATATTGAGGGCCGGAATGCCGGTGAATCTACAAAGCGTGAACCCCACTCACATGATGCTGATTGGCGGCAAGGCCATAGACGGGCCGCGGCATATCTGGTGGAACTTCGTTGCCTCAGATCAGCGTCTGTTGGAACAGGCCAAGGCCGATTGGACAGCGGATCGATTTGACCCTGTACCAAACGAGTGCGAACGCATCGCGCTTCCTGAATCCAATTGAAAAACCGTTTCAGCGCAATGCATTACGCCTTTTCCTGCTGACGATACTGGCGCTGGTGGTCTTGCGTACCAACGTAGAAAAGGCCTGACCGATGGCCGTAATCACTCGGGTCGAGATGAGGCTGCTGATCAGCGCTTGAGCAATCTTCGATCAGCTGTTCATACTCGTCCATACTCAGTTTTCTGCGTTGGTCAAGCGCGGCCGATGGATCCATTGCATCGACCCAGTCGCATGCTGTCGGTTGAATCCGGGCAAGGCAATAGGTGGCACCGCATCCACTGCCATACGAGAACAGACTGATGGACTGACCGGCAAGATCACTGGACTGCTGTCGCAGCAAATCGATCAAGGATAAAAATAACGAGCCGGTATAGATATTGCCTATTTCAGCGTTCAGCGAGAGCCAGGGCAGCACACGACGCTGATAGTCTTCTTTCAATGCCTGCAATTGTGACGGGTGATCACGATCAATCGGTCCACCTTGAATGATTTCAAGGTAGCGCTGGTGCGCTTTGAATGCCATGCGAACAAAGGGGATATGGTAAAGGCAAGCGACCAGCTCCGTATCGGAATCCGGCCCATCGGCTTCGGCAAAAGCATCTTGATGAGCACCGGCCAATGCGTCGAGATAGCACTCAATCGAATAATGCCCATCAGCAAAGGCGTATTTTGAATACAGTGGGCGCCAGAAATCCATGACCTGGCGCGTGTAGTCACCGATGCGCCGCGCATCAAACGCAAGCAGGCGCGGATCAGCAGAAACCACCATCGCGACCGCACCGGCACCCTGAGTGGGTTCTCCGGGCGTGTTCAGTCCATAGGAGGCGATGTCAGAAGCGATCACCAGTGCTTTTCGCCCACGAGCCCTGCCACTTGCGATCCAGTCCATTGAAGACGTCAAGCCGGCCATCGCACCGTAGCAGGCGTGCTTGGTTTCAAACGTGCGGCAATTCTGGCTCAGCCCGAGGAGTTCATGCACATAGACGGCCACGGGCTTGCTGTGATCAATTCCGGTTTCTGTCCCGACAATCAACGTACCAATTTCGTCGGGGTCAATTCCGAATTTCTTCAGCGCCGATTGTCCGGCCTGAACGGCCATTGTGACCGGATCCTCACACGGTGATGCGATGGCCATGCTGTGCTGACCCAGGCCGATCGTGTACTTATCAGGGTCAACGCCACGCGCGCGGGCCAGGTCTGCCAGGGCAAGATAGGCATCAGGCCCTGAAAAAGCCAGGGCATCGATTCCGATTCGATTTGAGGACATTCAGACGCAACCAGTCGAGTGATGAACTACATGATAAGTAATTCTGACGGTATTGTCGGAAGATCAGGCCTGACTTTGGTCCAGCAACAGAAAACCACAGACATAGCAGGCGTTCAGGAATTCAGCGACGTCGTTTCGATCCGCCCCACTCTGCTCGAGCAGCTCATCAATCGTCATCGGCTCCCGGATCAGCGTTCGAGCCTGTCTGGAATAGGCAGTGTCCGACAGGGCTTGATGCGGCACCTGTGGCAACATGAAGCGAATGGATAGATTGGACAAATCCGGATGCAATGCGCCGGCCGATAGCGCAAGCCCAGAGCGCCACTTCAGGTTGGTCAGGCTCTGCTGTTCTAGTCCGTCCGTGTGGACAACCAGTTCGGTACTCGAAAGGACCCGGGCCTCTTCACGGCTGAAGTTGCGGCGCAGCAAACGGGCCAGTTCACGATCAGAAGCACTGGTAAACCAGGCGCCGGCACCGGCGTCGATAATCAGTTCCGGGAGATAATCGCCGCCAATCATGACGGGTTGATCCCAATCATGTCGTCGAAGATGCTCGGCCAACGGAAGTTCACCGTCATCATCTGCAAATGCCAGCGTCTTCCAATCAGGATCCTCATCGGGCTCGTCGGAAGCCATCATCAGATCGGCGAGCAGCGTGAGCAACTGCTGCGAGCGGATGGGCTTGTTCAGAACAAATTTAGCGGGGAAATCACGCCTGCGCGACAAAGCGACCGCTGGGCGCTGTCGTTCATTGAGTTCAGGCCATAGCGCGGCGCCATCGGGCTGATCGACATCAACAAGAATGACATCGCCCAGTTCTCCATTGATGGAGTCCTCCTGGCGAACCGTCCATTCCTGCTGTGTTTTCGACGCGGCCAGATTCATCAATGAACGCAGTACCGTCATATCCTTTGCGCTCAGATGCAAGGCCGAAAATGTCGAAGGTTGATTCATCAGGTTTTCTTCTGAAACCAAGGGGAACTTCTATGGTACCGATCATGCGCTGACACGCAAGCCGCGCGTCAGAGAACTGGATCACACTTTACCCCTTTATGCCGGTATTTGAAGCCGGTCAGCGCAATTATTGCTGCAAATTCAATGCGGCTCGGGTAACGATCACCAACGCCTGTTCCATCGTTCGGGCGAGCTGGTCATGGATCGCTTGTTCACTGATCGGCGTTTCGGTCAAGCCGGCGGCAGGATTGGCCACCAGGCAAAGCCCGGCATAATCAAGCTCGAGTTCCCGCGCGAGACCGGTCTCCGGCATTGCGGTCATGCCGACAATCGTGCCACCATCGCGCTTCAATCGCTGAACTTCGGCCGCGGTTTCAAGGCGCGGTCCCTGGGTGACCGCATAGCAGCCTTGATTGACGGTTGCGATGCTGCAATCGGCTGCAGCCTGAATCAAGGCTTGACGCACGCGCCCTGCAAACGGTTCTGCAAACTCGACGTGCCGCAACATTGCCGAGCCACCATCGCTGAAGGTATGTGCCCGACCCCAGGTGTAATCAATCAACTGGTCGGGAATAACCATGGCTCCCGGTTTCAGCGACGCATCAATACCGCCCACGGCATTGATGGCAATGATCTGTTTTGCTCCCAGCGTTTTCAGCGCGTGCAGATTGGCTCGATAGTTGACTTTATGCGGTGGAATCCGATGCGGATCACCATGACGCGGCAGGAATAGTGCCGGTATTTCACCAATCCTGATATGCCGTGGTCTTGCCGAGGGCGCACCGAACGGCGTTGTGATGGCTTCTGTTCTGATCGTTGTGAAATGGTCCAATGCACCACTACCACCTATAACAGCCAGCGTCATGATGAGTCCTCTTCGGCCAACGCCCAGATCGATTCCAGCTGGCGCCAGTGACCGTACAAGTCCATGCCGCAGCCGAACACGAAACGATCAGGCACTTCCAGCGCATGAAAGTCGACCCAGTCCCGGGCCAGACCGCGGTCGTGTTGTTTCCTGCACAGCACCACGCTGATGACTTCGCAGTCGAATTTCAACAAGCGCTGCTGCACGGCCTCAAGCGTGTAGCCCTCGTCGAAAATATCATCGACCAGCACTACCGTTGCCTGACTGAAATCCCGCTCGGGCCAGTATTGCCATTCGATTTGCTGGCCCCGCAGCTCATTCCGGTAGCGCGTCGCATGAACATAGTCAAGCAGCAGCGGGCGGCGCAAGCGGCGCGTCAGTTCGACGGCCGGATACAAGCCACCCTTCATGACGGGCATGATGATGAGTTCCGATTCCTGAATCTGATCCAACTGTTGATTCAGTTGCGCTGCAAGAGAATCCCAGGCTGCTCCGACCTGCTCGCGGGACACCACCCGCTCAGCACCCTCAGGCCAGTTGGTCTCCTTCATGAATCGTTCGGATTCTGTTGTTCGCGAGTCAGCTGCTGCAGTTCGGCCGGTACTGCATCGAGCTTCAGCGTTTGTGTCGGGTAGGCAATTTCAGCATCGTGCTGTTCGATGACCTCGCCGACCCGGATCAAGACATCCTCGCGTACTGCGTGATATTCCGCCCAGACGATGGTCCTGGTAAAGCAGTAGACCATGATATCCAGCGACGAACTGCCGAAGTGATTGAAATGCACAATCAGTGTTTGGTCCGAGGCGATATCCTCATGCGATTGCAGCATGCTGCGAATTGCATCGACAATCGACTGGACCTGTTTGAAGTCGTCATAGCGAACGCCAACGTGTTCAAAAATTCGCCGATAGGTCATTCTTGAGGGATTCTCGACCGTGATGGTGGTAAATACCGAATTCGGCACATACATTGGTCGGCGATCAAACTTCATGATGGTCGTGACCCGCCACCCAATCTTCTGGACCACGCCCTCGATTTCACGGTCCGGGGAGCGCACCCAGTCGCCAACTGAAAAGGGCCGATCCAGAAACACCATCAAACCGCCAAAGAAGTTGGCCAGCAAATCCCGCGCCGCAAGGCCGATGGCAATTCCGCCGACGCCACCAGCAGCCAGCAAGCCCGAGATCGGGATATCGAGAATACTCAGAATCGTCAGGATGCCGGTCACAATGACCGCAATGCGAACTATTCTTCCCAGCACGCTGACCGTGGTGATGTCGAAATCGCGATTGCTGGCCTGACGATGCCGGACCCAGGCCTTTTCGAACCCCTGCGCGAGTCGATAGGCAAACCAGGTGACGATGGTTACCAGCAGCAATTGCTGGGCGATGGCCAGAATGCTGCTGGAGAAAATAATGACTTCAGTATGCGGCTGAAGAATGCGCGCCGATACCAGCAGGGCCTCGCCATAGATCAAAAGCGAGATCGGACGCTTGCCGGCATAGACCAGCGCATCGTCCCAGAAATTATCGCTGCGTTCTGCCAGTCGCGCCATTCGATTGACGAATTTTCGATAAACAAAATCCAGCAGCAGTGCACCCAGGATGACGAAAAAGACGTTTACCGTCCACGGATTCAAGCCAACCAGTGATGCCAGTTTCTCCAACCATTCAACCATGAGATTGCTCCGCCAATGCATTCAATGATTCACGCCAGGAACGGAATTCCGGGACCAGCAGCTGCTCCTCGAGACTGAACGAAGGCCGACCATACAGGCGTTCGATCAGATTGCTGCAGTCCGGTAACTGCAGGCCACTATCGTCCAGCGAACTGAGCAGCTTGGCAACCGATTCGGGCGCGCAGACCAGGGCCAGATCACAACCGGCATTCAAACATGCCTGCAGACGCTGCAGCGGTTCGCCGGCAGTGCTCGCGCCCGCCATATCCAGATCATCCGAAATAATGATGCCCTGGTAACTCATGTCGCGACGCAGCACATCGTTCAGCCAGACCTCTGAAAATCCGGCGGGTTCCTTATCCACCTGCTGGTAACAGACATGTGCCGGCATCAGGCTATCCAATTGCGCCAGCAAGCGCCTGAACGGCTCGATGTCCCGTTCGATTTCAGTGCTTGTCCGCGAGTCAGTCACCTGCTGATGATGGCTGTCTGCCTGGACTGAACCATGACCTGGAAAATGCTTGCCACAGCTGGCCATTCCGGCATCCCGCATTCCCGCCAGATAATGCCCGGCCAGATCGAACACCGCATCCGGATCACTGCTGAACGCCCGGCTGCCAATGACTTCGCTGATGCCCTGCAGGTCAAGCACTGGCGCCAGACTCATATCAAGTCCTGCAGCGAGAACTTCGGCCGCCATGACGCGCGCATGGCGATAGGCCATGTCCAGTGCGCGATGCGGGTGGCTGGTATACCAGCGGCCCAAAGCGGCCAGTGGTGGCAGGCGCGTGAACTGCTGCTGAAAACGCTGCACGGCACCACCCTCCTGGTCAACCATCAGCACCAGCCGAGGGCGATCCAGTGACCGGATCTGCTCGGTCAATTGCCTGAGTTGTTCGAGGTCATCGTAATTGCGAGAAAACAGAATGACGCCGCCGATCGCCGGGTGAAGCAGTTGCGCTTGGGTCGACGAATCCAGGGACAGTCCATTGATTCCAATAATTAACGGGCCAGACACGATTGCAGTCCTTCAGGGTTTGGTAAACAAGGCCAGCGATTCAACGTGCGCTGTGTGAGGAAACATATCGGCAATGCCGGCAGATTCCAGCGTATAGCCATGCTGCTGAACCAGCGTACCGGCATCGCGCGCCAGCGTGGCCGGGTCACACGAAACATAAACCACCCGGGGCGCATTGCTGGCGGCAATCAACGGCAGAATTTCTGCGGCGCCAGAACGCGGCGGATCAATCAGGACCGCATCGTATGGTGTGTTCATGAAATCCAGTGAATCCGAAGCTGCTGTCAGATCAGCGGAAACGAATTCCGCGTTGTTCAGCTCATTGCGCACGGCATTGTCCCGTGCTGCGTCCACCAGGGCAGACTCAAGCTCGACCCCAACGACGTGAGCAGCCCTGCGCGCGATCGGCAGCGAAAAATTGCCAAGGCCGCAAAACAGGTCAAGCACGCGATCATTTGAATCAAGCTCCAGCAGCGTCAGGGCTGCATCAATCAACTGTTGATTGACCTCGCTGTTGATCTGGATAAAGTGCTGGGGATGAAACTTCAGATCCAGCTGGTAGCGTTCCAGGTGATAGGACAATTCATGCGTTTCAGGCGCCAGCAGATGCACGCTATCCGGCCCCTTGGGCTGTAGATAGATACCCAGGGGCTGTCCGTCTATGGATTGAGCACTGGACCATTCGATCAGACGCTGGTGATCTTCATCGGTCAGCGGCTCGAGATGACGAATGACGATTGCGGCCGAATGATCGCCGGCTGCACATTCAATTTGTGCGATGCGGTCGGGGATGGACAATGACCCGATCAAGTCCGACAGCGACATCAAGCGATCCGAGAAGAAACGATCCAGGATCGAACAGCGCTCGATATCGGCAACATAACGCCCCCCGATTTCACGAAAACCAACCAGCACCCGACCCTTGCCCTGTACCAGACGCGCGCTCAAACGGGCGCGGCGGCGATAATGCCAGGGGTCCGCCTGGATCGGTGCCAGCCACTCATTGGGCTTGACCTGCCCGATGCGCCTGAAGTTCTCCTCCAATCGAGACTGCTTCCATTTCAACTGTGCCGGATGCTGCAAGTGCTGCAGCGCGCAGCCACCACAGTTTCCGAACCACGGGCATTCCGGTTCGACGCGGTCCGGACTGCTGACATCAACAGCCAGCGTCAAGGCATCATCGAAACGCCGATTGCGTCCCGTCAAACGGGCATGCACACGTTCTTCGGGCAGTGCGGAGTGCACGAAAACGACTTTGTCTTCGTGCCTGCCGACACCACGACCGTCATGGCTCAGATCATGAATATCGATCGTAATCGGTTCAGCCGGCAAACGCCGGCGCCGTTGTCTGCGGGCCACTGGGCAGTCGAGATGAGCGAAATGCGGCTACTTCTGCAGCCAGTTTCCGCTCGCGTCCTGATAAAACCAACCCGAGGGCGCATTCGCGACCCAGCGACGGGCAAAGGTTTCACGGATTTGAGACTCCCAGTCCGGCTGGCCGTTGGCAACAGCAATTTCGCGGTAGACCGCATTGCGGTCATTATTTTCTTCACGCACCACTTGCTCCAGCTTGCGCCGTTCGGATAGTCCAACGGCGCTGCGATCAAGCACCTGCACAAGACCATCTGTATCCAGGCCAATTGCCCCACGATCGAACCAGCCTGCCAGCTCGGATTGGTGACGGGCGCGCATGCGCTGCCGGATTTCATTGATCTGCGGGCTCTGGATATCGATATTGGCCTGCTGCGCGTGGGCCGAAGGAATCACGAAATCGACCAGCGATGCGAGCAGTCCGGAGTGGGAACCAGACATTGCTGGATCAAACGCCTGGTCAACGCCTGATTCAGCGCCAATCACATCCTGGATAAAGCGGTCTGCCGCCTGTTCAGCGGCCGCTTCCGGAAAATATACGTTGATGGTCACGCAGGCCGCTGCAGAAAACGCCAGCATCCCAGCCAAGCACCATTTCAAGATTGATCCACTCATGCGTCGTGTCTCCTGGGTCCGTCATCGGGACCATCGATCAGACAAATATGAAAGCTGCCACAGTATTGAACAGCCTGACTAAATACAGGCTGAATAGTGTATCAGAGCGTCTCGTCATTTCCGCCGGATTCAGGCTGCTGCATCGGGGGTTCCAGGCTGACCCCACCTTGAGCTGCCGATTGTATGTGCGACATCAAACGCTGCCAGTCGACTCGACGCTGATAGCCGATGATATTCAGATTCGGCAGTCCACGGCCCTCAACAATCAAGTAGCCACCATTATCGCGCTCCTCGAGGCCACGCATCTGGCAGATGGTTTCACTCAGACGACAGCCGATCCCCACCCTTGCATACGGAAAATCCTCAAATACACGCAGCACTGTATTCGACAGGACAGCCCCACCGCCACCGCTCAGGCTCGATATCGAGTCGACGGCCTGCTGGCTGATCCTGCGCTTGCTCGACGTTTTTGCATCGGTTGCAAACCATGCGTCAAATGCAACGGGCTGCCAGTTCAGCAGGCGCAAGCCGTTCATGTAGCCTGACATGCGACCCTGCATGCTGCCGATATCGAATGCCCCGGTCAATTCGTACAGGTCAAGCTGATCGAAGCGAATGTCGCCGGCAAGTGCGGGCAGCGGGCCCAATGGCCGCTCGATCTGCAGTTGATTGACTGTCAAGCGACCCGAGAACAAGTCCACAAGAATGCCGCCATCAAACCGAAGCACGCCCTGATTCCAATGCGCATCGGCCAGGCGTCCAGACACGGTTCCACCCAGATCAGGCCAGCCGAATGCCCTGCTCAGGGCAACCAGCTGAATGGGCTCGAGTTCAATATCCACTTTCAGATCCGAGCGGTCGCTGGCCCAGTTCGACCATTCCAATTGATGCACGAGGAGCGCGCCGTCCAGCACCGGCAGCCTGAACGGCGGATTGTTCAACGCAATGCGGCCGGCTTCATCACCGGACAGCGTGATCTGGCTCGGCCCCAGCTCGAGATTCAGTAGCGCTGCGTCCTGCCAACTCAGCATCACGTCAAATTGTTCAGATCCGCCGCTATAGCTGACTTGACCGGCAAGATCGATCACCGAGAATTGATCACGAGCATCCAGCAGATCGACGTGATCCAGCTTCAGTGAGCTGGCACCGATCTGGCCATCGAGCAGCTTGATCTGACCAGTGATCGAGCCTGCGGGCTCAATCCTGCCAAAACCGAGCCAGTCAGCAACCGAATTCAGGCCCATCGGCCAAACCGATGCCAGATCCAGTCGATCGAGATCGATCTGGCCCGAAATGGCTGCAAGAGTGTGTTCAGCTGAAGTTAAATCCGGCAGGCGATCCATCGCAGCCCTCAGGCGCATGAAATCGCCGGCCACTAGCTGCAATTGACTCTCCCAATGAGTTCTATTCGATGGCCGGTCACTCTTCAATGAAAGCGTGACAGGCACCGGTGGTGGCGGCAGATACACCGGCCCAAGCAGCGCTTCCCCATCGACCCATTGGACTGCAGCTTCGATGGAGCGTGTCGCCGGCCGGTACAATCCGCTGAGATTCAATTCAATATTCGCAGCGGCAGCAGCGCCGTTTTCGGTGTCAAACGATAGTGAAGCCACCGTGGCTTCAAACGAAAGTTCGTCATCGGCGATGCGGCTATCAATGCCGATACGCCCTTCTAACTGAGTCAAACCGAGCGCGCGCTGGTGCTGTTCAGGCAGCCACTCCATCATCCATTCTTCAAACTGTAGTGAAACAAACGGTCCCGATGAGCCTTCCTGCAATGTTGCGCGAAGACTGCTGTCGGCCAGTTGTATGTCCAGCCCGGATTCGTCGATAGACAGCGTCCCGGTTACGAGCTCCTGGTTTGGCCTTTGCCAGGCCAGTGTCGCTTCGTCGCAGCTGACAAGACGACCAACAGGGCTACAGCGAGCCTCAAGGCTGCCGATCACGCCAATCGACGGATGAGAAATCTGTTCCAGCAGTAACCTCGCAGCATCCGAATCCAGCTGCAGCTTGTCCACCTGCACATCAAGCACCTGCACCTGATTGGCCTGGATGCGCCATTCAAGCGCACTACTCATCGTCGCATAGCCGAGCAGCAGAATCAGGCTGGCCAGCCGAATGCTCATTGTGTTCGGCGATATACTGGTCAGTGGAGGACAATTTCGAAGCATAGGGCTATAGTGACAGAATGAATCCAGACTGGCAGGCGCTCAAGCAAGTCGACCTATTGGCTGTTGATGACCATCGCATCAATTGTGAGTTCATCGAGGCTGCACTGAGGCCGCTGGTCAATTCTTTGCATATCGTTCGCAATGGTCAACAGGCGATTGATGCCTGTCGAGAACATCGCTTTGACCTGATCCTGATGGATCTGCATATGCCGGATATGGATGGGGTCAGCGCATGGCGAAAGATTCAACAGAACCTACCCGGCAAAAAAGCAACGCGTGCAATAGCGCTGACCGCCGAAAATCGCGAAGAGGAACAGCGCCGTATCCAAAAAGCCGGGTTTTCGGGCTACCTGCACAAGCCGGTATCGCCGGACGACCTGTGCAGTGCCCTGTTGCTGGTGCAGCGCGGCACAACTGCGTTCAGCGTGCAAAATCCTCCGGTTGAGTCACGTTGCCGGATCCTCGACCATGAGCAGTCGATCAAGCGCTGCGGTAGTTCCAAGCGCGCACTGCAAATGCAGCAAGCGCTGGCCGAAGAGCTCGAACGACAGTTTCACGTGCTTGATCACGCGATGCACACAAGAAAATTTAGTACTGCAATCGACGCACTGCATCAATGGAGCGGGGCCTGTGGCTATGCGGGCGCAGAACTGCTCAGACAATCCAGCCAGGCGTTGGAGCAGCGCTTGCGATCTGATGATCATCAGGGTGCAGGTGCACTGTATCTCGACCTGGTGCGTCGGGTCGAGTCAACCCTGCAGGCCCTGCGATTGAACGTGCAGATCCAATCGTAATCCGTGCGTCGGTCAGTTGCCCCGGCTTGCAATCAACAGGGCTTTCATTTCCCGAACGGCTTCGGCCAGGCCAACAAAGACTGATCGAGCCACGATGGCATGACCAATGTTGAACTCGACAATCTGCTCAATGGCCGCAACCGGGGCGGCATTGTCCAATGTCAACCCATGGCCTGCGTTGACGACCAGACCCAGATGACTGGCCTGCTCGGCCGCTTGGCGGATCCGTTCCAGGGCATCGGAATTGGATGACTGATTGGCATAATCTCCGGTATGAAGTTCAATGACCTGTGCGCCACAATCGCGCGCAGCTAGAATCTGCTCGGAATCGGGATCGATAAATAGCGACACCCGAATACCGGCATCCTGTAATGTGCGGCAAGCCTGCTTGATCGTCGCCTGGTTGGCTGCCACATCCAGCCCACCCTCGGTTGTCAGTTCCTGACGTCGTTCCGGAACCAGGCAGACATCGGCCGGCATCTGCCGCATCGCAAAGTCCAGCATTGCTGGCGTTACGCCCAGCTCCAGATTCATTCTGGTCTTGATCACCGCCTGCAGTTCCGGGATATCCGCATCCTGGATGTGTCGGCGGTCCTCGCGCAGGTGGACGGTAATCAAGTCCGCGCCGCTGGCCTCAGCAATCTGTGCGGCCTGCACTACTGATGGATATGAGGTGCCACGGGCCTGACGCAGCGTAGCGACATGATCGATATTGATTCCAAGCAATGGAGTGTTCATACCAGTCTCCTGAAAACCATTGGCGTCTGCAGCGGACGCCCATCCAGCTGTTGATCAATCAGGCTGCGTAGCAGTCGTTTCGCCTCCCTGGCCTGCTCATTCGACAGCGGGATTTGCTGATCCAGATTAAGCAGTGTAGCGCCACTGACTGCATCTGACGTCGATGCTGGTGCTTCCACTGGGCCGGCGGCCGGATCAAAGCGGTAGTAGCTTTCGGGCGATACGGGCTTGCCGTTGTCGCTGCAGATCACCAGATCGGGTGCAACGCCAATTGCACGCAGCAGCTCAAGCTCGAAACGCCGCAGTATGCTTGCCTGATGTTCGCTGCCATACAGCCGCTGCAATGAATCTGCATAGCAATGATAAAGCACGGGTTCCGGATCATCACGTGCCAGCAATCGCATCAGCAGCTCGTTGATGTACAGGCCGCACCATACTGCATTGCGCGTATAGCGACTGGTGTTTCTATCGGTTCGATCAAGCGCCGTCAGCGTTGCCATTTCGCCGCGTCTTACCCACGAGGCCTGGAGCGGTACAAAGGGCTCGGTAATGCCACGAAACGACGATTTATTGGAGCGGGCCGCCCTCGCCACGGCCCCCAATCTGCCGTAATTCAGGCTGTACAGCTCAATGGTCAGGCTGCTTTCGCGATACGCCCGCCGATGCAGAATGTAACAAGGCTCGCGATCAACGCGACTCACCGTTCATAGCCCAACCGATTAAATGCATTCTCACGATCAATCCAACCCGGCTCATCGACAACCTGAAGATCCAGGTGTACAGAAATCCCGAACAAGGCCTGCATTTCCTTTCGCGCACGGCTGCCGATGCGTTTCAGCGTTTGTCCCTGACGACCAATGACCATCCCTTTATGCCGTTTTTCACTGACCAGCACCTTGGCGGCAATCCGATAGCGACCATCCAGTTCTTCGAAAGATTCAATGATCACCGTTGTCCCATAGGGAATTTCCTGATGCAGATTCTGCATCAGTTGCTCACGTACCAGTTCAGCGGCAAGGAAGCGCTCGGAGTGATTGGTGAAAACGTCGTCCGGGTAGATCGGTTCCGATTCCGGAAGGAAAGTAAACAGAGAATCACGCAGCCCGTCAACACCGTCGCCTTTCAGTGCTGAAATAAAGTGAACCGCGGACGGCTGAATGCGTCGACTCCATTTCTCGGCAAGGGGAAGCAACTGATCACGACCATTGAGCTGATCGACTTTATTGAATACCAGCAGCGAGGGTAATCCTGCACTGGAGACAGCAGATGCAGCCAACTCATCTTCCTCGGTCTGATGCTGCGCATCAAGCATCAGGATAATCAGATCAACGCCCTGTACCGTTTCAGCAGCGACTCGGTTCATGTGGCGATTCAAGGCGTGATCGCGGCGTTGATGCAACCCGGGGGTATCGACCAGCACAGCCTGGCCCTGGGCTGTATTCAAAATTCCAGTGATTCGGTGGCGGGTCGTCTGCGGCTTGTGCGTCACAATCGAAATCCGTTCGCCGACCAGCAGGTTGATCAGCGTGGACTTGCCTACGTTGGGGCGACCAATCAGCGCAACGTGACCACATCGGAGTCGATCCGATTCAGCCATTGGCCGATCCCATGGCCGCTTGCTGCACTTGAGCGAGCGCCTTGAGCGCTGCGGCCTGTTCGGCCTTTCGGCGCGAACCAGCTGTTGCAACCACCGGACGATCCAGGAGACTGACCTGACAATCAACGGTAAATTCTCGCTGATGGTCAGGGCCCTGCTGTGCAAGAATCGAATAGATCGGCAGATCAAGCCCGCGTGCCTGCAAATATTCCTGCAGCCGGGTTTTCGGATCCTTCAATGATTCGGCATCCGGCAAATCCCGGATGCGGGAGTCCAGCAATTCTTGAACCAGCAGGCGCGCCGCGTCGAACCCACCGTCAAGATAGGCGGCACCGATCAGAGCTTCGATCGTATCGGCCAGAATCGACTGGCGCAGGAACCCACCGCTTTTCAATTCACCGGTACCGAGCTTCAAATACTGCCCCAACTCCANCTCCGTTGCGATATGAGCAAGCGTGCGATCGCGGACCAGTCGCGCGCGTAGACGCGACAAGTCACCTTCCGGCACGTCTGGGCGGGCGTGATATAGGAGTTCTGCGGTAACGAAATTCAACAAGCCGTCGCCTAGAAATTCCAGCCGTTCGTTGTTGTGACTGCCGCAGCTGCGGTGCGTCAGCGCCTGGTCCAGCAGGGCCTCGTTCCGAAAGATATAGCCAAGCCCGGGCAGTTTATTCAAGATGGAGCTGAGTGGATCAAAGGCAGAGGTTCAATCCAGTGCCTGGACACGCCGGAAAGACATCACCGCATCAACATTGCCAATCAATGGCTTTCTGACCTCATAGTCCAGGATCAGATTAACGCCATTGCTGCGAACAATCTCAAAATCTCTGGCATCGACATCATAAACAGAGTTGATCGACAGGCGCCTTGACAGATTGTTTCTGATCTGTGACTCGGATAGGTTCGATGAATTCGGCTCTTCGCCAAGCTCTTTCATGATGGCAGTGACCGAGTAATACTGGATGTAAACCGGCACGAGCCTCATGCCGATGTAAACCACGAACAGACCCGCTGACAACAGCAGCAGAAAACCAATCAACGTCATGCCAAGCTGGCGTTTCACGAACATAGGACAATTCTCCCTGGTTCAGCCCTGATCAATGAAAGTAGGTGGTTGCAAAGTATGTCACAGAATCATGCGCAACTTGGGCTCTGATTCTCAGCCAATCATCACGATCAGCAGGTCTAGCCGACAGCAAAAAACGAAGTAAAACAGTATTTAATCGCTGCCTTTTATTCGATTTTATCACCAATTCTGGAAAAGTCGATACAAAAGCCGCTGCCACAGTCCCAGTGCATCCAGATCCGAATTGCCTTGCCAACCAGATTTTCCTCCGGCACAAACCCCCAGGAGCGGCTGTCCAGCGACTGGTCCCGGTTGTCACCCATGGCGAAATAGTGGCCTTCCGGCACAACCCAGCTGGCCTGGCGCGACCGGACGGGGTTACCGTGTACAAGAATCTCGTGGTCGACATCGCTCAATTGTTCAATGCGCAACTGCGGTCGGGTACCCGGCTGGTTCCGATTCAGGCCCTGGCCGATCCAGGGGCCGACGACCTGCTGCTCGATCGGCTCACCATTGATGAACAGTACCTTATTCCTGTACGTAATTGAATCACCGGGCAAACCGATGACCCGCTTGATGTAGTTGGTGCGATTATCCTCTGGAAAGCGGAAAACAAAAACATCGCCACGCTCGGGCTCACCGGTTTCGAGAATCTTGTTGTTGAAGACCGGCAAGCGCAATCCGTAGGAATACTTCGAAACAACAATGAAATCACCAATCAGCAGCGTTGGAATCATTGAGCCTGATGGAATCTTGAACGGCTCGAAAACAAACGAGCGAAACACCAGTACCAGCAACAGCAGCGGGAAAAACGAAGCCAGAAATTCAACCGGCTTGGACGGCTGATCATCGCTGGCACGCCCTGCGGCCAGTTGTTCGGCGCGGCGCTTGCGCAGCCAGAATTTATCAACGGCCCAGACAATACCGGTCGACAGCGTCAAAAGACTGATAATAAGTGCAAAATCAAGATTCATAGACTACGTTTCCGATTGGTTTCTATGCAAAGGATGGGTCCTGGCATCGTCGGGTCAGGACTCACGATCTGTTCGCAATACGGCCAGAAAGGCTTCCTGGGGAATTTCCACACTGCCGACGTTTTTCATTCTTCGCTTGCCTGCTTTCTGCTTTTCGAGCAATTTCCGCTTACGCGTGATGTCGCCGCCGTAACACTTGGCGGTCACGTTCTTGCGATAAGCCTTCACGGTTGATCGGGCAATCACATTCGAGCCGATGGACGCCTGGATCGCGATGTCGAACATCTGTCGGGGAATCAGCTCACGCATGCGCTCGGCCAGGTCCCGGCCACGTCGCTGGGCCAGATCGCGATGAACAATCGAACTCAGTGCATCGACGCGTTCGGTATTGATCAAGAGGTCAAGCCGCACAAAAGGCCCCGCCTGATGGCGATCAAACGCATATTCGAATGATGCGAATCCTCGACTAACCGATTTGAGGCGATCAAAAAAGTCGATCACCACTTCCGCCAGCGGCAGCTCGTAACTGAGCTGAACCTGGCCACCGAGAAATTTCATGTCCACTTGCGCGCCGCGCTTCTCCTCGCACAAGCCAATGACAGCACCGAGATAATCCTGCGGCACAAGAATATTGGCTCGAATGATCGGCTCACGAATTTCATCGATCTTGTTCAAGGGCGGCAAATCGGCCGGGTTGTCCAGTTCGATCACCGTGCCATCGGTCAGCGCCAACTGATACACCACCGTCGGCGCGGTGATGATCAAATCCAGATCATATTCTCGCTCCAAACGCTCCTGCACGATCTCCATGTGCAGCATGCCCAGGAATCCGCAGCGAAAGCCGAAGCCAAGCGCCATCGAAGTCTCCGGCTCATACTGAAGCGCGGAATCATTCAGACGAAGTTTGTCAAGCGCTTCCCTGAGATCAGGATAATCGGATGAATCCACCGGAAAAACACCGGCAAACACCCGCGGCTGGATCGGCTTGAAACCAGGCAGCGGCTGGTCGGCCGGCTGCTTTGCCGTAGTCAAGGTGTCGCCGACCGGCGCTCCATTGATGTCCTTGATGCCGGCGGCAACAAAGCCCACTTGCCCACATTCCAACACCGTGCTTTCAGTTCGGCGAGGCGTAAAAATACCAATCTGGTCCGCATCATGGTCCTCAAGCGTCGACATGACTCGCAGGCGCTCGCCCTTGTTCAATCGCCCCTGCTTGATGCGGACCAGTGAGTTCACGCCAAGATAATTATCGAACCACGAATCGATAATCAACGCCTGCAGCGGCCCGTCCTTGATGGAAGGCGGAGGCACGCGACTAACCAACGCTTCAAGCACGTCGTCGATTCCCAGCCCGGTCTTGGCGCTGGTCAGTACCGCATCACTGGCGTCAATACCGATGATGTCCTCGATCTGCTCGCGGACGCGTTCAGGTTCGGCTGAAGGTAGATCGATCTTGTTGATCACCGGGATCACTTCAAGCCCCTGCTCGACCGCCGTGTAACAGTTGGCCACGCTCTGCGCTTCCACGCCCTGTGCCGCATCGACAACCAGCAGCGCACCTTCACAGGCGGCCAAGGAGCGCGATACTTCGTAGGAAAAGTCCACGTGCCCCGGTGTGTCAATGAAATTCAGCTGATAGGTCTTGCCGTCACGGGCTGTGTAGTCGAGCGTGACGCTTTGAGCCTTGATGGTAATGCCCCGCTCGCGCTCGATATCCATCGAGTCGAGTACCTGCTCGGCCATTTCACGCTCGGTCAAGCCCCCGCAGTGCTGGATAAACCGGTCTGCCAGCGTGGACTTGCCATGATCGACATGGGCAATGATCGAGAAATTGCGAATCAGGCTATCGGAACTCATGCTCGCATTCAGCCCCGGTCGCCTGAAGCCCGGAGGGCGCCAGAATCCAACAACCATTCAGGCGACCCCTGAATACCGTTGTGCGAATGCAACCGCATCGCTGCGAGCGGCGCCGGTTCGGCGTGGGCGAGCGCCAATGCTTGTAACATGCGATGGTCCAAAATCATCGAGTCCAATCGTGTCGGAAGCGCCGCAGAGCACCTGCCGCAGTCATCTTGCTGGGCACGGCCCGCACGAACTCCGTTGCAATAGGCCCGTGTCGCTCGCCACGACCCACGACCGTAATCACGGCTACTGAAACACGGCTCGGACCGCACGATCGGCAGCGCATCTGCCTGAAACGCGCTTCGTGCGCAGTGGTTCAGCGGTCCCTTAAGCGTCTTTGCAGTATTCATCATGCAGGCGATGGCCTTGAATCAGTCAAGAAAAAAAGCCGCCGCCGAGTGGCCGGCGGCGGCTTACGTGAGCCCTATTATATCCATTCAGGCTTTCGACAGCCATGGGCCATATGAACTAAATCAGATCATTCAGGCGATTCCGGCGTGTAGGCGACGAACTGGGTAGCGCCATTACGCCACAACAGCAGAGCCACGCTCCGACCGTCCTCGATCCCGTCGACGATGCGATTGAAATCGTCCAGGTCACCGACTTCCTGATTGTTGATCATTTGCAGCAAGTCGCCGCGGCGCACGCCCGCACGATAGGCATTGTCGCTTTCAATTTCGGTAACCAGCACGCCACCTTGTATGCCCTCGAGCTGACGTCGCTGTTCTTGTGAAAGCGGCTCTACCGTCAACCCAAGCGCGTTGCTTGGCTCGATCTCCTGATCATTGTCGCTCGAGGCTGTGGCCGTAGTGGGTTCACGCTCATCGAGTTCGATATCCAGTGTCCGGGTGTCGCCCCAGCGTGAAATCAACAGCTCGACTTCGTCACCGGGTGGTACTGCACCAACCAGCGGCGGGAGATCTGAAAACACTTCGATGGTCTGGCCATTGACTTCCAGAATGACATCACCCACCTCGATACCACCACGCTGTGCAGCGCTGCCTGGTTCAATTCGATTGACCAGCGCGCCAATCGGGCGATCCAGACCAAGCGCATCGGCTTCGTTACGGTCAACGCTCTCAATGCCAACACCGAGATAGCCACGCGACACGCGACCGAATTCGAGTAATTGGTCAATCGTTCTGGAGGCAATTTCTATTGGAATCGAGAAAGACAGTCCAATGTTCCCACCGGATGAGCTCAAAATCCATGAGTTGATGCCGACAACCTGACCATTACGATCAATCAACGGCCCACCCGAGTTTCCTCGGTTGATGGCCGCATCGGTCTGGATGAACGGCACATATTGTTGTTGGGTACTTGCAGCACTGCGGCCTGTGGCGCTGACAATGCCTGCAGACACGCTTTGCTCGAAGCGGAACGGCGAGCCAATGGCAATAACCCATTGCCCTGCACGAAGGGCATCAGAATCACCAAATTCAAGCACCGGCAGCGATTCGGCATCAATACGCAAGACCGCTACATCGGTTTCAGGGTCAGAACCGACCAGTTCTGCGACAAACTCACGCCGGTCAGACAAGCGAACGATGATTTCATCAGCATCTTCGATCACATGATGATTGGTCACAACCAGGCCGTCGGAATCCATGATGAAGCCGGAACCACCGCCCATTTGATCGGGTCTTCCGCGTGGCCCACCATAGGGCGATTCAAAAAATCTGCGGAACATTTCAGGCAGGTCATCCGGCAACTGGTCATTCTGATCAGTATTTGCATTTGGACGCTCACCGAACCGTGTGGTCTCGATGTTGACGACGGCCGGAATGCTGGCCTCGACGACGTCTGAAAAGTCTTCGGTGAAGGCAAATGATGGGATGCATGCCATCCATCCGAACACGACAGCAAAGATTAACGAGATTGGGTAGCGAAGATAACTGGATGTTGATCTGTTCATGCTCAGTAACTCGGTTTTATGTTGGAAGAGTACATTCGATCGTTGTAGACGAATTTCAAGCCATTCGTCCCGTTTTTATTACTGGTCAGTTGAACCGCAGCGGTCATCAATAATTATTGTTTCTGAATTCACTGGGTGTATGCGTTCAATGGTCAAGACATTCAAGGACCCGTTTTGGTGTCGAACCAGGTGCAATGCAGCCAATGAACACAAGACTGCGATCAAAAGGCTGAACAGCTCATTTACACCCAGCCATAGTTCAGAAACAGCAAGGCCAAGCATAAAGCACAGCAGTGGAAACAAATACAACACTGCACTGGCCAGCATTAGCTGTCCGGGCTGAACGCCTATTCGAATGCGCTGGCCCGGTGCATAAAGATCCCCATCGGGTATTGGAATGCGCGCATTTCTTCCGGCAAACAACAAGCTAAACAGGCCCGCTCCACAGCCCTTGCCTGCCAGGCATCGACTACACGCAGACCGCTTCGAAATTTCAGCGAAGCTACGCTGACGATCACGAGACACGATGGCCTGCTGCCAGATCAATTCCGATGCGGGAACCATGGGTGCCGAAGCGCGCGCCGGGTCAGTTCTGTTCAGTAACTCGATCCGGTAGCTCCACTTCTCCCCGAACATTGCCGGTCGGAATTGACTGAACGCCAGCCGGCGCAAGTGGAGTAAACGTTGGTGCCTGCGTATTCAGCTCAAACGCTTGAACACTGTATTGCTGAATTCGAGCGCGCGGCTCGGTGAATGGCTTGGCCGCGAGCTGTGAAGGAGTGGCATATTGACTGGAATCGCCGGATAACCCGCCCAGACCAACCGGCTGAGCCTGTCGGTTGAACTGTCGATCCAATGCCGTACTCTGACTGACAAAGCCGGGCGCAACCGCCTGATTGAAATCAGATTCAGCGGGTGGTTCCAGGCGCGTATTCAGTCCAATAACCGCAACCAGTGCGACGCTTGCAGCCATCGCACCTCCAAGACTGGTTTTCAGCCAGGAATGACGTGCTGGCGCGACGCTGTGTTGAACAGATTCATCGTCCACTGCCGCGCGCACACGACTGTAGATGTCGTGCGAGCCTGCATATTCCTTGAGCAAGCACGCGCGCACAAGATGATATCGGCCCCAGGACTGTTTCAGCGAGTCATCGTTTGCTAATCGACGAACAACAAGCTCACATTCATGGGCTTCGAGTTCACCGTCCATTAAAGCAGAAATCTGATCGTTGCTATTGTTCACTGTTAATTGTCCGTAGCTGCAGTTGTTGACGTTGTAAATGGACGCTCATACAAAAACGTCGAGTCGCATGATGTTCCGGTTAACGAGTCTCATCAAGTAATGGCCTCAAGCGCTGGTCGATGGCTTCTCTGGCCCGAAATATTCGCGAGCGGACCGTGCCAATCGGGCAGTTCATACTGGTCGCAATATCTTCATAGCTCATACCTTCCATTTCCCTGAGCGTGATGGCTACGCGCAGGTCATCGGGTAAATCATTGATCGCATTTTGAATCGTTTGTTCAATTTCTTCTTTCAGCAATTCATGTTCAGGCGATCCGCGATCCTTGAGCCTGGTATCAATGCTGTACTGTTCGGCATCCTGTGCATCAACATCCGTTTGCGGCGGCCTCCGCCCGAGTGAAACCAGGTGGTTTTTCGCCGTGTTGATGGCAATACGATACATCCAGGTATAAAACGCACTATCGCCTCGAAAACGGCCAATGGCCCTGTACGCCTTGATGAACGCCTCCTGGGTAACATCCAGGGCTTCTGCATGGTCTGAAACGTATCGCATAACGAGGCTTGTGATCTTATGCTGGTACTTCAGCACCAGCAGGTCGAAAGCCCGCTTGTCTCCTTGCTGTACTCGTTCGACCAACAGTTGGTCGGTTTCCCGTTCGCCCATTTGGGGCCGCCTCTTGTTATTGATCGGCCCGAATGGCTGTCATTTAGGACCGTAATTAGATCAATTAGTTCTTAAGTAAATTTGAATTTAACAGTCTAGACCCTGTCAGCCGGCTCGAGTCACGCGCAGCAGCTCATCCAGGGTGGTCATCCCGGCTTTGACTTTGGCCCATCCATTGTCGAGGATCGATGGCGCGGTCTTTCGTGCCGCCTGCTCGAGCTCGGCCTCGGCTGCACGTGCGTGAATCAGCGCGCGAAGCGCGTCATCAAGCCGAATCAACTCATAAATACCGGTCCGGCCGGTAAAAGCCTTGGCGCCGTCCGGTAAATCTGTTCGAGCTCGATAGAGTGTGACCGGCCCTGAAACGCTCAACCCGGCGGCTCGAAGCTGTTCTTCCTCGGCTACAAAAGCCTCGCGGCAGTCAGGATTCAGTTTGCGCACCAGTCGCTGAGCCATGACTGCGGTCAGGCTCGAGGACAGCAGAAATGGCTCGATGCCCATATCCACCAACCGATTGATTGCACCCACCGCGGTGTTGGTATGCAGGGTCGACAGCACCAGGTGACCGGTCAGCGAGGCCTGCACAGCGATGCGGGCGGTTTCAAGATCACGGATTTCACCAATCATGACGACATCGGGGTCTTGCCTCAGGATCGCCCGAAGGCCCCGTGCGAAGCTCAGGTCCACTTTCGGGTTGACCTGGGTCTGTCCGATTCCATCAATATCGTATTCAACCGGATCTTCGACGGTCATGATGTTGCGACTGCGGTCGTTCAACTTCAGCAAGGCGCCGTACAGGGTCGTGGATTTACCGGACCCGGTCGGCCCTGTCACCAGCACAATGCCATTCGGCTGGTGAATCAGTTGTTCAGTCCGTCGCAGCGTATCGTCGTCCATGCCCAGTTCAGACAGGCCCAGTTGGCCGGCTTGCTTGTCGAGCAGCCGGAGCACGACGCGTTCGCCATGGCTAGAAGGCAGCGTGGACACGCGCACATCGACGGGACGACCCGCCAGCTTCAAGCCGATGCGGCCATCCTGAGGCAATCGCTTTTCGGCAATATCGAGCCGCGCCATGACTTTGATTCTGGAGCACACCAATGGCGCCAGGGCACGACTGGTCGACATGGCTTCACGCAGCAAACCATCGATGCGGAATCGCACCGACAGCCGATCTTCAAACGGCTCAAGATGAATATCAGAAGCGCCCTCGCGTACGGCCTGAGACAGGATGCCGTTAATCAAGCGAATGACCGGCGCATCGTCCGCGCGCTCCATCAAATCAGTAGATTCGGGGATCTGTTCGGCCAGACGGCCCAGATCCATCTCGTCATCCAGGTCTGCAGCGAGCTGGCTGGCTTCATCGTGGCCGGCTTCGTACAGTCGCGTAATCAGCAAACTGAAATCGGCTTCGCTGAGCTTTTCGACGACGGCCTCACCCGTGATGGTTCTGCGTACCTCACGCAGCGCCTCAAGATCGGCCGGTTTTCGAATGACAATGCGCGCCCTGCCCTGGTCATCAAGGCCAGCCACAGTCACCCCTCGACGTCGGGCAAAACCAAACGGCGGCCGCGCAATCGTCATTTGATCATTGATCACCCGCACCCTGGCTGGGCCGGGTTTGCAGAAAATCGTAGAGTTCAGGTAGCAACGGCATGTCTTCTTCAGGCACAAGGCGCAATCCATCGGCGTCCTGCTGCTGCAGTTGGCGATTCCGGATGTAGGAATACTTGCGGGCAGTCAGTTCGCTGGCCAAACCGTCATCGACAAGAATCTGAGGACGGATGAAGACCATCAGATTGCGCTTGACCTGAGTCGATGAACGATACGTAAACAACTCGCCCAACAAAGGAATCCGACTCACACCCGGAACCCGTTCGACAGTCTCCTGTAAATCATCCTGAATCAGACCGCCCAGCACCAGCATGGCCCCGTCGGGAACCATGACCCGCGTGTTGATGGTGCGCTTGTTGGTGATCAGGTCAACGGCACCGACCACGGGCGCAAGGGTCGACACTTCCTGCTCGATGGCCAGCATGATGCTGTCACCTTCATTGATGTAAGGCGTGACGTTCAGCTTGACGCCGATTTCTTCCCGATTAATCGTCTGGAACGGATTGACTTGGCCATCCGATGTCGAAATCCCTTCCGTCGCAAAGCTGCCGGACAGGAACGGCACTTCCTGACCTACATTGATACTGGCCGGGTGATTGTCCATCGTCACGATCGAAGGCGTCGACAGCACGTTGGTGTCGCCATCGGTTGCCAATGCACGGGCGAGCGCGCCGATTTCAAGCAGATCGATACCGAGCAGACTGGTGCGCCCACCGACATAGCCGAGATTCAGACCACCACCCGGCAAGAGCAAGCCGCCTTCATCGGAGCCAAGACCAGCACTCAAATTCAGAATATTGTTTCCGCCCTGTTGGAAATTGGTGCCGCCGAAAAAGCCGCTGTCACCGGACTCGAAGAACTGCCACTGAATTCCAAGCTCGCGGCCTGTATCGGCAGCGACTTCAGCGATGATCGCCTCGACCAGAACCTGCGCACGCCGGATGTCTAGCTGATCGACAATCGACTGCAGCTCGCGATAGATGGATGGCGGCGCTGAAATGATCAGTGCATTGGTTTCAGCATGCGACTGGATGCGCACCTCAGACAAACTGCCGTCGGGTTCGGCAACCAGGTTTTCGAGCACCGGCACCAGTTGCTCGACATCGGCATAGCGCAGATAAATCACACGCGAACCACCGGCCAGATCCATCGGCGTATCCAGATGACTGATCAGCGTGCGCAGCCGCAGCCGTTGACCTGGATCACCACTCAGAATGATGCTGTTGGTGCGTGCATCGGCCATCGCTACCGATTGCTCGCTGCCGGAAAAAATCTGGCCTGCGATTTCAGCCACTTCTTCTGCATTGGCATGACTCAGGACGATGACTTCGAGGGATTCATCGGTCGCAGCATCGAGGCGCTGAAGCACCGCTTCGATACGGCGAACATTACGCTCTCGATCGCTGATCAGCAGGCTGTTGGTCGGCTCATGAGCAGTCAGCACCGCGGTTTGTGGCACGAGTGAACGCAGCATCGGCAGCACGTCCGCAGTGCGCACATGGCGCAGCGGAATGATCCGCGTGACCGGATCCTGCTGCGACAGAGTGCCACCGGATTCCCTACCCGCAGCCGCAAAACGGGCAGCACTGTCCGGCACGATCCGTGTGACGCGACCGTCGCTGACCGCGCTGAAGCCATGCACTGCCAGGATGGATAAAAACATGTCGTATACAGCATCCTGATCCAGTGACTCGCTGGATACAACCGTTACCCGGCCGGTGACCGCCGGGTCAACCACGATGCTACGCCCGGTAATGTCGGCCACCGTTGCAATCAGGGAGCGGATATCCGCATCCTGGAAATTCAGCACATGGCCATTACCGTTGGCCATGCCGGGGTTGTTGTCTTGTGCGGCTACCGGCAGCACCGACAGCAGCACGCATACAGTCAGCACACGGCTGCAATGGATCAACCAGGCACTGAATCGAATCGTTCCAACGGGCAGTAATTGTTGTTGCTGCATGTCTCTACAGTTCTCCCATCAAATCATTCAGGTCCGGAGTCAGCACCAATTGCCGATCGCCTCGCTTGATTGTAATCGCGATTGGCTGTCCGAGCTGATAGTCCGAAAACAGCGCCTCGACATCGGCCCGGGTATTGACGGGTTGTCCGTTGATTGCCGTGACGATGTCATTCAAGTGAAAACCCAGTCCAGTGAAAATCGTGGCATCTCGCCCCGCACGAACACGGAAGCCACCGCCAGCAACCGGCAGGATGGTGATCTGGTTGGCCATTTGTGACGGATCCATTGCCAGAGGCCCTGTAAGGCTGGACAGGGATGCAATGCCCAGCCCTGTCGGCAGCGCATTGTTTTCATCATCCGTCGAGGAAGCCGGTGCAGGACCGCGTGGTTGGGTCTGCATCGCAGCACCGGGCAGCTCCAGCGCTTCACGCTGGCCGTTTCGTACAAGCACGACCCGCCGGTCTTCTATTCGTTCGACCTCGGCGCCATCACTAATTTCGTCGCCGACACGATAGACACCCTCATCACCTCGCTCATCCAGGATGATTGCGTATCCGGATGGTCCGGTCACGACGCCTCGAAGCATCAGATTCAGCGCCGTAGGCTGCACGGCTTCGGGTACACCGAAATCATCGGGAGCCGCTTGACCGAACAATTCCCAATCGTTCTCTACAACGGTCAGTTCAGCTTGCGGTTGACTGATTTCAGGCAGATCGGGTAACGGTATATCGGGACCCGACAGCCAGAGGGCGAGCAGCCGTATCGACATCCAGACCAGGCCCAGACACAACAGTACAAGCACTGTCCACCGGATGCGCGTCAGCAGGATCGGGCTTTCATGAATTGCAAGCTGCATACAGAGTGGGCCGATGGCCGAGTCAAACCGAAGTCAAGTTTCGAGAGTAGCATATTGTTACTGAACCAACCCTGGTCAACGGTCGGTTCATCGTGAATCCAGGCCGCTCAGCAATAGCTGAATTAATTAGAACGGGACGGCCGCCGTCGCCGGTGTGAGGGGTTCTTGCCGCCGCGGCCCCGGTTGGGTTTTTTGGCCGGAATTGCGGGCTCCAGACTCGGCAGATTGTCGGCATCGTGATTAATGAGCTCGATACTTTTATCGATGTAGTCCTCGATTTCAGGCAGATGAAACGCATAGTCTTCACAAGCAAAACTGATGGCTTCACCGGTTGCGCCGAGACGAGCCGTCCGCCCGATTCTGTGAACATAATCGGCAGCATCCTGCGGAAGATCAAAATTGATGACATGGCTTACATCCGGGATATGCAACCCCCGCGCCGCAACGTCGGTTGCGACCAGAATTGGCAGTTGGCCGTCGTGGAATGCCTGCAGCAATCGCTGCCGTTTTTTCTGGGCGACGGAACCTGCCAGCATGGCACAGTCAAAGCCGTTCCCTTTCAACATTCGATCGACCAGGTCGGCAGCCCGCCGCGTATTGACAAATACGATGATATGCCCATCGTCGAATTGACGGATCAACTGGACCAGCAGCGGCAGTTTTTCACGATTGGAGGGATAGTAGACCGTCTGTCGAACGCGCTCAGTGGTTTTCTGATCATCATCAATGCGGATCGTCACCGCGTCGTTCATGTGCTCATAGGCCAGTTCAGTGACTTTGAGCGGAAACGTGGCCGAAAACATCAGGCACTGACGCTGGTCGACCGGCGGCATTGCACGAAACAGGTAGCGGATGTCGCTGATGAACCCGAGATCAAACATTCGATCGGCTTCATCGAGCACGGCAATGCGGATGTGCTTGAGCCCGAATACCCGTTGCTTGAAAAAATCGATGATGCGGCCCGGAGTGCCAATCAGCACATCGCAGCCATTGGCAATATGGTCGCGTTGTTTCTGATAGTCCACACCGCCATAGGCCAATGCAAAGGTCAGTCCGGTTTGGCCACCAAGCATCTCGGCATCACGATGAATCTGGATGGCCAATTCGCGCGTTGGCGCAATGATGATCGAACGCGGATGATGCCCGGCTGCTTGGGCCTGATCATCGTCGATCAGGCGCTTGAATACTGCAAGCAGAAACGCCGCGGTTTTTCCGGTACCGGTCCTGGCCTGCCCGGCGACGTCGCGCCCGGATAAAGCCAGCGGCAGCGTGTCGGCTTGAATCGGGGTGCAGTGACTGAAGCCTGCGGACTGAAGGCCATGCCGCACGGATTCGGGCAGTTCGAACTGCTCGAATGAAACGTCGGTCAATACCCGCTGTGAATCGGATTGCTTCGATGGTTCCTGCTCGAGTTCAGCGCTCATTGAATAAAGGTTTCCGTAATAGTAAGCAGGGACTGGATCCATCTATTGAATGTCCAATCCATGACAAAAGCTTGAAAAAAGGTGCTGCCGACCGAATCGTATAGTGTGTTCAATCGGGCGCACAACAACTTGGTTCAGTGCCTGGTCAATCTCAAGTTGCTAATTGAGGTATTCTGAAACAACCTGGGGATGGCACAACGCTGTTCTGTTTTCGACCAGCGCAGCCTAGCAGTGTACCATTTGCATACCACCGACCCGCAGCAGCTCTTACAACTATTCAGGAGAATTGTCGTGTCAGACAACGTAACGCACGTTTCCGATGATACCTTCGAAAGCGAAGTATTGAAATCCGAACACCCGGTGCTCGTCGATTACTGGGCCGAATGGTGCGGTCCATGCAAGATGATCGAACCCATCCTGCATGAACTGGCCGAAGAATATGCCGGTAAGCTCAAGATCGCCAAGGTCAATATCGATGAAAATCAACAAATTACGACCCAGTTCAAGATCCGTGGCATACCAACGCTGATGGTCTTTCATGATGGCCAGGTCCAGGGCATGAAAGTAGGCGCGGTCACCAAGGGCGTCTTGAAGCAGTTTGTTGATCAACATATCTGACTGAACAGACCATTCACGGTTGCGTCCGGCCTTGAAAAAATGCTGGACGCAATCCCTTTTCAATGCTATTCTTCACTCGTGTTCGTGCCGGCTCCCCTGCCTCGATCGCACAAGCGCGCTCCTTACGTATTCAAATCGAACAGATTCATAACCCGCGTAGTGGGTAAACATGCCTAGCCGCTCGGCTTGAGCCCCCATTGCGCTTACCAAAAAAACAAGCGATGAACCTCACAGACCTGAAAAAATTATCCGTCCAGGACCTGATTGAAATGGCCAATGAGCTCGGGATCGACAACATTGGTCGGTCACGGAAACAAGACGTCATTTTCGCCATCCTGAAAGCTCGTGCCAGAAAAAAAGAACCGATTTACGGCGATGGTGTGCTGGAGATTCTTCAGGACGGATTCGGCTTCTTGCGATCCTCCCTTGGGTCCTACATGGCCGGGCCAGATGATATCTATGTGTCCCCTAGCCAGATCCGACGCTTCAATCTGCGCACCGGAGACATGATTTCGGGCAAAATCCGACCGCCAAAGGATTCCGAGCGCTACTTTGCCCTGCTTAAAGTCGAGGAAATCAACTTCGACAAGCCCGAGGCCACCAAGAACAAGATTCTGTTCGAAAACCTGACGCCCGAATTTCCACGTGAGCAATTCCCGCTCGAACGCGGCAACGGTTCGACCGAAGACATCACAGGGCGAATTATCGATCTGATTGCGCCCATCGGCAAAGGGCAGCGCGGGTTGATCGTGTCGCCGCCAAAAGCGGGTAAAACCATGCTGCTGCAGCATGTTGCCACCGCAATTCGTGCCAACAACCCCGAAGCGCATATGATCATTCTGCTGATCGATGAGCGTCCGGAAGAAGTGACTGAAATGCAGCGCACGGTCGATGCAGAAGTCATTTCATCGACGTTTGATGAGCCTGCGACCCGCCATGTACAGGTCGCCGATATGGTTATCGAACGCGCCAAACGGCTGGTTGAACACAAGAACGATGTCGTGATCCTGCTCGATTCCATTACCCGTCTTGCACGCGCTTACAACACGGTTGTGCCGTCCTCAGGCAAAGTGCTGACCGGTGGTGTCGATGCCAATGCACTGCAGCGACCGAAGCGGTTCTTTGGTGCTGCGCGCAAGATCGAAAGCGGTGGAAGCCTGACCATCATTGCAACTGCGCTGGTCGATACCGGCTCGAAAATGGACGAAGTCATTTACGAGGAGTTCAAGGGCACCGGTAACATGGAAGTGCACTTGAATCGCCGGATTGCAGAAAAACGTGTATTCCCGGCGATTGACATCAACCGTTCGGGCACACGTCGCGAAGAGTTGATGATTGATAATGATCTGCTGCAGAAAATCTGGATTCTACGTCGTATTCTTCATCCGATGGATGAGAGTCAGGCCATCGAGTTCATGCTGGACAAACTGAAATCCACCAAGACCAACGAAGAGTTCTTCAACTACATGAAGCGCTAGCGCGCGATCGTGCCCATTCAGCAAACAGTATTACAGCAACAGACCCGGGGCCGTGGCTTCTACCGGCTGGATGATGACATCGAAGCATTCGTCCGAACCAGCGGTATGGTCTCTGGCCTGTGCAATGCCTTCATTCAGCACACGTCTGCTTCACTGATCATCAATGAAAACGCTGATCCGGCCGTGCAGAATGATCTTGAGCGATTCATTTCGGATCTGGTGATCGACGGCGATTCGCGGTTCACACATACCGCTGAAGGACCGGATGACATGTCGGCGCATGTGCGCTCGATCCTGACTCAAACATCACTCAACATTCCGGTGATCGACGGCAGACTGGCACTCGGCACGTGGCAATCAATCTACCTTTGGGAGCATCGAACGTCAGCCCATTTGCGCAAGATCCTGTTGACCATCAGTGCCTGACGATCGCTGTCGGAATGGCCGAAGCCACCAAACACCCAACGCCGCCAATTGAGACGGAATCCACCACAGCATCAGATCGTAGTTCCACTGCGCGCCGTTGAAGAACTTCAGCGCAAGCGCCAGTATCACTGACATGCCGCACAGAACTGCGCAGGCCTTGGCCCATCGCCCATCACGAGCGCGCCATAACGCGATCATCAACGGATTCAGCAGCAGCAAATTCTCATTTCGCCAGGCTGCCTGATGCTCGGTCAACAACCACAGAAACAGCAGCCCGCTGCCGGCCAGAAAGGATGTCAGCAGCCAGGCCCGAAACGCCAGCAACCCCCATCCAGACGATGAACACAGGGTTGCCGGGACGATGATCAACGCCGCTGTGATCAAGCCAAGTACAGCAAATAACTGCCAAGACGTTTCCGCATGGTCCGGGGGTGCGGACCGGGTTGATTCGATCAGGATCTGGTCGTTCAATACCAGGGGCTCCAGCGTGCCGTCTGGCGTGCGAACTTGAAGGTTCACGAGTTGTTCTGCAACAACTTCGGGCAGAAACATGGCCTCCCAAACGCTTCGTTCGCGGTCGGTGGCTCGACCCAGGCCGGTATGAATACCCAGGTAGAGTAGCGGCGAGGATTGAATCAGGCGCCGCGTATGCTGACGGAAATTCTGTTTCGCTTCGATTTGGCTGGTGGTTTGTTTCAGCCAGCCGTTCAGGGCAAAATCGAGTGCATCGCGAACCCGGTTCGAACAGTTGTTGAAGTAATAATCATAGTCAAACTCACGCTGCGCTGGCGATACCTGAAGCGTCAACCAATCGATCAGCCGCGCCATCTGTTCATTCGAAAGATTCAACTGCTGCGCGCGCACCTCGCGGTCGCGCCATTCGTAATAGCTCAATTCTTCAGCCGGATCGCGCGCGACGGCAAAGTACTGCATGCGGCCAAACAGATAGTTCTTGTAGAAATCGGGCTGATCGAAGTCAAAAAAGCCGAAATTGTAGATATGATCAATGCCGTTCGATGGGTCGCGTACCCAAAGCGCATTATGACCAAAACGTTCTTCTATCAGGTCACCGGTTCCGTAGGTCATCAGCCAGACCTGTTGGGCGTGAGCGTTCCAGCACAGGCCAACCCATAGAAGAACCATTGCCATCACTCTGGTCCACAGCCTGCGATTCAAGCTATTAAAAAGGCCGCCTGCAGTTGCATTCATCTTGAATCGAAGATCCAATGTGCTGGAATGAGTGACTGACATTGTTTGAATAATACACGCCAGAAAAAACCGCGCTCGAATGAGCGCGGCTATTGTAATCGAGCATACACCGGTGATGGATCAAGGGGTCTTGACCGGGTCCGCTGGTCGCTCCGGAAATTCTGGCGGATTCTGCTCGATCATCTGCATCAATTCCTGCACCGCACGCTCCAGCTGCAGATCTCGGCCCTGCAGGCGGCTGATGGGATCGTTCTCCAGCTCGATATCGGGCTGCACACCCTCACCTTCGACAACATAGTCGCCTTCGGTATTCAAGAAGCCGAATTCAGGCACATTGACGCCGCCGCCATCAATGGTTGGACCATGGCTGGTAATCCCAACCACGCCACCCCACGATTTCATGCCGATCAGCGGCCCCAAGCCCGCATTGCGGAATTGGTAGGGAAAAATATCACCGTCCGACGCTGAATTCTGATTCAGAATCGACACCAGATGGCCGTTGAACGCCTGGTTGGGATAGGTCGATGCATTCGGCATGGTGCGCGAATAACCCAGCGCCAGCGGCTTACGGGCCAGCCGTTCAATCAACATCTGCGACACATTGCCGCCGCCGTTGCTGCGAACGTCAATCACAAGACCGTCGCGGTCAATCTGCCCATAAAACCACTTGATGAACTCACGGATGCCGTTCGCGCCCATATCAGGGATATGTAGATAGCCCAGACGACCATCGCTGGCCTCTTCCACACGGCGCAGATTATCGGTTACATAGTGGTGATAGAACAAACCGGTTTCGTTCGAGATCGGCTCGAACACCACACTGCGGACATCATCCTGATCCGGATCGGCAGCGTCAGCCAGCAGGAACTCGACCGGTCCGGTCAGGCCGGTCAGCAGGCGATACGGATTGTCATCCGCTGTCAGCGATTGACCATTGATCGCCAGCACGTAATCACCCTCGGCCGCATCTACTCCGGACTCGGTCAACGGTGAGCGGTAGCGAGCTTCATCATTCTGACCCGTCAGGATGCTGGCCAACCGGTAGCGCTCGGCACGCGGATCCAGCTCGAACCGTGCACCCGGCAATGCAACCGGATGGCGATCCGGCAATCCCAGGTCACCGCCGGATACATAGGCATGCGACACATTCAGCTCACCAATCAATTCACCCATCAGGTAATTCAGATCCGAGCGATGCGCAACATGGGCCAGCCAGGGCCGATATTGATCACGCAGCCCTGCCCAGTCGTAGCCATGCATGTTTTCGACGTAGAAGTGATCACGGAAACGACGCCAGACTTCGTCATAAATCGTATTCCACTCTGCAACGGGATCAATATCGGCAATCAGTCGATCGGTTGCGACTGCTTCACCATTCTTGCCGTCACCGTCAGTGGACACGATTTCAAAGCTGCCGTCACGCCGCAGCAGTATCTGCTTGCCGTCGGCGCTGAAGTCGTAGCTGGAAATGCCCTGAGCGAAATCGGAAAACGCCTGATCTTCAATCGTGTATTTTTTCAGCACAGGCTGGTTGGCCGGGCCACGGCCGTAGTACCAGGCTTCATATTCAACGACCATCAGCGCGCCGTCCAGCACGTGCAGGCCGGTATAGTTGGATGGTTCCAGTGGCACGCGAATCACACGATTGGCCAACCCATCAAATTCGATACGTACTGCGTCTTCGCCATTCTCATCGCTGTCCGAGTTATCGCCGGAATCGTCGTCCGACGAATTCAGGCCCGGGTCTGCCTCATCCTTGGCGGCAAACGGGTTGCCTGCATCTGCGGTCAACGCATAAGCAAAGATGCCGGTCATGCGGTTCGCGGCATAGTTCCATTCACGCATCGAAATCTGAGGCGCAAATTCTCGGTCAGCAAGAAAAAACAGGTGCTGCCCATCAGGAGAAAACGAGGGCTGATACTCTGAAAACAGCCCTTCACTGATCTGCCGGGTATCCTCGTCCTCGACTCCGTAAACATAGAGCGCACGCAAACCGCTCGTCTGCGTCAGGCTGAACGCCAGCCATTGACCGTCCGGCGACCAGACGTAATCGCGATTGCGCCAGCTTGGGTCTGTGCCCACGCGGACTGCCTGGCCATCGCCATCCGCTGGCACAACCAGAATATTGCCGTCCTTGTCCGACAGCGCAATATGCTCACCATCCGGTGAGTACTGCGGATCGTAGTAGCGTGTTTCGGTCCCTTCCAGGATGGTTTCGACCTGACCACTACCATCCACGGCCATGCTGTACAACGCTTCTTCACCGCTGATATCGGAAATAAACGCGATGCGCTGTCCATCCGGCGACCAGGCGGGTTCACGGTCATGCGCTGTAGAACGGTGGGTCAGATTGCGCACCACGCCTTGCTCAGCCGGCGCATTGAACAAATTCCCTCGTGCATAAAACAGTACGCGTGCTCCCGTTGGGCTCAGGAATGCACTGCCAATCTGGTCGCCAACCGATGCGGTGTACGGGCGGCGATTGACGCCATCATCAGGCACATTGACCTGAATGGCGCTGTCCTGATTGGTACGGGTATCAAAAATGCGAAGTTCGCCATTGTGCTCATACACGATCCGGCCTTCATCGTCATGTCCGGGCCAGCGTACATCCCAATCTTCGTGGGTAGTGATTTGGGTAATTTCGTCGTTTTCGGGGTTATAGCGATACAGGTTCAACTTTCCATTGGCGCCTCGATCAGAGACGAAATAGCCCTGTCCATTGATCCACATCGGATCACGGTCGGTAAACGGGTTGTCCGTGATTTGCTCGGCAGTTCCGGCTTCGCCGTCATAAATCCATAGATCCTGCGACCAGCCGCCCTGGTAGCGCTTCCAGGTCCGGAAATCCCTGGCCAGCGGTGAGTAGAAGATTCGTTGTTCACTACCTGCAAATGTGCCTGCACCGGATACCGGAATATCCAGCGGAACGGGGAGTCCACCCGCCGCATTGACGGTATACAAACGGCCCTCGCTGGAATCCCAGGCATCGCGCAGCGACCGGAACAGGACTGCATCGCCTGAGGGTGTCCAACCGTAAACTTGATGATCGTAACCCCAGCGCGGCGGCAGCGGCCCTTCCGACGGGTACCACGTCAGCTGCTCAGGCTCCGATCCCATTGCAGACATGATGTAGACCTGCTCACTCCCGGCATACTGGCCAGTGAACGCCACTTGAGTGCCGTCCGGCGAGAACTTGGCAAACAATTCAAGACCAGGATGACTGGTCAGGCGGATCGCAGTCCCACCCGCGGCCGAAACAGACCACAGATCTCCGCCGTAGGTAAACACGATGCGATCATTGTGGATGTCCGGGAAACGAAGCAGCTTGGTCTGGCCGAATACGGCCGACGTGAAGCCTGCCAACAGCAGCAGACCGGTAACGACAAGGACAAATGATTTGTTCAAGGGAATCTCCAGCGAATAGAGGGGTCATAAAGATTATGTGTAGAGACTAGGCCATGCTGCCAGACAACGCATGGGCTGTTAGTCATATTTATTTTTGAAGCTCAACGCCGTAGGGTAATACATCGCCACCATGAAGCAAGAAGCTATTCAACCCAGAGGAGCACTGCAATGAATCGAATCGTCAAGGCCATTCATCCCGGCGCAAGCTTGTTGATCGCGTTGATCTTCATGTACGGCATCAATGCCGCTATGGCAACGGCCGATGCTCAAATCAGCCGTCCAGGACAGAATGCGCAGCCCTATAACGAACATACGCCCAGTTTTCAAGCCATGCGAAGCGCAAAGCGCGCCTATGAGGCAGGCCAGCACTTCTCTGCGCTGTCGGGCTTCAAATCCGCTGCCCGCTGGGCCGACAAATTTGCTCAGTTCAACGTCGGCGCCATGTATCTGCGTGGTGAGGGTACGGAATTCGACCCGGTTCGCGCCTGGGCCTGGTTCGAGCTAGCTGCCGAACGTGACTATCCGGATATGGTCGAAACGGCAGACAATCTGTGGCGCAAACTGGACGCTGGTCAGCAACGCCAGGCACAATCCATCCTGCAGGATGAATTACTGCCGAAATACGGTGATGACGTCGCCATCGAAAAAACCGCACGCAAGATGCAGCGTGAACTCAGAGAGGCTACCGGATCACGCTTGGGCGCTGCAGGTTCACTCCAGATCATCGACGGAGATGGCCGGCGCCGGGAAGGTGCTGAATATTTCGCCGAGGAGAAATGGAATTTTCGCAATCTGGTCCAGTATGAGACCGCAGTGGTGTTCGCCATCGAACAGGGTCGCGTTGAGCTCGGGGAATTCCAGGTCTTGGAAGACGAGGATGCTAACGAGAATCAATCGGACAACGAGCAATAACCCTGCCCGATTGGAACTTCGGCCGACTCCTGCGATGGAGTCGGCCATGGTTCACGGCATTTGCTGATAGCGGCTAGTCGCCCTCGAAGCCATCCATGAAGACTTCATTGGCGCGACAGGATTCAACCCGCACATCATCGATGTACCAACCTTCCCTGCCAACCGTACCATCGGAACCCAAACGAAAGCGGAGCTGGATTTCTTCGCCGGCAAAACCGGAAAGGTCGACCACATTCTGCTGCCAGGGTGCCGGGTCACCACACCAGGCTTCCAGACCAAGCAGTGGATTGGGCCCCTGAGCAAAGTTGTTCACCGTGCCGGTGTAGCCCTGGCTCAATAGTGCTGCATCATCAACCTGTTGCCAGCTACTACCACTATCCGTTGAAATTTCCAGGATCGCGCCATCCCAGCAGGCTGTGCCGCCATCGTCTTCGATAACTTGTCGATTTTCAAACCGTAATGTGATCGGCAAGTCAGCCTGGCCTGGCAACATCATCGCGGGTGAAACCAGTCGTTGATCGCTGATTGAATCCAGGTTTTCGGCATGCCAGCTCCAGTCACCGGACGACGCATCGATATCCGTGCGCTGCCAGGTATTGGCAGTACTACCCGACCCGAGCGTCCAGCCATTGTCGCCGGTCTCAACATCGTCGCTGAAAACTGTGAGCGGTTCGATGCCGATCGGACAATCACCCGGTTCGGGCCTGGTCACGAACGAAGACATCGCCGAAATCTGCTCACCACAGGCATTGACAACGCGCAGGCGCCAGTAGTATTCGGTCGATGTATCCAGGTTGACCGTTGCGCTGGTTTGATCGGTGCTGATACTTTCAGCCAGCGAGCCGAAATTCGGATCGGTCGAAATCTCCAGCACATATTCCCCTGCCTGCGGCACCGGATCCCAACTGAATTGCACGTCCGGATCGACATTGATGACACCATCGGTCGGCGATAGCAGCGTTGCGGCTGTTGGCACAGCATCAAACAGGTTCAGTTCAAGATCCACCAGCTTGCTACCCGTGGTCGACGTGCCCTGAATGCTGGCCGTCGTCGAGCCTGGCGATGCCACTCCGGAAAACGTCAGATCCAGGCTCTGGCTGGCGGGTGGAATCGGCACGGCATTGTCCCATTGCGCGCTGATGCCTGAAGGCAAGTCGATGATGCCCAGGTTGACCGGGTCATTGAAGCCCAGCAGACTGCCAACGTCGACCTGAACGGTGGCGCTGCCCGGCAGGCAAACGCTCAATTCGTCGGGACTGATATCCAGCGTGAAATCGGGCTGCTGCAGGCAGTTCTGGCAAACCAGCGCAAAATGCTGCGCAGTATTGACGCCCGGCTGATCCAGCAGCACGCTGCCGGCAATTTGAAACGCATCGACCGTGATGACGGCTGAATTGCCGGGATTCTCAATCAGGACCTGCTCGATGTTGTTCAGTCGGTCGGCCGAGCCGCCGGGTACTGATAGTCCATTGTTGAACTGATTGCCCAAATACGTATCGCCGCCGTTGACCACGGTGAGATCAAGGTCATTGACGATGGCGGGGTTCGCGCCAATGGCACCTGGCGCATCACTCCAGACCAGGGTAATTTTGAGCGGCTCGCTGGGTTCGACCACGCCCACCGTTGTCTGAAATTGATCACCGCTGCTGGTGAACAGTTCGGTTTGGTCAATGAATTCGAACGTGGCATCGGTATCAACAATCTGCGAGACATCGATGCGCCCCCAGCCGATATCGTTGTTTGGCGGCGTCGACCCCGATAGTGCGGTTGCCGAGTTGATCAGCAGTGCCTTACCCATCGCCGGACTGAAATCCGCGCCGGCATTACTATTTCGCCACCATTCCGACAGCAGAATCAGTGCGCCCGAAGCATGGGGTGCGGCCATCGATGTGCCGGTACAAAAGGAGTATTCCCCGCTGGTTCCGCCAATCGCGGTGCCGCAGCTCGAAGCATTCGGACGCCGTGTCGAGCTGACCGACTGGCCCGGCGCCGCAATCGTTGGAAGGATACGTCCATCCACTGCCGGGCCCCGGCTCGACGAGCTGTAGATGGCGTCGACATTGCCGGACACGCGGAACGTCTGGGTGCCGCCGGTGACAACGACATTCTTGGCCTCTTTGGGTGCCGTGACGCCGCTGCTGCCCGAGTTGCCCGCGGAAAATACAACCATGAACGGCTCGAGCACAGACGTCGTATCAAAATTACCGTCCAACACCATCAGGTCATAGGTTCGTTCGGTGGCCTGGTAGCCGTGCTGAGTCCCTTCCCCGGACGTCCACGAATTGTTCGAGCCAATGGCACCACCCTGCAGTGCATCTCTGGAGAGCACCTGCCAACCGCCTGCCGGGGGCCAGGAGACTCGACAGCCAGCAATCGGGTTCTGAGCAAAGATACTGACACCAGGGGCCATGCCGTGACCGTACAGAAAGCCATCGCTATCGGTAAATCCAGCCGTACCATCGCCGGCAAATATTCCGGTCACGTGCGTACCGTGCCCACCGCCGCTTTCCGGATCATCACCAGGATTGTCAAACGAGCAGTTGCCATAGTTCAGACCGCCGGTAATTCGGGCGTTGTAATCGCCGTGTCCATACCAGACGCCGGAGTCCGTCGTCGCCCAGGTCACGCCGCTGCCGTCCAGCCCGACCTGGCCCAACCAGGTCGGATAGCCGGGAAACGGCTCATTATTGATGTCCAGATTGCCAGCCAACACCTGGGTTGCGCTCTCATCCTCCAAGGCAGGCTCCGGACTCAGATAGCTCAACGCAATGACTTCTGGCAACGAAGCCAAAACACCCAATTGGGATACGTCCGCCTCGATGACGGCATTCCACAGCGTTTGATCCGGCTGAGCCGGCCAATAATCCAGCACTACAACGCCCAGTGCTTCGGCGCGATCAACCAGTCTGGATGGATCCCCGCTGTTGAAAAAATGCAGATTGATGTTCTGAATTCTTGGCCCAAGGCGCGACAGGCTCGGCTGCGCTTTCAGCATTGGATCGTAGTCGGCAACGGCACGAATTGATGCCAGTCCGCGTGCGGCTTGTAGCGACGAGCGATCAGACCATACGAGATAGGTGAATCCTGGATAGTATTGCAGCACGTCCATGCCCTGTTCGCGCAGCGACTGCAGGTCCGATCCCAGCAGTGGGCCGTTGAATTGCACCAGGCTCAGCCCGAAGCCTTGCTCGGTTCTGGCCGCTTCAAAGCGACTGGCGTCGGCCGGATCGAACTGCTGGTCCTGAATACGGACCGTGAATGGGTCTGGCACCGAGTCAAACGTGACATCCAGCGTATCCAGCTGCTCGACGGAATTCGATTCAAGAACCATCCAGACATAGCTGCCGTAATTACGCTGATAGATCACATCCAGAGATGCATTGGCGCGAGCCAGGCTCTGAACCGAATCCGGATCGGTGATCCGGATCGCCTGACTCGACCAGGCTGAGACGCTGAAAAAGATGAGTGCAAGAATCAGCAAGGACAAACGGCTGTACCACAGCACTGGCTTCAAAGGCATATCGATCCTGATGCAGACTTATAAAGGATCAACAAGATAACCCAAGCCCATGCAAAAGCCAAGCCGGGGACGACACCGAACCTAAGTCGTCAGCAGATGGAATGCAGTAGCGCGGCCTGGGGCCGGAGCGATCTACTCGGACTCCGTATCGGCCTCTTCTTCATCCTCACTGATCGCGATGCGTGCCAGGCCAATCAATTCTTCATCGTCAGCGAGTCGCATCAGGGTCACGCCCTGCGTGTTGCGTCCAAGACGGGAAATTTCACCGACTGAGGTGCGCACTAACGTACCGGCATTCGAGGTCAGCATGACATCATCATCTTCATTGACCGCCAGGGCCGTAACCAGCGGGCCGTTGCGCTCACTGGTCTGGATGCCAATGACACCCTGACCACCGCGATTGTAAACCGGAAATTCCTCCAGGCTGGTGCGCTTGCCGTAGCCTTTCTCCGTTGCCAGCAATACATCGCCTTCATCGGCAACCATCATCGCGACCAGATGCTGCTGATCCTTCAGCTTGATGCCAATCACGCCCCGGGTTTGCCGGCCCATCGGGCGCACGCCACTTTCGTGGAACCGCGTGGTCTTGCCGGACGAGGAAAACAACAGGATATCGCGCGAGCCGTCGGTAAACGCCACGTCGACAACCTGGTCATCACCTTCGAGCTCAATCGCCCAGATGCCGTTAGAACGAATATGCGCAAAATCAGACAAGCGGGTTTTTTTTACCCGACCGGAACGCGTCGCAAAAAACACGAACCAGTCTTCGGGAAATTCCCGCGTCGGCAGGACCGCATTGATGCGCTCGCCATCATCGAGCGGCAGCAGATTGACCATCGGTCGTCCACGACTGGTATGACTGGCCTGTGGCAATTCGTAGACCTTGGTTTTATACACCTTGCCGGCACTGGTAAAGACCAACAGGGTATCGTGCGTGTTGGTCACCCAGAAACGCTCGACGAAATCCTCCTGCTTGGTCTTGGCGGCCGATCGTCCCCGCCCACCCCGCTTCTGGCTTCGATACCGATCCAGCGGTTGATACTTTGCATAGCCTGCATGGGAAAGGGTCACGACCACGTCTTCCGGTGTGATCAGGTCTTCCATGGTCAGATCCAGCTGATGCTGGACGATTTCAGTGCGTCTATCGTCGCCAAAACCATCCACAATCGCGGTGAGCTCATCACGGATGACCTGCATCAGCGCATCGGGCTCGGACAGGATCTTCATCAGCTCCAGAATCTGCTTCAGAATGTCTCGATATTCATCAGACAGCTTTTCCTGTTCCAGACCGGTCAGCTTCTGCAGCCGCAAGTCCAAAATGGCCTGGGCCTGGGTAGCCGACAATCGATAGCCTTTTTCTCCGAGGCCGAATTCTGGCAGCAGGTCTTCCGGTCGGGAAAGATCTGCACCGGCCTGCTCCAGCAGCGCCCCTACCGGACCGGGCTGCCAAAGCTGACCCTGAAGGCCCTCGCGAGCATCGGCCGGAGTCGGCGAGGCCTTGATCAGCGCGATGATTTCGTCAAGATTGGCCAGCGCGACCGTCAGCCCCTCCAAAATATGCGCACGGGCCCTGGATTTCTTCAGTTCGAATAACGTCCGGCGGGTGACGACATCACGACGGTGGGCCAGAAATGCCTGCAACACCTGACGGATATTCAGCAAACGTGGCTGGTTATCAACCAGCGCTACCATGTTGATACCGAACACGCTCTGCATTTGCGTCAGCTTGTACAGGTTGTTCAGCACAACCTCGCCCACTTCACCGCGCTTGAGTTCGATGACCATGCGCATGCCGTCCTTGTCGGACTCATCACGCAGATCGGAGATGCCTTCCAGCCGCTTGGTCTTGACCAACTCGCTGATATTCATCAGCAAGCGGGCTTTATTGACCTGGTACGGCAATTCGGTGACCACGATATGGGTCTTGTCGGTCTCTTCGTTTTCGAAGTGAGCGCGTGCCCGCATGTAGATGCGTCCACGTCCGGTTCGATAAGCCTCATCGATCCCGTTGGCGCCGTTGATGATGCCGGCCGTCGGGAAATCCGGGCCCGGCAAATAGTGCATGATGCCGTCAATATCCAACTCGGGGTCATCGATCAGTGCAAGTAGTGCTGCAATGACCTCATTCAGATTATGCGGAGGAATATTGGTCGCCATACCGACCGCAATTCCGGATGCACCATTGATCAGTAGATTCGGCACCCGCGTTGGCAGCACCGCAGGCTCGTATTCGGATTCATCATAGTTCGGCGTGAATCCGACCGTATCCTTATCAATATCGGCAAGCAGCTCATGCGCCAAACGCGCCATACGAACTTCCGTGTATCGCATGGCGGCAGGCGAATCACCGTCGACCGAACCAAAATTACCCTGACCATCGACCAGCATGTAGCGAAGTGAAAACGGCTGCGCCATTCGCACGATAGTGTCGTATACGGCCGTATCACCGTGCGGATGATATTTACCGATCACGTCACCGACAACGCGCGCTGATTTCTTGTAGGGTTTGTTGAAATCATTGCCGAGCTCGTGCATGGCGTACAGGACACGACGGTGAACGGGTTTCAAACCATCACGGACGTCGGGAAGCGCACGTCCGACAATCACGCTCATTGCGTAGTCGAGGTAAGACTGGCGCATCTCGTCTTCGAGATTGACCGGTAGAATTTCCTGTGAGTTTTCAGCCATATGCGGGACGGGGTCTTGTGCGGTGCGGGAAAAGGCAAATGATTGTTTTTAAACCATTAATCAAGCGCCGAAATCCAACCGGTAAGGGCCAATTAACAAAGATGTAATTTTACCATAACCGGGGTTCGAAAAGCCCGTCAATGATCCCATTCCGAGATTGGAATTGGCTACAATGTTGCCACGCACGCAGCTGGATTCAAGCGAAGCAATCTGCGATTGGGCTGCTGGAATCCGAAACGCTCGATGACCAATTCTCAATGCAACACTTTCGAGGTCTTTATTATGCGATTTTTACTTGTGCTCGGACTTGTGCTGCCTGTTCTTGTCGGCGCCCAGGACACCAGCCCTGATGATTCTGAAAACCCATTTTTAAAGGAGCTTCCAACTGTGATTCTGCACACCAATAAGGGGGCGATTACCCTCGAGTTGTTTGAGGACGATGCCCCGATCACCGTCAAGAACTTCCTTGATTATGCTCGTTCAGGCTTCTATGACGGGACGATCTTCCATCGTGTCATTGGTAATTTCATGATCCAGGGCGGTGGCTTCGACAGCGATTTCAAACAGAAGTCCACCAATGATCCAATCACCAATGAAGCCGACAACGGCCTTTCAAACGAACGCGGCACGGTTGCCATGGCGCGGACCGGCATGCCACATTCAGCCACGGCACAGTTTTTCATCAACGTTCGCGACAACGGAATGTTGGACCATCGCGGCAAGCAGTCTGGCTCGACCTGGGGCTATGCTGTATTCGGCCGGGTTACCGAAGGCATGGAGGTAGTGGATGAAATCCGGCAGGTGGCGACTGAAACCCGTGCACCGCATGCTGATGTTCCGGTCGAAGACGTGATAATCGAGCGCGTCGAGATACTCTGATCCAGCCTTCCTTCACCTATTTCATCTCGGATCTGCATCTGGAGCGTGGCCGCCCTGATATCACCGAACAATTGCTGCAATTCCTGTCGGGCCCAGCCCGTCAGGCCGATGGCTTATGGATCCTGGGGGACTTATTCGAAGCCTGGATCGGCGATGATGCGGCCGGCCCATTCGAGCAACGGATCGCTGATGCGCTGAAGGATTTACGCGCGCTCGGAGTACCGATCCAGTTTATCTGCGGCAACCGGGATTTCCTGATTCAGGAACACTACTGCAACCAGGCCGGAATGCAGCTGGTCCGCGAGCCCCTGGTCATCGACCTGCACGGGACGAAAACGGTATTACTGCATGGCGATGTGCTGTGTACCGATGACATCGAATATCAGCGATACCGGCAGCGCGTGAGCAGCCCGGACTGGCAACAACGTATGCTGAATCGTCCGGTCTGGCTGCGGCGCTTGCTGGCTTCGCTATTACGGTCGATCAGTCGGTACCGCACCAGAAACAAGCCGGAACACATCACGGATGTGAGCAATTCGGCAGTATTGGCGCTGTTCGAACAGACAGGCGCACAACGAATGATCCATGGTCACACCCACCGTCCGAACATCCACTGCCATCGGCAAGGTCAACAAGACTCGCTGGAACGCATCGTGCTGGGGGATTGGCACCAGTCAGGCAGCGTATTACGCGTGAGCCAACAGGGCGCTGAATTGATCAGGCTGGACAGAACGCCAGCCTGATCGGAGTGTTGGTCAGGGCACTACCTGATCAGGCCGCAGTCATATTGAGGCAAGTCATTAGCTTCGCCCCCTGGCGTGGCCGTCAATGGGCTTGTAGCCATTCTCGATACCCTTGGTCACAATCGACACGGCATTGTGCGGATGCAAACTTTCAAAATGCTGGCATCGAGCCCAGAAATCCAGAATGCGCTCGTCCTTGTTCAGGGCAATCTGTACACGTCGACCGGCGTCTTCACAAAACATGAGGTTCTGGCCGTTCAGTCGCGCAAACTCTTGTTCGTCTTCACGCTTGACGGCGGTCTGGACCGGCGTTTTCAGCGATCCTTCGATCAAATCAATCAGTTCGACAAACGGAAATGCCTCGAAGCTGGGCGTCAGTTGTACTCGAACGTCGGCCGTTGAACGCTGGCTATGAGGGGTAGCCATGATGCCCTGCTCGGTTCCAAGCCAATCGCGAACCAACTCGCGTGTAATCACCGTGCCCTGGGTGAAATCCTTGTCGAACTGTTCCTGAATCAATTGCCGGGCCAGTGCTGCAGAACATGGGCAGGTACTGGAATAGGTCACTTCAAAGGCCAGTTCAAGCTCGAACTTCTTGCCTTCAAGGCTAGCGATCACGCTGAATGGATACCCCCGCCAGCCTGAATTATCACTCGCCAGGGCTGGCCGGCGGATCTGATAGTCAAAGTCGATACGCAGCATTGCGCGCGAACTGAGATCTTCATGTGATTCCAAAAAGTCACGCAACAAATGGCGCAATGCCAGCGGCGTAACCGAATGCTCGGCCAGTGCGCGATCCAGATGCAAATAGAGCCGCGACATGTGAATACCGCGGACATCCGGACGATTCAAGTTGACAAAGGCACTGATGCGAGCTGCAACCTGCATGCGCTCGCCATCGCCGATGTCAACAAAAACGGGCATTTCGATTTCATTCATGCCGACCCAGTCCAGTTTTCCGGCAACCTGAGCCTGGGCATGACTGGCGATATCGGGCATGCTTTCGAGTCTGCGTTTCATATCCATTGCTACTTTCCTAGTGCTGATCTGCATATGGTTGAACTGTCACGCTAGGCGACAGTGTTTCTTCAAATGAAACTATGCCTTGTTGAAGTCAACATTGAGTGAGACCGATGCATTCTAATTTCTGACGCTGAGAGCCG
>JGI12109J20283_10119684_pt1 | contig 77386 bp, 67 predicted proteins | sample ElkSlonscriptome_12_FD_20283 | JGI IMG/M metagenome (IMG submission 20283) | reverse complement strand
GCTCTGGAACTCGAGGTCGGGGACAGCGTCTACGTGGGGGAGGCAGAGTTCACTGTTTCCCGTATCCTCATCACCGAACCTGATCGTACCGGCGGCGGCATGATCGATAATGCCGGGCCGCGCCTGATGCTGAATTTGCAGGACGTGGCCGCCACCAACGTCGTGCAGCTTGGCAGTCGGGTGAGCTACCGCTATCTCTTCGCCAGCGATGAGTTGGGGGAACTGGACGCGTTCGAGTCCTGGGTGCGCGCCAATTTCGAGCGCGATTTTTATATTCGCGATGTGCGCGAGGAGAGCGAAGAAGTTGCCGAGGCTCTCAACCGCGCCGAATCCTTCCTGCTGCTGGGCAGTCTGTTTGCCGTGCTGCTTGCCGGTGTCGCCATCGCATTATCCGCCAAACGGTACAGTGAGCGGCATTTCGACTACGTCGCCATCCTCAAGACTCTGGGGTGCACCTCGAGTCAGGTTTCCTTCATTTACCTGTGTATTCAACTGGTATTGGGCGCCATCGCCATAGCAGTAGGTTGTTTGTTGGGCTGGTTGATTCACCTGGGCATACTCAGCATGCTGCAATCTCTACTGCAGGTCGACTTGCCTGCGGCAAGCCTCCAGCCCTACGCCATCGGCTCACTCACAGCCCTGGTCTGCCTGCTTGCCTTTGCTCTGCCGCCCCTGCTGGCTCTGCGCGAGACCCCGCCGTTGCGGGTGCTGCGCAAGGATCTCAGTCAAACCCGGATTGGCGCCAATGTGCCTTACGCGTTCGGACTCGTCGGTGCGGTTGCGCTGGTCCTATGGTACAGCCAGGATCTGGAACTGACGGCACTGCTGGTAGTTTCAGTGCTGAGCATTGCGCTGCTGCTCTCCGGGCTGTCCTGGGGGCTGCTAAAGACCAGCAGTTCCGCCGGCATGAAGGCGGGCAGCGCCTGGAAGCTGGCCATGTCCGCCGCCCGGCGGCGACGCAAGCAGAATGTCCTTCAGGTTCTGGTGTTTTCGATAACGATCATGTCGCTGCTGGTCCTGACTCTGCTGAGAACAGATTTGATTGATGAATGGCAGGCGCAACTGCCGGAAAACACACCCAACCACTTCATGATGAATATCGGTGCTGAGCAGATTGAAGGTATCGAATCATTTTTTGCCGCCAACGATGTCGAGAGCAATGCGTTCTACCCCTTGATTTCCGCGCGGGTCACGGCCATCAACGGTCTGGAACCGGACCCGGACGGGGAGGAGTCCGCAGAGACCAGCACCGTAACTGAATCCAGCGGCCTGGAAACTGTAGAAATGGATCCAGAGGCAGAGGCCGCGTTCTCAGGCAACAGCACAGCGGCTGCCGGGTCAGACGGAGAGGGCAGGCAGGTGCGCTCCCGTCTCGGCCGGCGCCAGGTCACCTGGGCAGACGAGCTGCCCCCGGATAACGAGGTGACTGCCGGACAGTGGTGGGGAGCGGACAGCGATCCCGGCTATGTTTCCATCGACGAAGACTATGCGGACTGGCTCGACCTGGAGATCGGTGACTTGCTGACCTTCGAAATCAATCGGCAATCGGTGAGTGCCGAGGTTAGCAGTTTCCGCAGCGTGCGCTGGGATAATATGCAGCCGAATTTCTTCATTATCTTTTCGCCCGGAACCATCGATCATTTGGGAGGTACGTTTCTTTCGACCGCGCGCATGGAGCGTGAGCAAAAAGTGCTTCTCAATGACCTGATCCGTCTGTTTCCGACCATCGTGGTTATCGAAGTGGATGCGCTCATTGAACAGATACAGAACATCATCTCCCAAGTAACCTCCGCCATTGAGCTAATTTTCATCCTGGTGCTTGCCTCGGGAGCGCTGGTGCTGCTCAGCTGCGTCAATTCTACTTTGGATGAGCGCTTCAAGGAGAACGCAATCTTGCGCACGCTAGGGGCCGGACGCAGACTCATCCTTACCAGCTTGCTCGTCGAATTTTCGACAATCGGAGTGCTGTCGGGCCTGATCGCCACCGTCGGCGCCGAGGCCAGTCTGTTTTACTTGCAGGAGGAAGTGTTCGGCCAGGATTTTTCGCTGCATCCCTGGGTATGGCTGGCCGGCCCGCTGCTGGGTCTGGCGCTAATTGCCACTTTGGGGATGCTCTCAACAAGGCGGGTGGTAAACGTGAGTCCGCTGCTGGTATTGCGACGACTGGATTAAGGATGCTTTGAATCAGGCAGACAAGCCTTCGAGGAGAACCTTCAAGGACCCAGTCGCGCCAGCGTTCTGCGTACTGCGGACAGATAGCTGCGACCGAAAAGCTTCAGATGATTCAGGAGATGGTAGAGGTTGTAAATGAACGCCCGTTCCTCCCAATGCGGATCGAGGTGTGAATTTTCCAGATAGGAAGCATAGAATTCCTCGGGACATCGGCCGAACAGAGTCGTCATGGCGAGCTCGGCTTCGGCCCAGCCCCAACAAGCCGCTGGATCGATGAGCGCCGGTTGACCTTCTCCATCGCAGTGCATATTGCCTGTCCACAGGTCGCCGTGTATCAGCACCGGAGGCTGTTCTGGAATCCAGCGCGGCAGTTGTTCGCATACTCTATCGAGCCTTTTCATATCCTGAGCACTGAGCAGCCCCGACGCGTGGCAGGACCGGGCGACAGGCAGCAGCCGCTGGTGGCTGAAAAAATCAAATCCGTTTTCGGTGCGGCTGTTGTCCTGAACAGTTGAACCGCAGTAGGTATTCACGGTAAAGCCGAAGTGACTCTCGCGTTTACTGTGAATCGCCGCCAGCCCGGCTCCGAATTGCTGCCAGAAGTTCTGTTTTGGGGAACCTTGGCCAAGATCTTCCAGTAGTAAAAAGTCACTATGGGCCGCAATACTGCTGGCAACGCGCAGGGAGTCCGAAGCCGCCAGTGCCGAAAGTCCTGCGGCTTCCGCCTGAAACAGGCCATCGGGCGGCTGGCTCTGATGCTTAAGGATCAGGCTGGCGCCACCGTCAAAAGTCAGGCGTGTCACGTTGTTGATGCAGCCCCCGCCGAGGGCCTGCGTTGCGACAATCTCGCCGAAGCCGTTGGCCGTAAGCCAGGGCTGTATCAGGCTCTGGATCACCGCTGGCCACTATGGATGAGGTTGCACCCTGATGTGGTTATAATTGGGCTCATGTTGACAGTACTAAACCGCGAAATTCAGCCATACCATGCCACGGGAGTCGACAGCATGTATAGATTGAGACTGGATAATAGATTTCTAGCCGTCGTGGCTCTATTGATTGCCTGTTTGCAGCCGGTCGCCTCGGCCAGCATGCTGGAAAATGTTGAGTCCGAGCAGTGTGTGCGCGGTGACTGCGTAAACGGTCACGGTACTCTCGAAGTGACTACTCAGTGGGGTAAGGGCCTCTATTCGGGAGGGTTTCGCGATGGTGAGTTCCACGGCTATGGCCGCCTTCAGGTGCCAATCTCTTTTCTGGAGGAAGAGGTCTATGTGGGCAACTGGTCACGCGGCTTGCGCAACGGCCGCGGCAAGCACTGGAACGGAGACGGAAATCTCTATATCGGGCAGTGGCAGGACGACAAGCGTCACGGCCACGGCAGCTATTTCTTTAACCTGCCCGAATGGGTGGAGAATCGGCATACCGAATTCTGGTTGAAAGAAAACACGGAGAACTACACCGGAGATTTTGTCAACGGTCATTATCAGGGGCAGGGCACCTATCGCTGGCCCGATGGTCAGAAATATGTCGGCGGCTTTTTCGCCAGTGAGAAGCACGGGCGCGGCACTTTTTACTACGCTACCGGCACGGCTCGGCAACAAGTCTGGGAATACGGCGACTTAATAAGATAAATTCTGCAATCATCGGCTAGCGCTGAGTCGCGAGTCCGCGTGATCAAGCTGACCGCATCGACCGGTCTATTATGGAACAACTGTTTATGGATCTGGAATCACTGCGGCGTGACTATCTGAGTGGCGGACTGGACAGGGACGATCTGAATGATGATCCTTTCGACCAGTTCAGCCAATGGATGCAGCAGGCTATCGATCTGCGCTTCTCTGACCCCACAGCCATGACTATTGCCACCGTCGGTGCCGACGGCCAGCCCAGTCAGCGCGTCGTGTTGCTCAAGCATTTCGACAGCGCCGGCTTCGTTTTTTATACCAATTACAGCAGCCGCAAGGCGCAGGAGATGGCCGAAAACCCCCGCGTCAGCCTGCACTTTCCCTGGCATGAGATTGATCGGCAGGTGAAGATTTGCGGCCAGGCGTCACGTCTGTCCGGCGCCGAGTCACTGAAGTACTTCGTCACCCGGCCGCGGGAGAGCCAGATAGCCGCCCACGCCTCCGACCAGAGCGCAGTGCTGGGTAGCCGCGGCGTGCTGATGAATCAGTTTGAAGCCATGAAACAAAAATTCAAGGCCGGTGAGATTCCGCTCCCGGATTTCTGGGGCGGCTACCGGGTGCAGCCTTCAGAAATCGAGTTCTGGCAGGGAGGAGCCAATCGCCTGCATGACCGGTTCCGCTATTTGCGGCAGGAAAACGACTGGCAAATCGATAGACTGTCGCCTTAAGCGGACCAGGCCGGCAGCTTCTTTTTTGCCAGCACTTTCTTCAGTCTTGCGTAATCGGGCAGACCCTTGCGGAATGGCGGTGAGTCTTCACCTTCAATCAGTGGTGCGAAGTACTCTCTAGCTGCATCCGTTATGTGAAATCCGTCGCGAGTGATATAGCTTCGCGGCATCTTTTTTTCGACGTTGGCGACCTCTGCGAGTTTCGCCTCGCCGATGCGCCAGGTGTATTTCTTGCCTTTGCCTCTGACAATGATTGGCATTACCGCGTTTTTTCCGGAGAGTGCGAACTCCACCGCCGCCTTGCCGACAGCATAGGCCTGTTCTACATCGGTGCGGGAAGCAATATGACGCGCTGCCCGCTGCAGGTAATCGGCGACAGCCCAGTGGTATTTGAATCCGGTTTCCTCTTTGACAAGATTGGCAATCATGGGGGCAACACCTCCGAGTTGTACATGACCGAATGCATCCTTGCCGCCAGCATCGGCGAGAAAAGTTCCGTCCTTATTCTGCGCGCCCTCGGAGACGACGATAGCGCAGTAGCCGAATTTTTTTACACAGCGCTTGACCTTATTCAGAAATTTCTCTCTGTTGAAGGCAATCTCTGGGAACAGGATGATGTGGGGCGCGTCTTCCTCTAGCTCCGCTGCCAGTCCTGCGGCGCCGGCGATCCAGCCAGCGTGCCGGCCCATGACCTCAAGCACGAAGACTTTGGTTGAGCTGTCACACATGGAGGCCACGTCCAGGCCCGCTTCGCGAATCGACACTGCCACATACTTGGCGACGGAGCCAAAGCCAGGGCAGTTGTCAGTAACGGGCAAGTCATTGTCCACCGTTTTCGGTACACCGATGCAGGTAATCGGGAAGCCCTTGTCGAGACTGAGTTGCGAGACTTTATTGGCCGTGTCCTGGGAGTCACCGCCGCCGTTGTAGAGGAAATAACGAATGTTATGGGCCTTGAACACTTCCATCAGACGCTCGTACTCGCGCTGGTTCTCGGCATAGGACTTGAGCTTGTAGCGACAGGAGCCAAATGCTCCCGCCGGTGTATGGCGAAGCGCAGCAATGGTAGTAGTCGATTCCTTGCCGGTGTCTATCAGTTCCTCATTCAGGGCGCCGACGATGCCGTTGCGCCCGGCAAAGACCTTGCCGATGCGATCCTTGTGTTGGCGGGCGGTTTCGATTACGCCACAGGCGCTGGCATTAATAACCGCGGTGACGCCGCCGGACTGGGCGTAGAATAAATTAGCTTTGCTCATTGTAGAATTTTCCAGACTCTGCTCTTCAAACCGGAGCCCATGGTACCCGCAGTGCTATCTGCTTGCCAGTTGTTGAGTAATGATGACAAAATCCCCGGCGTCAGAATTCTCGGAGATGTTAAGTGCGCATCATAGTCGGCATGTCTGGAGCCAGCGGTGTCATCTACGGCATACGTTTGCTTGAGGCACTCAGGGCAATGGAAACTGTTGAGACCCATCTGGTCCTCTCTGATTCCGCTCAGGTCAATATTGCGGTTGAAACCGAGTGGTCAGTTGGAGACGTTAAGGCGCTCGCCGATCAGGTACACGCTAACAAAGATATTGCCGCAAGTATTGCCAGCGGCTCTTTTCGTAGCAGCGGCATGATCGTGGCGCCTTGCTCTATGAAAACGCTGTCCGCCATAGCCAACTCTTATTCAGATTCCCTGTTGACCCGTGCCGCCGATGTTGTGCTTAAGGAGCGTCGCACGCTGGTCCTGGTCCCTCGCGAGACGCCCCTGCATGCGGGCCACTGCGAGTTGATGGCCAGAGTCAGCCACTTGGGGGCGATTATCGCGCCGCCCATGCCGGCCCACTACATCAAACCCCAGTCCGTGGATGATCTGATCAACCATCATGTCGGGCGCTTGCTCGATCCTTTTGATCTCGACACCGATCTGGTAAGGCGCTGGCAAGGCATCAGGCAAAACTAAGGATGCTGTGAAGAATTAAGACTCCTGCAGAGTCTTATCTGCATAATTCAGAGCATTCTCGATTATTCACGTCAGGGCCACTACTTCCTCGCCGGCGCGGCAGAAGTGACCAAGCCGGCAAGCAGAGTCTGCAGTTGAGAATCGGCTTCCACGCCGGACTCGGCGCAGACGGCCTGCAGGTTGGCTCTCATCGTAGCCGCCACTTCCTGCCTGCTGACCAACGCCGGCTCCGTGGCGGCGAGCCGCGCCAGAACCTGCTGCTGGAGTCGCTCTGCTCCCAGTTCGGTGGTTAGAATGGACTCCCGTAACTGCGCATAATCCCGCTGCCGTTGCTCTGCTATTAGGCTAAGTCTGCTTTTCATTCTTCGCCGCAGCTCGCGTAACGGCATGACCCGCTGCCGTTGCCAGTGTCGGGAAAACTGTGCCGTTTTTTTTAAGAGCTGCGATGACAATTGTCGGTGCTGCGAGGCCGACCAGAGCGCAAACAGAATCAGGTTGACGTCGAGCCCATAGCGGTCCTGGAGTATCAGGCAGGTCTCGGAGACTTTCGGCATAGCATACAGTCGGCAGGAAAATTGCCAGAAGCCTGTGTGCGTGTTACTCAAATTTAATCGCAGCTCCTCGCCGTGCCGTGTTCTTACTTCATTGCTGTCCAACAGTTTCAGGCCCTTGTCCTGGCGCTGAAGATCGGCTCCGAGCAGTCCGCCTCGCTAATAGCTCGCGCCGCTGCGGGCAACGCCCACCCGGGGGCACCTTTACTCGGAAAAATGCCCTGAAAAACGGTCATTTTTCGCCGTTCAGCGTCGGCCCTTTATTGCATCGGCAGAAGCTGCCTGCCAGCCGGCCTTTGTTTTGTGCAAGAGTAAATGTTAACCGGCCTCGCAGTTCAGCAGATTGTATTGGAGCCCATGGCTCAATGTCTGAAACCGTTAAGAAATCTAGCACTTCGCCAATGCAACTGTCTCCGTTGAAGACTATGTGGGACAGTACTGTTCATACTACTTATTTTCCTGCTCGATGTGACCGCTGGCTCCGGGCACCCTGACCGGGGGAATCCTGCCGCTGCCAGGGTATTAAACTCTTGCAACTCGTCAGGGGACAGAAGTGGCCCGGAGCTTGTAAACTCTACGGCAATCCTTAACTCCATGCTATAAACACGCGGTGAATTTATAAAAGAGGCTATTGATGCACGTTCACATTCTGGGCATCTGCGGAACCTTCATGGGCAGTCTGGCTCTTCTAGCCAAGCAATTGGGTCACGAGGTCAGCGGCAGTGACGAGAACGTCTATCCACCAATGAGCACGCAACTCGAACAGTCCGGAATCGAGTTGCGCCAGGGCTATAGACCGGAGAATCTGAGCCCCCGGCCTGATCTGGTCATCATTGGCAATGCGCTGTCGCGCGGCAATCCAGCGGTGGAATTCGTGCTGGATGAAAACATCAACTTCACGTCCGGACCCCAGTGGTTGGCGCAATACGTACTCAGTGACAAGTGGGTTCTGGGTGTCGCCGGGACTCATGGCAAGACCACGACAAGCGCCATCCTCGCCTGGATCCTTGAGCATGCTGGCTGCAAACCCGGCTACCTGATTGGTGGAGTGACAAAAAATTTCACCGGTTCGGCTAATATTGGCGATTCCCGGTTTTTCGTCGTCGAGGCAGACGAATACGACAGTGCGTTTTTCGATAAGCGCTCGAAATTTGTCCACTACCGCCCGAAAACAGCAATTCTGAACAACCTCGAATTTGATCACGCCGATATCTTTCCAGACCTGGCAGCAATCCAAACCCAGTTCCACCACCTGGTACGAACCATACCCGGGTCCGGGCTGTTGATCACGCCCACTGGCGACTCCAGTATTGAGGCGGTGCTGGCCAGGGGGCAGTGGACCCCCAGGCAAAAGTACGGAGTCAATGTCTCAGAAGAGGATTGCAGAAGACTGGTCGCTGACGGCCAGGTCTTTTGGAATGCTGAGGTCGAATCGCCGCCGGGACGTCAGTTCAATGTTGTGAAGTATGTTCAGGGTGCCAACGGTCCCGAGGAGGAGCATGCTCGCGTCGAGTGGCAGATGACCGGCCTGCACAATGTAAAGAATGCACTGGCGGCGGTCGCCGCTGCCAGTCACGCGGGCGTGGATCTGAATACTGCCGCCACCGCACTGGGGCTTTTCAGAGGCGTGAAGCGAAGACTGGAGCTACGTGCGACCGTCAACGAAATTCGACTCTATGATGACTTTGCGCATCATCCGACAGCGATTAGACTGACTCTCGAGGGACTGCAGGCGGAGCTCAGGCAGGAAAAACGCGGTGGCCGCATTGTTGCCATCATCGAGCCTCGGTCCAACACCATGAAGAGTGGCATCCATCAAAGGGAGATGAACACATCCTGCGCGGCGGCGGATCTGATTGTCTGGTTTAAGCCGGATAAATCTGGTATCGATTTCAAAGCATTGATAGAAGACAGCGTCGTGCCAGGTTATGCGTTTTCTTCCGTGCAGGAGATCGTTCGCTTCGTCGAGGAAAACGCAACGCCAGGCGACTCATTGGTGGTGATGAGTAATGGCGGCTTTGGTGGTATTCACGAATTGCTGATCGCCGCCCTTAACAGTGAAGCCAAAGCTTGACGCTGAAAACCGCCCAATTAGTTTTGTTCTGTTGCCCGGCACCCATCGCCTTGCTGCTTTTGTTACACTTTATAGACCATGAGTGATTTTCACGAAATCTCCCTGTTCCCCCTGAGGATGGTGCTGTTTCCCGGCGGCAGACTGGATCTGCAGATTTTCGAACAGCGTTATATAGATCTGGTCAGCCACTGCCTGCGCAACGATACTGGCTTCGGTATCTGTCTTCTGAAATCCGGGGAAGAAGTCATCCGCGAGGCATCTCGGCAGACCATTCACCGAATTGGGACGTTTTGCAGAATCGTAGACTGGGACCAGCTCGACAATGGCCTCCTGGGCATAACGGTGGCCGGGATGACGAAGTTCAAGGTGGAAGATTGCTGGCAGGCTGATGACGGCGTGCTGCGCGCTAACGCCCTTTACAGTCTTGACGATCGCACCGACAGCAGTCCGCTGGCCGTCACCGGGGAGCATGAAGGTCTCGTCGAGCTGCTGAAGAGTCTGGAGAATCACCCGATGATCGCCGAAAAAAATCTAAGCACAGACTATGACAACCTGCGCGAAGTAGGTTGGCGACTGAGCGAGCTCATCCCGATCGATGCAAGTCAAAAACAAAAGTTGCTGGAACTGGATGATCCCGGGGAACGTATCGAACAACTCGAGGCCCTGGTGGCTGATCTGGCCAACACCGGCTGATGCCAAAGGCCGGTCCGCGACAGAAGTAGACCAATGTTCAGCACAGACAGGACGTTGATACTGGGTCCCAGATTGCCAGGAGGTTTATGCTCAAAGCTCTAACAGCCCTTTGCGCATTGCTCGCGAGCCGCGTTCGATGCCGCTCCGACTTTAAGCTTCGCTTGCGATGCGCAGCGCTGGTCTTGTTACCATCCCTGGTGCCACTGAGCGTTAGCGAAGCCATTATTATCCGCCACGATGTCGCGCCAGGTGCCTACGAGGCCAGAGCCGCGGATTTCCCCGCTGTTTTCTACCTGGAACGGCAAGGCTTGCGCAAAGTATGTGTGGCGACGGTGATCCATCCACGCTGGGCTATCACAGCTGCCCATTGCGCAGAGCAAACCCTGCTTGGTGCTACAGTAGAGCTGGGTCGACGCTTCGGCGTCACGGTGGCAAATCGTGCGCGTGAAATCGATGCAGTCATTATCCACCCGGATTATGATCAACGCTCGGCCAGTGACGTTGATCTGGCTCTGCTGCGATTTCGTGAAGCCGCCGCCATTCCCGTTCCCATGCCCGTCAATCTGCGTGCGGAGGAACAGGGCCAGGTGGTGAATCTGCTTGGCTGGGGTTATTCTGGGCGCGGACTTCGTGGCCGAGAGTTTGACGACGGCAGATTGCGACGGGCCGAAAATCGAGTGATCCGCGCCGATCGGCGTTTGCGCCTGCGCTTCGATGACCCCAGAGAGGGGGCGGGGGCGTTGCCGCTCGAAGGCACTCTGGGCCTTGGCGACAGTGGCGGACCGGCGCTGCTCGCAACAGTGACCGGCCCTGAATTGGCAGGTATCGCTATTGGGGAAGTTGAAGGTGTGGACTTTCAGGAGGAGACACAAGGTAAATATGGCGCCATCACCATCTTCGAACGAATTTCGCGCCATATTGACTGGTTAGAGGCGGTAATAGGCATGTCTGCGCCTTTCGATAGCTAGCTCTGCTCCGCCCCTGTGCGCTTATTTTAGAAGCGCCCGCAATTAATCTGCCCATGGAGGCAACTGTGTTAAAGAAATTATTATTTACCGTGGTTTTAATTGCAGTGCTGGTTGTCGGGGGCGGCATCTTTTACCTCGACTCATTGGCGCGCAGAGCCATTGAGGTCGCCGGCAGCAGGGCGCTGCAAACCGAAGTCACGGTGGAATCGGTGTCGCTGTCTCCACTTTCCGGGAAAGGATCAATCAGCGCTATGGTCGTCGCCAACCCGGCGGGATTCAGCGCCGCCAATGCCTTCGAGCTTGGAGAAATTTCAGTGGCTCTGAATTTGCGATCACTGGGGTCTGAGCAGATCGAAGTCGAATCGATCATCATCGATAGTCCGCTGATCACCTACGAAAACATGGGGCGTAGCGACAATTTAAGTACGCTTTTAGGCAATATCGAAAGACAGGACAATGCCGGTGAGACAGAACCCGGCGCGGCTGCGGCGCCTGAATTAATTATTCGGGATTTCAGAATTCTCAATCCGCGACTTGATCTGATTACACCTGTGGTCTCCGCTCCCGTCGTGATCGAGGACATCATCCTTACCGACATTGGCACCGGTGCCAATGCTGGCGCCACTGTCAAGCAGGTGTCACGACTGCTATTGACCCGGATACGTCGGGCTATCCTGGAAAGTAATATGCCCCAGGTCGAGGACTATCGGCAGGGTCTTAGGCTGAGAATGCAGGAGCTTGAGACAGAGGCGCGTGACGTCATTGATGGTGCGGTAGAAGATTTGGGCTCTCGGCTTCAGGACGCACTGAACGCGCGTTAACAGATCTGCGGAGCAATTCTGCTGGTCAGTAGACCTGTGTTTAACTGGGCTGACACTGGCTGCCAGGACCTGGCAGCAGTTCGTCGATGCGTCCGGTAAATCGGTAGGCCAGCAGCCCGACCCATTCCCGAATGGCGACTTTTAATAGGCCCAGATTGCCGGCAAAGGCAAAACCAACGTCCAGCAAAGTCCCCGAAGTAGTGTAATGATCCACCGGATACGGGGTCACTTGCCAATTCAGCGCGCAGAATACGCCAACGGCGCGCGGCATGTGGTAGGCCGAAGTGACGAGTATCCATTCCTGCTCCTGCCTCGGATTCACCAGCGCCTCGCTGAAGGCCGCATTCTCCGCCGTATTCCGAGACTGTCTTTCAAACACAATGGCACGATTACCGAAGCCAAGTTGTTCGAGAAGTAATTGTGCCTGATCGGCATCGCGAAATTCCTGGTTTGAGAGCGAACCGCTGCCACCCGTGTAGACAAGTTGAGCTTGGGGGTAGAGCCCGGCCAGGTAAATCAGGCTGGTTATCCTCTCGGCGCTGGGCTCGAGTTCCACCTGGCCCCAGAATGCCGAGAGATCAGCGTCAATGGCCCCCCCGAGCGCGATGACACCATCTGCCCGGGCCGGCAGTGCGGCGTTGGTGGGGAAGCGATTCTCGAGAGGCGCTAGAAGCCATGCTCCTGCCGGAAACAAAGCCAGCACGAGCATGATAACTGTGAGTAACGAGAACAGTGACCGGCTCAGCCGTTGCCAACCACGCAGCAGGCAGAGCCAGGCAGCGACGCCGAGAAGCACCAGGAGACTGTCCGGTGCGATTAGAATCCAGGCCAGCTTCGAGGCTACGAAGAACGCGTCGTCCAATCAGGCGCCTCCAGAGTGCTGGTGGTGAATGAATTCTTTGAATAAACCAAAGAAGCAGCTGTGCGGGGCCTGTAAGCACGGGCTGCGGCCTTGCACCCGTTGGCAACAGCAGCCCGCTATTCCTTGCGGGCTGTGCTTTGCAGCAGGAGCGTACAGGCTTGCGCAGAGTTTTGTCTGCATTATTCTGAGCATCCTTAGATTGTCGCAATGAATTTGCTACTATCGCGGCTCATTTCACCTTAGGATGCTCTGATCAATGCAGTCAAGCTGCCGGCTTTCAGTCGGCGCGCCGGACCAGGCGCTAACGCACTAGCGTGCCGTCAGCCCATCAAGGAATGGCAGCACGATTCGGGGTGCCGACAGGCTCCCGCACAGACTTGTCTGCATTGTTCAGAGCATCCCTTAGTCATCAAGGAGTAAAGCATGACGATTCAGGTTGGCGACAAGATACCACAGGGCGGTTTCAAGATAATGGGTGAGAACGGTCCCGAAGACATCAGCACCGACGCAGTGTTCGCTGGCAAAAAGGTCGTATTCTTTGCGGTGCCGGGTGCCTTCACTCCTGGTTGTTCGATGACCCACCTTCCCGGCTTCGTTGTCAATGCCGACGCCATCAAGAGTAAAGGGGTCGATACCATCGCCTGCCTGTCTGTAAATGATGCCTTCGTGATGGGTAAATGGGGAGAGGCGCAAAACGCGGAGGAAGTTCTCATGCTGGCGGACGGCAATGGCGACTTCACCAGGGCTATTGGCCTCGATATGGACGCCAGTGGCTTCGGCATGGGTACCCGAGCGCAGCGCTTCGGGATGATCGTCGAAGATGGTAAGGTCACCCACCTGGCGGTGGAAGCCCCCGGTGAGATTAAGGTCAGCTCCGCTGAGGCCCTGATGGCTGAGCTCTGATCACGCACTAATTGGCCACTGGGCTGCAACAACGCATTACACTAAGCAAACGGATCCCATGCCATGAATAACCAGTTTCTCGACTATCACGATGGTGATGTACTGCTCGAGGCTTTTGTGGCCTATGAGGATGGCGTCTCCCAAAAACCCCTGGTGCTGGTGGCCCATGACTGGAGTGGTCGCCGCGACCTCGCCTGCGCAGCGGCAGATTATGTGGCCACCCTCGGCTATGTTGGTTTCGCGCTGGATATATACGGCAAGGGAGTGTTCGGTAAGGAAGGCGACGCTGATGGAAACGCCGCCCTGATGAATCCTTTCGCGTCAGACAGGGTACTACTGCGCCAGCGCATGAAGGCTGCGCTGACGGCGGCACGCAATGTTCCCCAGGTCGATGCCAGCCGCGTCGCGGCCATGGGCTTCTGTTTCGGAGGCATGTGTGTGCTGGAACTGGCCCGGTCAGGTGCCGATGTGGCCGGCGTTATCAGTGTGCACGGTCTGCTTGTACCGGGTGCAGTCGATAACGAGGCGATCAAGGCAAAAGTGCTCTGCCTGCACGGCCACGACGATCCCATGGTGCCTCCTGAACAGGTGCAGGAGTTCGAGAACGAGATGTCCGCCGCGGGCGCCGATTGGCAGGTACATGTCTACGGTGGCACCAAGCATGCCTTTACTAATCCGCGCGCGGATAATCCGGACTTCGGAACCGTTCACAACCCCGTTGCCGCGCGGCGGGCCTATCAGTCTCTGGAAAACTTTTTCGCAGAAATTTTCGCTGCGGACGCGGGCTGAGCGGATTGGCATCAAGCTCATGCTAAGAAGGCGGTGCTGATGAATTCCTCTCCGGAAGTGACTCCGTTGCGCAGTCGCATCGGGCTGATACTGGGCCCAGTCGCGTTTGTGTTAATGCTGCTGTTTGTAGAGCTGGACCCGGCTAACCCTCTGGCCACCCGAATGGCAGCCATTATTCTGCTGATGGCAATCTGGTGGATCACCGAGGCTGTTCCCCTGGCAGCTACCGCCCTGCTGCCGATTGTGCTGTTCCCGGTCATGGGCATCATGCGGGGTCGCGAATTGTCGGCAACCGGCAGCCTGGATCTCGACGCTGTCACTCTCGATGAGGGTCTTAGCCTCGCGGATATCGACATAGTCTTTCCCAATGTGGCCAATCAGTACATGGACTGGATCATTCTCCTGTTCCTGGGCGGCTTCATCATCGCCGTAGCCGTTGAAAAGTGGAATCTGCATAAGCGTATCGCCCTGCATATACTGCAAATTATCGGCGGTAAACCCGATCGTCTGGTGTTGGGGTTCATGCTGGCTACCGGCTTCCTGTCCATGTGGTTATCCAATACTGCCACCGCCATGATGATGATGCCGATGGGTCTGTCCCTGATTATTCTTTATGAAGAGCTCAATGAAAAGATTCGGACGCAAGGTGGAGAGGTGGACAGCCGAGCCGAAAACTTCGGGCTGAACCTGTTGTTGGGTATTGCCTACTCGGCTTCGATTGGTGGCTTCGCAACTCTCATTGGAACTCCACCCAACGGCATACTGATAACGCAACTTTCCCAACTTTTTCCTGAGGCGCCGGGAATTACGTTTTCCACTTGGATGCTGTTTGCCCTCCCGATGAGCGCGACGTACATGGTGCTCGCATGGCTGCTACTGACCCGCTTTGTCTTCCCGCTACCCAAGTCGACCCCATTCAGCGGCAAAGACTTCATCAAGAATGAGATCAACAAGCTCGGCGTCATGAGCGCGGAAGAGAAACGTGTGGCTGCGATCTTCTTTACCGTCGCCGTGCTCTGGATGACTCGCAAGGAGCGGCTTTTCGGTCCCGAGCTGGATATTTATGGTTGGAGCTATTTCCTTGATCGGCTGCTTTTGAGTCTCGGCAGTGACCCGGTCGGATACATGATCGATGATGGTACGGTATCCATCGCGATGGCTCTCGCCCTGTTTATAATACCCGCCAGCAAACAGGTTGGAGGCAGGCTGCTGGACTGGGAAGATGCCCGCAAAATACCCTGGGGCATCCTGCTGTTGTTCGGCGGCGGCCTCGCCATCGCCAAGGGCTTCGGCACCTCTGGCCTGTCTGACTATGTCGCGGCACAGCTACAGGTGTTGATGGGCGATGCTGAACCACTGCTGATCGTGATCAGCACCGTAGCATTTATTACCGGGCTCACCGAGGTGGCATCCAACACGGCCACTATTTCCCTGTCTCTGCCTATCATGGCGAGTCTGTCCCAGGCTATTTCAGTACATCCTCTATTGCTTTTAATTCCCACTACTCTGGCGGCTTCCTGCGCTTTTATGCTGCCCGTTTCGACTCCACCCAATGCCATTGTCTACGGCTCAGGCAGGATACCCATTACCAAGATGGTGATGGCGGGTATCTGGCTGGATCTGCTTTCTGTTGCCCTGCTTACTGGCTTTGTCTATACCCTGGGGCACCTGGCCTTCGGCGTTCTGGGCGAAATCCCGGCCTGGGCGATGCCTTGACGGTATCGGTGCCAGCCGCGTGACTCTGCAGGAGACTCGAGCGCGGTCGCAGTTTGAGTATCAGCCCTTCTGGTCTTTGTGCTAGTGTCTGACTAAGGCATGTCTGCATTTTTCAGAGCATCCCTAAGTCCTTGCCAGTGCTGTCGATACTTGTACAGCCTGGCGCACTAATACTCCTGATGCGCTACAACTGGGTAGTGCGGGGGCGGTGCCGATGAATAGAGATCGCGGCAATCCTGGGGAGTCACACATTTGTCCGGGTGGCGATTCCTGCTTGAACTTGCAGGAAATCTTAAAGTTGCGTGAGGAAATCAAGCAGCTCGCCGCTATTGTGCGTACGGATGAGCTCACCGGACTGTTTAATTTTCGTTACTTCAGTCAGGCTCTTAGCTTGGAAATGGAGCGAACTCGCCGTTCCGGGCAGCCTACTTGCCTGATGATGTGCGATCTGGATAATTTCAAGGACATCAACGATATTCACGGACATGAGGTGGGCAATCTGATCCTGGCCCATGTTTCCTCGTTGCTGCGAAAGGCCATTCGCCGCCTGGATATTCCCTGCCGCTATGGTGGCGAGGAATTCGCTGTCGTGCTGCCCAATACGACCTTGCAACAGGGGATAAAATTTGCCGATCGACTTCGTCAGGTTCTCGAAAATTCGCCTTTGAGGACTAGCGAACTAGTGCTCGACAACCAGGCCAGCTTCGGTGTGGATGTCTACGCACGGGGAGATCAACTCTCTGAAAAGGGATTCGTCGAGCGCGTAGATGGATATCTCTATCTTGCCAAGGAGCAAGGACGCAACAGAGTGTGTCATCCCGACCCTGTCCCGGACTAGTCAGTCGGGCCGGCTAACGCCCTTTACACGTTCTAGAACTAGCCACTCTCAACGCTTGGCGACGGCAGCACTCAATTCGCATGCAAGGTGATACAGAATCGCCGCGGTTGCACCCCAGATTCGATAGTCTTCATAGAGCAGTTCCAAAACGCGCCGCCTTTCAGCGCCAAACGCCATACTGGAAGTACGGTAGGCCAAAGGATTCATAACCAGGGACAGGGGAACCTGGAAAATATCTGCGACCTCGATAGGGCAGGGTCGAAAAGCAAGTCCGGGCTCAATAACGCCAACAACCGGCGTGATCAAATAACCTGAAGGTAGCGCCATGTCACCCAGTTTTCCCAGGACACCCACCTCACGGTTTCTGATTCCGATTTCCTCTTCTGTCTCGCGTAACGCCGTGGCGATGGCGTCCCGGTCCTGCGTCTCATGGGATCCGCCGGGAAAACTTATCTGACCTGCATGATTCTTCAGATTTTCAGAACGCACAGTCAGCACGACTCGACTGGGAAATTCTGAATACTCGCGGGTGACCGGAATCAGCACAGAGGCCCTGCGCAGTGAGTGCTCGCGCCCGCGTATCAGTTCATTGACGCTGCTGTCCGGGTGCGGGATGGGCTGCGGCGGGCCCTGGAGCGGGGATTGAAAATAGCGCTGCAGGGCCTCGAAATCCGGGATCTTGGCTATGTAATCAGGTTCGCTCATAAGCTGCCATCGGAAACAATCGGACATGCCGACATGTTGGCGGCATTGGTGATCGTGCTCTTCGTCATCCTTTTATACGTGGTTTATCTAGTGTTTATCTTACTATAACTGCAAGAATGGGGTCTGTTGACAGCAGTGGCGGGCGGTTTTTGCACGGCTTCTGCACAGCACGTACACTGCCTACCGATAAGCGCGAGTCAATCTGGTGTCTAAACAGGTTTGAATAGGACATGCTTGAATAGACATGCTTGAGTAGAAGTGGAGTGATAGTGAAGTATAGTGGTAGCGAAGGCGAAGGCCAGGGCAGGGCAGCGTGAATGTAAGAGGTAAAGTCATTGTCGTTACTGGCGCCGCCAGCGGTATCGGCCAGGCGCTGGCTCAGCGGTTCGCCAACGAGGGCGCCGCTGCTATTGTGGCGGCAGACATTTCTGCCTCGGGTCTGGAGCAGGTCGAAGCAGAACTCGCCGGCAAGACCGATCTGCTGTCACACTGCTGCGATGTGGCCGACGAGGCTCAGGTGCAGCAATTGGTCGAGCGCAGCCATAGCGAGTTTGGCCATGTAGACCTGTTCTGCGCCAATGCCGGCATCTTTACTCCTGGCAGCGAAACCGTCAGTCTCGATTCCTGGCAACGAATATGGGAAGTCAATGTTCTGTCTCATATATTGGCGGCGCGAGCGGTGCTGCCGGCAATGTTAAAGCGGGGTGAAGGCTATCTTTTGAATACGGCTTCCGCGGCGGGCCTGCTGAGCCAGATTGGTTCAGCGCCCTACGCCGTGACCAAGCATGCCGCCGTTGGTTTCGCCGAATGGCTGTCCATCACCTACGGGAGCCGAGGCATAAAAGTATCCGTGCTATGTCCCCAGGCGGTGCGCACGGCAATGACGGCTGGGGGCGCTGGGGTCGCTGCCGTGGACGGTATGCTCGAACCCGAACAATTGGCTGACACCGTGGTCGAAACACTTGCCGCGGAGCGATTTCTTGTCCTGCCACATTCACAGGTGCTGACTTATATCAGGCGCAAGACTGACGACTATGACCGCTGGTTGTTGGGGATGCGTCGGTTGCAAGAGCGCTTTGAGGAAAAAGAACGAGCCTCTGATTGAGTCAGATCAATGACCACTATGACGTAATCAGTCGCTCTCGGTATCCTTGAACAGGCAGTTGATAAACCGCCCTGAAGTAATCGGAGATTGATTCAATGATCATGAATAAATCTGCAGTTCCAGCCCTTTTTTTTATGCTTGCTGGGTTCTTGATTCCTGGTTCCCTAAGTGCTCAGGAGCGCATAACCTTACCCGATGGGTCCGCCCTCAATGTGTTTATGGTGCGCCCCGCCGAAACTGCGGACGAGCCCAGTCCGCTGCTGATTCTTATGGGTGGGGGAGCGGGCAATGCCTCGATTTCGCGGGACACTTCCATTTGGCTGGGTGCAGGCTTCGCCAGTCGCGGCTGGATGGTTGCAGTACCCGTCTCTCCCAACAATCGGGCCTTCCGGGGGCCGGAGAACAACGCCAAAATCGAGCAGCTGATCACCGTGCTGCAGACCCGCGACTACATCGCCGCTGGCAGGGCCCTGCTCGCCGGTATCAGTAACGGCGGCCTGTCGGCCCTCGAGATTGCCCGGCGCAATCCCTCGAATTATCTGGGTGTAGTGGCTGTTCCGGCTGTGACCAGCTCCGTGGTGGACAACGAGCCATTGGCGGGGTTCCCGGTCTATCTGCGCATAGGCGGTAACGACCAACTTGGCTGGGCGCAGCGCTTCGCGGAGACTGTCGACACACTGGAAAAGGCAGGGGTGGTACTGGACGCGGCGATACTGGACAATGCTCCCCATATGTTCCGCATGGACTGGACCAGTCTTGAGCCCTGGCTGGCTCAGGTTCAGAGCATCCCAAAATAACAGCAACAACATTAATAACAGCAATAACTGCGCTAAGAGGAACCCTCATGAAGACATTGATTCAAGCTCTATTGTTCACTGCGACCCTGCTTACTCTCAGCACCGGCACGCTGGCACAGCCCGCAGCCAGCATTGATCAGTTAGATTGGATGACCGGTAACTGGGCCGGGCAACTTGGACCGAACCAGCTGGAGGAAAACTGGATCGCTACCGAGGGTGGCTCCATTGCCGCCATGGTCCGCATGACCGGCAATGACGCCACCAGCATGTTCGAGATGATCACCATTGAAGAGATGGGCGGTACCCTCGTCTTGCATATCCAGCAATTCGATCCGGGTTTCGAACCGCGCACTGAATCGGCGCAGGAAATGATACTGGAGGAAATTACCGATAATAGTGTGCGTTTTCGCGCTGTCAGTGAGGGCGGAATGGCGAGCCTGGGTTACAGCAACCCATCGGCAGACAGTTTTATGATCCATGTCGGTCGGCCGGACGGCGGCACCCTGGACATCCCCCTGCAGGCGCGCTCGCTCTGGGATTGAGGCGATCCGGTGACCCGCTGCCTGACTCAGAGGAACCCTAATTAGGCCTGAAGGAGTTCGCGGTGGACATTGCCGCATCATAATCCGTGAAGGTGTCGCAGCGCCCGAGCTGGGCGCGCATCTGGCCGCTGAGCAGGTAGTCCTCGTCAAAAGGATGAATTCCCAGACGCAACGGCCTCCCTGTCTTGCGCGCCCGCTTCTCGTTCCAGTTATTCCAGGGCCGCAGACTGCGTGCCCGAAGGCGGTTGTCGGCCTCATACCCGGTCAGGGGCAGACGCCGCAGCCTGCCGTTAGAGTTCATAACCCCCGACAAGACCTCGTATAATTTGAACGGCAGTTCCGCCAAACGGTTTGAGGCGACGCGGCCCAAAGCCCACGCCGGGGGTACGTAGAGCGTCGGTTGATTCAAGCCATTATCGACAAACCAGCGGTGGCAGTCGCGTATCAGACCGATAGTCTGGTCGCTGCTCAGGCTGAGATGCTCGGCGGCGTCACGGGAGAGCACCAGGCTGTGGATCCTGTGGTAGATGCCGCTGATAGTTTGCGCGCGGTGATACCAGCCGTGACCCGCCAGAATCAGGCCGGCTTCCTGCAGAGATCTCAGTGTGTGTAACTGCGCTTCTGACCACTGGAGTCCAGGCACAACCAGCAGGGTAATTGGCGATGCTCCCAGGCCTTGAAGTGTCTCGACGAGAGACTGACAGCGCGCCAGGGTCGCCGGCATCACATCGTGAATGGAGACCAGTCCGGTCAGAGGTTTGAGTTCAGTCGGCACGAGTCAGCCTGGCAAACAGGTCGAGCCAGTCGCGAATTGAATGTTCATGAATACTCAGGGCCTGGCGGTAGGCCTCTTCACAGATCGCGGCGCGCTGCTCCGGGCGTTCCGCCTCGATGTCGCGGATCGCCTCCTCAAGGGGCTGATTTGCCGGGTACTTGTAGAGACCGTTACACAAGGATTCCCAGCTCAATATGCCGCAGTTCTCCGATACCAGCACCAGGCGTTTTCGCGCCATAGCCTCTAAAGCGATAGTACCAAAGGCTTCGAGATGGGATGGCAGGACCAGCATATCGTGGTCATCGATGGCGGCCACTACTTCGTCACGTGGCAGGTGCCCCACGAAGTCCAGATTGTTCATGTTGCCGGCGTAGGCCTCGATCTCCGGACGCAACGGACCAGCGCCAGCAATGGTAAAATGAATCCTCGGCGTGAGGCTTGCGCATTCCACCAGGGCTTCGAGATTTTTTTCCGGTGCGAGTCTACCGGCATACAGCACACGCTCGAGTACCCCCGAGGGTTCGGTGACCGGTTTTTTCAGAAAGCGCTGGTCCAGGGGCGTCCCCATAAGCGCCACCGGCGTGGTGGAAAGCTTGTTGGCAGATTGGATCATGCTGTTGCTGTTGACGACCACCTGGTCGGCATACTTGAACAGCAGCCAGTTCTGAAATTCCATGTAGCCGCGGGTAACGCCACCGAGCACCCGGCCCCAGTACAGGTTGCACAGGTCCTCAATCAAGGTATGGAAGCCTGCTACGAGATGGGCATTAAGCTTACGCGCGGAGTACAGTGCGAAGAGTCCGAAGGGCCCGTTGGTCGCGGCCACGATGATATGAGGCTGAAGCGTCTTGAGCTCGGCGTACAGACTGGTGGCATGGGGAAAGACAACCTGTTGGGTCGAGTCACCCGGAAGCGGAAAGCGAAAACGGGTGTGCAAGTCGCCGTCCTCAGTGTTGGGCGTCATATAGCGGACATCCGCCACCATTGGCGCCAGGTGAGTGACCAGATCCCGATAGTAAGTGTCGACCCCATTGCGGCCTTTCAGGGCGTCGGAAACCACGGCCACCCGGAGTTCGGAAAGCGGTATCCCTGATGGCGCAGTGGCGGCAGGGATGGCGTCGGAAGTCGAGGCAGGAGTCTGTTCGCTCATGTCTTCCTCTTGGTTGGCATGCAACCGCAGATTTACCTGTGCTCCGGTGGCGGGTCGGCAGTGTCCCGGTAATACCAGGGGAAGCGCTCGCGGTAAAAGTCTGCAACCTCAGCCTGAAAAGGATTAACGGCCCGATTCCGGGTCTGGTAGTGCTGCGCAGTCTCGCCGATACCCTCGAGTATAGACAAGTAGTCCTGGGTGATTTCCAACTCCAGACGCCGGTATAGATATTGTACCGTAGCCACAATATCTTTTCTCAGACCTTGCATGTGAACGATAGGCGCGTCGGTGGGAAATTGAGTCAGCAGATGGCGGTAATATTGCCGCATCATCTCCAGCAGGAGTTCCGGCAGTTCGCCGGCCTCCAGGTTCAAATCGAAGAATTCGGCGCCGCCCTTGAGCGAGCCTAGCAAGGAAGGAACCGCATGACTCGGTTCCCGCATGCAGACCACAAACTGAGCGTCGGGAAACTCGCTGTACAGGGTCTGGGGCCAGGAGGCGAAGGACGCATTCTTGGACAGGTAGCGTCGGCCCTTGCCGAAGACATAGAGGTGTTTCTGCAGGCAAGCGCGATAAAATTTCATGATCATCGCTCGGTCACGGTCCGAGGCTTCCCAATCGAAGCGGGCCAATTGCCAGATGTGCCTGGATTCAGTGAAGGGCAGGAACAGAATGAAACAGGAGAGCAGGGGCAGTAGCAGCAGGTAGTCTTCCTCCGGCGCTTGCAGGGAAACGTCGTGCACGCCTTGCAGGGATTTGAATAGTCTCTTCTCCACTACACCCAGCAGCCGTGAGATTGGTCGGCCGATTAATTGATCGAGGCCGGCCAGGGCCAGCCAGAATTTACGTTGGCAGACAGACGGCGCCAGAAAAACCTCCCAGGTCGACACCGAGGTGTAGCGCTCCTTGTCCTCACTGAGCGTGCGGTGCAGAAAGGTGGTGCCGCTGCGGGGGACACCGAGTATGAAAACCGGCCTGGCTATCTTCACCTTGCGGTAACCCGGGAAAAGGACTTCGTCCAGCAACAGTCCTAGCCAGTGCAGCACCCAGATGGGGAAAAACAAAATAAAAAGCAGCAGGCGCAGAAGTCGCCCACGCAGGGTCAGTTTGCCGAGATTACGGCGCCGGCTGAGGGACTGCAGGCACAGTTTGAAATAAAGCCTGGCCGCATAGAAAAAGGCTGCAAACATACGAATTCAGGATAGGTTAGATTGGCTTCAAGTATATGACAGTACCGGGTCCGGAATCAGTCGCCAAGTCGCCGCTTCCAGTCCCGGGTCTGACCCGCACGCGGGATCGATGCCAGCCGTCGCTTGTCAGCCCACCCTTGTCCAGCGTGTTTAGCTTAAGGGCGGCTCTCGCGATCTGGTAGAGTCGACAATAAGAATTTATGTATCGATTGATCACAGGTTTTGGCAAGTCGGGGAAGTGATCAATCCAGGTTCCATTGTCTCAGAAGGAGGCCTGAGTAAAAGTTTGAAGGCAAAGGAAGTGCACGGCATCGCCAGCGCAAGATGCAGCGACGGAAATAAAACGCATGAATAGATACGGCTGTTGAAAGAAGCTATTGAAAGTACACGAGCAGGCTATCAGATGTGCGGTAGTGGTGAGAACCAGGCTTTCACGAACTGGCGCTAGAACTTCAAGACTCTTCGCCTCGTTATCCAGACACCGTCTCTTTTATAAAAACTAATTCTTGATAGCGATGTGGACTAGGCCGCCATTTCCAGCTAAGCCAGGAAAGCAGGGTGCTTTGCTAACTTCGGTCTACAGGGCCATGGTTCCAAGCCGATCGCAGCCCTCACCGCAAGCAGCTGATCTAAATTTGCACTCAGACTATAAATTCCCGAGAATATGGGGGGTTGTTGCGTTAGTTTTATTCACTGCAACTCATTGTAAGAAGATTTTTGGCACCGCGTAAGAAAATCCCTGGAACCGATAAGACAATCGGTTAAGACATAACAGATCTCAAAGGAGAGAAGGAAATGGTGACAAAAGAGTTTCGTCGTAACAAGCTCTTTAGGCTCAGTCAATACATCTCGGCCGCAGGCTTATTTGGACTGTCTGCTTCGGCGGCTAATTTTGCACTGGCGCAAGAGCCAGAAGTTGAGGAAGTGGTCGTTACCGGCTCCTACATTCGCAATAGCGCCTTTGCCCAGGATTCCAATGTATCCACCGTAACCCAGGCAGACTTATTTGAATCCGGTGCGCCTTCAATGGGGCAGTATATCCGGGATCTTACTTTTACCCAGAATATTGACACTGTCGCCAACGTTAATGCGGGCCAGGACGGTGGCCAGGATTCGAGCAATGCCACCTTCAATTTACGCGGACTGGGTGAGAACAGCACACTCACTCTGGCGGATGGTGTCCGTTCAATTAACAATTCCCTGATATCGCTCCTGCCGGATATTGCGGTTGAACGTCTCGAGGTAGTACTCGATGGTGGTTCCGCACTGTATGGTTCGGATGCCGTGGCGGGTGTTGTGAATATGATTCCGGTTAAGGAATTCGATGGCATACGGGCCCGCACTTACTATCAGCGGGATGAGGACACGGATTTCGAGGAAACCAAGGTTTCTCTGCTCTGGGGTCGTTCTTTTGACAACGGTATCAATTATGTCGGCGCCGCAGACTTCGGGCATATCGGTTCTCTGATGACATTCGAGCGTCCGGAAATCCTGGAGTATGACTATGGTTACTCTTCATCAGGAAACCCCGGCGTTTATCGCCAGGTTGTCGGCGCGACGCCCAATATCGGAGGCGTTCACGGTGGTGAAGTCATCACTCCCAGTCTGCGGGATCCCAGCTGTGGCACCTTCGGCCTGTCTCCGGAAGAGACATACCTGGGGAATGCCAAGAACAATCCGAGTGGATTGCCAGTTGGTGACACCGGCTGTTATATGACTTACAGCGCCCAGTGGCCGTTGATGGGTGAGCAAACCACCTACAATCTGTACAACAATATGACTTGGGATGCGACCGACTGGATGCAGTTCGAAGTGTCCTTGAACCATAGCTACCATGAATTGGAGAGCCGCAACACGGGCACCTACGGTCAAAACACCAATAACCGTAATTCGCTGCTGGTTCCAGCCAGCCACCCGGCTAATCCATTTGGTTTCGATGTTGTGCCGCAAAACTTCCGGCCCTTCACCTATCTGGATGAGGAGCGCTGGCCGAGCCATTTCGAGCAGTCAACCGGCGCTCGCAAACAGCCTATTTCTTACTACACTCAGCGCTATAAGATCGGTGCCAGCTACGAGATTGGTTCCACCTGGAATGGCTATACTTATTACTCCAAGCAGTACTATGACGTGTCCCGGGACGAGAAGCTCTTGCATATCGGCAAAATGCAAGAGGCGCTGATCGGACAAGGTGGGCCCAGTGGCAACGAATACTGGAATCCGTTCGGCTCCGCAGACCCTCGTTCTCCCTATTTTGACGAGCCAACAACCCGAAATAGCCAGGAATTGGTCGACTGGCTGTTTTCAAACATCAACAATGTCCCTTCAAGTCAGGATGAACTGGATATTTTTGAAACCACGGTTTCTGGCGAGTTGTTCCCGCTGCCTGCCGGTATCCTGCAGATGGCCACAGGTCTACAGATGCGCGATAAGACTGAAGGCATCTATCACAATCCGCTTGAGTTGAACCAACAGGACTACAACGTCAATATCGTCGATACACCACCCATCAACGACACCTTTTTCAGTAAAGTGTATGCGGCGTTTGTGGAATTCGACATTCCCATCACCGATACCATCGCCGCACAGGCGGCCGTGCGGCATGAGCGCTTTGAAGACTTTGATCTTGAAGCGACAACACCCAAGGTAGGTATCCGCTGGGAAGTACTGCCGGAATTAGCGCTGCGAGCCTCCTGGGGGGAGTCCTTTTTGGCGCCCACGGCCTCCCAAGCACGACCCTTTGACCCCAACGAGGGCTGCGGCGAAATCTTTTTTGGTGCGGATCCGCTTACCGGTGGCCAGTTGACTGGCGGGGCGACCTGTAGCTCTGGCAACCCCAACCTGAATCCTGAAACCTCTATCATGAGCAATTTCGGCTTCACCTGGCAGCCCTCAGGGGCACTGGATGGGCTGAGTTTGAGCCTGGACTATCAGACCATCGAGTATACTGATCGTATTCGCACCCTGAGCACCAACGACACGGTAGATAAGCAATTCACCGAGATGTTGATGGCTATTGGTTCGAGTGAAGCCGCTTACGACCCGACACCGGGCTCGCCGACCCGGCAAGCAGCCAACAACTGGCTTAGCACCCAGGATCAGTCGGGTGCAGGCGGTGTTATCCGAGACTCGAATGACCAGAGCGTTCTCCGTGTCATTCGCCAGTCAAACAACATCAGTTCTGTGTGGATTGATCTGTTCGATATGAAAGTGGATTACAGCCTCAACACCGACAACATGGGTACATTTGTCCCGTCTCTCAATCTGACCTATTACAGCACCTATGAATATGAAGATCTGTTCGGTGGTCTGGAGGATGCTCTGGGACGTCAGAACGCCAACAGTGGCGTCGTACCTCCGCTGCCGCAAATGAAGTGGAATGCCAAAGTGAATTGGTTTATGGGCAGCCACAGTGCGTCCATTACGTCCGTCTTCACTGACGAAGTCCTATTCGATGACCAGGTGAACGCGCTATTTACGGGCTACACCGGACCCGAAGTGATCGACTCGCAGACTATCACCAATGCGCAGTACAGCTATGCCTTTGACAATCTGTTCGGTACTGAGTTGTTGGTCAGCGGTGGAATTCGTAATCTGTTTGATGAGATGCCGCAGCGACTGCCCATCCTGGGCGGTTTTGAAAGCCGCCTGCAGCAGCCCTGGGGTCGCCAGTTCTGGCTCTCGCTTGACTGGACGCCGGGCTTCTAAGACCGCGCCGTTGGACTCTCCAATGTAGGACTCTCCGCAAAGGGGGCAGGCAACTGCCCCCTTTTATTTATTCTGTATTGCAGAGTAGACTAACTCTTAGCGACAATAGACAAAGCTAAAAATCTTCTCTAAGAGGAGGCCAAAAATGAAAACGACGATTTTTATTGGTGCAGCACTGCTGGTGACGCTCACAGCCTGCAGCAATGGCCAAAAAAATTTTCGCTACATGACAGCGGAAGAGCTGCACGCCTATAACCAGGGCAAGACTGCAATGAATCAGGTCGTCTGCGAGGAAAAACGACAAACATCCTCAAGAATCCGCAAGAAAGTTTGTATGCCCGTTCGCGATATCATCAATAACAAAGCCGCGACCTATCAACAGCTGGGCGTGATCAACACCAGTGTACCCAATGGTGTAGTTAACCGGGGCCGATGATATCCCTATCAGATTAGTGCGTTTGAGGACTGATATCTGTCCTGTAACTGTGATGAGGTGCAGGGCAACAAGAGCTTTAGCCTCGGTGCAATCCGGGGAGTGTTGGGGTACAAAGGCGCAGAATGTGATTCTTCGAGAGTGCCGTTTTCGCTTGTTGGAAAGTCTGGAAGTGGTTGAGACAGTCAAGCCCACAAAAAAAATTTTTTACGGCAAGGGTCATTGCTGTCCCACAGATTATTCCACGGAAATAGGTACACAGGCTAAATGCTAGTGTTTCGAGCGCTTGCTGATGGAGCAAGATATGAAACAAGGCAATTCAGTACACCGCTAGCGAACTTCGAGGCCAGTTAAGACCTGAGGCAAGTCACCGACCGCTCGCAATGGCCGCTCACAATGAGAGGCTTAACACAATTACCGTCCGGAGCGGCGACAAAAGCGATATCTACGCAGGTTCTAAAGCCTGATGTTCAACGCGAAAAGCCAAAGTGTGCTATGCGGCGCCCATCAGGGATTTGGTCTCCAGGAATTCCTCGAATCCCTCCACACCCCACTCGCGACCATTGCCCGACTGCTTGTAACCACCGAATGGTGCAGCGAAATCCGGGCCGGCGCCGTTGATATGTACCATGCCGGTGCGAATCTGCAGGGCGATTCTTTCGGCATGCCCGGGCTCACCGGAGACGTAGCCGGAAAGGCCGTAATCGCTGTCGTTGGCGATTCTTACCGCATCGGCGTCATCCTTGTAGGCAATGATGGTGAGCACTGGACCGAAAATCTCTTGCCTGGCGATGGTCATATCATTGCTGACGTTGGCGAAGACAGTTGGTCTGACGAAGTAGCCCCTGTCCAGGCCCTCGGGACGGCCGGGGCCGCCGGCAATCAGTTTGGCACCCTCCTCAATACCTGTCTCGATCAGGCTCTGAATTTTGTTGAACTGCTGTTCACTTACCACGGGTCCGAGGCGGATATTCTCATCCCTCGGGTCGCCGACGCTGGCCTTGGCCGCTGCCGCCTTCGCCACCGCGATGGCTTCGTCGAGGCGGGATTCGGGGACCAACAAACGGGTAGGTGCATTGCAGGATTGGCCGCTGTTGGCGAAACAAGCGCTGATGCCGCCGGCGACAGCCTTGGCGAAGTCCGGTGCATCGTCAAGGATGATGTTGGCCGACTTGCCTCCTAGTTCCTGGGTGACGCGCTTGATTCCCTCGGCGGCGGCCCTGGCGACCTCACGTCCGGCCCGGGTGGAGCCGGTGAAGGAGATTACGTCGATCTCCGGGTGGGCGGCGATGGCGGCACCCACTGTGGGTCCATCGCCATTGACCAGATTGAACACGCCCGCTGGTAGCCCGGAATCGGCGATGATCTCAGTCAGGATGCATGCACTCACCGGTGCCAGTTCGCTGGGCTTGAGCACGATGGTGCAGCCAGCGGCAAGAGCGGGTGCCACCTTGCAGGCCACCTGATTTAGCGGCCAGTTCCAGGGAGTGATGAAGCCACAGACGCCGGCGGCTTCCCTGACGACCCGGGTACTGCCGCGGATTTCCTCGAACTGGTAGCTGTCGAGGATTTTGCTGGCGGTGATGAAGTGGGCCATACCGGCACCCACCTGCGCCGCCTTGGCAAAGCCGATAGGCGCGCCCATCTCGCTGGAGATGGTCTCTGCCAGTTCCTCACTGCGGGCTTTGATGCCGGCCACAATTCGATTGAGGACGGCTTGACGCTCACTGACGCTGCTGCGGGACCAATTCTCGAAGGCGGCACGTGCGGCCCTGGCCGCCTTGTCGACGTCCTCGGCAGAACCGAGACTGATGGTGGCGAAAGCGTCTTCGGTTGCCGGATTGATTACGTCCAGGGTAGTGGGATGTGCAGGTTCAAGCCATTGTCCATCAATAAAAAACCTGTTGTAGGCCTTGGTCATTAAGCGGCTCCTGTTGCTGGTGATGGAATTCGCTTCGATTGCGGCACGGCGCGCATCAGACTTTGCAGTATAACGGCTATGGAAACCTTGCAGAAGTGAACCAGGCTGCAGGCACTCCTGACATCCTACTTTCCTGTTCGTCGAGTTTCTTGAGGCGGTCTAAAAATAGCAGGAGGGCGCTGTTGTACCGGCCGATTTATTAGCTGCGGTAGCCGTTTCGAAGGGTGGGGCTTGCAGGGGGATCACTAGATGATTTCCATCAGCACGTCAAAAGCCGTCTGGAACTGCAGATCGAGGCGGCCAGATCTGCCTGGACCATGGTTCACCTCCTGCTCCGGTGCGTGACCCTGATTTTCAAAAGCCTGCCCGTCGATGCGGAGCTTGTCGCCGGGCAGGTAGCGCAGTGCCGGACCCTCGGGTGTCCGCACCGGCACATATCTGCCGATGCGACCGGCAGTAGTGCGGCCCAGCGTAATAACGCGGGTGAGTTTGTCGAGCTGATAAGCCATCAGTTCGGCGCCACCCTCGGTGTCCTGATTGATCAGGATCGCCACCGGGTTGCGATACGCAACGGGCGCGAGCGGCACGGCCGGCTGCTTCAGCAGTCGTCGCGAGTCGTCGCTGCTGATGCGTGGCAGGTTGTCTGTACCCCGATAAATCAAACCTAGTTGATCCGTGCTCAGGAATCCGTCGGCGTTGCGGAGGTCGAGGATAATGCCATCGGTAGCCTCCAGTTCGGCAAAGATCCGGGCATAGCTGATCAGGTCACTGGTGGCGGCAGAAAGAGCCCAAAGGCGCACGTAGCCGATGCTCTTGTTGCCCGAGGCGAATTGCTGAACGCTGTTAAGGGTCGCACTGCGATAACTGTCGAAAAGATTTTCGAACACGGGCGTGACGACGAAACGCAGTTGGCGCTCCGTGCGCAGCACACTCAGCTCGCTGCGCTGACTGCGAGGCTGAAAGCGGTCCGGAGCCCGCAGACGCTCGTTGTAGCTGAACACCGGGTGGAATTCGCTGCCATCTGCACCGATTATAAGGTCGCCGCGCTGGATGCCGGCGCCATGAGCCGGATAGTCGTCCAGCACGGCCGTTACCAGATAGCCGCCGGCGACTGACTCGCCGGCGATGCCGATATGGTTCAAAGAAAAGCGCGCCGGTGCGGCAGGGCTGTTAAACGCCTGCTGCCGGTAGTACTCCAGCGTATCGGGGCGCAGGGTGCCGCTCTGGCCTGCTGCCGAGGCGATGCCGATGCAGAGATAGAACAAGGCCGGGAAGAACAATGATTGCCAGCCCGTCATTCGACGACCGACAGGGCGCGGCGAGCTGCGGGGCGACCGTAGTGGCGATCACGTAGATCGATATAGAGTTGGGGTACTTCGAATTCGAAGCGCAGAGCCCAATTGAAAGTCTGTGCCAGCAGTATATCCACCACGGTGAACTGATCGGCGATTGCAAAATCACCTTCCGGCAACAGCTGCGGCAGGCAGTTCACGGCTTTGGCGAACTCAAATTTTGCTGTCTCTAACATCTCCGGAACGCGCTGCTCTTTGGGCAGGGCGAACCAGTGCTTGCCTTTGCTCCACAGTGGTTGCTCGAGTTCAGTGAGAATGAAGAATTCCAGTTCTTCCAGTTTCGCATAGACGTCCATGCAGGCTCTGGGCAGCAACCCGCTTTCCGGCGCCAGCCTGCCGATGTAGTTGAGGATCGCCGCGCTCTCGGTCAGCACGAGCTCGCCATTGACCAGGGTCGGGACTTTGCCCTGTACATTCAGAGCCAGATACTCGGGGTGGCGAGTGGAGCTGGCTTCACTGTCTTTGGCGCGGGTGTTGACCGGCACATAGTCGTAGGGCAGGCCGGCTTCCTCCAGTGCCCACAAACAGCGGAAGGATCGGGACTGGCCCATGCCATAGAGTTTGATCATTTTTGCACCGCAAATAAAAATGGCGTAGCCGGAATTCAACTACGCCATTCTAGCTCACAGCAACGCTCTACGCGAAAGACTGCCTTGGGACGAGCTCAATCAGTCGATGGCGAAGCAGTAGTAGTAGCCATTGCCGCCTGTGGCGACCAGGTCTGCCTGGCTGCAACCGCGAGAGCCGTGGGCGCTGTTCCAGGAGGTCGGGTTGGCACCGCCGCCGGTGCGGTCAAAGTGGCCTACCTGGGCCGTGCCGTTACCATTGCTGGTCCAGTTGTTGCAGGTGTGATTGTTGCCGCTGTCAACGACCCTGCCGTCCAGGGTAGAGCCGGTCAGAATGTCATGCTGATTAGGGTTGTCGCCGCGGCCATTAACCATATCGCCGTTTTCGGTCAGGCCGGTCTGCTTGTTCAGATTGTTATTGGGGGCATGCAGATTATTGATGTTGGAGGCGATTTCCACGCCTTCAGCATTATACCAGGGGCCGAATCCAATACGATCCCGGGCATTGACTCGCGCCGAGGTGTTGCCGGCATGGACACTCAGATAGGCGCGCCAGGTCTTGCCGCTGCCCGCATCCTCGGCCAAGGCTTGGCAGTGGGCGTCGGCACCCGCCACACCGCCCAGGTTGGCGCCCTGTCCGGAGCCGACGCTGGTAATAAAAAAGCTCATTTCATTCTGCTGCGAATTCACACTGGTCAGGCTGGCGACAGTCGTAATTACTGCGGCGGAGGTGAGTAGTAATTTTTTCTTCATCGATCGACTCCTCGATTGTTGATGTTGTTGTTGATAGCATTGGTTGATCGAAATTTTACCGGCCGAAGCCCCGAAATATCAGGGCCTCGGTCTGTCAATCCGGTAACGCCATGGCGGTAAGCGTGCTGCCGGTCTGTAGCACGATATGTTGTTTGCCCTCGTGCACCCAGGAGCTCATGCCATAACGAGTGGCAGCTGGAGCCTCGACGCGGCCCAGTTCCTCGCCGGTCATCTTGTCCAGAGCAAACAGGTGCGGTGTGCCGTCGCTGGTAATGTTGCTGTAGACCAGCATGTCCGGCGTTACCAATAGCTGTCCGACGGCGCCGGAGCCGGTGTTGCCAATGTCGACTCCTTCCAGCTCGGGCAGATTCATTATGCGCTCCGGTGTATAGCCGGCCGGCCGCATCCACAGATGTTCGCCGGTATTTAGATCGATCGCGGTAATTCTGCTGTAGGGTGGTTTCCACATAGGGATGTTCGCCGGATGGCGAGGTCGCGGGCCGCCGCTGGCCGCTGCGTAGCGGGACAGGGTGACGCCGGTTGGCGCCTCGTAGTAGGTATCCGCTTCTTCGCCCGACACCAGGGTGCGAGTGCCGCAGCTATACCGCGACATCACATACATCACCCCGGTTTCCGGGTCTGCGGCCGGCGGGTGAGTGATGTTAACGGCACCGGAAGGACACATGAGCGCCGCCAGTTTGCCAGAAGGATGGCCACGCTGGATCGGTGGATTGAAGACTGGGCCCATGCTGAAGTCTGCGATCTCCACCAGAGCCTGTTGGCGCAGCTCAGGAGTGAAGTCTACGAGCAGCTCCTCGCTTGAGCCTACGTACTCGAAAGGTGCCGGCTTGCTCGGGATTGGCTGGGTCTCTGCCAGTTGCTCTCCGGGCACTGTGGAGGCCGGCATCGGAGTTTCGACGATGGGCCAGATCGGTTCTCCGGTCTGGCGATTGAAAACATAGACGTAACCCTGCTTGGTCGCCTGGGCGACGATCGGGGTCTCGCCTTGTTCAGTCTCAACATCCAGAAGGATTGGAGCGGTGGGCGTATCGTAGTTCCAGATGTCGTGATGCACCATCTGGAAGTGCCAGGCGCGCTCGCCGGTAGCGGCATCCAGGGCGATCAGACTGGTGCCGTAAAGATTGTCTCCCGGGTGGTGGCCACCGTAGTAATCGATGGTTACCCCGTTGGTAGGAATATAAACCAGACCGAGCTCAGGATCGGCAGAAAGCGGTGCCCAGGAAGAGATGTCGCCGGTGTATTGCCAGGAATCGTTTTCCCAGGTTTCGTGACCGTATTCACCCGGACGCGGGATGACATTAAATTTCCATTTGAAGGCGCCGGTGCGGGCATCGTATCCCAGCATGTCTCCGGGTACGTTCTCGATTCGCGACTGATGATAGCCCTGCTCGGCAGAGTTGCCGATCACTATCGTATCGTTCACAACGATCGGCGGTGAGGACGATGTGATATAGCCACGCTCAATGGGCAGACCCTCGTAGGGGTCGTAGGGGTGACCGAGATCCTTTAGCAGGTCAACTACTCCAGTGCGGGGAAAACCGGCGACAGGCACCTGCTCGCCGAAGCCATCGAGCGGTTGACCGGTCTCTGCGTCGAGCGCGGTCAGGAAGAAAGCCGGTGAAATAGTGTAAATAATGTCTCTATCGTCGATGTGGGCATACCCGACCCCCTTGCCGTAATCGGCGCGCATGGAGTATTCCCAGCGGCCGGTGTCCGGCTCCCGGTACGACCAGATGGTAGTGCCCGTCTCTGGATCGATGGCGACGACATGGCGCCGGGGTCCGGCTACTGTGTACAGGCGTCCGTTGATGTAGCTTGGGGTGGAACGGCCGCTCTGGGTCTCGAAGCTGGCGCCGTTCCATTCCCAGGCAACTTCGAGCTCATCGAAGTTTTCCGGGGTGATCTGACCGGCGGGCGTGGCGCGCGTGTGAGCAAAGTCGCTGCCCAGCGTGGTCCATTCGACCGTTTCCTGGGCTGACACGGATGTGACTGCAAGGCTGAGGCTGACGAGCCAGCACAGCAAGCTGGCCACGATTGGTAAGTTAAGGTGTTTATTAGTCATTGTCGGGGTACCTCGACTGGTTGGGTACTCTTGTATTGTTTGCGGAACTTACTTTTCAGTGCTGATTTAGTGCTTTTTTTGCTTTTCCGAAAAGCGTCCTGGCTGCAGGCGTTTTCCGGCAGACACGACAGCGGATGACTTCAGGACCAAGGTCTGAGGGCAAACTTAAGCCGTCCTTAAGTGACGGAGGTTAACGTAGTGCAGGCGCTTTGTCATGCTTGCTGCGTGTTGGCTGGTGGCGCGCAAACTCAGTCGGGTTCGCACGCTGAGGCAGCGCCAGAGCGCCAGCAGGGAAGGGCTCCTGGCCTGCGCTGTACCCGGATTTAGTGCTCTGTTGCAAACGGGAGACAGTCACCCGGCGCCGAAGGCTGCACAAATCAGCGCCGCTTGCTCGACTGTGCCATTGCCACCGCAGTGTCTTAAAAAATCAGCGCCCGCTAATCAAAAGACCCGGCTGGCCCAGGAAAGACAACCGGGCTTTCGGTTCCGTCACTACCCAGGCTGGAGACGCCGAAAAAGTAGTTGTCGATGACGACGTTTTCAAGGGTAAAGCGATCCACATCGCCCACACTGCGGGCAAAGTCCCAGGTTGGGGAGGTGGTCAGACGCCAGTGCACACGGTAACCGATTGCACCTGGAACCCGGTCCCAACTCAAGGTGGTGCTTGGCCGAACCGCGCCAGCGATCTCGACGTTGGCGGGAGGCGCCGGCGCCTGGGCCATTGATGCCAGGGTCACGGCGTTGAGTGCGGTGAGCTTGGCCGCATAATCGAAATCGACGTGCTCAAGGACATCACCGTAGGCAATACCGTCCTCGACGCGAATGTCCTGGTGCTGTTGAGTGTAATTCTCGTTGGTCTCCATGATGCGCACCGCCGGAAAGCCGGCCTCATTGAAGGGGCGGTGATGGCCGCCGCGGCCGAAGCGGTCCAGGCGGTAAATCATCATGATGTCCAGATTGGGGATGTAAAGGTCCGCCATTCTATCCACATAGCGGGCGATATTGCGTGAGGGGGAATCCACCTCGCCGCCCTGAAAACGCCGTTGTCGAGCCTCCTCCTCGGTTTCCACATAGCGGGTGCCTTCGGAGAAAACCCGCGCAGTCGTATTATTGGTCACTCCATTAACGCCGGTGATGTTGCCGATCATGTCATTGTTTAACACCGCATCCAGGTTCCAGTCGTTGGCGATGGCGTACTCCGCCAGAATGGCACCGCCAAACAGGCCTTGCTCTTCGCCGGAGAGTCCGACCAGGGCGATAGAACCGGGGAAGCGATACTGGCTGAGTACGCGCGCCGCCTCAATGACACCCGCCATGCCAGACGCGTTGTCATTGGCGCCAGGTGACTCCGATTCGAAGTTCATGGGGTCGCTGACTCGCGAGTCAATGTCACCACTCATCATCACGATTCGGTTAGGATCCTCCGTCCCGCGCAGGATCGCGACCACATCGACGATCTCGGTAGGCTCGGGCACCCGGTTGGCGCCAGACACTACATCGCTGACGGTAAACACTTCAAGGCAGCCGCCGCAGTCTGCAGAGATGCGGCGGAACTCAGCCTCTATCCAGCGCCGGGCCGCGCCAATGCCTCGGGTCTCGGAATTAGTCTCGGAAAGAGTGTGGCGGGTGCCGAAGCTGACCAGGGTCTCGATGTCGGCCTGGATTCGCTCTGCCGAGACGCGGGCGGCGATGTCATGCATCGTGGCTTCATCGGCGCTGGAGACTACGGGCGCGAGGAAAAGGCTGCTTATCAAGAAAGCGCGCAGTCTCCGCTTTCGAAAAAGTGAGGTCATGACAATGCTCCGGTTGACTAATACTGGGTGGTGGTTCTTATTTCTTCAGCTTGCGGTCATAGGCTTTGATTTCGCGGCCCAGACTCTTGTAGTACTCATCCATGGTGGATTTAACTTCATTGAACTTGCGGTCGCTGGTGCTGAGCAGCTTTCTGAATGAGTCCTGAGCCCGGGACTGCATTTGTTTTATATCCGCGAACAACTCGTGATGTTCCGCCTTCAGGTCGCTGGACGCAGCCTTGATGTGCGCCTGCAGTCGCTCGACCTCAATCTCGAGTTCATTCAATTTCTTGCGGATCTTTTCCTCATGCTTTTCTCTACTCATCTTCGTCTTCCTGTGTTGCTGAGTCGCCTGCTCTGATCGTCGAGAATTAAGGATGTCTTCAAAATTCAGAGCACCCTAAGATCAGAAGTCCTGATCTTGCAGTGTTATAACTACCCGGCGTTCCCGCTACTAACATAATGGCAGCCGCGATAACTATCAAGAACGTGAAGTCCGGGTGTCTCCGGCGGCAGAGATCCAGCCAGGAACCCAGCCAGGATCCCAGGCAGGCGCCCGACTTGCGTTGACAGGCAGGGCGCAATGGGGCATCCCTAGCGTTTTGAACTACCACTGGTACTGCAGGCGGCCGAAGAAGTTTCGACCCTGGCCAAACATCCGGCTTCCCTGGGGAACGACGCTGTTGGTGACGCGATTAAAGCCGGTCAGGTGGTCTGTATAGCCCTCATCCAGTGCATTTTCGATGCCGGCAGAAACCGTCATTCCGCTGTCCAGCAGCCAGGAGAGATAGACATTGCTGAGGGCGTAGCCGTCGGTAGCGGCAAACGAGTTGTTGGGATTATCGGGGTCGAACTCGTTGGTGCGGGAGAGCTGGTCTTGCTCGGCTACCAAAACCTGCTCCAGCTTGAGGGAAAAGTCGCCGGTCTCGTAGTAAAGTGCCAATCGGGCGCTGTCTGGAGAAGCGCGATAGAGGTAATCCTCGATGTCTTTGCGCTCAGCATCCACGATCGAGGCTATGCCTTCAAAGCGCCAGTTGTCATTGATACGAAAGCCGCCGGTGAGGTCCATGCCGACAAACTTCGCATCGGTGTTGGCAAACATAAGTGGTGTGGGATCTCCGTTGGCGTTGGCGCTGACGCCGATGACGGCCATGTTGGTTGCAGGCACGCCCTGGATATAGTCGTCCACATCCCGACGGTAAAACCTGGGTGAGAAGTAAATATCGCCAAAGTCCCAGTCGAGGCCGATTTCGACCTGGTGGGCTTGCTCGGGCTGAAGTGCCGGGTTGCCCACGTAGTTATTACCGTCGCCTATGCCGGCATTGGCTTCCAGGGGAACCCACAGATAGCGTTCCTGGTAGATGGGCGATCGGTTTTTCTGCGCCAGACCGAGCTCGACAACGAAATTGTCGGTAGCCTGATAGCGAGTCTTCAACACCCAGTCCAGATTGTTGTCGCGTTGATCGCGGTCGCTGTTGTTGAAAGCCTGACGCAGCATCCATACGGCGCGGGGAGGTGTGCCCATTGGCCACATCGTGGGATTCATGTCTACCAGGCGGGCTGGGAACGCGTCCACGTCGCCGGTCGTCATTTGCACTTCCTCTGCGCGTATCCCGGCTTCCAGGTACCACCTGTTGTCGAGGGTGGCACTCCACTCTGCGAAGATGGCCAGGCTGTCTACCTCGCTGTCGTTGAAGTTGTCGACGAAAAAAGGCGCAAAGTCGGGGTCAAAAACGGTCGCGTTGTGCGCCGCATCCTTGCCTTCGACGCCAACAAGGGCAGAACCCGGGCCGAGGATCCAGTCGATGCTGAACTTAAAGCCGGATTCGTCGCTGTCGGTCAGTACCTGGCGTTTGTCATCGCCGATAAAAGGCGGCAGCGGCAGGTTTGAGAAGTCTGGAGCCTGTCGCAGGAGGAAATTGCTCATGCCGTGGTCGATCCTGGAGCCATAGACTCGAGCCTCGATACCGATGGCACCAAACTGGGACCTGTAGGCGGCATTCCAGACGTCGGTCTCGAACCAATCGATGTCCATTGGTAGGCTGGGAGTGCCGGTATCTTCCGTTTCAATCCGGTGCAGGTTGAGATCGAATTCATGCAGTCCAAAGCGGAAGCCATAGCCGAATCCGTAAACTGCCCGCTCATATTCCGTGGCATTGACTTCGCCCTGCGGAGACTCGTAGTTGTCGCCCTGGTCCATAGATCCAACAACGTAGAGACGCTGGCTCTGTGAGCTGCTGCCGAGGATGGCGGCGACACTGCTGCCGCTATCAACACTGCCGAAGGCGGCCTCCGTGTCACCGGTGAATTGCCAACCCGAGTCCGTATTGTAGTCGGGCCGCTTCCACAGCGCCGTCGCCGCGCCGCCGATGCCGCCGCCCGTGGAAATCGAAGGAATGCCTTGCTCTACAACCAATTCTTCCATGAGTCCGGCCGGAATGTGGTGCAGTGGTGGGGCCATCCAGTTGGGACCGCCGCCGTGAATCAGCATGCCGTCGACGCGCACATTAATGCGCGGTCCGAACATGCCGCGATACTGAATCTGGCCCGTCAACGGACCGTTGTTGCTGGCCGCGCCGCCGGGTACCTGGTTCATCAGTTTGGCCGGGTCGACATTAGAGCCTTCACGCCGGGCCGTGAACTCTTTTTCGATAAATTCCTGGCGGCCGATTACGGTGATTTCCTGCACCTCTTCCGCATTGTCCTGCGCAAGCAGGGCGCCGCTTTGGGTTGTCAGCGCGGTTAGCAACAGGAGCCCGCTGCGAAGGCTCGAAGGCGTGGTAAATTGACTGCTCAAGAGTTACTCCCTGGCATCGTGAATTTTTGGGCGACGCATTATAGAAGTTGGCCCCGTTACCGGCCTGTGACATATTGTCACACCATGAGCATCTCTGGGGTTGCGGTGAGTGGAGGTATTTTACCGGACATTGGACGGGTTCAGCATTGATTCAGAACAATCGGGCTACATTTATTACGTATTAAAGATCGACGTGGTTAACCATTCACTTGCTTGATCCGGTTCGGCGTTCCGGTACTACGAACCCACGAAGGAGACCATGAATTTGTCGCTGAATGTACACGCAATATTGCACGCTGAGGTGTTGCTCCGGATTCGTGCCGCAATGTGGTCGGGAGTGTTGCTGCTGTCAATTTTGTGGTCAGCATCAATTGCGAGCCAGACCACGGACGCCGATGCAACAACAGCCGCGGCAGACGAGGAACGCTACCAGCTCCTGGCACAGGAGCTGGCGGAGCGCCAGGCGCTGCTGGCAGACATGCAGAGTGATCAGGGGGTCTATGGCGCCAGCCTGGTGGAAGCGCATTCTGATCTCGGAGCGCTCTATAGTGAGCTAGGCGATCCTGAAGGGGCCCTACGCAGCTACGGCGAGGCCCTTCAACTCGCCCGCATAAACAATGGTCTACACAGTTCCCAGCAACTTGCCATAATCGATTCCATGATCGCCGTGCACAGGGACCGGGCTGACTGGGCGGAGGTGGATGACCTCGAACATCTCAGTTTTCACGTCAGCAGCAGGCTGCACGAGCGCTCGGATCCGGCTTACTTCGAGGCGGCATCGCGCTTTGGCGAGTGGCGCCTGCGCCTGATTCGGCAAAACCTGATGGGACTGAGCACTAACAGTCGCATGAATACGGCTGAAGATTTGAGCGCGTTCTATGCGACCATCCTCGATGAGGCCACGCAGACGCAGGACCCCGAAGCGTCTGACCTGGCCCGTCTGCTCTATGGCAAGACCAGGGCTGACGTCGCCGTGGCCCAGGTAGTGGCGGGCACACCCTATGCGGCATTTCAGGGCACAGTGAGTCGCTATGTCACTCAGACTCGATGCCGCAACGTCGCTACACCCCAGGGAGGAGTGGCGCGGGAGTGTTACCAGGTTCAGGTGGAGAATCCGCGTTATCGGCAATCCCAGCGCGAAGCCAAGCGTTTCGCTTTGATGCGATACAACCGCCAGATCAACGAGTCACTAGAGCAGATGCGCGGCATCCGCGATACCGGTAGCAATATTTCGGCCGACGAACGGCAGCAGCTCGACAATCGGATTGCTGAGCTCGAGATAGCGACGCAGGAGATTAATCGTAGTGGTCGACGAAACTTCCCTTTTTGAGTTGGATCTGCTTTGACTTTTGTCGCAGTTCCAGTATGTTGGCGATTGTATCCGTTGAGGAGACTGACCTATGTCAAGACTTAAGCATTTATTAACCTGGGTGACGCAAGCCGCTGTAGCGGCAGCGCTGATCGCAGGAAGCCAGATTGGTCTGGCCCAGGAAGTTGGGGACCAAGCCCCCGATTTCTCGGTACCGGGCTCTGATGGCCAAACCTACACTCTGTCGCAGTTCAGGGGAGAAAAGCCGGTCGTCATCGCTTTCTTTCCCAAAGCCTTCACCGGCGGCTGAACTATGCAATGTAAGGCGCTGCGTGACAGTGCCCATGAGATTCAGAGCTTCGACGTCGCCTACTTCATGGCCAGCGTCGATACGCTCGAAGACAACACTGCATTTGCCAATGAGCATGACGCCAACTTTCCGATCCTAGCGGACACGGAAAAGGAAATGACTGCCGACTACGGTGTGCTGGGTAGAAGTGGATTTGCCAATCGCTGGACCTACTACATCGACGCCGATGGTACGATTCTGAAGATCGACAAGAACACTAATCCCGCAACCGCCGGTCGCGACCTGACCCGGACCATGGAAGAACTGGGATTTCCACGAGTCGACGCTCAGTAGGTTTTACTGCATGCAAATAACGCCGACTGGCATCCCGCCAGTCGGCGTTTTTTATGGCTGGATTCTGGTCAATTGGGACAGGATCATGGCAGTTGCCCGGGTTGTGTTGTGGGCCAAAATCGCCTGTGCCAAAATCAATTAAAACCAGCTCAAATTTTCGAGTTACGTCTTTAACCGGGATACCAAATTATGTCCAAAACAGGCTTGGGAATTGTTGCTGCGGTCGCTGTGATCACTCTCTTAGGGCTGGTCTATCTGGCGCTCACCTACGAGCCGCCCCAGGGCACGACGACTGTCATTCTCCCCAGCCCAGCTATTGAGCCGGAGCAACCTGCTCCCGAAGAGACCACCGAGCCTGAATCCGACTCCACGACTTCGCTGCCCAGCATTCGCCTGCAGCCGCAAGCCGAGCCGCCCGCGGTTGCTGCTGAACCAGAAATCGCTCCCGCGCCGGTGCAGGTTGAACCAGAGCCGGAACCGGAGCCGGCAGCAGAGGAAGTGGGGGCGGAAGAGTCGATTGCGCCGCTGCCACCGCTGAATAACAGCGACGGGTTCATAGTCGATGGGCTGCGCGCCCTTGAGAACGGTGCTGATCTGGTGCGCTATCTGGCAGACGCGCAGTTGGCACGCAGATTCGTGACGCTGGTGGACAACATCAGTCAGGGGGATCTACCGCAGTCGGACCTGCCTTATCGGGCCATAGGTGAAGAGATGCCGGTGCGCCAGCTAGACGACAATTTATTCGTTATGGGCAGCGAGACTTTTTCCAGGTTCGATGCGCTGATCGCCAGCTTCATGGCCATCGACACCGATGCCGCCATGACCTTTTATCGCACTTTGTCTCCGCTCTTTCAGCAGGCCTATGCCGAGCTTGGCTATGGAGATCGAAACTTCGATGCGACCCTGGCTGACGCCATCGATGTCGTCCTGGACGCACGAATTATAGAAGGACCATTCCAGCTAGTAGAGCCCTCGGTGATGTATCTTTACGCTGACGCAAGTATCGAGAATTTGTCGGCCGTGCACAAACAGTTGTTACGCCTCGGGCCGGAAAACGCGGCACAGCTCAAGAGCAAACTGCGACAATTCCGAGATCGTCTGTGACTGAAACTGACAGCGTTCTGCCGATCCCTGTAGTCGAAGTTGATTGGTTGCAGGCGCACCTGGGTCAGCCGGACCTGGTGGTGCTGGATGCATCCGTTCCACCGGTGGTGCCTGGATTCGAATCGGTCAATTCGGAATCAGAATTTCATGCCATACCTGGTGCGCTGCGTTTCGATTACGATCAGAAAATCTGTGATCTTGATTCCAGCCTGCCCCACATGATGCCTTCGTTGGAGCGGTTTCAGAGCGAGGTCCGCAAACTGGGTATCAACTCAGACTCCAAGATAGTGGTATATGACGACGTGGGCGTCTACGCCAGCCCCAGGGCCTGGTGGATGTTTCGTGCCATGGGCCATGACCGGGTGACAGTCCTTGATGGCGGCCTGCCGGCCTGGATCGATGCCGGTTGCGAGACAGCTGCAGCACTTGAAAAGGAGACTCGCCCAGGCACTTTTCAGGCTCGCGCGGCCGACAATGGCTTCTGTGATTTTGCCGTCGTGCTGAAGGCGCTTGATGACCCCCAGACCGTCATACTGGATGCCCGTTCGCAGGCCCGTTTCGATGGCACTGCGCCGGAACCGCGGCCCAACTTGCGATCAGGCCACATGCCCGGAGCCAAAAACCTCCCTTGTGTTCAGGTATTGGCGGACGGCCATCTGAAAACAGCGGCGGAATTGAAGAAAATATTCCAGCCCCTGGTGCAGGAGCAACAGCAGCTTATTACCAGCTGCGGTTCCGGAATCACGGCCTGCATCCTAACCCTGGCAGCTAATCGAGCCGGTCATGAAAATCTGAGTGTCTACGACGCCTCCTGGGCGGAGTGGGGAATGCCCTCCAAGCTACCAGTGGCTACCGACTGAAAATCATTACTCTTCACTGATGGCCCGCCAGCTCTACTTTCTGCGGGCGCTAACAGGCTTCAGTCGCAAAACCGTGCGCCACTGGAACCGGGTTGGCTCCGCAGCAGATTCAATTTTCGGCCCGATTCGACTAAAATCGTCTACGCTCCGGTCTTACGTTTCGGCCAGCAGGAAGGGGTTTTAACATGAATGACTCTCGCGGGGATATCGTAGTCACTGCGTTCTATCGCTTTGTAAATTTCCCTGATTTTCAGGAATTTCGCCAACCCTTGCTGACTCTGATGCATAAGCATGGGGTTCGCGGCACAGTGTTGCTGGCCGCAGAGGGAATCAACGGCACCATAGCCGGTTCCCGAAGTGGTATCGATGCAGTGCTGGACTGGTTAGGTCGCGACGAACGGTTTCAGGGGCTGGAGGGCAAAGAGTCCTGTTCTGATGACAACCCCTTCTATCGCACCAAGGTCAAGCTCAAGCGTGAGATCGTCACGATGGGCGTCGAGGGCATTGATCCCAGGAATCTCGCCGGTTCCTATGTGGCGCCCACGGACTGGAACCGGCTGCTCGACGATCCTGAAGTCGTGCTCATCGATACTCGCAACGATTATGAGGTCAAGATTGGCAGTTTCAAGACGGCGATAAACCCCGGCACAGATACGTTTCGGGATTTCCCGAAGTTCGTTGCCTCAGAACTGGATCCAAAGCGGCATAAAAGAGTGGCCATGTTCTGCACTGGTGGTATTCGCTGTGAAAAATCCACTGCTTATCTCAAACAGCAAGGTTTCGAAGAGGTCTACCACCTCAAGGGTGGTATTCTGAGCTACTTGGAACAGGTCCCCCGTGCAGAGTCAAAGTGGCAGGGGGAATGCTTTGTCTTCGATAATCGCGTCACGGTAGATCACGATCTTAAACCTGGTCGATACGATCAATGCCACGCCTGTCGCATGCCTATCTCCGAGCAGGATATGTGTCGCGATTCCTACCAGAAAGGGGTCAGTTGCCCTTTTTGTTATGGAAAGCTGGGTAAAGAAAAATTGGAGCAGCTGGAGGAAAGAGAACGACAGATCGATCTGGCTCTGCGGCGCGGAGAAAAGCACATCGGCGACCCAGTTCAGAGTACCATTGCCCGCCGTCGTCGTCGCAAACTGCGTTTCAAGAATGAACAACGTCAACGCTCGAGCGTCGGGTCGACGCAGGCGCGTTGACTTTTATACTCTCCAAGGATGCTCTGAATTGTTCAGAGCATCCTTAATTTTCTCGGTTCAGGTGCTTCAGGCGACGAAGACCGTTTTGGCATTCACGAACTCCATAATCCCGAGATGGCTAAGTTCTCTGCCGTAGCCTGAATCCTTGATGCCTCCAAAAGGCAAACGCGGGTCTGACTTTACGAGCGCATTGACAAAGCAGGCGCCGGCTTCCAGATAATCCTCGGCGAGCTTCTCACCGCGTGCGGTGTCCCTGGTAAACACCGCGGCACCCAGGCCGAAATCGGTGTCATTGGCTATACGCAGGGCGTCTTCCTCGTCAGCCGCTGAGATAATGGCGGCTACTGGACCGAAGAGTTCTTCATCATAGGCCGGCATACCCTTTTTGACCTCGGTCAGCACGGTGGGCGGGTAGTAGGCGCCACTGCCTTCAGGAATCTGGCCGCCCAGTTTGAGCTCGGCTCCTTTCTCGATGCTGTCGGTGACCTGTTTATGCAACTCGTCGCGCAGATCCTCCCGGGCCTGAGGTCCAACATCAGTGTCCTTTGCGGTCGGGTCTCCCATTGTCTTTGCGGACATCATCTCGACAAAGCGTTCTGTGAATTCTTCGATAACCGATTTCACGACGACAAAGCGCTTGGCCGCAATGCAGCTCTGGCCGGCGTTCATCAGGCGGCTGTTGACACAGGTTTCCGCCGCCAGATCAAGGTCGGCATCCTCGAGGACGATATAGGGGTCACTGCCGCCGAGCTCGAGGACAGATTTCTTGAGCATCTCCCCGGCCTTGCTGGCAACCGCGCGACCCGCAGGCGTGCTGCCAGTGAGTGTCACAGCCTTGACTTTCGGGTTCTCGATCACCCTGGCAACAGCATCACTCCTGATCACCAGGCTGCGAAACAAATTTTCGGGGAAGCCAGCCTGTTTGAATATTTCCTCAATGGCCAGGGCGCAGCCGGTGACATTGCTGGCGTGTTTGAGCAGGCCGGCATTACCCGCCATCAACCCCGGCGCTGCGAAGCGAAATACCTGCCAGAATGGAAAGTTCCAGGGCATGACCGCCAGCACCGTGCCCAGGGGCCGGTACACTACTTTACTGCTGCTGGCGTCTGTGTCGACAGGCTCCGATTTAAGAAACTCTTTGGCGTTATCCGCATAGTATTCACAAACCCGGGCACATTTTTCGATCTCGGCTTCGGCGCCGGCAATGGTCTTGCCCATTTCTCGGGTCATCAAATCGGCGAGTTCAGTTTGTCGATCCTTCAGCACTGCTGCGGCCTTCTTCATGAGTCCGGCGCGTTCATCGAAACCGACTTGCCGCCAGTCAAGAAATGCGTTGTCGACCGTATCGATGATCTGATCGACAGTTTTCTGATCCATGGCTTCGTATCTGTTGACCACTTCTCCCGTGGCGGGGTTGATTGATTCCAGTGTCATCATTTTCCTCATCGATATTTGTTTAGGCATGTCTGCATTGATCAGAGCACTCCTGGGAGCTTGCAATGCCAAGAGTGTTTCAGTCGTCAGTGGTCTCGTGAAGTCGAGCCTGCTCCAGCGCTCTGATGGCCTCGTCGGTGGTCAGGACCCGGGCGTAGCGGTCCCTGGTCGTGACCAGTGTCGCTTCGTGAAGCTCCTCAGTAATCGCTGCGGTGGCATCGCAGATCAGCCTGACATCGAAGCCCAGGTCAGCCGCACTTCGCACCGAACTGCTCACGCATTCGTTGGTATAGACGCCCACGACAAACAGCTCGGCAATGTTCATATTACGCAGAACATATTCGATATTGGTAGAGACGAAGACGCCACTGGCGGTCTTGTTCAGTACCACCTCGTTTTCCACTGGCGCGACCTCAGGCAAAAACTCTGCCAGTTTGGAGCCAGGTGGGGCATGCAGGCCAAGCCTCTTGTGTTCGGGACTGCGATCCCGGCCATCCTGAGTCAATGACTGGATTCGGGTGTGCACAATCTCGAATTCACGATCGCGAAAATAATCCAGCAGTTTACGCACATTGGGCACGACTTTCTCTTCAACGTTCTGGAGGTAGGTGCGAATGGCTTTTTCCGACACCCCCAGGCGACGATGGTTTTCGAATATCCCGAACCCCTCCACACAGCCGAGATGCTGCAAATCAATGCAGAGTAGACAACTTTGCCATTGGATTTTTCGTTGGCTGTCAGAACCCCTGACATCGCGTAGAGTGGGGAAGGGCTCGAACTCAGGTCGTCTGTTCATGGTGTTCAGCCCGATGGTCCTGATTGCGATTTTCAGCAGCAACTCGCGTTGGCGGTCAATACTGCCAGCTCACGTCGATTCCGTGTGTTGTGTTGTCGAATCCAGTTATTGTAAACCCAGGCATTTCCAGTTCAGTGCGATTGCACCTCTGTGTCGGTAAGCGTTTTAATCATACCTTGAGAGGCTGCGTTGTCATTGTCAACCGGGTCCAACGGCGGTCTACGGCAACAGTTCCATAACTGCGCCGCTGAGCCGGGTTCTGAATGCTCGATGCTCGGCGGACGCCCCGCCAACCGGAATTTCGCGTTTTCCGGGGAACCCGCGGGATTTTATTTCGTTTACTGCAGTAATACTGTGAGGTTATTACCATGAAACTAATAAGCACTTTCAGCCCTACCCTACCCACCCTGTTGAAATTTGTTTTCTTCTTTCTGCCGCTTGTGAGCACCGGCATTCAGGGCCAGGAGAATGGGGCCACCCAGACGGTACCTGAACTCCGGGAACTACGCCAGCAAGCCATGGGGCTTGAGCAGGCGATCCTCATTGCCCCTGAGGAGGAAAGAGAGATGGTGGCAGAGCAGGCGGAACAACTCCTTGCAAGCTTCGACCGGCGCATTGAAGCACTAACAGAAGACCTGGCGCGGCGTCAGGATGAAATGAATTCCGCGGCGAGGAGATACTCCAGTGAGTTGATGCAGGCTCTGGGGAACCAGCGACAGGACGTGAGCCAATGGTTAACTCAACTACGTAGCAATGAGTCGGAAACCTGGGACCATATTGTCTACAACTTCACCCGTGCGTATGAGTCTTTTTATGAGACCTTTGAAGACGTAGAGTCCAGCTTTGGTCTCAGTGAGTGAGGGCCTTTAGTAAGGCCTTAAAACAGATTACCTCTAAAATTTTCAGCCGCAGCTTAGTCTGCGGCTTTTTTTTGTCAGGCATTCAAGAGACTTTCGAGCGGCCAGTCGATTATTATATATGCACCGACATCGACCGAATCACTTCAGTTCTTGGACTGCTTTTACCATGCCTGTCTCGACGGGTCGATAGAGTGCACAATACCGATGAGTTCAGGGGGTAATGGCTGCGGCTGGTTTCCGGTTGGCCTGCATGAAATGGAATTCGGATTGGTGGGTAACCAGCCTGGCTCAGCTTTCCAAAGCGCGCAGTGCCGAGACAACTCGAGCGAGCATGTCGGAGTCGTCGCTGCCCATATTCTCCTCGACAGCAGTAGAGAGTTCCTGCGCGTCGACTTTCCACGACTCCAGAATTTTACGTTTTTCCTGCACGCTTAATTCGTCGTGACTGAGCACTTCGTCGGGAGATTGAAAGTGACCGGCAGCATCGGCGATATACGCACGCAATGTAGCTTCATCAATGGACATAGAGCGTTCCTGCGCTTAACTGAATTAGTCTGTTAATGCTAACACAGAGTTAACCATGCGATTAAAGGTCTTCATGGATCAGAGCACCCTTAAATAGCCAACCATTCATTCAGATAAACAATGGAGACATAGCGAGCTGCCTTTCCCGTGCCCACCAACAGCAGAAACACAGTCATCCTCACTTTCATGATGCCGGCAATGAACGTGAGAGCATCGCCTCCGATGGGTAGCCATGCCATGAGCAGTGACCAGAAGCCATAGCGGTTGTACCAGCGCTGTGCTTTATCGATCTGCGCGGGCTTGAAATAAAACCAGCGCCTGTCCTGAAACTTCAACAGATAGCGCCCCATGACCCAGTTGACTACGGCCCCCAGCGTGTTGCCCGCGGTGGCGACTACTACCAGTATGAAAGGATCGCCGCCAGCTCGGAGCAGTGCGAACAGAATGACCTCGGAATAAAAGGGCAGTATGGTGGCGGCCAGGAACGCCGAGACAAACAGGGTAAATAGAGACATTGGTAGCTAATCAGCGCGCCAGCAGCCAGCGGAATAGGGCTAATTGTGCGGGAAGGTAGAAAAGGTATTCCGGATGCCACTGTACACCGAGAATGGGTCTCCCGTCGTTGGCTTCCACGGCCTGCACAATGCCATCAAGATCGCGTCCGACGATAGTCAGGCAGCCGGCTTCTTCAGCGATCGCTTGGCTGTGCAGACTGTTTACGCGGACCCGGCTGCGCCCGGTGACACCGGCGATCAGGCTGTTGTCACTGAGTAGCACCTGTTTGGTCGGCAGCAGTCCGGGCCGGTTGTAGGTGTGATAGCGGATAGGCCGGATATCCTGATGCAGGTTGCCGCCGAGCACCACATTGATCAATTGCGCGCCGCGGCAGATACCAAGCAGTGGCAAGCCGGCCGCGAGAGCGCGCTCGATCCAGCCGATCTCGAGTTTGTCGCGTTCCGGATTGGGTCGACTTTTAGCTTTGATATCGTGCCCGTAGTGCTCGGGCGAGACGTCGTCACCACCGCCGATGATCAGGCCGTTCAGTTCGGTCTCGCCGGGATTATGGCGCAGGCTTATGCGCACCGCCTCGGCTCCGACCAGCGTCAGCGCCAGGCGAGTACACAGCCAACTGGGGGCCAGGCGGCGAGCGTTTCCGGTTACACCAATGCGACTTTGTGCAGCCATCGTTCTATTTTATCCACCCAAAAATCATGATCCACTCCCAGTAAAGGTCGGCGCGCCTCGATAAAGTCCTCACTCAGTGCTCGCAGGTCCTGCGGCCGGTCGGCCAGTTCTTCAACGACACACCATAGATTCCAGGACTCCGCCAGGTTCCAGTCAGCAGAACCGATGAGGCTGTTGGGCAGACGGTAGTGAAAGGTTGGCCTGGACTTGATACGCGAGTCATCAATTTTGGCTTCGACTCTGGACTGGTCCAGGTAGGAAAAAAGGGGCAACATATCCAGGGCGCGATTGCGAGTGGCATTGAATTCAAGGTAAGTATCGATGATTGTGGCCTGATCAGGAGACTCTGTTGCCAATAGTTTCAGCAGGTACTTTTCCGGATACAGATCGATGTAGGGGGTGATACGCCGCGACAGGTCAATGCGGTTGGCACGCACGAGCCACCACTGCAGCAGTGCGAAGGCCCTGAGGTAGGCATCCAGTGTCGCTGCATCCAGGGCAGGAAGTGAGGGGTTGATATGAACCCCGTAAGCGGCGATCAAAGAGTCATCGGTGCCACGAGCGCCGGCATCATAAAGCGCCTGCACCATCGGATCCAATTGCGCCAGTTTATCGATGTCGATAGGAGGACAAACCACCTCAATGGGCACGATAAGGCTGGCCGCGTCACGAAGCATGCTTAGATAATTATTGTCGTCCGGATTCTCCGCTTCTTTCTTTAGATAGTCCCAGTCCAGCTCGACCGTGAACTTGCCGAGTCCTGTATCGATCTTGATACTGGCCTCGGTGCGACTCACTTCCGTCCCCTCGAGCGTGAGCAGTAACTGTTTAGTGGTTTGCTCCAGAGTCAAGCCGGTGAATTCGAGTTCAAAGCCGACCTGGCGTTTTTCTCCCTTGTGATCAGATAGCCTGGGCGGCTGTCGATAGTTGATAAATCCCTCTCCCTGCAGACAAATGGCAAAAACCGATTCTAACAAACTGCGTGGCAAGCTACGCCTGGGGATGCCTGCATTAATCAGAACAGCCCTTTTCTTGTGATTGCCGCTAGGCCTCCGCCCGGCTTATGTCCAGTCTTAACCTTGCAAGACGGTGCGTTCGCAGCGACTAGCCGCGGGCCGGTCGCTCCAGCACCCGCTGCAGTGCGCAGACGAGTTTGCGGCAGGCCAGCAACAATGCCAGCCGGCACTTATCCGGCGCCGATAAATGGGCGCCATAGAGGCGCCAGCGCTTCCAACGGCGCCAATGCCCGGAGCGATGCAGTTTGCTGGCAAAGCGCTTGGAGATCCGGGCCAGTAACAGCGCCGCCAGGCCGAGGAAAAGTATCCCAGGGATTATGGGTAAGACCAGACCAATTAATCCAGCAAAAGTAAATACAACCACTAGTATGAGAATGACTGCTTTACGCCAAATCGGCATGGTCTGAGTTGCGGCGCGTTCGACCATCATTGTGACTCCTGTACTTGGAATTCAGGGTCGCCTTGGCAGGAGCTGCCTGGCGCATGACTTGCTCGTCGCGGTCGGTTCCAGAACGGCAGCCCAGGGTTTGCGGGCGGGGCACTGGACGCAAATCGGCCGCAGTAAAAGGACTATTGTTAGAATCACGCAGAATCCGTGCCAAAAAATAAGTAATTGATATTAATGGAGATAATACAAGGAAGTGCAGTGGAGTGGGCAAAGACTGCCAATACTGGCTAAATTCGCCAATTCTGAAGCTAAGCAGTATGGCGGCGCCCCAGTTCCGGGTTGAACGCAGTCGTAGGCCTAGCGCGAACCCGTTAGCCGCTTAACCGTCAAATGAATTTCACCTTCGCCGGGTCCGGGTATGCCTCTGGCTTTCAGTCGCTGCGCCTGACAAGGCGCCATTACGCCGGCTTGCCGACAGCCCATCAAGGAATGGCAACGCGGGTCAGGAGTGCCTACTGCAAGCCCCGCAGGACGGGACCAGTGAGCCCCTGCTGCCGCGTTGCACTCCTTGGCAATAGAGCTCGCTATTCCCAGCGGCGTGCGCCTTAGAGCAAGGGCTTTAAGACTTACGCAAAGGCTTTTCTGCCCAAATCAAGGCATCCCTGAGCCCGGGAAATGCTCGCCCGTTCAGTCAGTATTGCTCGTCCGCTGACTTGATGCTGGCGAATACGCTGCTGCTGCCATCTTTGTTGATCAACAGGACGTCATAGGGAGTGAAGCGATTGCCCATTTCCATCCCGGGGCCACCGATCGGCATTCCCGGAACCGCAAGCCCCAGTGCTCCCTGGGGCGGGCTGGCCAGGAACTGGTCGATGAATTTTTCCGGGATATGTCCCTCGAATAAGAAGCCCTGCTCAGTCACAGCCGTATGGCAGGACTGCCATTCCGGCCTGAGGCCCAGTTCGGCCTTTACCCCGTTCAGGTCCCGCGGGTGAAAGACAGTGGAGTGGTAGCCGTTTTCGTCCATGTGTTCTATCCAGCCGACGCAGCAACCGCAGGTCTCGCTTTTATAGACATTCAGGGTCACGTCGTCGATGGATTGGGCCGTGCCCAGCGGGGCGATGATCCAGGCGACCAGCCCCAGCAAGGTGGAAAAGAAGTGGCGCCGGAAGAGCTGGCGCGTGGTGAAAATATCTCTGTTCATGTCACACTCCCAAGTGGATGACTATCAATTTGCTGCCTGCAGTTTGCACTGCTGGCGTCTTCAGGGCACGAGAGCCAATGTTTAGCGGTCAGTACCTAACTATATCGATTCTTGCCTGACAGTGCACCTTGAACCCGATCTAAGGATGCTCTGAATCGTAAAGGCAAGCCTCGCAGAGGCTTGTCTGCATTATTCAGGGCATCTCTTACACTTCATAGGTGTCGGCGCGCCGATTGCAAGCCTGAGATGGATCTGAGTAGATCGAAGCGCGGACCTGCAAGGCGGAGAGTGCTGTTGAAGGTTGAACGTTTAGTCACTATTCTGCGTCGACTATGGATGAACACAACCATTCTTTGACCGCGCCGGTCGGTGAGCGCTCGCGTCTGCACGCACTGGACACCCTCCGGGGCGTTGCGCTGTTCGGGATTCTGCTGCTCAACATCATCGCCTTTGCTAATCCCTTTGCCGCCTACCTGGATCCCCGGGTCGATGGTGCCACAGTGGGATTGGATCTGGCTGTCTTCGTGACTGTGGATACGCTGTTTGAAGGCAGCCTGCGCGCCATTTTCTCCATGCTGTTCGGAGCCGGCATGCTGTTGTTTCTCAACAAGCCTGGAGCTGGCATTGAAGTCATCAGGGGCCTCTACTACCGACGTACTTTGCTGCTGGTGGCGTTTGGGCTGTTCAATGCCTACGTGCTTATCTGGCCGGGTGACATTCTTTACACCTATGGTATGGCCGGGCTGCTGCTGTATTTCTTCCGCGCTATGCCGGCAAGAAGACTACTTTATGTCAGTTTGGCGGTCTTCGCGCTGCTGACACTCCTGCACAGCGGTGCTCATGTGCAGGCTCGATTGCTCGGAAACGCGGTCGCCGGGATAGAGACCTTACCGCCTGGTTCAGTACTATCAGACGCGCAACAGCAATCCCTCGCTGACTGGGATGATTTCCTTGAGCAGCAGTTCCTGCAGCCAGAACAAATTGCGGAGGAATTGGCCACAAAGAAATCAGGCTATGCCGCCAACTTCATTGCCGCGGCTCGTATCAATGTCCTGGTGCAGACAGTAGGCATGCTGTTCAACGGCCTCTGGGACGTCATGGCCATGATGCTGCTCGGCATGGCGCTGCTGAAATGGGGAATTCTGGACGGCAGCGTGCCTGCCGCTCATTATTGGCGACTGATCGTGCTGGGCTTTGGGATCGGCTTACCGGTGAACGCCTTCGAGACCCTGACCTTCGTCAGTAGCGGTTTCGACCTGCACTGGGCGATATTCAACAGACCGACTTATGATCTCGGTCGTATAAGCATGGCGCTGGGGTACATAGGGGCCATTATGCTCATCTGTAAATCCGGCCTGCTGCAATCTTTTCAGCGTGGTATGGGGCGGGTCGGTCAGATGGCTCTCAGCAACTATCTGCTGCAGACGCTGATCTGTAATTGGGTCTTCTTGGGTTTTGGTCTGGGTCTTGCCGGGGAGCTATCGCGCTTGCAGATCTACGCGGTCGTGCTGGCGGTCTGGGCCCTACAGCTTACCCTCAGCGTACTATGGTTGCGCTATTATCGCTTCGGCCCTGCTGAGTGGCTGTGGCGCAGCCTGACTTATGGCAGCAGGCAGCCACTGCGCTTGTCCCAATCCAGCTGATTCCGTACCATGCCGACCGGCGTCAATCCCCGGCAGCCATTGAAATCACATCGGCAAGCCAGGCCGCTGCCGCTTGCGTAATGCTTGAGGCGCACGCAGTCATCAATACAAATTTACCTGCTCTGATGCGAGCAATGCAGGCCTCGACATGCTGAAGCAACTTCATTTCAGTGCCAGCACCCTGCGCGAACTTTTCGCCATCGCCCTACCCATGGTGGTCTCCCAGGGCGCCTTCGCGGTGATGATATTCACCGACCGGTATTTCATGTCGCAGATTGACCCGACTCATATGGCGGCAGCACTCGGTGGCGGCGTGGCGGCCTATTTTTCATTCTGCTTCTTCTCCGGCTTGCTGGCCTATGCCAATGCCTTAGCGGCTCAGTATCTCGGAGCCGGAGAGCGGTACAAGTGTCCACGAGTTGTTACTCAGGGTTGGCTGATTACGGCCTTGTGTTCTCCCTTGCTGGTCTTGATCACGGTGTTCGTCGCCGACGTTTTTGAATTCATGGACCATGATCCGCAGCAGGTGAATTTGGAGCGCAGCTATTATCTTCTGCTGATGGGTGGATCGGTGATTACCCTCGCCAAGGTGGCTATCTCTTCCTACTTCGCGGGCATTGGTCGGACCCGGGTAGTGATGTTTTGTGATGTGTGCGGCCTGCTGCTGAACATCCCGCTGTGTTACAGCATGGTATTTGGCCGTTTTGGCCTGCCGGCGCTGGGTATCATCGGCGCCGGCATCAGTACCATCATTGCCACACTTTTCGCCCTGTTGCTTTTCCTCACATTTTATCTGCGCCGCGACCACCGGCACTATTTTGATGTGGCACATTCGTTTCGCTTCGAAGCCGGTATCATGCGCCGCTTCCTGCGCCTCGGAACCCCATCGGGAGTAGAGCTGTTTCTCAACGTCGCTGCCTTCAATCTGTTTTTGTTGATGTTTCAATCCTATGGTATTGATGAAGGCGCCGCTGCGGCCATTGTATTCAACTGGGACATGCTGTCTTTTATACCGATGGTGGGCCTTAACATCGGTCTGATCAGTATGATCGGCAGATCCGTGGGTGCCGGGAATCTCAACCGCGCCAATGAGACTATTACCGCCGGGTTCGTTATCGGTCTCAGCTACTCCGCCATACTAGCCACCCTCTACCTCAGTTTCCGCTATGCACTTGTAGGGGTCTTCGCGCCGCCGAGCGGGGATTTTTCTGCGATCGGGGAGCTGGCCGCCTTCATGATGGTGGGATTGTCCAGCTACGCCATGGCCGATGCCGTGATCCAGGTCTGTGGCGGCGTGCTGCGCGGGGCTGGTGACACCCGCTGGGTGATGTTTTCCTCCGTGGTCCTGCACTGGGCCATGCTGGTGGCACAATACCTCATAATTCGAGTATTCGAATGGGGACCGCGTGTATCCTGGCTAGCCTTCGTGGCACTGATCCTGGCCATCGCCCTGGTCTTTGCGGGCCGCCTTTGGGGAGGTGTCTGGCGCGACCCCGAGCGCCTGCGCATGGTGATGGCCGAATGAGTGTCGGGGCCGGTCGCAAACAGCGACCAGTGCCCACTGGAAGTCCCGCAGGGCAGGGCCTCTAAGCACCTGCCGCTGGGCTGCGCCCCTCGACAACAGAGCCCACTAGTTCCTGCGGGTCGCGCCTTGCAGCAGTGACTCTCAGACTCCCGCAGAGACTTGTCTGCATTACTCAAAGCATCTGTGGGTGCGGCACTCAGAGCGAATGGGCTCTCTTGCGGGGTTACGCCTAAGGGAGTAGCCTCGGAAAAAATTGCCCGCAAAGGACTGATTGATATGAAAATAATAAAAATGATCATGTTGCTGAGTGCTCTCGGTTTGGCCTCCTCCGCTCTGGCCCAATCCCAGTACCCGCCAGACCTGCTGCGCATGAAAAGCACTTTCTCGCGCGCTTCCGCCGCCGCGCTTGGCGAAGAATACCGCGGTGTCGTCACCAGCGGCGGCCTGATGCAGGGGCTGTTTCCGCTGCACTCAACGGGCGTCTCCACGGCGCCAATACGGGCCGCCGCCGAGCGCATGCTGGCCCTGCTGAATGCGAATGAACTCAGCCGCAGCCAGTTTGCGATCGACGATCCCGAGTGGAGAGACTGGTCCAATGTGGATATCGGTATCTTTCCCCGGCGCGGTATCAGCCTCGAGGAAATGACGCCAGAGCAGAAGGCAGCGGCCTGGGATCTGATTCAGGTCTCACTGTCAGCCAGAGGCTTGGAGACGACACGGCGTATCATGCGCACCGAGCAGCCGCTATTGGAAATGAATTCGGAGCCGCTGCGCTACGGCGAGGAAAAGTATTATTTTACCTTCATGGGCACTCCGTCTGCGGTCGAACCGTGGGGCTGGCAGCTTGACGGTCATCACCTGGTTATCAACTATTTCGTACTCGCAGATCAGGTCGTCATGACACCGGCATTCTGGGGCGGAGAGCCAGTTGTCACAGAAAGCGGACTGTATGCCGGTAACGTAATTTTACAGGAGGAACAGGATCGCGGCCTGGCTCTCATGCAATCTCTGACTGGCGCCCAGCAGGCAGGAGCAGTACTGAACCCGAACAAGACCCGTAACAATCAACTCGCCGCCGCTAATCAGGACAACCTGGTGCTCGACTACGCCGGTCTGCCGGCAGCAGAGATGAGCAGTGAGCAAAAGCTGCAGCTTCTGAATCTGATTCGCGCCTATGTCGGGAATTTGCGGCCTGGTCACGCAGAGGTCACCATGGAAGAAGTAGCGGCGCATCTGGAGTCCACTCATTTCGCCTGGATAGGGGCTACCACTGACGATGCTGTGTTCTATTACCGAATTCACAGCCCCGTTATTCTGATCGAATTTGATCACCAGAATCCGGTGGGGACGCTGCAAAAGAATACACCTGGTACACCCACGCGTGACCATATCCACACGGTTGTGCGCACGCCAAATGGCAATGACTATGGCAAGGATCTGCTGGCGCAACATCTGGCTCGGCATCCTCACTGAATCGTTTCGGGCGCACTGGCAAGACAACGGACAACTCGCTGGAATCGGGGAAGTAGCAATGCATATGAAAGAGGAGCGGCACATTCCGGCGCCGCGCGAAAGAGTCTGGCATGCACTGCATGATATTGAGGTACTCAAGGCCGCGATGCCTGGCTGCGAGCGCTTTGAGAAAATCGGACAAGATCAGTATGAAGCACTGATAATGGCCGAGGTCGGGCCGATGAAGTCGAAGTTTAAAATCGACGTAAGTTTGAGTGAGGTCGATCCGCCCCGGGGCTATGTGATCAGTGGCGAGGGCGAGGGCGAGGACGGAGCCGCCGGCTTCGCCAGGGGCTCGGCTCGCATCAACTTGGAAGAGCAACAGGGCTCAACGGTGCTGGAATATAGCGTCGAGGCAATGGTGGGGGGCGAACTGGCACAATTGGGCGGTCGCCTGATCGATGCCAAAGCCAAGGAAATGGCGGATGAGTTTTTCGGCAATTTAACCAACATCGTCGCCGGCGACCTGATCGATAGTGAAGCCGCAGCTGACCTGGCGCCAGAGTCGGAACCCGAGGCGGCCTCGCCGGGTGTTATGGGCTGGTTTTACGCCGCAGCGGCGGTACTGGTGCTCGTCGTACTCTACACCTACCTGGCTTGATCGGTCACGGCCCGATCTGCACCTGTCTCTCTGGCCCGCAGTTTGCAGGCCGGAAGACCGTAGCGGTCAGAGCAAATTTACCGGTATTTCTGAAGGGGTCGGAACAGATATCCAGCACTATCTCAGGGGGTCAGAACAAGAATCAGGTATTTTCGCCAGTCAGAGGATCCCAACGTCTCGAGCGAGGGCACAGTGGTTGCGCTGCATAGTCAGCGCGGCTACATTAATAGTCCATCTGTTTCGGAGGTCGCCGATGTTTGCTCAACTAATTGAAAGTAAGCCATTTACCCTGATTGTAGCCGTGTCTTTGTTGCTTCTGGCACCGCTTGCTTCGGCACAACGGGGCGGCGCGACTCCTCTGCCTGATGGACCCGGCAAAGACCTGGTCATGAATCAATGCTCCAGCTGTCACAGCACAGCCACGATCAGCCGCGCCGCGGGCTTTTCCAGCGCCGATGAGTGGCGCAGGGTTTTTTCAACCATGATCGAGCTGCCGGATGCGCAGGCCAATACCATAGCTCGTTATCTGGCCGAGCATTTTCCGGAAGACACCTCTCGGCGACCTACCCTGGTCTCTGGTGACACCCAGATAGAAATCATCGAATGGACCGTGCCGACTCTGGGGCAACGCTCCCGCGATCCCATTGAGGCGCCGGACGGATCGATCTGGTGGACTGGCATGTGGGCGAGTCTGGCGGGCCGCCTTGATCCCGACACCGGTTTCATGGAGGAGTACCATTTGCCTCCGTCAGCACGGCCGCACTCTCTTGTCCCCGATGCCGACGGCAACATCTGGTATACGGGAAACAGCAACGGCACCATCGGCAAGCTGAATCCTGCCACCGGGATGATTACCGAATACGAGACTGAGGCCCGGGATCCCCACACCGCCGCCTTCCATCCGAATGGTAACCTTTATTTCACGGCACAACAGGCTGGCATGCTGGGAAGGCTAAATCCGCAAACCGGCGAGCTCATGGAAGTCGATGTGGAGCCGAGGCCTTATGGTATCAAGGTCGATCAGCAGGGCACAGTCTGGGTAGCGTTCAACGGCACCAACAAGATTGGCTCGGTAGACCCGGACAGCATGGACATTCGCTATTACGAGGTGCCGAACGAGCGTACCAGAATACGGCGCCTGGACCTGGACAGTCAGGGCCGGGTCTGGTTCGTTAATTCCAGCATGGGCAAGATTGGCGTATTGGAGCCGGAATCAGGCAATATCCGCCAGTGGGATTCACCCAGTGGACCCAGCTCCCATCCTTATTCCATGGCCGTTATTGACGACGTCATCTGGTACAACGAGTCGGGCATGCGCCCCGATGCACTGGTGCGCTTCGATCCGGCAGATGAATCGTTTCAGAGCTGGGCGATTCCAAGTGGCGTCGGAATCATTCGTCACACCTGGGTCACGGAAGCGGGGGACCTGTTGATTCATCAGAGTAGTTCCAATCAGGTAGGCATCGTCCGCATCGATTAATCCGGAGTCTGAAGCTCGGTTGCAGAACACATTTACCGGTAATTCCCAAGGCGTCGGAACAAATATCCCCGGATGCTCTGAATTATTCAGAGCATCCCTGGTCAAGAGCAATATTGGCTTGAGAGGTCAGGCCCTGACCCCTGCCGAAACTACTGTAAATTTGCTCTGACCCCGAATTTAAAAAGGCAGAATCAGTCTTCTGCGCTTGTTGTCTTATAGAAAAGAGCGACAGCGAGTTTCAACAAATCCGATCATTGTGCGATTCCGAGACAATGGAATAGCTGGTGCTGCGACCGCCGCCGGGATTTTTTTGAAGGGCTCCCCGCGAGACCAGATCTTTGATGTCGCGGGTTGCCGTGTCTTGCGAGCATTTCGTGAGCTTGGCCCATTTCGAACTAGTGAGCTTGCCTTCAAAGCCATCGAGCAGTCTATTCATGACCTTTATCTGACGATCATTGAGGGGCTCTTTGGCAAACCTTTCCCAGAACCTGGCTTTGACCATGACGGAATCCAGAGTCTTTTCGCTGCCCTGAAGAGCCCGAAGGAGACAGCATAAGAACCAGTCTTGCCAACGGGTGACATCCGTTCCATTTCTTTGGGTTGTCTCAAGGATGCGGTAATAGTCTTTTCGCTCAGCGCGGATCTGCACTGACATGCTGTAGAAGCGCTGCGGGCTGTTCTCCGAACGTGACAGAGCCATATCCGCAATAGCCCTGGCTGTCCGGCCATTGCCATCATCAAATGGGTGAATGGTGACAAACCAGAGATGTGCGAGACCGGCAATGAGTAACGGATGCGCATCGCCTGGGTCATCAAACCATTCAAGGAACCGATCCAGTTCCTCCTCAAGACGATCTGCTGGTGGCGCTTGATAGTGGACTTTCTCGCGCCCCATCGGCCCGGAAACGACTTGCGTTGGGCCGTTCTTGTCATGACGCCAGGCACCGACATTTATTTTTCTCATGCCGCTGCGACCGGTTGGGAATAGGGCGGCATGCCATGCAAACAATCGGTCTTTCGTTAGTGTCTCGTCGTATTTCTCGACCGCATCGAGCATCATCTCAACGACGCCTTCAACGTTACGGTCTGCCGGCACCAGACCAGCGATATTCATGCCGAGGCGCCGCGCAAGGGACGAACGAACCTGATTGCGCTCCAGCTTCTCGCCTTCTATCTCGCTCGATTTGATGACATCTTCGGTCAGGGTGCGCAGGTGAGCTTCTTTGCGAAGATCGAAGCCAAGCGTCTCCATTTTTCCCTGGAGGCGGCCCTGTTCATGCGCGGTGTTGGCAAGAAGCTTTGCAAGCTCTGCCTGGTCCCAATGCATGTCCGGCCAGCCGGCTTGCTCCCAGATATAGGTCAACTTAATCTCCGCATTTATTGCGGACATTGTGACTTATATTCTCTGCATCGGCTAGGAAAATCCGCATTTTTGCGGAGATTCGGGCCTTTAGTCCCTGCGAGACGAATTAATCTCTGCATTATATGCGGAGAAAAAGGCCGCTATTCTCCGCAAATTTTCCTATTTTTTTTGTTTTTATTGGACACACCGGTCTTGTACGTACGAGATCGTTTTTCAGGCTGAATTGCGCGTCATCATGACCCGATTTTGGGGCGGGGAAAGTGCATCCAGCCGGTGATAATGTATTTGTTGCCGCTGTTGACGATCTGGCCCTGGTGGGCGTGGGTCCATTCCGCGGGCCAGATCAGGGTCTTGCCTTTCTCGGGCTGGATGTCCAGTTGCTGGTGGATGAAATGGGTGGCGCCGCCGTCTTCGACGTCGTTCAGGTAAGTCATCCACGCCAGCAGGCGGTGGGCGGTGCCGAGGGCGGTGCGTTCCGAATGGGGTTTCAGGAAGTGACCGCCCGGTTCGTATTTCTGCAGATTGAACGAGCCCATCTCGACATCGGGGACTGCTTTTTTCAGGAAGGGCCATTGCTCCAGATAGTCCTGATGGCAGGCGTAGAGCGCCTCCAGGTAGGCACGGATGGGCTCATGGTCGGGCGCCTCAAGCTCCGACGGTCGGATCGACAAATCGAGGGAATTCTTGGATTTAAGATTCAGCCCTGCGGCCGTCTTGCCTTGGGTCTGCTGTTCCCGGTGCGTCTCGAAGAAGTCGATCAACTCATCGCACACAGACAGTGGCTCGATAAACCAGCCGCCAATGAAATGAGGACGGGGAGCATTCAAATCTATGGTGAGTCTTTTCATCGGCGACCGTAATCAATGTTGATGCCGTGATCCGAGCGAAATCGAATCACTCCGAAGCTTTCCTGCTCCAGAGCCAGGCCTTCTTGGAGTCTTCCCAGCGCCAGTAAGACACCACCCAGCCCCCCTGCGGCCTCGGCTAGGTCTGGCTGCAGCGCCAGTGCTTTGCGATAGCTGCGCTGCGACTCTTCCAAGTCTCCCAGCAGTTCTAATACGTTACCCAGGTTGCTCCAGGCCTGGGCGTAGTTATCGCGGCTGGCGATGGCCGCTCGGTAACAGTCCCGCGCCGCTTCCAACTGCCCCAGCCTTTGCCTGGTGGCGCCCAGTTTCAGCTGTGCCTCGACGAAATCGGGTTTCTGTCTGACAGCCGCCTCGAAACAGGATAGGGCGTCATCGAGGCGGCCCTGAGAGCGCAGCAGCGAGCCCAGATTGACGCGAGCATCGACATAATCCGGTCTGATCGAGAGCGCCCGCTCATAGCAGTGAATGGCTTCGCTGGGCTCGCCCTGGGCGCTGAGGACATTGCCGAGATTATTCAAAGCGTCCACCAGTTCAGGCTTGATCTCCAGCGCTCGACGGTAGCTAGCGGCCGCTTCGTCCAGCTCGCCCCGAGCCTGCAGAACCACCCCCAGGTTTCCCAGCGCTTCGGCGTAGTCCGGCTTTGCCGCAATGGCACGCCGATAGCTGGCTTCAGCTTCCCGCACCCGACCTGACTGGCGTAATACGTTGCCCAGGTTGTTGTGGGCGGCGACATAATCCGGAGCCACGCTCACCGCTTCACTGATGAGCCGCACGGCGTCCTCGGCCTGGCCAGCCTGAAACGCCAGCAAACCCAACAGGTGCAGCGCCGTGGGCTGATCCGGTTGGGACTTGAGTACCTGGCGCAGAAGCTGTTCCGCCTGGCGCGGGCGGCCGCCGTTCAGGTGCTCCATTGCCTGCGCAAGCGCCTGCCGTAGTCCGGCCTGGCCGTCGTCTCTATTTTCAGATCCTTCACTGTCATTCATGACCGGTGCACTTTAACTTTGTCTTTACGCGTCATTGCCATTGCAGGAGCAAATCCGGTAGTAACAGATGCCGACGGCAGAGTCGATCTGCCCCGAGGACAGACCTTCCTGAGTCAAGCCAGAAGCAGCTGGTGGCAGCGGCCAAATTGGGCTAAGTACCGGTCCCGGATCGCAGTTGTCTCGAAGCATAATCGTTTATAATGACAGACTATGGATGTTCTAAATAATGCAGACGAACCTCTGCGGAGTCGAAAGGGCCTTACTGCAAGGCGCGGCCGACAGGGATTAGGGGCTACTCTTGCCAAGGGGTGCAACGCGGCAGCAGGGGGTTCAAGTCGGTACGCTGGCGAAATGACGCCTTGTCAGGCGCACCCACTGCAAGCCAGAGGCCTATCTTCATTGTTCAGAGCATCCCCAAGACAGTGAGAATTAGAGGCGGCCACTGCCGCAAAATTCACTTGAAAAGTATCATACACACATGAAACATGTTCTAACAAAGCGCTTTCGATTGCGATTGGTCACTGTGCTTATCTGGCTAGCGCCTCTGATAGGGATGCCGGCTACTTCCCTGGCCGCAACCATCGTTGGCGTACAGACCAATATCGGATCCTTCAAACTAGAGTTATATGAGGACGTGGCCCCTACCGCAGTTGCGCGGTTCCTGGAAAATGTCGAGGCCAGGCGCTACCACTTCACGATGCTGCACCATGCGCTGGGTGCGACCATACGCGGCGGCCTTTATCTCTATAACTCCTGCTTTGACGGGCCTGAGCCAGTGACGCATGCGCCTAATATTGCTGCGATCGAGAACGGCCTGGAGAACAAGTCAGGCACGATTGCCCTCGTTCGGAACCCGGATGATCCCACGGAATTGACCAACGAATGGATGATCGGCCTGGCAACCAATCCGGCCGTATTCGACGAGAACAATCCACCGATTGTCATCGGTGAGGTGGTAGAGGGGCTGGATCTCCTGCGGGCAATCGACGAAAACGCGCTGCGTGTTTCACTGGCGCCTTTGCCGCCTCTGAGATTTCAGGTTCCGACTGTTTTTTATCCGAGCGAGTTCGTAGTTTGCGGGGAATTCACTCAGGACAATCTAATTCGACTCACGATGAACGTGGAGTCGGTCGATGACATTGAGCCTATAAACTCCTTCGACGTGGAATCCAATCAGATTCGCATCAAGGTCGACGCCGGCAGCGCGGGCCTGCTGTCGCTGGCTTTCCAGATCAACTCCACCGAACCCCAGGGCATCATCCAGGTGCTTACGGACACCGTCACGATTCTAGATGCGAAGATGCCGGGTATGGCCAGTTTCAATGAGAGCAACGGTGAGCTTCTTATACCTCAGCTCTACATCGGCAGTGAGTTGGCCTACCAGAACGTGCTGTTTACACTCAGCAACGCCGAAGAACTCCAGTTCACGCTGCTCTCTTTCGAACTCCCCTGAAAGATTTGCCCGACGCGACGGGATTTGAAAGCTGCCGGATTTGCATATCAACAACACCGGGACATAAAAAAGGGCTCCCGAAGGAGCCCTTTTTTTGAGCGGTTTAGACTTCAAGCATAAGTGCTTAGAAGTCATAAACCAGTCGGCCATAAATGATTCGGCCGCGTGGATCCTGCAGCCCACCAATCACACCGGCAAATTCCGGTGAGCGCTGGGCCTGCCGATCGAAGACGTTTCGCGAACCCAGTGAAAACGCCAGTTCACCGTCGAAGACATTGAGTCCACGGTAGGTGTAGGCCAGGTCCAGATCGGTCCACGCCTTGACGCCAGTCTCGGTAATATTACCGGGACGATAGGTGCCGCCAAAGAAATCCATGAAGGTAAAAGTGGGGCCATCGTACACGGGAATGTCATCGACGTAACGGACGATACCATTAACCGAGTGGTTGCCCAGGTTCCAACCCAGGTTCAGGTTGGCCTTCAGCTTCGGCAGCTCCGGTGCGGCGCTGGTGTTGTCATTGTACTTGCCGGCGCCATCCTGGATTGGCTGCGTCGGATCGGACTGGAACAGAAACTCATCCACGTAGGTCGCCTGCAGCCCAATGCGGAAGTCACCGATATTATCGAAGCCCAGGGTGTAACTGCCCTGGATATCGTAGGCGGTGACTTTCACGGTCTCGGCGTTGATGGTGCTGGTATTGTTGACCTGGAGGATGTTGAAGATGTCATTCGAGTCACGAATAATATCCTTGTCCGACAGGGGGCTGTTGACCCAGGCACGCAGCTGCGCTTCCGTTGGTTGATCCCCCGGTAGCCCGGTACCGCTGAAACCAGTGGCGTCCTTAAAGTTCTGGAAGTCCAGTTCCATTTTGTCCTGACCGTTGATGGTGATGATCCGATTGGAGAAATCGGTCTCGTTCCAGGTGACCGAGAGATCGAAGTTGTCGAACATCAGGTCGAACCCGAACTGCAGTGACTCTGAGGTCTCGTTTTCCAGATCCGGGTTGCCGCCGCCACAGGCCGTGGTGAAGGCAGAGAAAGGACCGAAGCGGTCGGTCACGGTGGACAGGCCACAAGTCACCGGATCAAGGAGCTGCTGCAGGGAGGGCGCGATAAAGGCCGAACCCTGGGTTGCGCGCAGGCTCAACCAGTCGGTGGCCTGCCAGGTCACCCCATATTTGGGATCGGTAGACTGCTGACCGGTGCTGAACTTCTCCTGACGGGCTGCCAGAGAAACTTCCAGCGTGGGCAGGATGGGCAAGGCTACCTCGGCGAAGTAGGCATCCACTTCCCGGCTGCCGGTAGTGACCACTTCCTGTTCCGTACCGCCAATCCAGGTGTCACCGGCCAGTTCTACTGCCGCCGGCGTGTTTGTATAGGCGTCATCGCGCCACTGGTAACCAATGGCAGCTCCGATTGGGCCACCAGGCAGTTCGAATCCGAACAGGGGAACCTCGCCGTTCAACACGATGTCTATCGTACCCAAGGTATCGACCTCACTTTCGCGGTCGCGGGCAGCCACATCGTTCATCACGTGAATGGAATTGTTGTCGGCCGGATCGGTGATCATGAACGGGCTGTAACAGGCGTCGCGATCATTGGCGACGTCGCAGCTCAGACCCTGTTTCATGGCCTCAATGTCGAAGTTCTGGCCGGAAGTAAAGAGCAGGTCACTCTCATTGTAGGTATAGGCGGCCATGCCTTCCCAACCATCCAGAACGGGTACGGTGAAGTCAGCCTGGAAAGTGTAGCGGCTGATGATGTAGCGACCGTCCTGAATGTTGTCGTTGTCGGGGCTGTGACCTGCGGACACGGTGTGAGTCTTGTTGATGGGGCGCAAGGAGCGAACCTTCACATCTTCCATCAGGGGCACACCGTTATCAGCGACGCCGGAAACTATGTAGTCGTCCCAGCCATCGTTGTTCCGATCCACGCCAGGCTGGCGGTCAGGGATGCCGTTGCCGTCATTATCGACACCGAACAGGGGGTTGCCGCTGGCATTCACGGCGCGGAAGGAGTTGCCGGGAATCTCACCGCGTACTCCAGGCAGTTCGCCGATGCGTGAGTTGCCGGGATTGGAAGTAGACTCATAGCGCACCTCCGAAAGCTTGGAACGAAAACCCTGGAAAGACACAGTCAGGTCGTCATTGACGTCATAGGAAATATTGGTGAAGAATTTGGTGTCTTCCTCAGGCTCGAAGTAACTGCGGGTATCGCCGAAGTCGAACCAGCAGTTGGATCCCAGCTGCATTCCGTAAGCATTATTGGCCACGTCCACCTGATAGTCTGTTCGGCCAGCGGCAGTGCCACAGGTTGGCTCTACTGCGTTAACCTGTTCTCCGGTGTAGACGCCGTTCTCGTCGCGCTCTGGGACGAAGTAGTTGCCGGGCGCGTTGGCGGAGAAAACCAGTCCCGAGTTGGCGAGCACGTTGCGCTCGTCCCAGCCCAGGCGGCTCTGCTGGCGAAACTGTCCGGCGAAAACAACGTCCACATCGCCGACATCACCACCCCAGAGCATCTGCACCGAGTGGTGATCCCAGTCGCCGCGGCTGTCGCCTTCGGCGAATGTCTCGATTTTCAGGCCGTCATAGGAACGATAGGGCACGAAGTTGACCACGCCGGCTACGGCTTCGTTTCCGTAAAGTGCGGCGGCACCGTCGGCGACGATGTCCAGACGCTGAATGGCAATGGTGGGAATGAGTCCGTTGACGTTCTCATTTACCAGGCGCTTGCCGTCCAGCAGGGTCAGAGTGGAACTGGCGCCGAGACCACGCAGATCGATGCTGGTGGTGCGGGAGTCCTGTCCCTGAATGGTGTTGGTGATGGCAGAGGCGGAACCGTTGACGAAACTCAGGTTCTGCACGACTTCACCCATGTTCAGGGTGCCCTGGGCTTCCAGGTCCTCAGCGGTAAGCTGGGTAGTCTGGGAGGCCTGGGTGAAACCTTCGCTGCGACGAATGAATGAACCCGTAACAACCACCTCTTCGATGGATTGTTCCTGGGCTATCGTGGCGCCGGCGAGAGGCAGGAGGGATAAAGATACTGCGGTCCAAAGCAACTTGCGTTTGTGTGGGTTTTTAAAATGCATACTACTCTCCGATTTCATATATCTAAGATACAACTGACTTCTTCTTAGTAATTCGGTACTACTCTTGCGGAGTACTTCCTGCAGGAATTTGCCGACAGAAGAAAGGGGTCGGAAAATTTCCAGCACCGGAGGATAATCCGTAACAGGTTGTGACACAAGGTCGAAATTTGTTACCGAACGTAGTACGCCGGCTCAACAGCTCAGTGCGTAAAGCTAATAAACCACGAGTTTTGTGGCTCAAATTTCGTGCGTCTGTATCAGGTCGGTGCATGTACGACGAGGTTTGTGCGAATTTTATACAGCCTATCAATCGATTCGAAGGACCCAAATGAGTGCAATGGCTTCTTTGAGGGCGAAAATCCTACATCACGGCGCTGAAAGTTAAAGTGATCCGACTGTCAATAACTGCAGCTTGAGTCTGAATTCGGCTACCACGGCGCACAGATTGAGTCATTATGGCCTTAACAGCCCTGGTAACAGCCCTGGTAACAGCCCGGGATCGGTGGTTCGAAGAACAGACTATTGCGGCAAATCTTCGAATTCAGCCAACAAAACACGGAACCCCTGCGTCGGGTGTGGCGCCGATGGGAGCTCTGCTGCTGTTTGTGCGCTGCGGGGGCTGGTTGGAAAGGTGCGGGGCAGGGTCACAAAGCAATGGGCAAGGCAATAAAAAAGGGGCCTACCTCACGGTAGCCCCCTTTTCGTCTCAGGGTTGTTAACTAGGCGTTAAAAATTATAGACCAGGCGACCATAAAAGACTCTTGCCATCGGGTCCTGGAGGGCGCCAAGCACACCGGCGAATTCCGGTGAACGTTGGGCCTCGCGGTCGGTCAGGTTGCGTCCGCCTACGGTCAGGGCGAGCTCCCCATCAAATAGGTTAATGCCGCGATAGGTGTAGGACCCATCCAACTGATACCAGGTTTTCACGCCGGTTTCTTCGATGTTCCCCGGGCGATAAGTGCCGCCAAAGGCATCGAGGAAGGTGAATACCGGACCATCATAGTTAGTGGAGTCAACGTAGCGCGTTATGGTGTTGATCGAATGGTTACCCATGGTCCAGCCGATCTGCAGATTGGCCTTGAGTTCTGGCAGGCTCGGCGCCGCACTGGTGTTGTCGTTGTACATACCGGCGCCGTCCACGACTGGCTGGGTCGGGTCACTCTGGTACAGGAACTCATCGATGAAAGTTGCCTGCAGTCCGAAGCGGAAGTCGCCGAAGCTGTCGGTGGGCAGAGAGTAATTGGCCTGCATATCATAGGCGGTTACCTTGACGCTCTCAGCGTTAGTGGAACCGAGACCGTTCACCTGCAGAATCGTCGTAATATCATTCGGATCGCGAATAATATTCTTATCTGAGAGCGGGTTGTCGATCCAGGCCTGCAGCTGCTGCAGGCTGGGCTGATCGCCCGGCAGTCCGGTGCCGCTGAAGCCCGTAGCCTGCTTGAAATTGAAGAAATCAATTTCCATCAGGTCCTGACCGCTGGTACCGATGATCCGGTTGACGAAGTCAGTCTCGTTCCAGGTTACAGAGACACTAAGGTTATCAAACAGCAGATCAAACCCAAGCTGCCTTGACTCCGAGGTCTCATTCTCGAGATTCGGGTTGCCACCGCTACAGGCAGTGGTGAAGGCCGAGAACGTGCTGAAGCGGTCAGTCACTGTCGACAGACCGCAGGTCACTGGATTCAGCAGTTGCTCCAGGGAAGGCGCGATGAAGGCGTCACCCTGGGTAGCCCGCAATGCCAGCCAGTCCAGAGGCTGCCAGGTCACACCGAATTTCGGGTCGGTGGATGCCTGACCGGTACTGAATTCCTCCCGCCGCACGGCTGCGGTGACTTCGAGATTCGACAAAACAGGAATGGCCAATTCGGCGAAGTAGGAATCAACTTCCCGGCTGCCGGTAGTAAGTGTTTCCTTGTCGGCACTGCCAATCCAGGTATCTCCGGCCAGTTCAACCGCTGCAGGCAGGTTGGTGAAGGAGTCATCCCGGAGCTGGTAACCTATGGCTGCACCGACGGGGCCGCCGGGTAACTCGAACCCGAACAGCGGGACCTCGCCATTGAGTACGATATCGATAGTATCCAGAGTGTCCCAAGTGTACTCATTATCGCGTGCAGCAATATCATTCAGTACATGGATGGAGGTGTTGTTGGGATTGTCTGCAGTGCCAAAGAAAGGGTTGTAACAAGCATCGACATCATTGATGACGTCACAGTTAACGCCCTGCTGCATGGCTGTGATGTCGTAGTTCTGGTTGGAAATGAAACGCAGTTCGCGCTCATTGCGGGTGTAGGCCGCCATGCCTTCCCAGCCCTCTAGAAACGGCACCGTGAAATCCGCCTGCAGCGATAAGCGGTTTATGTCATCAATCGCGTCGGACAGATTGTCCTTATCGGGGCTGTGTCCATCAGTCGTCACATGGGTCTTGTTGATCGGGCGCAGAGTCCGTGGCTGCACGTCTTCGTTCAGTGGGATGCCGTTATCGGCAGTGCCGGCGATGATGTAGTCCATCAGGCCGTCGCCATTGACATCGTTAGTGCCGCGATCAGGCAGTCCGTCGCCATTGGCATCCACACCGTAAAGTTGGTTGCCATTGGCGTCCATGGCCCGAAACGGATTGCCGGGCAGCTCACCGCGAATGGCGCCCAATTCGCCAATGCGTGAGTTTCCGGGGTTGGAAGTTGATGAATAGGAGCGCTCGTATTGCTTGGTGCGAAAGTACTGCGCCGAGAGGGTCAGGTCGTCGCTTAAGTCCCAGGTGGCATTGGCGTAGAACTGGTTAGTCTCCGTGGGTTCGCGATAGGAGCGGTTGTCGCCGTAGTCAAAATAGCAGGTCCCGTTGAATAAATTACCTGTGGGGTTGGCAACCTGATTCGGAGTGTAGTCGGTGCGCTGGGCTGCTGGAGCACAGGCCGGGTCCGGGGTACGGGTGCGTTCGCCGGTGTACATACCGTTTGCATCCCTATCCGGGGTATACCAGTTACCTGGCGCGTTGGAAGAAAGAGTCAGGCCGGAGTTGGCAAGCAAGTTGCGCTCATCCCAGCCCAGGCGGCTGTTTTGGCGAAACTGACCCGCCAGGACCACATCCAATGCGCCTATGTCGCCGCCCCAGAGAATCTGGGTGGAGTGCTCGTCATAGTCGCCGCGGGAATCACCCTCGGCATAGGTGTCGATCTTGAGGCCATCATAGGACTTGTAAGGAACGAAGTTGACCACGCCGGCCACGGCCTCACTGCCGTAGAGAGCGGCGGCACCGTCAGCGACGATGTCCATGCGCTGAATGGCGATAGTTGGGATCAGCAGGTTGACGTTCTCGTTCACCAGGCGCTTGCCGTCCATCAAGGTAAGGGTAGAGCTGGCGCCAAGACCACGCAGGTCGATGCTGGTTGAGCGGGAGTCGGTGCCCTGAATGGTATTGGTAATGGCCGAAGCTGCCCCGTTCACGAAGGAAAGGTTCTGAATCACCTCACCCAGATTCAGGGTGCCCTGTGCTTCCAGATCCTCGGCGCTGAGCTGAGTGGTCTGGGAGGCGGACGTGAAGCCCTCGCTGCGGCGAATGAAGGAACCCGTTACGACAACTTCCTCTACCTGGGGATCTTGGGCCACTGACAGGCCCGAGAGAGGGAGCAGCGACATAGAAATCGCGGCACAAAGCAGATTACGTTTGTGGGGGGTTGGAGTTTGTGGAGTTCTGGACTGCATGAGATCTCTCCTAATGCATTTTTTAAATTATGTATAAAAGCTGTTTTCTTGCTTTTGGCGAGATCACACCCCATGAGTTGGGACTGCGCGCGATCGCTCCGTCGAGAGGGACCACGCCCCTGTGGGAGGGGACTGCTCGTGATCACACTTTATATTGTGGTTATCACGCCCCGTGAGGGGACTACCGTGATCACTCAACGCCCGAGCATAAGCTGTGACAATTTGTGACACAAGTAAAAATTTGGTTTTTTTGCCTCAGCCGCCATTGCGTCGAAAATGCGTGTAATGTGCTGTAGCCCCCGATTTATGGGGGATTCGTTCATGGTGTCGGATTCACGGATTGGCAGACCAATGCTGCTTTCAGCCCGGATGGCCAGCCTAGAACTCTAATCTCTAATTACAACCTTAAGCTCTAATTTCAGTCAGCACCCAGGTTTTCGTGAAATTCACAGCGCACTTGTTTATGGAGGTCAGTCTAAAGCCTGCTGGTCAGGGTTTGTCGTCGTTTTCCGACAGCTTCGCCGGCGGTTGGATGCGCTCAATCCTGGAAGGCTTGATGCGGTGCTGGGTCGACTGCCCATCGGCAACGCTGGCTACCACCAAGCCTGTGCGTCTGTTGTTCCAGGGCCTGCTGGAACCAGTGTAGCCCGCTTGACAAGCTTTGAAGGAGAGTCCATTTTGCTGACTCTTTTTTACTCAGTATCCCTGAGTATCTGGACTAATCTGTGAGGGACAGAATCAATGATTAAACTGAGCCTGACGCCAACAATAAGCTTAACGAGAACCGCACTGTCGGTCTTGCTCACCAGTGCCTTTGCCCTGCCGGCCCTGGCCCAGCCCGGCGCCGTGGTACCGGCCGCCCATGCCGGTCAACAGCCCATCAACAATTTGCCAAATCCCTATGTGACCCAGCGCAATTTCGGTACTCTGCCTGAGGGTCGGAGTTGGGGTTCGGTGAGCGCGGTCAATGTCGATGTAGACGGCGTCCACGTCTGGGCTGGCGACCGCTGTGGCTCCAACTCCTGCGCTACCTCAGATGTGGATCCCATCGTCAAACTCACACCGGACGGTGAAGTGGTGCGCTCATTCGGCGCCGGCCTGATCATCTGGCCCCACGGCATGGATGTGGATGCCGAGGGTAATGTCTGGGTGGCGGATGCGCGCCTGGCGCGCGAAGGAGAGATTGCCGAGAATCCCGAAGCCGCAAATCACGGCAGCGCCGTGCTGAAATTCAGCCCCAGCGGCGAGCTGCTGATGGTGCTGGGCACGCCGGGAGAGATAGGTGATCCACCGAGCCATTTCACGGACCCCAACGATGTGCTGGTGGCTCCAAACGGCAACATCTATGTGGCCGAGACCCACGGCGCCCAGTTTCAGAATGAACCGGGCCCCAACGCCAAGAGCCGGATTTCCATATTCGCGCCCGATGGCAGTTTCATCCGCAGTTTCGGTCAGTGGGGCTTCGAGGACGGCGAGTTTCGCGCCCCCCACTCTCTGGCCATGGACTCCCAGGGCCGGTTATTCGTCGCCGACCGGGGCAATAATCGCATCCAGATCTTTACCCAGGAGGGCGAGCATCTGGATACCTGGTATCAGTTCAGCCGCATCAGCGGTCTGTGGATAGATCGCAGTAACGACCTGCTCTATGCGATAGATTCCGAGTCGGACCCGAACTATAACCCAGGCGGCTGGCGCAAGGGCCTGAGAATCGGCAGTGCCCGCACTGGCGATGTCTACTATTTCATTCGTGAGCACATGTCCGATAGAAATTCCGGCATGGGCGGCTACGGTTCCATGGGAGAGGGTGTCACCGTGGATGCCAGTGGCAATATCTACGCCGGTGAAGTCGGGCCCATTCAGGGCATGACAAAGTTCGTGCCACGTCTCATAGATTAAAATATTCCTGGTGCAACCAGGAAACGAACGGCGCGGTGAATAAACCGCGCCGTTTTTTGTGTTCGTTTTGGTTTTTTCGGAGTAATTGCGTGAAATGGAGTCGATGCATGAATTTAAGCAATCACAATCGCCCATGGGTCTGGATTGGGCTAGTAGTGATGCTGACGCTGCCGATGCAGGCAGCCCATTCCCAGTCACTGGTGCGGGTCGATACTCCGGCTGGAAATTTCGTCATTGAACTGTTCGATGACATTGCGCCAGAGACGGTGCAGAACTTCATCAGCTACATCGCCCTGCAGCGCTACCGGGACAGCTTCGTGCATCGGGCTGAACCCGGCTTCGTCATTCAGGGTGGCGGCTGGACCGTGTCTGGGCCTCAGTTCGGCAGAGTCGACAAGGGCCCAACGATTATCAATGAATTTTCCGAGTCCAATGTGCGCGGGACCATCGCCATGGCGAAGGTCGGCGGCAATCCCAACAGCGCATCCAGCGAATGGTTCATCAATCTCAGTGATAACACCGGACTGGACGCACAAAACGGCGGCTTCACAGTCTTCGGTCGGGTGATTGATGACGGCATGGAGGTCGTGGACGCCATCGCGAACTTGCCGGCGGTGGAGTTGCAGGGTCAGAACGCACCGCCATTTCCGGTGCCCCTCATCAATTACGCCGGCAGCGGCCAGGTGTTTCGCAGTAACTTTGTCTTCACGGAATTCAGCATTCTCTCCGGCGAATACGCCCCTCCGAATGCCTTCGACACGGAAACCGGCAGGATCCGGACCAAAATCAACGGCGACGAGGCCGGCATTGCCGAGGTGTGGTTCGATTTTGTCGAGCGCGGTCCCCTGATTCGGATTCAGGCCGATCTGTCATCTCTGACCCCGCTGGGCGGAGTAGAGGCGGGTTTCACGTTCTTTGAGCCCGCGAGCGGGCAGCTCGTCATTCCGGAATTATTCATCAACGGCGCGGTGGCCTTCCGCAATCTGATTTTTGAACTTAGTAATCCAGTTGATCTGATCTTCACCCTGCAGTCGTTCGAGTAGTCTCACCCACCCGAGAGCAATCGATTTCATGCTGACACTTCATCACCTGGAGAATTCCCGCTCTTTCAGAATTATCTGGCTGTTGGAGGAAATGGGGCTCGACTATGAGCTTGTGCAGCACGCCCGCGACAGCGGTCTGGGGCTGGCGCCGGAATCACTTCAGAAACTTCATACCCTGGGCAAAGCGCCGATCCTTTTCGACGACGACAGGGCTCTGGTGGAATCAGGTGCCATCATCGAGTACCTGTTGGACTACTACGGTGAGCACGAGCTGCGACCACCCGTGAAGACTGAGGCGCGCCAGCGCTACAATTTCTGGCTGCATGCCTGTGAGGGCAGCGCCATGAGCTTTCTCACCCTGAGCCTGGTGTTGAACAAGATGGTCAGTGGCTCACCGGCAGTGATCAAGACGATCATCAAGGCCGCAGTGGGTCGGGTCGAGGAAGCCTATGTCGGTCCTGGCATCGACAAGTTGCTCAATCACGTCGAAGAGCAATTGGGCGAATCGACCTTCTTCGCCGGCGACAAGTTCACCGCCGCAGATATCCAGATGGGGTTTGCCATGGAGGGCCTGAAAGCCAGCGGCAAACTGGGCTCGGAGCGGCCCAACGGCCGACGCTGGCTGCAGGAAGTGAAGGCGCGTCCAGCGTTCAGGCGGGCGCAGGACAAAGGCGGCGAGATGTCCCTGCCGGCGCGTTGACGACTCCTCAGCCCAAGCCTCACGATCGTAGCCTGATTCGCGTCAGGCCAGTACAGTGGCTCATTGCTGGAGTCGAGTCGCCCCTGCTGGAAGTCCTGCTATCCTACTGCAAAAGCAGCGGGTCAGCGGCGCTGGTGTGTAGCTGCTGCAGCCAGTCCTGAAACGGTTGCCGATAGTGGATGCCGGTGTCGACGGCATCTGGGTCAGCATTGGCCAGAGACTGATAATTGTCGCCGCCGGCATACATGAAGCTGTTTACCAGCACCCGGTAGTGCCGGTCCTGGCTCAGAGGCTGACCGGTCCTGCTCAGGTACCATTGCCCCTGACGCCGCTCCAGGCCGGCGACGACAGGCCGTGAGCCGGATTCCAGCACATTGGCGATCGCCGCGGCGTCCAGGTTCAGCGCCACGATGGTGTTATCAAAAGGCATCATGGCGACGACAGTGCCCAGGGTGATAGGCCCTGCCTGCAGGTCGATGCGGATACCGCCGGCATTGGTGATAGCCACATCGGCGCCGGGATCAGACCAGAGCCAGGACTCGGCAATCGCCCGGCCAAGACGTCCCTCTGAGCGCGGCTCTGCCCGGGCGCTGTAGGCGATCACCCGGTCCAGGTCGGCGGCAATCTGTTGCCTCCAGGAATCGACCAGTCCAGCTACCCTGGCATTGCCGGGACCCGGTTCATGATCATTCACTCCGGAACTGGAATTCACTAGAATTTCCCGCTCGATGTCATAGCTGAAGCGGGCCCAAGCGTAGGCGGTAAAGTGATAACCGCCGCCAATCAACATGGACTCGCCGATCTGCCGGGCTTCCAATTCATTGCAGTGGCCGGCCCCAAACAAGTCTATGGCCAGATCCTCTACCCGGTGAATCAGCGCCTCCAGCTCGTCGATGCAAACGTGAGAGATGACAAACAGCAAGTCCAATTCCTCTTCCCGTATCTCCGGTAGGGTCCGCCGCAAAGCGGCCTCATAGTCCTGAAAGCGCAGCCCGGCGACGGTCAGTGGATTCGTAGAAACAGGCGTGTCGCGCGTAGTCAGCCCGATGATGCCGACCTGGAGGTCGTTGATCTCACTGACCGTGAAGGGCAGCAGACCCAGATCGGTTGCAACTTCGCCGCTGTGTCGCCACAGCGTGTTGGCGCTGAGATAGGGGAAATCGGCTTCTGAGGTTCGCTGGCGCAGTACATCCAGACCGAAATCAAACTCGTGGTTGCCTACTGCTGATGCGTCATAGCCCATGGTGTTCATCACTTCCACCATGCTCTGGCCTTGACTCCAGGTGGAGATGGCAGGGCCGGTCCAGTTGTCGCCGCCACTCAGCAAGAGAAAATCCTCAGCTTTGCCATAATAGCCCTCTTGCTCCTGCCACTGGCGCAGTAAACTGGCGGCACCCCTGTCCGCATCCATGCCTTCCATCCAGCCATGCTCATCGTTGGTGTAGAGCACGGTAATCGAGCGCAGCGCCGTGGGCGGTGATGATTTGAGGCTGCAGCCGGCCAGAATAAGCAGGATGACGAATACTGAGGTTTTGGTAATAGTCATGGTCTAGGCAGAACACCGAACACTGAAGTTAAACAGAGGTTCCCTAAGTGGGTATTGAATTATGCAGACATGCCTCTGGCTTGCAGACGGCCCGCCTGACAAGGCGCTACGACGAATACTCTGGCACCCGCTAGCGCCAGGCAACTTCGAGCTGCCGCGGAATGTCGGTCATTCCTGATTCTCGGCAACGAACTCGAATCTTGGCACGGTCTCCCCATTGCGCTCGATCAGCTCCTGGAACATGGCAAGCGGTCTGACCCATAGGTTGCGTTCGCCGTAAAGCGGTCGATAGACAGCCATTTGCTCCTCGGTCTCACTGTGACGCGCGACGTCAATCAGTTCGTAGAGCTGGCCCTTGTAATGACGATAAACGCCACGCTGTACTCGGTGAATATCACTCATGGGTTGAATTGGCCTTGCTCTTGATAGTTCGTTTGTGTGCTGCGCAGTGTATTGCAGAAATGCGGTCGACTCCACGAGCGAGGACCCCGCGAGGAACTCCAATTCAGCCCGCGGTAATCGGTTACAACCTTACCGTCAGGGTGTAAGCTTGAGCGGACTCTGATGACAACAATAAAAAGGGAGCCTTCATGCTTATTCAGCCTACTACCCGCTTGTTAACGCGCCTGCTTTGCCTGGGTTTACTGTCGTCTCCTGCCGCGCTGGCGCAGGAGTACGTTCTGGATCCAAACTGGCCCAGGCCACTGCCGGAGGAGATTGAATGGGGACAGGTACCTAATGTCACCATCGATCAGGAAGGCTACATCTACGCTTTCCATCGTTCCGAACCGCCGGTACTGAAATTCGACAGTGACGGCAATCTGGTGGACACCTTCGGCAGCGAATGGGTGGCTCGACCACACGGGTTCCGGTTGACCCCGGAAGGCAACATCTGGACGACGGATTATCATCGCCAGCTCGGCCACACCATTACCAAGGTATCGACCGACGGGCGGATTCTGCTGCGACTGGGCGCTCGCGGCTTCACCGGCAATGGCGAGAACACTTTCAATGGGCCCGCCGATGTGGCCCAGGCGCCCAACGGCGACTTCTTTGTTGCCGATGGTCACTGGAACAGCCGTATCGTCAAATTTGACCGGGACGGACGCTATCTCATGGAGTGGGGGGGTAAAGGCAGCGGTGCGGGCGAGTTCGATCTGCCTCATTCCATTGTCATCGACCGCCGGGGCAGGGTATTGGTCGCCGACCGGGGAAATGATCGAATTCAGATTTTCACTCAGGAGGGGGAATACCTGACTGAGTGGGATCAGTTCGGTAAACCCAGCGGTCTGTTTATTGACGACGATGACGTACTCTACGCAGCGGACTACCAGGTCAAGCGCGGAGTCACCTATGGCAGTGCCGAAGACGGCACGGTCATGGGATTCATTGAAGGCTCCGAGCCAGAGGGGGTAGTGGTCGATGCCGATGGCAATGTCTATACCGGTGAGGTCACCGGCGGCGACGGTGGCGAGGGCCGGATTATCAGGAAGTTTATTCGCCAGTGAGTGTTGGATCCACCGTTCCTCGTAACAGGCGCGCTGTCGCGACGATAAGCCGAGCTTTGTTGGTAAGGCCCGACAGCAGCTGCAGCAGACTAGTCGCAAAGCGGCGTCGATCCAGCGACTGCGATACAACGATCATACCTTTGAAGTCGCACAAGCAGGTGCTATGAAGTTGCGCGGGTAAAAACTTGTCGGCTGCAAGTGGCATAACTGTCTGAATTGAGCAGAACTTTCCGGTCAAGCGCTGGCCTGTAAGATAACTGCAATAACTATCTGCTAGCGTATGCCCATGAACAAGATTCAATACCAGCGTCGACAATTCATGCAGATGGGCCTGACCGGATTCGGCTGTTTTCTCGCCGGCGGCGTAACGGGCTTAAGAAGCTCCGCTCAGTCTGCGCCCTTCTACTCGCTGGCCAGCATCGGTCCGCTGCAGGAGCCCGATGCCAATGGCATCATGCTGCCGACGGGTTTTCAGTCCCGGATGGTTGCCCGTACCGGCACTACACCGATGGCTGGCGGTGACTACTTCTGGCACGCACGCCCGGACGGCGGCGCCTGTTTCCCGACGCCGGAGGGCGGCTGGGTCTATGTGTCCAACAGTGAAGTGGGCCGCGGTCGGGGTGGGGTGGGAGCACTGCGTTTTAATTCCTCAGGCGAGGTCGTTGACGCCTATTCGATTCTTGACAACACCTCGGTGAATTGTGCTGGCGGCGCCACGCCTTGGGGCACCTGGCTTTCCTGCGAGGAGTTCGATGCGGGACAGGTTTACGAATGCGATCCTCTGGGCAACCGTGCTGCGGTTGTGCGACCCGCTCTGGGCACGTTCAAGCATGAGGCGGTAGCCGTGGACATGGCCAACAATGTTATCTATCTCACCGAAGACGAGCGTGATGGCGGTTTCTACCGGTTTATTTCCGCCGCCGGGCTGCCTGATCTCAGCGCCGGCAGGCTGGAAATCGCCTCTGTGCAGGCGCGCGATGGTCAGCGCAGCGTGCAGTGGTTGCCGGTGCCGGATCCGCTGGCTGCGTCCCTGCCCACCCGGGAGCAGGTGCCAGGCTATTCTCCGTTCGCCGGTGGTGAGGGCATCGCTCTGCACGACAGCAAGATCTATTTCACCACCAAGCACGACAACAGGGTCTGGTGTTATGACACCGTAAGCCACGAGATTGATCCGATTTACGACGTCGCCACCAGCGGCAACCCAATCCTCAGTGGGGTCGACAACGTGGTGATCACGCCCGCCGGAGACGTGCTCGTGTGTGAAGACGGTGGCGACATGCAGATTGTGCTGATCACTCCAGATTACCAGCCGCTGCCGCTGCTGCAGATTGTCGGCCAGGACCGCTCCGAGATTTGTGGCGCTGCTTTTGATCCGTCCTTTCAACGTCTCTACTTCAGCTCCCAAAACGGTTTTGGCAGCGCCGGAATCACCTACGAGATTACCGCCGCCAGCGCCGCCTGAGAGCTGGTTCAGCCGGTAAATTCCGCATGCTTGCTAGATGTGCTGCTGGCCAGGAGTAAGCTGCGTATACACTCCGCGGGAGATTTGCTAGTCTGCAAAATCGGCCTCTGGAGCTTGTAATGGCTAAGAAAAACAAC
>JGI12109J20283_10356973_pt1 | contig 77420 bp, 56 predicted proteins | sample ElkSlonscriptome_12_FD_20283 | JGI IMG/M metagenome (IMG submission 20283) | reverse complement strand
TGAGCTACGCGCTAATGACCTGCCGCAGCCCGGAAAGCATAACCCGGAAAGCATAAGAAGGAGCTAGAGTTACCCGACCTCTGCCCTCTTGCCGCTGGGCAACAAATTTCGCGTTGACTGCCTGCAGCTTGCTTGCGGGACTCGCTTGCCAACACACAAGAGGAAATTGGTATTGACCCAGTCCACATCGGGTTTGATTTCGGCGACGGCACTGCAGACACCAATGCACCTTAAATTATCGACAGGACACATTGAAGCCCTACACATGGGATTGGCAAACACTTGGTGGAGCCGGTGATACTGCACCATAGATAGAGTGGGAGATAGCGCCTGTCAGCCCGCGTTGGGCAATATCACTATTGAGGAAAAGGGAGAAGTTTGCCTACAATGCGAAAAAAATGGTTTCACAATGAATTTGTATCTGCGCCTGCTGCTGGTCCTGCTCCGGAATATAACCAGCAGGCAGCGTCCTCATACACATGCCTGTGAAAGCCGTTTCCGTGTTCTGCCCCACGATCTTGACGCGTTCGGCCACATGAACAATGGACGCTACCTGCAGATCATGGATGTAGCACGCGCCGAGTGGATGCTGCAGACCGGCGTCGCAGGAGCCATTCGCAGGAACCACTGGGGGCCGATTCTGGGCGGCGGATTTATCAGGTTTCGGCATTCCATGAAGCTGTGGCAGAGCTACAGTGTTCTCACTCGCCTGCTCGGTTGGGACAATCGCTGGTTTTACCTGGAGCACTGTTTTCTAGACCGAAAGCAGCGCTATGTCGCTGTGGGTATTACCCGGGCGGCACTGCGAAAGCAGGGTATGTGGGTTGCTGCCACGGAAGTGGCCCATATCGTTGCGCCCGGCGCCACGTCACCCTCGATACCTCAGCATGTGATGGACTGGCTGGCGCTGGAACAGGAAATGTACCACCACGGCAAAGCTCATTGGGAAAGTTTTTCTGAAGCTGACATTTACCAACAATCGAAAGAATGAGCTCAACCGACACCAGAACCCGTAATTTTTTCCAGGCAGTCACTTCGCGACCGGCTGTCGTGCTTACCATGGCACTGTTGGTAGTCCTGCTCACGGCTTCCGGCTTGTCCCAGTTGACGAAGGACACTTCGGTAAAGGCTTTTATACCGCCAGGTCACCCCGCGCTACTCGCAGACGAGAAAGCCGCGGCCTTGTTCGGCTTGTCTGATACCATGGCTATAGCCATTGTCACTCGGGACGGGAGTACTGTCTTTAGTCCGGAAATACTCGCCCTGATCGACGAACTGACATTTCTTATCACCGATCTTCCCAATATTCAGTTCGACCGGGTTTCCAGCCTGGCGTCCGAATCCTCCATCAGCGGCGACGGCGGCGCGCTGTATGTGGATCCCTACGTCGACCCGTTTGATCTCGATGAGGAATTCAGCGCCGACAGCCGAAGCCGCTGGCTGACCATGTCGCCCCACCAGGGCACCCTGGTGAGCGAAGACGAGAGCGGTGCGGTGATAATGGCCGAGTTGGTGGACTCTGATCTGGCGGCCGAGACTTACCAGCAGGTGCTTGATTTGACTTCAGAAATGGCCAGCGATGCGATAGCTATTCACGTTGCCGGCCCCGCTGCGGTGAGTGGTTATCTGAGTGAATACATCGACCAAGATGCCAGTAAATTACAACCGCTGGTGTTCCTGGTGGTTTTGGGCTTCATCTACCTAGCTTTCAGGCGTTTCAGAGCGCTGCCCGGCCCGCTGGTGGTGGTTATCGGGGCCGCTGGTGGCGCCCTCGGTATCATGGCCTGGGCTGGAATTCCCTACTATGCGATAACCAATGCATTGCCGGTCATTCTTGTCGCAATCTCTATCGCTGATGCGATCCACATTCTGTCCGCATACTATCAGCTTCGGGAACAGCAGCCGCAATCCAGCAACAGGGAACTGGTTGTGGCGGCGATGACATCGATGGCGCGCCCGATCACCCTGACAACTGTCACCACGATGGCTGGCTTCATCGGCATCGCTGTGATTTCCATCATGCCCCCGATCCGCTACTTCGCCATCTTCGCATCCCTGGGGGTGGCCCTGGCCTGGGCTTTTTCGATGTTCGTATTGCCCAACGTTATGTTGTTGATCAATCCGGGCCACAGCGCTGCCTTCAAGAGCTGGAAACAGAACAGCCCGAGCCGCACGGGCGCGCTTCTTACGCAAGTTGGAATTTCTTCACCCATTCGCACCAACAGCACCCTGGGAATTTTTATTGTGCTGGCATTGATCGCGGCATACGGTACCTCGATGCTTCGCATCGACCGCTCTCAAGTGGAGAATTTCGCCAGTGGCGAGCCGGTCCGAGTCGCCGATGAACTCATCAATGAACGCTTCGCCGGTACCGCGTTTCTGGACGTGATCATAGAGGCAGACGAACCAGATGCCATGCTGCGGAGCAGTAACATGGAGAAAGTTCGTAAACTGCAGCAATTCATGGAGCAGCAACCTAACGTCACCAAGACAGTCTCAATCGTCGACTACCTCAGCCAATTACATACCGCCATCGAAGGTCTCCCTTCTGCTCAGGCAAAAGCCCGAATTCTGCCTGACACTGATTCCGGGATCGCCGAGTTGCTCTTCGTCTATGAAGTATCCGGAGATCCAACTGACTTCGAAGAGGAAATCGATGCCGATTACCAGCGGGTGCTGGTGCGCGGCGTGCTTGATGCCCACTATTTCAGCGCCACCCGCCAGGCTGTGGAAGCGATGGAGCGCTACATTGATGAGCAATTTAACGAGCCCGGGCTAACCGCCACGCTTACCGGCGATGTGATTATCAGCCACAACTGGATGCTGAGCCTGCAGAAGTCTCACTTCAGGGGAGTCTTTCTCTCTCTCCTCCTGGTGCTTACCGCTTCGATGGTGGTTTTCCGCTCGACAACGCGGGGCTTGATTGCCGTGGTTCCAGTGGTCTTCACAGTGCTCGTGCTTTACGCCCTCATGGGTTTTCTGGGCATCCACCTTGAGCCGGCAACTTCAATGTTCGCGGCGATCGCGCTCGGTGTCGGAGTCGACTTCGCCATACACCTGGTAGACGGACTCCACAAGGGCATGATCAAGTACAAGGGTGATCTGCCAGCAATGACTCGGCAAACCTTACCGCCTATCGCCCGCGCCTGCTTTTTCAACTCGGCTGCTCTCGGCATTGGTTTTTCCGTGTTGATGATAAGCGATTTACCCACGCTCATCCGATTTGGTGGCCTGATTACCGTTGCATCATTTTCCAGTTACTTCGCTGCGCTGCTAATGGTCCCGGCACTTTTCGCTGTCGAGAAAAGCTTGCTGGGGCACCGTCCGCAGCCGCGAAAAAATTACCTTGCACCCGCCGCCCTGCTGCTGATCGTAGCCCTATTGTTGGCACTGAGCAGAACCTCTGAAGCCGCCGCTGCTGATGATGAGGCGCAGCGTATTTCTGAGGCAGTGGCTGCCCGAGCCGAAGGTACCGCGTTGCGGCGAGTCATCGACATGACACTTTCCAGTCGCCGAGGTCGGGTAGAAAACCGAATTGCAATAGTTCACAAGCGCAATGAAGCACAAGTGCGCAAGACTCGAATCACCTTTACTGAACCGGCGAAGAGCCGGGATGTCACCTTTCTGAGCTATGACTATCATGCTGAAGAAGAGAGCGATGAACGCTGGATCTTCCTGCCAGACAGCAGGCGGGTTCGGCGCATTCCCGCCTCCCAGCGTGGAAACGCCTTCCTCGGCACGGATTTTTCCTATGAGGACATTCAGTCAGAACTTAAATTCAGGCTGGATGACTGGGATTTCCAATACGAGGGGAGAGAGGTCGAGGATGATCGCATCCTGCATCGATTGCGAGGCGCACCAGTCGACCGGCGAACGGCCAGAGAGCTGGGCTATGGCGCGTTCGTAGCTATCATAGAGGAAGGTAGCTGGATGCCGGTCGTTATCGATTTTGTCGATGCGCGGGAACGACCGCTGAAAACTATTGAAGTCCTTGAATTCGAACTCATCGATGGCATATGGACGCCTTTGACTATTACGGCCTCCAATCACCAGACTGGACATTCCACAGAATTCTCCTTTCGCGATATCGAATACCAGATTGACCTCGAAGAAAGCCTTTTCGAACCACAGACTCTCAGTCGCGGATTACCGGACTAAGCCGAGTACCCTGTCATGGTAGCAAGGATGAATGCCGCTGTTGGCGCAGCAATGTTGTTAGTAGGCGGGTTCGCCAGCGGGGCCGAGTTGGAAAATTTTTCCGCTTCGACGAATCTCGACTATGGTTACGGATTCGATGCGGGGGAATCCATGCAGGGCCAACTTGAATTCGTTCCGGCGCTGGAAATGTCTCTAGCTAATCGAGTATCCCTGCGTTTATCTGGGCGGCTGCGGCTGGATTACAAGGATAACCTGGAACCAGGCGAAGCGCCCTTGGAAAACTATACAGGCGCTTCCGAACCGCTAACCCTGGGGTCAGCAGGCAGCGCGGAACTTCGTGATGCCTATATGGAGTTGCGCCATAGTAGCGGACAGTCCAGATTCGGCAAGCAGCAGATTGTGTGGGGAAGAATGGACGGCATCAAGGTGCTGGACGTACTCAATCCCCAGGATTTCCGTGAATTCATCATCGACGATTTTGAAGACTCACGAATCAGTCTTTGGAGTGGCTATTTTGACTACACTCTGGGTGACTGGCGCGCCGAGGTTGCCATCATACCCGACAGTTCCGGTCATACCATACCCCGCCCAGGTGCATGGTTTGAGTTGACCGCGCCACGCTTCCGGTTCGGCAGTACGGATCCAGGTGTAGCGTTACCCACTCGCACTGATCAACCCGGTTTTTCCATTGAAGAGACTGGAGTCGGGCTGCGACTCAGCCGCTTCATCAATTTGCTTAATTTCAGCCTCGTGGCCTATTCGGGAATGGATCCGGAACCCCTCGCACGCGTCATCAACGCGTCCGGATCTCAACCGCTACTAGAGCAGTATTATGAGCGGCGCGACACGCTCGGCTTCAGCCTGGATTATGGATTTGGGCGGGCTGTTTTTCGCGCCGAGTACGCCTATCAGCCGGACCGCTTTTTCAACACCCGTTGGCGCTCGAATCTAGATGCCGAAACCCTCGACCAGCATCGATTTGCAATCGGATTTGATATAGAGGGACCCCTGGCCCTTTTTGCGAATCTACAGTTTTTGGTCGACCACGTCATGGAAGCTCCCGCGGCGCTAGTGCGCCCAGCCCAGGACCGACTCGCCACATTTTTTTTGCGCCGAACCTTTCTTTACGAAACCCTCACTTTTGAAGCCCGGCACTATCAATCCTTTACCGACGATGACCAACTCAGTTCCCTGCATATTGACTATTCGCTGACAGAAGATCTGACTCTGACTTTCGCGGCCCAGTTATTTAACGGCACGCAGACGGGCCTGTTCGGCCAGTTTTCCGAACAGGACCGCCTGACGCTGGGACTGCAGCATAATTTTTGAAAGCAACGGCAGTAGGGATGCTCTTAACAATGGCACGGCATCCCTAGAAATACCACATCAGCCGCCCATAGACGTTGCGGCCAAGACCTGGCATACGAGCCCTTGTCGCGATGTCGGGATTAAAAGCGCGGTTATAGGCAGCCAGGTGGTCAAAGTAGTATTCATCCAGCAGGTTTTCCACCCCGAGCCGCAGCTCTGCGCCGCCAGCAAAGGCGATCAGGCCTGACAGGTTCAGCAACGAATAACCGTCTGTACTCTGCTCCAGATTGGTTTTCGCAATCCGATCCTGGTCGGCATAGGTGATGCCTTCCAAGGAAATCAGCCAGTTATCGCCCTGGTAATCGAGGGCGAGAATCAGGTTGTCTGGCGAGATCCGATACAGGTTGTCATCTATGTCTTCCCGCTCGCCGCGAACCACATTAACAATGGCGCGCAGGGTAAACTGGCTGGACAACTCATAGTTGGCTTCGACATCAAAACCGTAGAAACTAGCCTCGGTGTTACTGAACTGAAGCGGATTCGGTGCGCCCATGCCCATGCTGCTCATCATCATGGCCAGGTTGTTTACCACCATGTTGGTAGCAGGGATGCCCTGGATGAAGTCGGACACGTCTTTATAGAACAGGCGCGGATACAGCGAAAAATTCTGCGCATCCCAGTCGAAACCGAACTCCAGTTCATGAGCAACTTCCGGCTCCAGATCTACTCTGCCGACATAAGTCTTGCCGTCGGCCATACCGCCAGTGGACTCCATCGGCGACCACAGGTAGCGTTCCTGGTACGATGGAGAGCGGGTCTTGCGCGCGGCGCCCAGGTACCAAACCAAGCCGTTATCGGCATCCATACTCAAGCGCGCAAACCAGTCGAAGTTGTTGTCGGACTGATCACGTTGCGAGCTGTTGAACTGTTCGGCGAGACTGGCAGACATGTTGTTCATCATTACCGGCATGCCCGCTGGCCTATTCATCGGATTCAGATTGGCGCCGACGTCGCCCGCGTCCATACTGACCCGGTTGTAGCGAACCCCGGCGTCGAGACCCACACTGTCATTGATGGCAAGACTGCGTTCGACAAACACGCCCAACACATCTCGAGTGGTGTCGTTGAAGTTATAAAGGAAGAAAGGGTCAACATTGGGGTTAGTGACAATTGCCTCATGGCTGGTGAAGTGACCGTCGATACCGTACAGCCAGGTGCCATTGCCCGCATACTGTTCATACTTGACATTGAAGCCGAGGTTTTCGCTGGCAGCGAAAGTCTGCCGAAAGCGCATCCGCCCCGGTGACATCATCGTGTCCTGAGGTGGACGCCGCAGATGGAAATTCGTCATCCAATGCTCATTGTCACTGCCGAAAAATTCCGCAGTCAGATTACCGTTCACACCCGAATAGCTGTATTTGGATCGGAACAGATCGCTGTCGATAGAAAGAATATCCATCGGCAGCGCCGGAGTGCCCGCATCACCGGTATTGTTGCGCGCGAGGTCGATGCTGAACTCGTGGTCGCCGGTGCGAAAACTGTAGCCGACATCGAAACGCTCCCGCTCGTACTCGCTGGGCACGATCGTGCCGCCGGGAAACTCCAGATCGTCGGCGCTCTCGTTCATAATAAAGCCGCGGAACAGGTGGTTACGATTAGCCATTGAGAAGAAGCCACTGGCGACCATGCCTTCGTTGACCGACTGCACACCAAAATAGGTGCGACCGGCAAACTCAAAGTCATCGCCATTGCCAAATTCTCCTGAATAGGTATTGGCTTGGATATAGCCACCGATGGTTTCCTGCGCGGCACTCACCGGCGCGATTCCCCGGTTTATGGTGAGGGATTCCAGCAGGGCCACCGGCGCATAGGACAGTGGCGCGTCCATGGCGTTCGGCCCTGCCCCGCTAATCTGGGCTCCGTCAACTGCCACGCTGATACGATCGCCCCACATACCGCGATACTGAGCGATACCGGTCAGTTCACCGTTCTTGTTGATGTTAGCGCCAGGCATTTTGCGCAGCATCTGCGCCGTGTCCGCGGGTGCAACGAGGGTGTCGTCGGTCACCACCGTGTGGCTGTCTCGCACCCCCAGCACGGTGATTTCAGTGATTCTCTGGGCATCCTGGGCAACTACTGCCGGGACGACGGCAGCACCTATTAACAGACTCAATAACTTACGCATTCTCTCTCCAAAAACAGCGTTTAGGTTTTGATTGAGGTCCTATTATGCGTGACTGGCGTAGGCGCAGGCTGCGACATGATGCCGCAGTTGCGTCGTTTTTACCCTTTGAATTAGCAGGACTTGATGCAGGTCAAAGTTAGGGATGCTCTGATTAATGCAGACATGCCTCTGGCTTTCAGTCGGCGGCTGAATGACCTCAGTCGGTTTTACACAGGGGAACGGGTTAAGGCGGCAACCATTACCGGCGCCGCTTTTTGTGAATTCTATCTAGATCTGCGCTGCTGTCAGTCTGCTCTGCCGGCTATAGTAAGTCTTCCGGATTTGAAATTGCCACGTCCCGCAGCAAATAAAAGAAGCGGTTTCTACGTGTCTTGCGTTCCTCCTCCACCCTCGCCGCCATCGCCCGACCATAGAGAACACCGAGCCGCCGGCTGACGCAATCGGCGCGCCATGGCGCATTCGCCTTCTTGCCCCGCTCCTCGACTGCGATGCGCACGAGGTCCACCTGATCGGTCGGCGCCTCAGCCTCAATGCGTTTCCTGATCTGGGCATGCGCCTTGTTCAGGCTGCCCTGTTGGGTGCAGAGATCGTAGACTGAACAGACGCAGCGCAGCCGATCGATTTTCAGGTCGCCCGCATTGCTCAGCCAGTTGAGTGCCGTCGCCAGTTTTTCACCGTACTTCTCCCGGGCATAGTCAGTCATGAGCTGCCGAAACACGGGCACGCGGCCGACCGCACGCAGATAGCGGTTCCAGGGTGCGACCAGCTTCTTCTTGCCGGGCCCCGTGCTCACAGAATCGGCCCATTCCACTCGCTCCGCTTTCGATGAACGCAGCACCTGTTTCCACTTTGCGTAGTCGGCGCCGCCACCAAAACAGGCTGAGAGCGCAGCCTCATCGACTTCAACAAAACGCTCGAATAGCGGGGTCAGCGTACCGCTGCCAAAATTAACCTGCGAAGGGCCGAAAGACATTCCGGCGCCGTCGAAGTTGCCTGTTACTTGCTGGAACGGGTCGCCGCTGGTCTCGAATCCCGAGGTCACACGGATTGCAGTCACGAGCGCCGATTCCGCGGTGACGTCTGGCAACGACGAGGGATTCGGAATACAAACGTAGATAGACGAGGCCCGGCTTTGCACATCGGCTAAAATACCCTGATTTTTGAGCGCCTCAGCGGTGGCCAGAAGTTCGGCCGCGTCGTCCTGCCTCGCTAGCCATGCGAACAGCCCTTCCCTGCCGGTGCCGAGGCCATCTAGCGGACGCATGGCGCTGATCCTGATCGACGCGGCATAGCGGTCGCGCAGAATCTGCAGGGCTGAAACGGTTTCGCGGTGCACGTGGACGGTACCGTTTTTTCGGGTCAACTCGCGCAAGCTGAAGTTTGGTGAGACTCTCGTCGAAGGGTCACCACCGACGATGATGTGGCCATCATACTGAATTGCCATAGTTGTTTTCTCAGGGTTAACGGCGCAGCAGCCGGGACGCAAGCAGCGGGGAGTTCCACCTTCTGTGGTGTCGCAGATGAAGTTTATTTTATACCAGGAAACCGCGTAAAAGATGAAAGCAGCGGTTTAGATAGCGCATCTAATCAACTATTCAGGGCTCCTCTGGCCAATACGCTTTCAAGTGTGTGTTGCAGACCTACAAGCAAGACAGTATTGCCGGCCGTCATCCAGCTGTCCCTAATTGCTGAGGATTTGCTAAGGTCTAAGTCGCCACTTCACACATTCCCGACCGGGCACTTTGAGGCGATCTGAAGCAGTCTGTCCGTCCGCACTGAGGCTATCGATGTCACTTGAGGAGAAGCTTGAACTGGAGCGCGCAGAGCAGGCGCGCTGGCGACCGCTGCAACCTGAGCGGATTAATCCACTGACTGAAAAATTGCTGTGCGCCGAGTTCTCGAGTCCCGCGTTGGCGAGGGCCACCGAGTCACGCAACCTCTCGAGCACGCTGACCTTCGCTCGACAGCAAGTACCGCTCTATCGGGAAGATGAGCGCTGGCGCGCCGCCAGTTTTGACGACGGCAAATCCAGCGCCGAACTGCTGGCGCAACTGCCGGTATTGGACAAGCACCAGTTGCAGGAGTCCTTCGATCAGCTGCGTGCCGAACGTACACCCAAGGGTTGTGAGGGACGTCACCTGATCAGTTCATCTGGTACAACGGGGCGGCCGGCAAGGGTGCTATTCAGTATGCCTGCATCGTTCATGTTCGGCCTCCTGCTGCAACGGCAAATGCGCTGGGAGCGCGTGGACCCTAACTGGACTCAGGCCATGATACGGCTGCCACGAGACATTCCTCGCCAGAACGATGGCCACGCACTTGCTGACGGCAGCACTCACAGAGCCCCGGGCTGGATGTATCTGGACAAGCTTTTTCATACCGGTAGTTCGATTGCCTTCAACCGCAGCAACAGCATTGAGGCACAGGTCAACTGGTTGCGCCATGAACGACCCGAGTATCTGATTACCTTTCCCGGAACCCTCGAGGCACTGATCTACGCGGGCCAGGGTAAGCCTGTTGAATCCCTGCGCGGATTACGCAGCATCAGCGCGACTTTAACTGAAGGTATGCGTTCTCGTATTGAGTCTGCTACTGGGCTGCATGTGCAACAAAATTACGGGCTTAACGAGATTGGTATTGTTGCTACTCGCTGCGAAGGAGGACGTTATCACGTTAACTCCGAACATTGCGTCGTCGAAATAGTGGATGAAAATGGCGCGCCCTGCCGACCCGGTGAATCGGGGAGAATTCTGGTTACGGCGCTGACAAATCTTGCCATGCCACTTGTCCGTTACGATACCGGCGATCTAGCCGAGGTAGCCGCTGGCAACTGCCCCTGCGGCCGCACCCTACCCGCTTTTGGTCGCGTAATCGGGCGCTACCGTGCGATGCGCTACGCCCCGGAAGGCACGTCTGCGCGAGTTAACGCCATTGCCGAGACTATCGAGAAATTACCGTTGCCACTGCTGGAGAACTTGCGCGAATATCAGCTGCACCAATATCTCGACGGTAATTTTGAACTGCGCCTGGTAGTACGGGGCAATCCACAAAACAAATTGACTAAAGCTCTCAGCGCGGCGTGGGTTGCGCGCTTTGGTGAGACGACTCCATTGCGCATACTAGAGCTGAAAAAGCTTCCACCCCCGCCCGGTGGTAAACAGCAGGAATTCACCTCTGATTTTTTTCCCGGTATCGATGATGAAGATTCTGGACAGTGACGACCGGGCAACTCTCTCCAAACTCGTGCTGGGGAATAGCAACTGAACTGAGCTTCAGCCCAGGTTGAGTAGTCAGCATGTACCGCAAATCATCAACGCCTGCCAGGTGATAAGTGGCGTCACTTTGGCGATGCAACTCCAGGGTATTGACGTGCTCCGGTGACCATCCGAATGCAGAAGCCAGTCGATGGATATTACCGCCGGCGAGAGCTTCGATCTCCTCCACAACATCACGAGGCCGAACTCCCGCCTGTAAGTCACGGTGCAGGGCACCCCAGAGGCGTAGCTTCAATGCATCGAGGGAAGCAACCCGGCCCGCACCGAGGTCGGAGCCAATAGCCTCCAGGGAGCCGGTTCGGCCTACGGGTGCGAACAGGCGCACTGCGAAGAGCCCTCCCGGTGCCAGGAGGCGTCGAATTTCGCCAAGCAAGGCGTGCTGACCTTCAGGATGACTCAACACACCAAAGCCACCATCCAATAGGATCAGGTCCTGTGAGTGAGCCTCCAGAGGGGCGTCGGTCCATGAGCCTAAGACCGCACTGCCGCTTGTTCCTGGCCACAGCTCAGCGATCATCTCGGCAGAATTGTCCAGCGCTGTGAGCCTGGTATCGGCAGGCCAATCCAGAAAGAAAAGCTCCGGCGTAACTCCGAGTATGAGGGCTCGCGGCGCCCTTGACTGACTCGATCGCCACTGCGCTATCGCGGCCTGAAAACAGGCAGCATCTGCCGGAGATGGTCGCAATGGTGGGCCCACCAGTTTCCATTTTGCGGCCATCTCTCGCCAGTGAATCGGGTGACCGATCAACGGTAGTCCGCCATCACCTCAAATTCTCCGAGGCTGCGATCGAAACGTTTGCGATAAGCGGACAACTGGGCCGCGCTGAGCATCGCCCGGCCCTCTCCAATCTCTCCTCGACGAATAAATTGATCCGCGTTTTTTACAAGATAGGGTGCATCTGACCTACCCTCGAAGTGGGAATTGCGAGGGCCCAACTGAGCCTCATGCTGCTTCATGGCCGCGAAACTACAGTTTTCATGAGTGCGTCTCAGGGTTGCAGGGTCGACGTCAAGCGCGCAAAAATCAGCAAGTCTGCGTACTGTGCTGTCGAAGTCACGCTTTAAATCCTCAAATTTAACCACGTGCATGTCGAGACCAAATCGATTCTGCAGCCAGGGACGCAAATGATCGAACCAGTTGTAGCTGGTCCCATGCAAGAAGTCATCAAAGTGCTCCTCGAAGGTGCCCTGGTAACGCTTGAAGTTTCGACGATGATGATAAAGAGACAAGCAGACATCCCGACCGTCTCTAATCACAAAAATGAATCTGCCGCGTCGTCCCTTTTTAAAGCGCCGGTAGTCATCGTGTGATTTCAGCAATCTTGGCGCCGGGGGCTCGACAGCAGCCACGCGGCGCTGGGCTGCGTACCAAAGCCAGGGTGAAATATCGAAAAGATGGTCAAAATCCATATCCCCTGAAGTAGTCAGCTGATAGAGGATAATCTGGGTCCACGTGGTCCCAGACTTGGAATAGGTTGAAACATAGATATCGGAATCCGCTTCTCCGTACTCAGCGATATAGCGCCGGTAGCGAGTTTCGAATTCAAGCTCACGCGTAAACTGTGTGGATATCAGACGTTGCAAAAGGCTCGCCGATCGATGTAACAGGCGCTGCCTGCAAATCAGCCCGGGGTCATGGACTACAGTTGTATCTGGCGGCCCCAACAACGAGTTTCTCCTTGGCTGGTTATAACTAATAGCTCCACTGAAACTGCGACTGGCCGAGCCGTGATGCGCCACTATGAAAGAAGGGATGCCCTGAAGACCAAGATAATTTTGCCGTAGCTCAGCGTGCTTCCGTATCGGATGCCTCTTGCGTTTCCGGGTAATCGACGGTTTCCGCCGCTGGCGCTGAGCTGCCTTGATCCGGCTTCTGACTGCCGTGCCTATCCAACTCTTCCCGTGTAGCCGCGTTTGGCGATTGTTGACTGGGCACCAGGGCCTGCGGTTGATTGGCCGCCGGAATAAAGTGAACATCGCGCTGTGGAAATGGAATTGACACTCCTTCCTGGTCGAAACGAAGCTTCACGCCACGGGTGATGTCCCAGTAAACAGCCCAATAATTTTCTGTTTTTGTCCAAGGTCGAACGATAAAATTGACCGACGAATCCCCCAGCTCGTGTAGCCGGATGATCGGTTCGGGATCGGCAAGCACCAGCTCGTGGCTGGCTACGATTTCCTTAAGAAGGTTTTCAGCCATCTCGATGTCATCCGAGTAGGCGATTCCGAACATCATGTCCACACGCCGCTTTTCCTGCGCGGTTACATTCTTGATTATGCCGCCCCATATCATGGTGTTAGGCACTATGATGCGCTGGTTATCGAAGGTATTAATCGTAGTGTTGACCAGGCTCATCTGTTCGACCTGTCCTGCCACGCCGTTGAGCTCGACGACATCACCAACATCATATGGGCGGTAGAACAGGATCATCATTCCAGACGCAAAGTTGGACAGGGAGTCCTGCAGCGCGAAACCAATGATAAAACCAGCAATACCGAGACCAGCCAGTAGTGGTCCAAGGGAAATGCCGATCTGCGCTAAGGCGAATAGAATGCCGATTGCCAGCACCAGATTGCCCAAAGTGGAGACGATCATGCGGCGCAACAGTTCGGACAATTTCAGTTTGGAGCGCGTCAGACCGCGCTCCATCATTCTGCGGGCAATCCGCGACAGCCTAAAGGCGATAATCAACACCAGGAGGAAGACAAAGGCACTGATGAGCAGATCCGGACCCTCATTGATCACATAGTCCAGAACCTGCCCGCTCCAGACGGCCAACAGGTCGGACAAAACCTGCGTGTTCAGCGCATCCGCCGTAATAGCTCCGGAGGTTACCAGAAGTTGCTCACGAAAATCAGTGGTCTCCGCGTCGAGAGATTCAAGTTCATTAACCACCGCCCGCAGCGAATCGGCGATCGTATTGACCCGGTTGGCAGCCAGAGTTTGCTGGGACACCAGGTCGGCGTCAGCAGGCGAGGTACTGGCGGCTGCCCGCTTGTCCGCAACCTGTTGCTGTGCCAGCGTGAGGTAGACGGAAAGACCGATGGCGCGCTCCTGCAGATACTCAAGGTAAGTGGCCCTCGCTTCTGTAGTGTCGTACTCAAGGGCTTCCATCGCCTCCAGGCTATCGTCGGCCAGAGCCATCAGCCGGTCAGTGGTTTCAAGGTTGTCGAAAAAGACGCGATTAGCCAGGGTTTGCTCTACCGCCGAGAGACTGACGTCCGGGTAGACCGCGGCCTGTTCAAGCTGAGACCAGGCTGCGGTGCTGATACGCAGGTTGTCGTCCAGGTAGGCGCGCGCGGGAGCGGCGAATTCCTCGTACAAATCGGACTGGGCCTCGACGCCTGCCACGGCCCGGGCGAAACCCAGCTGCCGAGTAATGAGGTCAATCCGTTCCTGATTAGTTCTGTCCCTCAACGCGCCGTTTACCGCTTCACTGCTTGAGGGGGAGCGTTCCGCAATGCTCTCGAGCAGGGATTGCTGCTGATTAATAGCAGCCAAACGATTTTCCAAGCGTTCACGCTGACTCTGATTGTCCGCGACGGCGGGCTGAGTCTCCTGTTGCGAGAAGGCTAACGGCGTGAACAGCGAACAGAGTAGCAGGAGCCAAAGCATAGCCGTGCGTTGTTTCATCGTAGAATTCGCTCTCGGTAATTTCGTGCGATTGTGTGGAGGTGACGTGGTAGTAGCCGGTACACGGACAAACGACCGAGATCATATTAACACGCGACGCGGTTAGCAAGTGAAGTCAGCTACACCCTGAAAACGGCGTTTGCATCGATCAACTCCGCGGTTGCGCAGCTACCTTTGCTCCCGTTTGAGGTAATGGTCATACCAGTCGAGATAGCGTTGATAGCGATCAAGCACGAAACTGGGTCGCCGAATGCCGTGAAACTCGTTCGGGTAGACAACCAGCTGGGTTTCCCGGCCAAGCCGTTTCAGGGCCTGGTAAAGTTGCTCCGAATTCAGTATCGGCACGTTCCAATCGTGCTCTCCGCCCATGATTAGGGTTGGAGTAACGATGTTAGCGACATCGTTAAACGGTGAGATCCGTTCCCAATTTTCCTGAGTCTCCCAGGGTAGTCCCAGTTCCGCTTCCCATTGCCGCTGGTAGTGGTCATGGCCATAGTTGCTGCGGAACAGCACCTCACTCGCACCGCTAATGGCGGCGGCGAAACGGTCGCTCTTGGTGATCACGTAGTTGGTAAGAATTCCACCATAGGACCAGCCGCCTACACCGAGCCTGTCGGGGTCCGCGTATCCCGCAGCAATGGCAAAGTCCACTCCGGCCATGACGTCTTCGAAATCCTTGACCCCCCAGGCTGCCCACAATTGTTCAGAAAAGTCCTGACCGTAGCCTGAGGATCCCCTGGGATTGGTCATCACCACAACGTAGCCTCTGGCTGCAAATAACTGGGCGTCAAAATTAAAGTTGAAGTCATACTGCGAAACCGGCCCCCCGTGAATTCGCAACAAGGTAGGGTAGCGAAAGCTGGAATCGAAGCCTGGCGGCTTGTAAATGAAGCCCTCGATCTCGGTACCATCGGCGCTTGCGAACTGTACGTTCTCCACGTCGACAATCTGAACTTGTTCCAGAAAAGCCTGATTAGTTGTGGTCAGTTGCCGAAGCTGTTCTCCCTGTCCGATAAAAACTTCCGTGGGCGCACGCGCATTGCCGATGAGAGAGGCAAGCGCGCCATCAGCATTCAAAGAGTAGTCACGCAGACTGATACTGCCCTCAATCAGTCGCTCGAAGCCTTCCCCGCTGGCGTCAATACTCGCAAGATGGCGTTCACCACTGTCTTCCAGTACGAACAGGATTTCATTGTTGTCGCGAAAGCGTGGAGAGCCCACATTGCGGTCTAGCCGTCTGGTGAGCACTCGCGCGGGTCCGCCTCCGGCGGGAGAGACAGCCAGATGACTGGTGGCATACCAGATTCGTTCAGGATCGGTTACCGTCACGTAAGTAATCTGGTTGCCATCGGGGCTCCAGGCCGGAGAAGAATCCGAACCAGGATTGGTGGTCACCTGCAACAAAGTTGCGCTGGCGTCGGGGCTGGATGCGGACACGACCCAGATATCGCGATTACTATTCGCGTCGGGTTCATCCGTGCGGTTGCTGGTAAAGGCAATCAGACTGCCGTCAGGGCTCCAGGTCGGTTGCGAGTCGTCGTAGTCGCCGGAGGTAAGCTGGCGAAGATCGCCGCTTGTCATGTCGAAGACATACAGATGGGTGCGGCGGCGATCCAGATAACCGGCATAATCCCGTTTGAACTGCAGCCGGTCGATGACCCAGGGTTGAGGGGTGTTTTCCTCGCCCTCTTCCATCTTTGGTTCAGGATCGCGAATCATGAGCGCCAGACGGGTTGCATCGGGGGACCAGGCGTAATCGGAAACACCCTGCTCGACTGCGGTGAGTTGGTCCGCCTCGCCACCACGGCGGTCCAGGGCCCAGACCTGAGTCTCGCCGTCATTGCGTGAGGCTAGAAAGCTAAGGTATCTGCCGTCAGGACTCCAGGCTGGAGCGCTGGCGGAACTGCCCTTCCCGGTCATCGGTAGAGCTTCCCCATCGCTAGTAGACACCATCCAGATCCGGGTCTCGGAAGAGTCATCTTCCAGACTCGTCTCTCTCACAGTGTAGGCAATCCAATCACCCTCGGGGCTGATAACGGGGTTGGCTACCTGTTTCAGTGCAAAAACATCTTCCGCCACCAGCAACCGAGGGTTGTTCTGCTCCTGCCCGTTCAGAGCCGGTGTCACACTAAGCGCCAGCACAATCACGCCCGCCAGGATTCTAATCGCCTTCATATATCGTCGCTCTCTGATTATTGATTGGATTGAGGTTGTTCATGCAATCGCAGGTCGCGGGTCCCGGCTCTCGCCTTACCAGACCGTTAGGGATGCTCTGAACAAACAGATTAGTCGTCAGTCGGCTGCTAATTATAGAAAAATACCGCTTCTTGAGTGCAGCGATGTCGACCTGATGCCAGCTGTCCTCAGATCGATTCAGGAATCGGTCAGACTATAAGTCAAGCGCCAGGATGTCCACGCGTGCAAGATGCTCGATAGCGGCTTGCATGCCGGCGTCTCAGCGCAAATCTTTGCCCTGGCTTTCAACTGGCCAGAGCCATTATTTCTGAGGCGCGCCCTTGTCCAATAGTCTCAAAAACAGTCAGCGGACAACCAGCCAACCAATTGGCTCCGGGGATAAGCATAGCACCCACATTTCACTCCAGCGCAGGTATGAAGGTCAAGCGAGTGGTTTGTAATGCTATCATTGGCCTCTTAGGCAGAGGTTCATAGGCTTTCACACGGGCTTGTTTGACTCACTTACAGAGTCTTAACCACAAGATGCAATCGATGACAGTAAGCAATGACAATCGCGGACACCATCAGACACTGCACGTGCTGGTGAATAGCCAGGCAGGCGGCGCCCAGGCCAACCTGCAGGTGATCAAAGACAAGGTAAATCAACTGGCCAATGAAGGCCTGAAAGTTCATTTGCATCTACTTCAAGGCCAGAAGATTAACCGCTGCCTCGAGGACCTTGCCGACAGAGAATCTGCAGTAGTTGCTGTCGGTGGTGGCGACGGAACGGTGCGCCATGCTGTGGAAGTGTTGGCCGGCACTGGCCATACCCTGGCAATCCTTCCTGTAGGCACAGCTAATTTGTTGGCCAGAAGCCTGGAAATACCCCTGGATATAGAACAAGCACTTGAGCTTGCAATTACCGGCAAGGACAGCAACATTGACGCCGGTATGGTGAATGCCCGCCTGTTTTTCAACGTCTGTTCGATCGGTCTCTACCCCGAGCTTGCCAGGCACCGCGAGGAGCGAAGGCAGCGCCATCTACAATGGCCTAAATTCCTTCGCTGGCTCGTCGATACAACGGTCTCCGGGATTGCGGTGCTGCGGAACTGGCGGAAATTTCGTTTCAAAATCACGATTGACGGCAAGGCCCAGCAAAACAAAGTAATTACCTTCGCCGTTGCCAATAATGCCAAGCTGCCTGTCTTCGAGAATACCAAACCGGATAAAGGCGAGCTTGTCATCTACCTTCCGCAACCTGTTTCACGCTGGGGCTTTCTGGTTCTCATGTTACAAACCATTTTTCTTCATCCCAAAGACATAGAGATGCTGGAGACTCAGCATGTTCAGAAAGCGAAAATTGAAATCCCTCCCGAAACTCCCATGAGCCTGGACGGAGAAACTGTTCACATCAAGGGGCCCTTGAATTTTCAATCCTTAAAGAATTATTGCGTTGTACGCACTCCTTAATGCTTACGCTCGTTCAAATTTCTGATCTTCACTTTGGCGCCCTCAATCCTCGAACACTGGAGCCGCTGCGTAGAACAGTTGAAAATATTGCTCCCGACCTGATCGTTGTTTCAGGGGATCTGACTCAGCGAGCCAGAGCCGCTCAGTTCAGCGACGCCGCCAGATTCATAGAATCACTGCACCCGTGTCCACGCGTAGTCATACCGGGTAACCACGACATAGCCCTGTGGAATCTTTGGCGTCGGTTTATTGACCCACGCCGTAATTTCCGCAACCACTTTGGTCATGATCGTTTTCCGGAATTTGTTTCAAAGGAACTGGCGCTTATTGGCGTCGACACATCTCGCTCCCTGACGATCAGTAATGGCCGGATCAATCAGGAACAACTGAATACTATTGCCAGGTTTTTCCGAAACAACTCAAGTCGCTGGAAGGTGGTGGTTGCGCATCATCCTTTTGTGCTGCCTGAAGAAATTGAGGCTGGTAGTGCAGTGGGGCGCGCCGACATGGCATTGAGCTCATTCCTGGACGATAAAATTCAGCTTCTCCTCACAGGCCATCGCCATGTCTCCTGGAACAGCAGGCTGGGTTCTTCGATTCTGACCGTACACGCTGGCACTGCCACCTCCTCCAGAATAAGAGCAGAGCCAAACGCCTTCAACGATATTCGCTTCACTGAAAACGCGGTGGAAATCAGAGGTTATCACTGGCAAGCAGATGAAAACACGTACCGCCTGGACCCAGAGTCACAATGGAGTTGCTTTACCCACGCGCAACTCAGAAATCCTTAGCGCGACAGCAGCCGCTCTAACGAGCTCGCGCTTTACCAGCGACTTACACTGGCACGATAAAGCGGATACTGCTCGGGGAAGCGATTCTGCAGATGCTTTTCCTCGAGGAGGGCCTGATTGAGGATCGCACTTCCGCCTAGCACAAGGCAGATCAGGGTAAAGACACTGGGAAGGATGGCAAAGAACCCCAGCTGGCCGATGAGAACTCCCGCGTACATCGGGTTGCGCGAATATCGATAAAGTTTATCAGTAACAAGGTTGAGGGGGCCGTCAGGGTCGATTCCTGAACTCCAGTTATTGCCCAGTTGATAGTGGCCTATCAGGACCAGCATCAGGCCGAAGCACATCAGCACGGCTCCTATAAGTTCTAGCACAGGTGGCGCCTCTAGTAGAGGCAGCAGGAAGGCATCGAGTTCAGGGTAAGGAATTCTGGCCACGCAGATTCCCCAGATCAAAATGCGAAACACCCGGAAGGCCATGTGGCCGATCCAGTGGCGTGAACCGGGAGCACCTACGAATAACAGCCGCCGGGACTGCCCTCTGAATAACAGACGCAAGCTGTAAATCAACGCAACCAGAGTAAAATAGGTGGCTAGGAAATAATCAGCGATTGACGACTCAAGCATCTTCCGGGTCTTACTCAAATAAAATGACTTATAGCAATTGTCCGACAGTTGGTCGCTACGCGATTAACGCCTTGGTTGCATTATCGAGAGGACTTTTTGATGGCTCTGAAACTAGCAGGAGACAGCTCAGGATGGCGAATCTGACACAGGATCCAAATTTCCCAGCCTGTTTGCTGGCACTTTTACAACTATATCGCCTACCTCGCCTACCTCGCCTACCTCGTTGTCGGTAGCAGCTACGCACAACAGCAACCAATCGCTTAAGTCCGTAACTATACTCAAGGCTCCGAGCCGTGATCGATAAAAATCAGTTCGGTTGTATCAAATCCACGTTCAGCGGCGCTGATCAGAAAGCGGTCAATTAGCGCCTGATCCGGTTGTGTGGTGCGGGCGAGCAACCATAAATAAGAGGTATCAGGCCCGGAGACGAACGCATAGTCGTAGGATTGCTTATCGAGTTCGAAAATAACGTAAGAGCCAAAGAAAGGGCCAAAAAACGACACCTTTAGATAGCCGGTGCTTTCATCTTCGACGAAATAGGCTCTGCCCTCAGCCAACTCCCAGGCTTGTTCCTGTTCCGAATAACCTCGATTGCGGACGCTTACGCCGCCATCACCACGCAATGAATATTCCGCTGTGACGCTTTCAAGTCCTCTCTCGAAGGAATGATCCAACCTTGCAACTTCATACCAGGTACCCAGGTAACGATCCAATTCAAAGTCACTAACCGGCGTGACTGATGCAGGCATGCCCAGGCAAGCCGTCAGCGATAATGGGAGCAGATAGGTCGCAAAGTGGCGCATGCCGCAGTCGTCGTGTGTCGATAAAGGCTGAATATAGGCAAGCTGTGAGAAGCTGTCCAGTAGCAAGGGCGCCGGGCCGGCGCCCTTGCATTTTGACCTTGACACCGTCGAGGGCTCTCTTAGCCATCGGGTTATAGAATCAATCCGTGACCGCGGGAACTGGCAGCAGCAAATCGCTTCCAGGCGGGCGCTGCAGATCGAATGCATCGAGCGTGACAGCAACGAAGCTATAGTAGCCAACCAGACCGACGATATCCATAATGCCTTCCTCTCCAAAAGCGGAGTGCGCGCGCGCGAACGTCTCTGAAGTGACGTTTCTGTCGCCAATGAGTTCCCTTACGAATTGCACCAGTAACCGCTCTGTCGCACCAAACCCGGGTATATCGTTGGCTTCAGACATGGGCCGCCGCCATTTGACAAACTCCATGATTTCCGGTTCCAAACCTGCTGCAAGTCCCAGGGGCTCGTGGGCGCTCCACTCATATTGATTACTGATTTCCCGGGCGGTGCTTAGAATGATCAGTTCCGTAATTCTCTGGTCTTTATCGGTGCCATAGCGAACCCGCTGGCGGACATCGAATATGGCCTGCGCCAGAGCTGGACTGTGCATCCACATGCCCACTGGCCCCCGCAGGCCACTCCCGTAGCCGGTACCCGGGCTGACGTAAGTATCGAATGCTCTCTTTCCGGCCTCATCGAGCGCCTCGCGCTGGACTTGCGGCAGTCGCGCGAGGGACACAAGATTAATATCTTCAGGCAATTCACCGGCAGAAACGGGGTCCGGGACCACCAGATCATTCCATTGCGCCTGAGCGCTGCCAACGGGTAAGACTGATACGGCTGCCAGGACGGCAATCAATCGGATCTTGAGAACTATGGACATAGGTATACCTGCTATTTTTTTAATGAGTTTGAGGTTCGCTGCACCAGCATGCTAGTTGTCGCCAGTACTGATGGCAAATTGATGACTCAGCAATTCAAGTCGCAGTCCACAAGCAGGGAAACTCACGGACTGTTTTCAGTGTTGATTTCAAGCGACTAGTAAACCGGTCACTGGCGAAAACAGGAGCAGGTATCGATAAAGGGCATAGGTTCTGTCAGCGGATACAAGAGTCAACCGCAAACGTCGGGAACTCTATCTTTGCTGCAAAAAAATGGCACCTACTTCTTCAAGTGGTGCCGGTGTTGCCGCTTCCACGTCCATATTGACACAGCAGTATGAATGATCGGCATGATCGGCGCTGCTCATTGGCAAAGTTCCGCCTGTAAATTACGGCAGGTGTTTGACGATGGAAACTTGGCGGGCTCTTGAGGGTCCTAGAAATCTTCCAGACATGTTCATCGGACTGACGCGCTTTTTCGCAAGCGGAGCTTTAAGGGCGATCGCGTGGAGACTCTTCGATCTGAGAGCCGATCTAAACAGTCGCTTCCGATAGCTTCTCCCAGCACCCACTGCGAGTCGTAACTTTCACGTATTCAGCCCACAGGTGTTGACCTGCCTGCCGTTGAATCGAATCGCGGACAGACTGTGGTTACCTGAATCGATAAACCTCAGAAAAGAGAAAGGCAGAGTATTGCTACCCTGCCTTTCTCGCTTTTCTCGCTTTTCTCGCTTTTCTCGCTTTTTAATGGGGAGGGTTCCTCAGCTGCACCGCCGCAGATGCATCGAGTTAACGTCCCGTTGACTCCTTGCTTACAGGGCGTTTACCACCGGGCACGCTTTGCTGGACCCCGAAAATTTGGCTGACCCAGAGCGGCAGGTGCCGTATTGGATGCCGTCGCACCCTTCGCACGTTGCGGTGTATAGAAGAAGACAAATTCGTAGAGACCGTCAGCCGAGAGTTCATTGCTGTTGAAGGCTTCACCGATGCGAATTCCATGACGGACCAGCAATACCTGGTGCACAGGGAAGAACTGGGTCGCAGTCCACGGTGCTGGGGCTGGAAGAACCTCTAACGCTGGGGAGTCACTGGCTATGATTGCCGGGCGAAATTGTGCCAGCCAGCGAGCCTCGCGCAGATAAATGCCAGGCTCAAGGCGAGTATAACGATTCTTCAGAGACGGGTCTGTACCGTAAAGATAAGACCAACCGGTTCTGATAATCACTACATCGCCCGGCCTGATTTCGTCAATATTGCCGAATGCCATGGCCTCTTGCAGGTCTTCCACGGTGATACGGTAACTGTCCGCCAGAATTGTTGTGCCCTCGAACTCTCCCAGGGCCTCGGTTTCATTATTGGCGATTTTGACTGCCAGCACGTCCAGCAGTATGCCGCGGGTGATGAAGGGGTCCACGTGTTCCTGGCCGATCACGTCGGCTCCACTTCCATCTCCGGCCACGAGATTTTCGGCCGTAAAGCCATTGTAAAAAACATTACCAACGCCAATGTGCGGGAGGCCATCTACCTGTGTCGCAATCTGGTAAGTCGTGAAAATGGTTTCTTCAGTACCATTAATCTGATTTTCACCACCGTATGGAGGCATCAGGCTTGGCGGTGAGGAATACACCTGATCATAGACCCGACTGCCGAAGGCATTGATACCCGGCTCCATGATTTCTCCGAGATTGTAGGTTTTTGGGGGTTTATTCTTGTTTGGCTTTATAATTTGCAGCGCTTCGAGAGTTTTTTCCGGTGTTACTTCATTCAGGGAGCCAAGTTGGTCGTCTGGCCCATAGATCGACGGAAACCAGCCCGCCGATCCGTTCTGAACGGCGACTGGATCGAATGGAGTGTCATCAAAGGGTTGCGCTGTCGCCAGGGTTCCCCAGAGGCAAAATACCGCGGCTCCGGCGAGAGTGAAAATGAACTTTTTCATTCTTGTTATTCCTCTTTTGCTGTTTATTGTTGTTTATTGTTGTGTTGAACCGGTTGACAGATTACTCACACGGCCATCACTTTTACGCGACTTATGAAGAGCCTCGAGAAAGTTCGGATCCACCGCGAAACATCAAGCGGTGCCCCGGTTGCACCATTAGCCTGTTCCTGAGCGTCAAAACTTGCCTGATACCTGGGCCCAAATGCCAGACTCGGTATTCCAGTGCACCTGGATGAAAGCAGCCATGCTGCTGACCTCTTTGTGATCTGCAGGACAGGCTCGCATCCAGACCCAGAAAATTAACACAAGAAATTGATTAACGTAATACTATTTATTCATATTATACTTTTAATTATTACAGAAGCGGGACGCAGATTAGTTGGCGCCGATAAGATACGCATCTACTTCACCGCTTGCACTGCGAGCTATATCATTCTTTACTAAGACTCCGCGCCTGCGTCACGCACTCGCTAACAGAACGCCCTGTTCTCATTGGGAACGGCCGAATAACGGGAATCGCGATTATTTTCGGCTATTCCTGGCAATCAACCAGGTTGCCAATGGGAAGCACGCTGCTGATCAGGTGCCTGGGCTGGCAATCTAGCGCTATAACAAGAAATAGCTGGCAGAGGGTTAATGCGACTGCTTGCGAGACGCAAAACTGAGACGAGCTAAGGTGAGAGGCGCAACCTGGCCAATTGCCAAAATATTATTCAGAATCGAGACCACGGGATGGACTCAGACTGCAGCAAGGGGTCCCCCCTTGCCGTTCATGCCTCTCGAAGCCACTGGCTGCTCTGCTGCAATCAATCAGGCATGTGCCATCCGGGTGTTGACAATGACAACTGCCGCTTTTCCTCGGTCATCTCTTCTGGAATATCCGCGAAAAGAGGAGAAGACAGATAGCGCTCGCCGGTGCTGAAAGATGCTGTATTAGTCATTGCAAACCCCTTCTCTGGGGTTCGATATAAACCGATGCCAGCCGCACTTCATCCATGTACCCTGATCCATAGCCTTAATTTGCGAGCGAGGCGAACAGAAATCCAATTCAACCTATCTGGGGCGATACCATTGCAGCGAAGTTTAGCCTGGCTTGATGCGCTCTAGCATCAGAACAAGCCAGGCCCTGGAGGCAGAACATCAGGCCTTACTTCATCGGCCCTAGGGCCTCAATGGGGTGTATCGAAGGCGACATAGAACTCTTCAGCGAAGGGTCCGTCCCTGAAATCAATTTCTCCTTCTGGCCGCAAATTTGGCAGCTTGAGCAGTCTCTTGATTATTTCTGGAATCTGTACGCGGCTGACCTGATCGCCCAGGCAAGTGTGCAGACCATACCCCAGATGCAGGTAGTGATAATCCGGCCGATCAAGACAAAATTCACCGGCAGCGGGAATCTCGCGCCCGTCGCGCATGGCTGACCGACTGCTCACAAGAACGATCGCGCCCTCCTTTATTCTGGCGCTGCGTAAGGTGCCGGAAGCAATTTTGTAGTCCCTGACACACTTTCTCACCACAAAGGGATTAATCGGGTTGAACCGCAACGCCTCCCAGCAAAACCTGTAAATCAGGTCATCGTCGTCCTTGAGAGCCGCAGCAGCAGCCTCGGCAAGTACGTCCGGTTTTTTAAATAATTGATCTAGTATATTCACTATGGCTTGAGAAGTGGTCTCCCCGCCACCGACCAGCGTGCCCATTATATTGGCAGCAATGCGTTCTTCGGTAAATTCGATGCTTTCAGGAAATCTGGATTTTAAAAGCCGCGAAAGAATATCGTCCAAGTCAGGATTTTGACTGAGCTCCGATCGCCGCTGCGGTATCAACTCCGCCAGATACGCCTTCATCTCCTGCCCGGCTCTAATATTGGCCTCGTGAACAACAGGGTCGTTGTCGAGATTATGAAACATATCGTGCTGGGTGGCTCTTGACCAGCGCATCATGGATTCCATATTGGGCCCTGGAAATCCGAAGTAAGCACCGGTCAGCTTCAGCGGCACCCAGCGTGACACTTGGCTGACAATCTCGATACGCCGGTTCTGTGCCTGCTTACTGATAGTTTCGTCAGCGAGTGCCGCAACGCTCTGCCTAATTCTAGGCAAGTCCTCACGCTGCATTAGTGCACGCATTATTCCTTTGTCGCGCTGATTGATCGTCGTGCAATCCCGACCCAGCATATAGGGTCCAACCGAGGGATCGATCATGGCTGCGTATGTGACGTTGAATACCTCCGGTCGCTCGAGGGCTTCCTGAACATCACGAAATCTGGTTACAAACACGGGCCCATTGCCGGGAGACACCAGATTCGGCCTTGTGTTGCGCAGGATTTTGAAGAACAGGTCCGGTTTGTTTTCAATCATGTAGCCAATGAAGCGGGCGACCAGGCTTTTTTTTTCATTTTTACTGGCAGCTGCTGTTTCCGCATTCATCGACAATACCTTGGTTTAGGAGTTAAGGAATTAAAAATCCTGATTAGAGTGTCTTTAAATACTCAATGATGTCCAACACCTCTTCTCCAGTAAATTCAGGACCGATCACTCCCTTTCTTTGCTCGCTCCAATGCAGACTCTCGTCCCATTCCGACGAAAATTCATGCCCGGTATTGTGGTTGCCAGGCGTGTTGGTGTTGAGAACGAAATAGCCTTCTTTGCTGTAGACTGCTGTATTGTCTTCGAGAAGTTGTGAGTCCTGCATCAATCCCAGGTTAACCGGATCGAATTCGATGTTGCCCAAAACCACGAACTCAGGTCTGAGCTCTGGCGGCGACAATAGATCCTTTACGGTCGCAATTGAACCATTGTGCAGAAACGGTGCCGTGGCCCATACACCGTTCAACGGCCTTGCCTTGTAACCATTGCTTCCACGGAGGCAGTTGGGTCGGTCTTCTTCGTAACGCCTACGATTCTCTTCCGGCACATAGTTAAGTCCATACCAGGAATCGATAGTTTGCTGGACGATCGCTCCAAGAGCCAAACCAAAATTCAGCATGGGCGCATCGCTGACCTCAACATTGACGAGAGGTCCCGGCTGAACACGGGAATAGTTTCGCTCGGCGTAGGGTGAATCCGGAAATTCGGGGCGATGCGCACAGACTTCCGCATTGATACCCATCCCGCTAGTATTGGAATTCAAATCGCCGCCCGCATAACCGGCCGTGTTCACCGTACGATTATTGAGTACATCGCTTTGTGCTGAATCCGTACCCACCTGCTGCAAATTAATCAACTTTAACTGAAGCAGGCTCTCGGGGGTTTGCCTTAGCTGGCCATCCACATAGTAGCTTACCGGGCTAAAGTACTCTGGCTGCCAGATTTCCTGAGATGAAAGAGGCGGCAGATGGCAGTCGACACAGATGCGCTCATAAATCTCCTGCCCCCTGCTCGCTCGCTCCCTATCGATCTCGGGAAAAGTCTCTGGCCAGGGCGGTGACAACAACCCCGCCTGCGGGCTGTCTGGATCCGGAGACTCACCGCTTAATGAGTTTTCAATCCACCATAGTTCGTTAATATCAACGGACGACGAGAATCTTCTCTCTCCATCCGGTGCCGTCAAATCGAATCCTGCAGCAACGCCCAGCGCCTCACCAGCATTGCGCACCAAAGGCGACATAATCGAGGCATCGTATTGAACCCAACTGAACCAGGAAGCCGTCCAGATATGGGGATAGTTCACAGGTGCGTTAATTGCCACATAATTGTCTCGCCGACCCGCATCAATCGCAAAAACCTGGTTGCCGATACGATTAAGCGCATCCAGACGAGAGTAGCCTTCGACAACGTCGACCTTGCCAGGCTCGCTGGCCAGGTAATTGACGAGAGATTCCAGTTCAGATTCCAGTTGTGCGACATTAGTGGAGTTATAGGCGTCCGGTCCCAGCACCTTCTCAGCAAAACGGTTGAAACGGGCTTTCATGAGTGGGACTCTGGCGGAAACCAGTGTCTGACCAAGCGCGGCACCAATAGCTGTAGTTAACTGTCCCAGATCCGTTGTGGCTGGGCCGCCTTCAACGATGTACTCCGTATTGCCATGCTTTAGATGTCCGGTGTGACAGGCAGCACAGGTAAAACCTAAAGCGGTTACTGAGCCATTGATGCCGGGCAGATTCTGACTCTCCGTTGTTGCAAATCCGACCGGCAGCTTCAGTGGGTTATGTTCCGACACCTCGCCCTCGATAAATCCAAACCTTAGCAAGTAGTCATCTTCGCTGAACAGGCCGCGGTTGCCGAACGGCACTGTGAATATATTGCTGGCGGGTTGCTCCATCGCCATGAACCAGCTCAGCGGTACCGGTAGTGTTTTCACACCCTGTGATGCGTGGTGAAAACGCCTGCGCATCTGAACACTCCAGTTTTGCTCAGCAGTTAACCACACGCGGCTTTGAAACTCCGGGGCTGAGGGCAAACCAGGGGCTTCGAGCGCTTCCAGTATCGCCCCAACCCGGGGACTCCTTAAAAAACTGACGAGGCCGATGAGCACCACAATGGCAGCGAGTAGTATCAGGCGCTTTAGCAACTGTCTTCGCTTGCCTGCCTGGACTGTAAACCGAGTCATTGCACTCCCACCCTGTGTCGATCGACTGTCAGTGAGTCAAGAGAATGCGCGCTTAAAAATACCGTCATCAAGCAAACCCGTCCTCTATTAATGCGTTCTCGTCCATAGACTGCAGACCTTAAGTGTTACGGCTGGCGCCTTAGTTATTAATTTTACCGTGTGGCTCTTCTTATTAGTTTTTCTGATTTTTTATAGTAGTTTTTCTGGTTTTTTATAGTAGTTTTTCTGGTTTTTTATAGAGAGTCACACTGTAAGCTACGTCACCCTTGTAATTTACTCAGGATAAGCCGGAATATAGACGGACACAAGCCGGGAATTGTCCTGACAACGCCGCCGCGGACTTAATCAAGCCGCCCCTCACAAGTTAACAGAGGCTTGGAGGGTGGGTAGCGCAGACTGACCGGACATTATTAATGGGAGGCTCAATTCTGCAGGATTTTTCCCACAAAAATAGATCAAATCTTCCAGAATTAGCATGGAAGTTGGTTGCTGACAGGTCTGAATGAAACGGACACATTAGAGCTGGATTGGTATTATCGATTGGAACCGCAAGGAGTACTTCGATGACCCAGGCAAGTGCATGGATAAACGGCGTGGTAGTAGTAGCCCTCGCCCTGTTTTTGAGCTTTGCCGCCATACTTTGGCAATTCGGGTTTTTCAATTTTGATGGCACCGACAACAGTGCCAAGATCGTCGCTGCAGCGCTGGCTCTGGTCGGTGGTCTCTTCGGCTCTCTGGTTACCGTGGTTACTGTGCTGGTCAAGCTCTCTGTAGACCAGCGCAACGCCGATCTGAACGCTCAGGCGCAGAAGCGTCTGGAACTGGAATCGGAGCGCAATGCCGCCCTGCAGGAAGAAGCGGAGTCCCGACTTAAGATGGAGGCGGCGATACAGGCGGTAAAGCTGCTGTCGGGAGAGAGTGGCAAGGAAGTACCGGTCACGCAACGCGCTGCTGTGCTGTTCACTCTCGTTAAGCTGGACCTGCTCGACCTGGCTCTGACCATGCTGGCTAACATGCTGGAACGCCGTAAGATTGATGGTTCGAGTGCAAGCTGGGTATTGAGCGCTGCGCTCGAGTCCGGTAGCAGCACCTACCAGATGGAAGCAGGAACCATACTCGAGAATTATCCGGGAAGTTTCATCATTGATCGGAAAAACCATAGCCGCATCGACTTACCAAGAGCGATAGATTGTCATTGGGATCCCCAGCTTCCAGTGGTGACCCGCGAGGCACTTTTTGAGTTCCTGACCAGCACCTTGTTAAGCCGCACCTACAGTCAATGGGACAAGGGATTCTTCAATGCCTTGATCGTCACCCTTTGCGAGGCCTGGAAACAGGAAGAAATGACCGGTCATGAAAATCTGCGCTCTGGCATAGCCGGGGTCATGAACTCGGTATTGCAGAAGTACGAAGCTGGCTATGTCATCTATCCGCCGGGTGGAGCCATTCAGATTGATGACATCAAGCTCGCAGTCAAAAAACGGAAGGAAGACGCTAATTTTTATACCTACGACAAGTACATGCTCTATATCCACCTGGCAGGCAAATGGTTAGAGGATGAGCCCTATGATCTGGCTATTCCCGGGGCATCGGAACCCGGGGAAACCGACACTCTAAAGACTTGACGGCCAGACTATTGTCAGGGATCGCAAGACGCACAGGGCGAGACCTGCATCGGTGACCATCAGGAGCCTCTGATTGCGGACCTTCTAAGGAGGCGCCGAGGCTTAGAGAATCTCGAAAATGTCAAAGGCCTCCTTGCCAACAATCTATTTCGACTTGCCACGCAGACAACATGATTTAACCAGTCGTAATCCTCTGATTCAGGGTGAAACAGTGGCGTGACTCGCCAGTAGAGGCCGTTGTCAGCAGGAGAGACAATACCCTTTATAGGTCACATAGATGACAGCACCATCATCGGTACTCAGAGTGACTCTTATCGCCAGGGCGCGGAGGCCTCCTCAGGACCTCGGCCGCCAGAAAAATACTTCCCACTCACGCAATGGTTCCGAGCCAGGATAAAGCGGCTCATCCAGGGTCCTGCCCGCTTCAGCCGCCCACTTCTCCATCATTTCCAATCGCTCTGCACCCTGAATCTCGAAGGCCTCCATCGCATAGGTAGCATCACCGATTCGCAACCAGCCGTCACCCCCACGATCGCGCACGCGCTGGGCCCAGTAGCCGCCGTCAGGCCGGGTAGCGGTTATGACTCCACCGGGAGCGCCAACCCAGGACAAGTAGATCACAACTGGTGGAAAGCCCGCCTGTTTCATCATCAGGGGGCCCTGATACTGATCATTTAGTGGGGTAAAGTCTTCTGGTGGCTCGGTCGGGTTACCGCCGATGATGACTCCTGGCGTGCGTGCCAACCCCTCATTGGAGAGGTAGGGCGCCGTGGATATCCAACCCAGTATCCCTGCTATCACCGCGACAGCCGCCAGGCTTGCTAAAATTTTGCCTTTGCTCATAGTCTTCTCTCGTTATATTGCTTGTTCTTTCTGATCGTCAGTTTCGTATGTCGTTTTCAGGATTCTATTAATCTGTCTATGCCTATTTGTCTTTAGGATGCTCTTTAAGCTTGGCAGAAGGTAACCACAATCCTGAGCATTGTCGAATCCAAAGATACAGGTAAGGCCTGCCGGTCGAGCGGACAGACCGCACCACAGCAATTTTTAACCCGAGGCGAAACTGCTAAGGCCCGGCAATCGGTTTATACTCGATTCACTCCGTCGAGCTTCTACTCAAGACCGTGTTAAACGAATCGACACGCTCACATTCCTGTCTGTGCGCCCGCAAGCTCGGGCAGCCAGGCCGCGATTCAAGCTCAGGGGCAGATAGGAGAGCAGGCACGGATTGCCTTCACTCGCCTCGATTTGCAGGACAACCCCGGCAACTGCATCCAGACCCAGGCTGGCGCAGACTCCCTAAGAGGCATGCCTGCATTATTCAGTGCATCCCTGAGCGTACACAGACAAAAAGGCGCGCTAGATCGGCTCAATCCGTATCACTGTGGCCGCACGTGAGGTGGCTGCATCGACGCTGAAGCGATAGCCGCTGAAATCAATCACATCTCCCTTCTGAGGAATGCGCCGCAGCCGATTGGTCAGCAGCCCCGCCAGCGAGTGAAATTCCCGCGTTGGCAAGTCGATATCCAGCATTTCGCTGACTTCGGCCAGGCGTGCGCGCCCGTCCATAAGATACACACCTCCTTGCTGAGTCCTGATCGGCTTGTCACTGCTCTTGACTGGCGGGCCCAGGTGCAGCACATCGGCCACATCGCCCAGCAGAATTTCCATCAGGTCCTCGAGAGTCACCACTCCCTGAGCGGTGCCGTATTCGTCCACCGCAACTACCATATGGTCCCCTCGTTCCATAAGTACGGGCAGCAGCTCATCAAGACGCTGAATCGTGGAAATAAAATGGGCATCCACGCGCAGGTCGGAAAGGTCGCGGTCGCCGAATTCGGGTTCCAGCTCCTCCCAGACACTCCAGTTGGCGATACCCACTATATTGCTCAGATTGCCCTCGAAGACGGGAATTCGGCGATGGCCGCTGGCCCGACTGATCGCCATCAATTCCTCTATGCCAGCCGTGCTAGGAACACCGTGCACCCTCGCCAGAGGCACCATAGCCTCACCTACAGTCATATCCGCCAGCAGAATGGCGCGGCGGATACGCTCACGATCAAGCACGCCGCCACCGGGTGCTCGGTCAGCGCTGTCCAGCATCATGCGCAGGCGCTGACGCGTGGCGTAAGGATTGACGCTGGCACCCGGTGGACCAAAGCGGCCGACAATCTGCCGGGCTATCCAGCCGAATGCCTGCACCAGCGGATAGAACAGAGTGCGCAGCGCCGCCAGCGGAACAATGACCCGAATGGCAATGCTGTCGGCGCGCTGCTGGAACACGCTCTTGGGCACAATTTCTCCGAATATCAGCATGATTGGCGTCAAAATTAGGATGGCAAAAATTTCGCCGCCAGACCCGAAGACTTCCAGGGCTGCCGTGGTTCCGAGGACGGTCATGGTCATGGTCGCGATATTGGTGCCAATCAGAGTGGTGGTGAGCAGTGACTCCGGCTGCCTGAACAGTCGCAACACCAGTTTGGCGCCCTTGTGCCCCTTCTCTGCCAGGGTCTGCAGCATGAGTTTGTCAGAACTGACCAGCGCCAACTCGGAACCGGAAAAAAACCCCTTGGCGGCGAGAAGTATCAGCAGTATTGACGCCAGGATGGCGAGATCGCTCACTACGCTTCACCTCCCGCCTCTGCGGTCTCTAGTCGCAGCCTTGTGATCCGCAAGTTTTCCATGGCCAGCACCGTCACCCGGACTTGATCGATTTCCAGCTGCTCACCCACACTGGGCACGTGGCCGAAACGGTGAAGGGTATAGCCGGCGATGGTGTTCACCGCGGGATCGTTGAGGTTCAAGCCAGTCATTCGGCTTACCTCCGCCACCGGCAGGAGACCGTCCACCTCGAAGGCGCCATCTACCGCTGCTATCGCCAGGTCGCGGGGGGCAGCGACTTCGAACAGGCCCGCAAAAAGAAACTGACTCACGTCCTGAAGAGTGATCATGCCTTCTATGCCACCGTATTCACTCACCACCAATGCCGCACGAGCCTGGTGTTGATCGAATAAATCCAGCATCTCGTCCACGTCCTTGGTTGGCGGCACCGCCAGAGCTGGATGCAGCAACTGCTGGAGCCGCACCTGCCCTTTCTCCTGGACAAGACTAGTGAAATCTTCGATATGGAGAAATCCTACTATGTTGTCGCGATTTTCCCGGTATACCGGTACCCGCGAATGGCGCTGTTTGAGCATCTGCGAGCGAATTTTTTCCATGCTGAGCCTGCCGTTAATGGCAACGACCCGGGTCCTTGGCGTCATGACCTGGCTCACACTGGTGTTTCCCGCGGCGATGATGTTTTGCACCAGGGAGCGTTCGGTCGCGGAGAACTCTCCGCTCTTGACCCCTTCCTCGATCAGCGTCTCAAGATCCTCGACCCGTAAAATATTGTCACTGGCACGTTCCGGGCCGACGATCAGGGTGGTGGTGCGATCGGCCACGGCGCGCACAAGATTGGCAAGAGGCCAACTCAGTCGCAGCCAGGCGCTTATGGGTCGGGTGACGATGCGGGTGCTGACCCAGACCGGATTGATTACCGCCAGCGTCTTTGGGGTCACTTCTCCCAGTAAAAGGATCAACGGCACCATGACAAGAGTGGCTATCAGCGGTGTGGAGTCTGCTCCAACCAGCTCGATGAGGATGGCGGTCATGTTGGCGGCCGCAGCGATATTGACCAGTTCATTGCCACACAGGATCGAGACGATCAGGCGCCGGGGCTGATCCAGCAAACTGGTGAGTTTGGCTGCCATCGGGCTGCCGCTGCGCTCCAAACGCTGCAGGTCGAATTTGGTGAGCGAGAACAGCGCCGTTTCTGAACCCGAAAACAACGCCGAGGCCAAGAACAAGGCCAGCTGGATGCCGATGCGGACAAGCATGTCCGGCTCGAGGATACGAGGCGGATCGGAGAAAAATTCCGAAATTGCAGTCAGCCATTCCATAGAGAAAGAACTCTGGGACCCTCATCGAGCTGTGGCAGAGTACTATAAATCCGGAGATACTGCGCCAGTCGATCACTATAGGCGTTATCGCTTTGCTCAGGAAACTCTTCGGCCCCAGCACGCTGATTACTGCGGCCTTCATCGGTCCGGGTACGGTCACCGTCTGCACCCTCGCAGGCGTGCGTTCCGGCTATACCCTGCTGTGGGCGTTGCTGTTTTCCATGCTCGCCACTGTCATCCTTCAGGAAATGACGGGACGACTGGGTCTGGTCACCCAGAAAGGGTTTGGCGAAGCCATCCGCCTGGTCGTCAGCCAACCTTTGGCGCGCGCCCTGAGTATCATTCTGGTGCTGGGTGCGATCGTGGTCGGCAATGCCGCCTATGAAGGGGGCAACATTTCTGGTGCCGTCCTTGGCCTCGAGGAGCTGACCCTTCCTCTCAGTTTCACCCTGGGTTCCGTAAAAGTCTCGCTGGCTCCTGCGCTAATAGGAATTATCGCCTGGCAGGTACTAAGATCGAGCCGTTTTCAGGTTATCGAGCGGGCATTGGTCATTCTGGTATTAGTCATGAGCGCTGTATTTGTGACTACCGCCCTACTGGTGCAGCCTGACCTCTCGGCTCTGGCCGCAGGGTTGCTGGTGCCGCGGGCATCAGCCGGGGAATGGCTTCAGGTTATGGCTCTGCTGGGCACAACCGTTGTGCCATACAACCTTTTTCTGCATGCCGCCGTTGTGCAGGAGCGCTATAAAACGGCAAGCGAGATGCCGATGCTGAGGCTCGAGCTGTTGGTGGCTGTCCTGATCGGCGGAGTCATCTCAATGAGCATCGTCGTCACCAGCGCCGCCACACTCTATGGCAATGAGACCATCGCCTCGGCAGCCGACATGGCGGTCCAGCTTGAACCTCTGCTTGGTTCGTGGGCGCCCGCCTTTCTTGGCCTGGGGTTGTTCGCCGCAGGGATTTCGTCCGCCATTACCGCCCCGCTGGCGGCGGCCTTCGCTGCCCGGGGTATTCTGGGCTGGGACGTGGACAGGCAGTCCAGACGCTTTCGACTGGTCTGGCAGCTTATTCTTTTGCTAGGAGTGCTGGTTTCAAGCTTTGGACTAAACCCGGTTTTGATCATACAGTTCGCGCAGGTTGCTAATGGCATTCTGCTGCCCGTAATCGCGGTTTTTCTGGTCACTATGGTTAATCAGAAATCCCTGCTCGGCGGCTATACCAACAGCGCCTGGCAGAATGCACTCGCCGTAGGTGTGATCATCATTGCGCTGGCGCTTGGCTTACGCACCATCAACAACGTCCTGCAAGTTATCGGCTGATCCGGTCTGTTGTTGTCGGCATCCATGCCAGCCGCCTGTGCGCTGACATCGACCTGTTGGCCAGGAGTTTGTCCTGCTCAATAGTCCAGAATCTGTAACTCAGGGATCGCGCAGTCGCCACGCAATGGCTTCGCGATCAACCCTGTTTCCGCCCAGATAAACCGCTGCGATGGAGCGGGTATTGCGGATGTCTTCCAGGGGATTGGAATTCAGTATTAGCAAGTCGGCCCGATGCCCGGGAGCAATCAGTCCCAGGTCCGACTGGTTGAGGTGGCGCGCCGCCGCGCTGGTGGCGGCGACAAGCGCCTGCATCGGTGTCATTCCCAGACGCACGTAGATTTCCAGCTCCCTGTGGCCAGTGTAGCCGAACGGGTGATCGGGCAGCGCCCCGGCATCAGTGCCGAGCACGATGTCGACCCCGGCCGCCAGCAGTCTGGCCATGGAAGCGCGCAATTCCTCCTCTCTCAGGTTGACTCGGGAGGGCTGTTGCCGGCGCTGGGCTGTCTCGGTTGCCAAGCGTCTGGTCTGGTCTTCAGGCAATACTGCGCGCAGGAAAGGGTCACGTCCAATTGTCTCCCGACGCAGCTCGCCAAGGCCAAGATTCGGCACGATAAAGATATTGTTGCGCGCGCTGGCAGTGGCTGTTGCCGCGCTCAGGTCTGGGCCCAGGCGCCCATGCAGAAAGCCGCTAACCCCAGCATCGATCAGCGGCGGCATGTCTGTAGCCAGCTGTTGATGGGCAAAAACCGGGATGCGTTGACGCCTGGCCTCGGCGATCAGCGGCAGGTAGACAGCCTCTGCCAGCTTGTCCTGACTGCCGCCACGATCGTCGATCCAGATCTTTATAAAAGGAATACCCTTTGCAGCCACTTCCCGCACTTGCAGGATGGCTTCGACTGGGCTGCCGACGCCGCGCAGTACTGTCATCCCGGTGCGGGACTCCACAGCGGCGGTTTCCAAGAGAAAGGCATCGTTGGGCCCCTGACCCGGCGGGCCCATGCCGGCCGCGAACAGCAGGCGCGCGGCAGCGTCGGTTTCGGCGCGCTGATCGGCGCTGAGAGACAGCGCCAGGTCGTCCGCATCACTGCCGGCGGAGAAGGCGGCGGAGAAACCGTAGTAGGCGTACTGACGAAGATTGTCGAGCAGATTCTGCCGTGTATAGAACTCCGCACCCCAACCCTGGGGACTCTGGTAGCCCAGATGAGTGTGAGCGTCGATCATAGCCGGCATGAGAAACTGCCCGCTCAGGTCAACGCGGTCAGACCCCTGGGGCACAACGAAGTCAGCGCTATCACCTACAGCAATGATGCTGTCACCTTCGACCAGCACATCCGCCTGGAGCAAAAAATTCCCGTCACCGGTGATAATGGCGGCATTTTCGAATAGCGTTGCCGACTGGCCGAGGGCCGCAGCTGCGTGCAGCGCCAGGCCAGCGAGCAGCAATCGCAGCCAGCATCGAAAATGCTGCAGCGCTGTGCCTAACCTGTCTGTTTTTTCCCTGATCATGCAGCCATTCTACCCAAACCCACGCCAGGAAAGCACGACCCGATTTTGTTTTGCCGCGGGCTCTGCATTATCATGCGGGCCTCCTGACATTCCCTGCTTGAATTGAGGCCCTATCACGTGAAATCATTTCCTAAACCCTTTTATCGCTGGCGTCCACACCCCTGGCATGGCCTCGAAATCGGACCCGACGCGCCGCGATTGGTGAATGCCTTTATAGAGATTTGCCCCTTCGACCTGGTCAAGTACGAAGTGGACAAGACCACCGGTTATTTGCGTATCGACCGGCCTCAACGCTCCTCGTCCCAGCACCCGACGCTCTATGGTTTCATTCCTCGCACTTACTGTGGAGACAGGGTAGGAAAGCTGATGCCTGGCGCCGGGCGTGGTGACGGCGATCCGCTGGATATCTGTGTCATCAGTGAACGCCCGATCTCCAAGACCGAGATCCTGCTGCACGCCCGCGTCATCGGCGGCCTGCCCATGCTGGACAACGAGGAGGCAGATGACAAGATCATCGCCACCCTCGCCAACGATCCGATCTGGTCCCAGGCCGAGGACATAACCGCCCTGCCCGATTCCCTGATCGAGCGCCTGCGCCACTACTTCATGACCTATAAACTCATCCCCGGGGAGAAAAGCACTGTCTCCATCGGCGAGGCCTACGGGTTCGAACACGCAAGCCAAGTGATCGCCGCCTCCATCGAAGACTACGACACCGAATTTGGTGCTGAATAAACAGGCCACAGGAATGAAACTGATTGTGCAGTTTGCTCTTGGAACTCTAACCGGCGCCCTGCTTTTGACTGCAGCGACGGTGGCCTGGAGCCAGGTCGGAGCAGCCGAACGGCTGTCTAGTAATATATTAGACGTGCTGGCGCCCTCGGCTCGCGTTAGCGGTCCGCCTGGGGCAATGCAGTTCACTCAGCAGGACTGTCGGCAACTACCGCGACAGGATCTGCGCCAGCGCATCGTGCTCACGGCGATACAGGAATGGGCTTACTTCGGCTTCAGCGTCTATGACCTGACCGATGCAACTGCTCCAGATTACCCTTACCGTCGCTCCTGGCGCAGCGTTCAGGCGAGTCCATCCGAAGCCGAACGGGTGGCGCCATCTATAGCAGGCTATTGGGCAGTCGCTCCCAACAGCGGCTGGATTCTCGCCGAACAGAACAATAGTTGGGAACGCATGGGGCCTGGTTCGCGCTGGCGTAACCCCTGGTCGGCAGCCTTCGTTTCCTGGGTCATGTGTGAGGCAGGACTGGCCGACAGCAATGAATTCGCGCGCGCCATAGCCCATATCACCTATATTGATCAAGCCATAGACGCCAGAGACGGTCGCGCTCCGGAATCCGCATATGTGGCTTATGACCCGGGCGAGGCAACGATCGAGCCGGGGGATATGCTCTGCCGCGGCAGTCGACCCTCCTACCGCAGCATCGACGAACGCAGAAGCCAGCGCGGTGAGGGTGCGCGTACCCACTGCGACATCGTCGTCAAGGTAGATACTGCCAATGACCGTTTTCTTGTCATTGGCGGCAACGTCAGAGGCTGGGTAAGACTGAAACTCGTTCCCGGTGCAGCGGGAGCTAAGGGCCTGGTGCCCGCACCCTTCAGCGGCAGGCGCATGTTTGCTCACCTGAAACTGCAGGCCGACCCGGTGGCGCCTGATCTTTTCGAATCCAGCCCCAATCTATCTTCGCTGGAATGCGAACGGCCGGCTCGGCTGCTGGCTCAACGCGATCTCACCGACATCAGCGACTGCTCCTGAGTTCGAGGGGACGGAGATCGAGGGGACGGAGATCGAGGGGTCGGAGATCGAGGGGTCGGAACAGTCCGAGTTCCACCGACTCTTTATCCGCTCGGTTCCGCCCCCAATTCCGAACTCCGTTTCCAACACCACCGACCGCAGGCCATGCTAAGCTAGAGTCGCGCTCAAAAAAATAAGGACAACGCCCATGATCTTGCTGAAAAATTTTTTCTCAAGTCTCCGACCCCTTGCCCTCGGATTCTGCGCCCTGACCTTGCTTTGGTCCGTCCAGAGCCTGGCTCAGCAGCCATCGCCGCCGCCCGGCGCCTATGACGCGGCTCCCTATCTGGGCCAGATACGCAACACTTATCTTTACGGCAATATTTGGGAGCGGCCCGGCCTTTCGGCCCGGGACCGCAGCATGGTGACGGTAGCCGTCAATCAGGCGCTCTATGCCACCAATGAACTCCGTATCCATATGAACCGGGCTCTCGACAACGGCGTCACGCAGGCGGAAATTTCCGAGATTATCGCCCACGTTCTCTGGTATGCGGGCTTTCCCACCGGCGTCAATGCGGCCCGGGTTGCGGCCGAAGTATTCGAGGAACGCGGTCTCCCAACCACTCCCCCCGGAGCCTCCAGCCGACAGCCACCAACCGATCCGGAACTCGAGTTCCCCGGAGCCTTTCCGCAGACACCTTACCTGCGCGATCTACTTAATCAGATCGTTTACGCAGAGACCTGGACCCGCACGGAGCTCTCGCCCCGGGACAGGAGCATGATTACGGTGGCAGTGGGCACCGCGCTTTATGCCTCCAGCGAAGTCAACTATCACGTCGGTCGGGCCCTGGACAACGGCGTCACGCCCGACGAGATTGGCGAGATAATCACCCACGTGACCTTCTATGCCGGCTTCCCTACTGGCGTCAACGCGGCACGGGTTGCCCAGGGCGTTATGGAACGTCGAGGCATCGAGTTGCCGGATGCTCGCTTCCCGGCGGCTCCCTACCTGGACGAGCTACTCGACACCCTGGTATACGGTGAGACCTGGCCCCGTACAGAAACGCTTTCCGCCCGCGATCGCAGCCTGGTGACAATCGCTATGACCCAGGCGGCCTATCAGACCGATCAGCTGCGTGTGCATCTGCGACGGGGCCTGGATAACGGTATTACGCCCGAGGAATTGTCCGAGCTCATGGCCCAGGTCACCCTCTACGCAGGCTTCCCCAGCGGCGTTAACGGCTCGAGAACGCTGGCCGAAGTGCTACAGGAGAGAGGCATCGCTTTGCCGGATTGAGGATGCTCTGAATAATGCAGACAGGTCTCTGGCTTTCAGCCAGCGCGACTGACAAGGCGCTATGGCGCCGTCGTACCGGCTGGAAGCCCCGAAGGGCGAAGTCTGTAAGCTCCTGTTGCCGCGTTGAACCACTTGGCAGTAGAGCCCGCTCGATCTGACTTACCAGGCCGTATCAATGGACACCACTTCAATTGTCGCGCTTTTGATTGTGGCCGCGATCGTAGCGCTTGTCGTCTTCCGAGTCGTTTTCTGGCCCCGGTTGCGGCGGCTACGCATCCTTGCTCGACCCTTTCCTGAACAGTGGCTGGCAACACTTGAACAGGTGCTGCCTTTTTATAAACGCATGGACAAGTCGGAACAGGAATCCCTCAAGCAACAGATTCAACTCTTTATCGCCGACAAATCCTTCGTTGGCTGCGCCGGTCAGGAAATCGACGATGAGATTCGGTTGACCATTGCCGCCCAGGCCTGCCTGCTGACTCTCAATCGTCCGGGTGAACACTACCAGGAACTGCGCAGTGTTCTCATTTACCCGTCGACCTTTGTCGCCGTTCGCGACGTGCGCGATGAACTCGGACTGGTCTCAACTTCGCGCAGCCATCTGCTCGGTGAATCCTGGGATCAGGGCAAGGTAGTCCTGGCCTGGGATCACGTCATCCAGGGCGTGCGCAACCTGGAGGATGGCCACAACGTGGTGCTGCATGAGTTCGCGCACCAGCTCGACAGTGAGTCGGGAAGCACCAATGGGGCGCCGGTGCTGCTGGCCAGAGGTGCCTACAAGAGCTGGGCGGAGGTGTTCCACCGGGAATATGAGGAACTGCGTCATGATGCCGCGCTGAACGTACCCAGCCTGCTGGATAAATACGGCGCCACCAATCCCGCCGAATTTTTCGCCGTAGCCACTGAGACTTTCTTCGAACGGCCCCGCGCCATGGCCTCACACCACCCGGAACTCTACCAAAAGCTGGCCGAGTTTTATGGCCTACAGCCGGCGAACTGGCACCATCTCAACCTTTGAGTCAAAAATTAGTTTGCAGCTAGATGACAATATAGTGACCGGCCGGACGAATAAGATGCTGGTCAAATTTCTGTAAAACTCTGCGTGTTAGTTTGCCGCTTCAAATAGTGAAGCAGTTGAACCAGATCCAGGCAACCATGCGCAGCACGGCGCTCCACAGTCGGGGGATTATCCTTCCTGTTTTACTGATCACCGGACTCTACGGGTTCGTGCTGTCACTGACTGGTTTCAAGGACGCCTGGGCGTTGGCGTTCTCAGTGGAGGCCTCCGGTAATTCAGTCCAGGCCATACTCAATGCCTCACTGAGTTCACCCTACACCGCACTGCTCTCTGGCGTCGTTATCACCTCCCTGATTCAGAGCAGTTCCGCCACCATCGCTATCGTCGTTTCCACGGTCGGTGCCGGAGTCATCGGCATCGAGGACAGCGTCTATATCATGATGGGCGCCAACATTGGCACCACAATCACCAATACCATCGTCGGGCTGGCCCACAGTCATCAGCCGGACGAGTTTCGTCGCATGACACCGGCGATACTGGTGGACGATATTTACAAGGTGCTCAATGTCAGCCTGTTCTTTGTGATTGAGACGATCACTGGGTTTCTGAGCAAAATGTCCCTAGGCATCGTGGATTTCCTCGAGCGCAGCACACCCATGGGGGTAGTCCTGGAGTCCTTTCCCGACCTTATTGATCTGGTTACCGAACCCGTCGTCGCCGGCGCCATCTCGGCGATTGCATCACTGGCTGCAAGCACTGGCCTCCAGGCCCTCATGACCGGCATTTTGTTCTTCCTGCTGCTGATACTGTCGCTCAGCCTCATGGGTGAGGCCCTGGAACACTACCTGCACGACCGTAGCCGGCTGCTGCTGAACAAAGTCTTCGGAGGCAAATACCTGTCTTTCGGTATCGGTTTTATTTTGTGCTGGCTTCTGCAGTCGAGTTCCGTCACGGTCAGCCTTATTCTGCCGCTGGTGGCACAATCGGCGATCTCACTGCCGATGGTCTACTACTACAGTATTGGAGCGGCGCTGGCCACCACCTGCGATCCGGGCCAGATTATCTCCTACCTCAAGTTCGGTCCGATTGGACTAACCGCGGGAATGGTGCATATTCTATTAAACATTTTTGGCGCCATTCTCTTCTTGACGGTGCCCGGACTCAGGGTGCTGCCAATAGTTGTCGCCGAACACATTGCCGGCCCGATGGGCCGCTCGCGGCATGCCCCGTTGATTTTGCTGGCCTATGTTGGCTTACTGTTTTTTGGCTTACCCCTGATCGTTATTTTCACGGGCAGATTCCTTTTATGAAAGAGTTGTAATTATGAGTTTTACCAGACTGCGTTTTTCCATCCCGGCGAATCTGCACAGGATCGGCCTGTGCACACTGACCCTGCTGGTGCTCAGCCAGCACTCAAGCGCGCAGCAACCCGCAGATGCCCGCGACGAACTGCAGAATCTGCAGCAGGCAGCCCAGGCAGCCCAGGATCGCGTCGACGACCTCGATGATGAAACCAGGTCCATGGTTTCCTCTTACAATAGGGAGCTGTTGCGCTATGAGGAGCTGCTCGTCTACAACGACAACATGCGCCAGCTCCTCGCCAGTCAGGCCGAGGAGCGCAACCGCATTGATGCGGAATTGCTGGAAATCGAAGTAGTGCGCCAGGCCATCGTGCCACTCATGGTCGAGATGGTGGAAACCCTGGACAACTTCATCGCACTGGACCAGCCCATGCTGGTTGAGGAAAGACGGGCGCGTATCGAGCAATTGCAGTCGATCATCACCCGGGCCGACGTGGATATTGCCGAGAAATATCGCCGCATCATTGAGTCCTATCAGATCGAGGCGGAGTATGGCCAGTCCCTCGAGGCCTACGAGTCAGAAATACTGATTGATGGCGCGGAACGCACCGTGGATATTCTGCGCGTGGGCCGGGTCGCCCTGTATTACATCGCCCTGGACCGCTCCGAAGCTGGCATCTGGAACCCGGAAACCCAGTCCTGGACGCTTCTGGGCGAGGACCAGCTCGACAGCCTGGATTTCGCCCTGCGAGTGGCGCGGGAGCAGGCGCCGCCGAATCTGATGGCGTTGCCGCTGTGGACACAGGGAGGCAGCGAATGAGATACCTTATGGCAGTTATCGCCCTTACCGCACAGGTGACCCTGGCGCAGGACGCCAACACCGCTGCCGCCCCGCAGACCATTGCCGAGCTGGTGACGGAAGTGCGCGAAGGCAGCGCCAGCCGCCGGGAAGAGCTGGCAGCTCGCGAACAGCGCTTCATTCAGGCCCGCGAACGGCAGGCCGAATTGCTTGCGCAGGCGACGCAACAACGCCAGGCCGCCGAAGCCGAGGCGGATCGCCTGCGGGCGCTCTACCAGCAGGGAGAAGAAGATCTGGCGAATCTCGAAGACCTTCTGGGCGAGCGCAGCGGTGACCTCACCGACGTCTTCAGCGTCGTCAATCAGGTGGCGGGAGATACCCTTCCGGTGATCCAGAACTCACTTGTATCGGCACAATATACCGGCAGGCTCGAATTGCTGGAGTCGCTGACTAATGCAGAAACCATACCCAGCGCCGAGCAACTAAGGGAACTCTGGCTTCTGCTTCTAAACGAAATGTTGCGCAGCGGCGAGGTCGCGCGGTTCGAGGCACCAATCATTACCGGTGGCGGTGAAGAACAAACGCGCCAGGTCACCCGTATTGGCTCTTTCTCGGCTCTGTCTGATGGAAACTATCTGCGCTTCCTGCCGGAGAGCGGCCGTCTGCTGGAACTGGCGCGGCAACCGGTCGGAGCCGGGACCGGCAATGCCCAGGCCTTCGAGCAGGCGCAAGAGCCCCTGGTGCCGGTTGCGGTGGATCCCTCCAGAGGTTCCATACTGGCTCTCATAGTACAGACTCCCGCACTGTCCGAGCGCGTGCAGCAGGGCGGGTTAATCGGTTACTTCATTCTTGCCATTGGAGCTATAGGCCTGCTGCTTGGGATAGAACGTCTGCTGGTCCTTGCCACGGCGGGGCTGAGGGCAAGAAAAGCGAGCTCGGAAGGCGGCGATTCCATCAAGCACCCGATCAACGCCATCAAACAGGTGGCTCGCAACCCGGATTATCTGGCCGATGCGGACGCCATGTCCGCCAAGATGGACGAGATTGTCACCCTGGCTGGGCAGAAGTTGCGTCGCGGCCTGCCGACGCTGGCAATCTTCGCCGCCGTGAGCCCCCTGCTGGGTCTGCTCGGCACCGTCACCGGCATGATCGAGACCTTTCAGGTCATCACCCTGTTCGGGGCCGGCGATCCTCGCCTGATGTCGGGCGGTATCTCCCAGGCCCTGATCACGACCCAGCTTGGTCTGGCCGTAGCCATCCCCCTGCTACTGATTCATAGCTGGCTTCAGGGTCGCGCTAACAACCTGCTGGCACAGCTGGACGAGACTGCGGCGGATCAATTCGCCGCGAGCCGATCTCAGCAGGCGCGCCATGCTTGAGCGAATCTATGACAGCCAGCTGCTGGCCGGGGGCTGGATCGTCGGCGCTATTATGCTGTTGTCCAGTATCATGTGGATCCTGATCCTGGAGCGCTACTGGTTCATGTTGCGCCGCATCGAGCCGCTGTGCGACGAGACCATTGCGCACTGGCGACGACGCCACAGTGACAATTCCACCGTCAATCAGCGCCTGCGCAACGGCCTGGTAAGCGCCTTCCAGCAGAAGCTGTCCAGTTCCATTGGAACGATTCAGGTGATCACGGCTATCTTGCCGCTGCTGGGTCTGCTCGGCACCGTCACCGGCATGATCAAGACCTTCGAGATCATGACCGTTTTCGGCACGGGCAATGTGCGTGGGATGGCAGAAGGTATTTCCCAGGCGCTGATTACGACCATGGCTGGCCTGCTCACGGCTTTATCCGGCATGTATTTCGTCTCCAATCTCGCGGCAAGGATAGAAATCCAGACCGAAAGGCTGGCTGAGAAACTCGGACAGGACAACTTGACAACGAACGGCCCTAAACCGGCGCTGAAGGAAAGCACCTCATGATGCGGCTTCACACTCGAGAAGATGGCGGCAACGCGGCCATCAATCTGACACCACTGATCGACATGGTGTTTATTTTACTTATCTTCTTCGCAGTCAACTCCACCTTTGTCCGCTTTCCCGGTGTGGATGTGGACCAGCCGGTAGCGCGTTCGGCCGTCGTTCAGCAATCCTCCACCATTCTAATTGCCGTCACCGATAACGGCGAGGTTTGGATCGATGGCAACCAGGTGGATATACGGCGGCTACGAGGTGTTATTGAACGCATGTTTGTTGATACCCCAGACGCCTCAATCGTGGTGCTGTCGGATCAGGAATCCCGCACCGGTGTAGTGGTCGAAGTCATCGACCAGGCACGTCTGGCCGGTGCTGAGCGCGTCGCCCTGGCCGCCGCCGTAGCCGATCAGGAACTCGGCAATTGAAGATTCTGCTCATCATCGCTACGGCTCTCGCCGTCAACCTCGGCATGTTCCTGCTAATGGACAACATGGTGAGCCAGGACCGGGTGCGGGTAGTGAATCTTCTGGACGCGCAGCAAATAGAATTCGTGCGTGCCCCTATGGAGGAAGAAACCCGCAGCCGCGACCGACGCCGTCCGCCGCCTCCAAAACCGCAGGAGATCGACCGTCCCCAGACAGAGGTGACCAATATCGCCGAGCGCGCTGCTTCCCTGCCGGCGCAAATGTCGTCTCTCGCCATTTCCAGTCTGCTGGCCGAAGGCGGCGCCGGCGTCGCCATCGGCCGGACCCTTGTCGGTGGCGGCAGCGCCAGCGATCTGGGCGTGATGATGGCGGACGACCTCATTCCACTGAGTATGCTGCCGCCGCAGTATCCACCTTCGGCGCGCCAGCGTCAGATCGAAGGTTGGGTCGATGTCATTTTCACTGTGAATGAACGCGGACTGGTCTCGGATGCCTATGTAGTGGACTCCGAACCCGAAGAGATTTTTGACCGTGCCGCCACCGATGCGGCCATGCGCTGGCGCTTCCGGCCCGTTGCCGAAGACGGCAAGCCAACAACAGTTTTCCGACGCATCCGCATTAATTTCTCCCTGCAGCAGTCGTCACGATGAAATTCTTCTGGTTAGTCGTGGTGGTCATTCTGCTCTTTGCCGATGCAGCGCTCGCTCAACAGTCAGTCTCGCCTTCGGTGGCGCAGCGCCTGTTGCGCATTATAGAGCGCTTCAGCGAAGACCCCCAGCGAATGCTGGAAGAGCTCGACCGATTGGCCAGCAACCGCGGAATAAGGGACGCGGACGCGGGATTCGTGCGCCGGGAACAGGCGGCGCTGCTGATCAGGGAAGAGCGCACTCAGGAAGCGCTGAACCTTCTGCAATCCACGCTCGACGGACAGCCCGATGACTATGTGCCCTCCCTGCGCCTGATGACCGGGCAGTTATTGCTCATGGAGGGCGATCCTGAGCGCGCCCTGGAACAGCTCGAGATCTGGTCAAGCCAGACAGTTGAGCCAAACCCCGTCGAGCTGTCCATGCTGGGTTACGCTTATCTGCAAATGGAACAGTTTGACTCTGCTGCGATCACGTTCGAGCGGGTTATCGAAGTGGCCGATGTCATCAGTGATCAGTGGTACGAAGTGCTGGCCTACGCCTATGTCCAGAGTGGTCGCAGTGACGACGCCATCACCCTGCTCGATCACATCATTGCCGAACAACCCGATCAATCGCGCTGGTGGCAACAATTGAGCAACGTGTTCCTGCTGCTGGAAGACTATTCCTCGGGTGCCGCGAGCCTGGTCATTGCCGACATTCTGGACCAACTCGATCATGCCGGCAGCCGCCGTCTGGCGGGGCTGTTCAGCATGCTGAACATGCCAGCCGAGGGCGCCGAGGTTCTTGCTGCCGCCAGCACAAGCTTCCCTCAGGAGCATGGCTTCGAGGATCAGATGCTGCTTGCCGAACTATGGATGCTGGCGCGGGAAACCGATCGCGCCATCGTCGCCTTCGAAGCCGCCCTGACCATGGCCGACGAGGGCGAACCGGCCCTGAAAATTGCCCAACTGCACCTGCAGTGGGAGCGCTATGACGAGGCCGGCGCCGCCCTGCGTTTGGCTGCCGACCTCTTTGGTGAAGAGACGCCTGACGAAATCTGGTACCTGTTGGCGATTGTAGAGATCAATCGCGATGACCTGGAGGCCGCCAGCCAGGCCATCGCTCGCCTCGATCCCGAGGGCAATTATGCCCAGCGCGGGGCCAACCTGGATCAGTTTATTGAATCACAGCGCAATTAGGCTGCTCAATGAGGCTCTGGGGCGGCTGATCCGCCCCCATCCCATCCCCACCGGCCCCGACCAATTCCCGCCTGCACCCACTTCTCCCCTTATTCCCTCAGATTCCCGCACACCACCCGACTTAATCAAACAGTCCTGATTGGGGTATGCTCGAGCCTCGGACAGGCAAGTGAATGCAGGCACCATGATGGTGCGTGATTTGACCGATTTGCGGCCACCGAAAGTTATCTCAAACTTAGTTGCCCGGCCTCGATCCCGCAAAGCACCGTGCTGACGACGCCCAGGCTGGTGTTTGTCCGCTGACTGGAAGCGACCGAAAAAACCTTTCCCGGAGTCGTCCACTCTGGCGCAGATCTTGAATCAAGCTAGGGATTCGCCAAAAACATGAATCAGAAAAAAGAGAAGCCAACTGCCCTGCTCGTCTTTACCGACCTCGACGGCAGTTTAATGGAGCATGAGAGCTATTCTATCGAACCCGCACGAGGCGCCCTGGAAAGTCTATTCCAGCGACATTACATGGTGATCATGAATTCCAGCAAGACCGCGGCGGAAATGTGTGCCGTGCAGCAGCAAATTGACCTGCAGGCCCCGTTCATCTGTGAGAACGGCGCCGCACTGCAGCTACTTGCCGACGGTCAGGTTAAATCGCGCCGAGTCGAGTTTGGCCAGCCCCGTGACCAATGGCTGCCGAAGGTCCATTCCCTGCGCGAACAACACAGTTTCGACTTCAGCGGCTTCGCTGACTGGAGCACCGAGAGAATCAGCGAACTCACCGGGCTCGACCGGCACCGGGCGATGCTCGCCGCCAAACGAGAGTACAGTGAGCCCATACTCTGGCGCGGCTCGACGCAGCAAAAGTCCCACTTTGAGAAGCTGTTGGCGGCATATGATCTGCAAATGCTGGAAGGTGGGCGCTTCCTCAGCATTCAGGGTCAGCACAACAAGAGCGATGCCATGCGCTGGTTAAAGGAACACCAGGACAGCGACGATCACACTCTGACCGTGGCCCTGGGAGATAGCCCCAACGATACCGCCATGCTGGCGGCAGCGGACATTGCCGTCATTATCAAATCAGCGAAATCCGATCGTATCCAGCTAGATGGACCAGCCCGGGTCATTCGCACCAATCGGCCCGGCCCGTCCGGATGGTCCGATGCCATCATTGAAATATTAAGGACCGTCTGAAAAATGTAGACAGAACACTGGCTTTCAGAGCAACCCTTAATCAGCTTGACGCCGGCGACTTCGACCCGTAATAGAGGATTCCGAAATGGGTGATTTCCATCAGAATGGTATCGTGACCACCTTGCATAATCTCGGCCAGCGCCCGATCGAGGCTATGGAAGACGAACTGAACGGATTCAGATTCTCCCGCCCCATGGGGCTGGTGCTGCCATCGCTCTATTCCGAGCTCGAGGGGCCGGCGCTTTCCGGAATCCTCGATGAACTGGAGAAAGTGCCCTATCTCAGCGAAATTGTAATCGGTCTGGATCGCGCCAATCAGGAGCAGTTTGAATACGCCCTGGAGTATTTTTCCCGCCTGCCGCAAAGGCACCGCATATTATGGAACGATGGACCCAGATTAGTCGCCATAGACAAACAACTGAAGGAGATGGAACTGGCGCCCATGCAGATGGGCAAAGGCAGAAACGTATGGTTCTGCTATGGCTACATTCTGGCCTCCGGCCAATCGGAAGCCGTGGCTCTGCACGACTGCGATATTCTGACCTACGACCGCAGCTTGTTGGCGCGTCTGATCTATCCTGTCGCCCATCCGAATTTCAACTATGAGTTCTGCAAGGGTTACTACTCCCGGGTAGCCGGCAGACGTATTGGCGGGCGCGCCATGCGCTTGTTCGTAACGCCCATGATCAGAGCACTCAAGAAAGTTTGCGGCCACAGTGAATTCCTGGATTATCTGGACAGCTACCGCTATCCGTTGGCAGGTGAATTTTCACTGCGTTCGGATGTTATCAAGGATCTGCGGATTCCAAGTGACTGGGGGTTGGAGATTGGAGTCCTTTCAGAGATGAAAAGAAATTACGCCACCAACAGGCTATGCCAAGTGGATATTGCCGATATCTACGATCACAAACATCAGGATCTGTCGACGGACGATCGGGACCAAGGCCTATCCAAGATGACCATCGACATATCCAAGGCCTTGTTCCGCAAACTAGCGACGAACGGGGAAATCTTCACGCCGGAGAAGTTTCGCACCATAAAGGCGACTTATTATCGCATCGCGCTGGATTTTATAGACACCTATCAGAACGACGCCACAATTAACGGCCTCGATTATGACCGACATATAGAAGAAGCCGCCGTCGAACTTTTCGCCAGCAACTTGATGGTAGCCGGCGAACATTTCCTTGATCGGCCCATGGACAAACCCTTTATCCCAAGCTGGAATCGCATTATCAGCGCCATTCCCGACATCCTCGATCAGCTTAAAAATGCGGTCGAAGAAGACTTCAAAGAATTTTCCAAATCATCGAGCAGTATTAAAAAATGACAGAGACCGAAGTCCAGGACCTCCAAAAGGAATTCCGCCGCCGCATCGGCGAGCATCTGAAGTTCATTTATCCCGATGCAGCACTTGAACCACTTGTTGAAAAACTCGCCTCGGAGATGGGAATGGGCCGCAACCTGCAGGCGCCTGCACCGCACACCAACAACTGGAATCAAAACGACTGCATACTGATAACCTACGGCAACACGATCCAGGAAGATGATGAGAAACCATTACAGACTCTACGCCGATTCCTGGACAACAATCTCAGCGGCATCATCAGCGCCGTGCATCTCCTGCCATTCTTTCCCTTCAGTTCCGACGACGGGTTTTCGGTCATGGACTATCTCGCGGTAAATCCGGCACTGGGAGACTGGGAAGACATCGAGGCTATTGGCAAGGACCACAAGCTCATGGCCGATGTGGTGATCAACCACATGTCCAGTCGCAGTATCTGGTTCGAAAATTTCAAGAAGCGAATCGATCCCGGCAAGGACTATTTTATTGAGTGCGATCCGGAAGGGGATTACGCGGCCGTTGTGCGCCCCCGCAATTCGCCATTGCTGACGGAAGTTGAAACCACCGATGGGCCGAAGCATGTTTGGTGCACATTCAGTGCTGATCAGGTGGACCTGAATTTCAGGAACCCGGACGTCCTGCTGGAGTTTGTGCGCATTATTCGCGCCTACCTAAACCACGGCGTCAGCCTGTTTCGCATGGACGCGGTGCCGTTTTTGTGGAAGGAACCGGGCACTTCCTGCATCCACCTGCAGCAGACCCATGAAATCATCAAGTTATTGCGCACGTTGATCGAATACCATTTCCCCGATGCGATCATAATCTGTGAAAACAACGTGCCAAATAGGGAGAACCTGACTTATTTCGGCAACGCCAACGAAGCCCATATCATCTACAACTTCTCCCTGCCGCCTCTGCTCGTGCACACGCTTCTCAGTGGAGACTGTCGACACCTGAAGACCTGGATGATGAGCATGCCTCCGGCGCAAAACAGCACGACTTACCTTAATTTCATTGCCTCTCACGACGGCATTGGCCTGCGGCCCTTAGATGGCCTGCTCAGCGACGAAGAGCGGCTACAGATCGTCGACAAAGCGCAGGAATTTGGTGGTCGCGTGACTTTTCGACGTGCTCGCGAGGGCCACGACAAACCCTATGAACTTAACATCGCCCTTTTCGACTTGCTGAAAGGCACCATTGCCCGAGGTGAGGACGGAATGGCCGTGGAGCGCTTCATCTGTGCCCACGCCATGATGTTGGCGCTCGAGGGTATTCCCGCAATTTACATCCAGAGCCTGTTCGGCTCACACAATGACCTGTGGCGCCTGGAGCATACCGGGCGACCGCGTTCCATCAATCGCCACATCTGGAAAATGCAGGACCTCCAGGATCAGATCTCCGACACGTCGACCACGCACGGTCAGATTTTCAAGGAACTAACCAGGCTGATTCGTATCCGTCGTGAACAGGCCGCTTTCCATCCCAACGCCACCCAGTTCACCATGCATCTGGGTACCTGCGTGTTTGCCTTCTGGCGCCAGAGCATCAACAGAGACCAGAGTATTTTCTGCCTGAATAATGTGACCGACCAGGAGCAGGTTATCAACCTATCTGATATTAACCTTGTGGGCACCGATGATTGGCATGATCTAATCAGCGGTGAAAGTTTTTCTGACATCGCCCAGCAACTGCGGCTGGCGCCTTATCAGAGCGTCTGGATAACCAACAAGTGATGGGGCTGATCAGCGCCTGGAATCCAGGAGATAATCCACGGCCAGCGTAGTCATCGCCCTGACGCCCGGCAGTAGGGCGTCCTCGTCAACATAGAATCGCGGCGAATGGTTAGGGATAGCTTCCGCTGCCGGCACATCGACCGGACGCCCGCCGATAAAGAAGAAAAACCCGGGCCGCTGTTGCTGATAAAAAGAAAAATCTTCGGCACCCGTGATCAGTGCAGCCTCTTTGACGTTGGCGTCGCCGTAGAGCCGTTCCAGTGTCGGACGCATACGCGCCGTCAGCTCGGGGTCGTTGTAAGTGACGGGCACGCCGGGATATAGAACCAGCTCGGCGCTGGCGCCGGCACTGTCGGCGATGTTTGTCACCGTGCGCCGCATCCTGTCATGAATCGAGGCTCGCATCTGTGGATCGAAGGTACGAATGGTTCCAGTCAGTGTACTGGAGTCGGGAATGATGTTGTTGCGGACGCCGGAATCGAAGGTTCCCACCGTGATTACAGCTGGTGCCCGGGTGAGGTCAGTCTGCCGGCTTATTATAGTCTGCAAGCCCAGTACAATCTGCGAACTCACGACGATCGGATCCACCCCGGCCCAGGGTCGGGCAGCGTGAGTCTGACTGCCACGCACATGAATATCGAACCTCTCGGCGCTGGCCATCATACCCATTGGCCTGAAACCGACCTCACCAACGGCCCAGCTCTGGGTGATGTGCAGGCCGAATAGTGCGTCAACGAAAGGATCCTCCAATACGCCCGCGTCCACCATCATACGGGCGCCGCCACCCTCATCCGGTGGTGCCCCTTCTTCGGCAGGCTGGAAGATAAATTTGATTGTGCCCGGAATCTGCTCGCGCATGGCGGTCAGTATCTCGGCCGCGCCCATCAGAATGGCGACGTGGGTATCATGGCCACAGGCATGCATGACGCCGACGTCCTGGCCGTTATAGGTTGTGCGCTCAATGGAACGAAAGGAATAATCGGACTGCTCAACCACCGGCAGGGCGTCCATGTCGGCACGCAAGGCCACCGTCGGTCCCGGCCGACCGCCCTCCAGAGTCGCCACGACTCCGGTATAGGCCACCTCGGTTTCTACTTCGAGTCCAAGCCCGCGCAGGTGTTCCGCCACCAGTGCGGCGGTGCGAAACTCCCGGTTGCTCAGCTCCGGATACTGATGAATCTCCCGCCGCCAGGCAATGACCCGACTTTCAATGTCGGCTGCTCGGCGGGCGATTTCCGCGTCTAGGTGTCCGGCCTGGGCGTGCCCGAGCGTATGAATTAACAGCAGTAAAAAACAGGTAAAAACGAACCTCAGGGTATTGTGCGGAGGCTTCATGGTGGCTCCTCGAAGCAAGAACTGCAGTCATTATGACCGAGAGGTCGATGGGCGCCAAGACAGCAGCAGTGGGCCCGCTGTTTGCGGACTCATCAGTTCGGGACTGCCCTGCGCCTAGTAAAGTGCCGCTTATAAGTATGTGCCGCGAGCTGGGCCAAGTTCTTTTCATAAAGGGATTGCACGCTTCTGTGATAATTGATAAAACACCAAGGATTTCAGCTATTTACGAACCGGAAAGAGGCCGCCTGCCGCTCAGATCATGAACCTGCTGCCCATAGTGTGAACCAGGCACGTTGGTGCCGGGCGGATAGCTACACAATGATCAATGATGCTGGGAAATATGTAAGCATAGGCATGTCTGCATATTTACAGCATCCTTTACGGTCGGTCGATTCTGTTTCGGCAAAGCCATCGAAATTATTGATACCGTCTTCATCACTGTAAAGCACAGATGCTGATAGGATTCGTCAGCCAGCAGCAGGTTGCCGAGGCAATTCTGAAAACTGATCGCCTGGCCAAAAATTCACGTATAGCTGGCTCATCCTCTTTCAGGAACACAGTCCAAACATGACTGACAATTCACTGCCCTTCCGGGCTGAGACATCCGCTGGCGACAGTCTTGATATCTGCTTCCCCCTACACCCGGACACGGGTGATCCAGATCAGGTAGGACGCTTGATTGGTGCCATCCTCGCCGCCATCGAGAGCGAACGGACCCAAAGCGATGCCAGTAATGGCGATGTCATGCAGGCACTAACCATGGCGCTGTCAATACGGGCGGGAATGGTATACGGCCATCATGAAGCTGTTGAGAAACTGACCTGGCAACTGCTTCGCAGTGCCTTGGACGCAGTTCATTACACCGACCGTCGGGCGCCCCAGATCGGTCACGCCTGACGTGCCTCACCACAAGATCCATCTCCCCAGTAAAGTCTGCCCGGTTTGCCGACGTGACTTCAATTGGCGCAAGAAGTGGCGTCGGGAATGGCAGCGAGTTGTCTACTGTTCAAGGCGTTGCCGTCAGCAAGGTAGCAACGACGCCCGCCCGGCATCGAACCTATAGGGTTTCAACGCGCCTTAGCTCCGCCCCGGCTTCGTCAAACCAGAGTCGACCCACTGGCGCAAATCCCGGCCGCAGTCTCCCTGTGACTATGTCGAACAGATCTCCATTACTGCCTCGAAGGCAGACGCTGACCCCCGATTCCTCTGCCAACCTGGCATTGCAATCCATGTGATAAGGCTCACCGTGAACCGGTATCGCCAGTCGCGGCCGCAGCCAGGAATACATCTGCCTTAGCTCCTCGGCGCAGGGATGACCGGAGGCATGCAACACTTCTCCAGCCGTCTCCGCGTGGGTGACACGAATGCCCCGGTCCGTGAATGCCTCGATCAGCCGAGCCACTCCTGACTCATTACCGGGAATAGTCTTGGCACTGAATATGACGTGATCGCCGGCGCCAAGACTCAAATCCGGATGCTGATCCATGGCCAGACGGTTCAGCGCCGCACCTTGCTCACCTTGGGAGCCGGTAGTAATGGCCAACACTTCTTCCGGCAGCAGGTAGCCCAGATCAGGATTGGTTACCGTATTAAAATTCTCCTCCAGATAGCCGGCGGATCTGGCACAAGCCACCATTCTGTGCAGGGAACGTCCAAGCAGGCCTAAATAGCGCTGGCTCACTTTGGCCACGTTACCCAGGGTCTGTAGCCGGGCTATGTTGCTGGCAAAGCAGCCCACGACGACGCGACCGCTGGATTCACGTACTGCTCGCAATAGCGGTTCGAACAGACTGGACTCGGAAACCGACGCTCCAGTCTGCGGCGCATTGGTGGAGTCGCAGATTACGGCATCGATCCCGGATTGCCCCAGGAACTCGAACCTGTGCCGATCAAAAGCCGCGCCGACGATTGGCGCCGGATCTATTTTCCAGTCCGCGGTGTGCACGACCCGCCCTGCTGGACAACTGATCATTAGGGCATTGGTTTCCGGAGTCGAGTGCGTGATAGGCTGCCACTCGACTTCGAACGGCCCGATCTGCCGCGACTCGCCAGGGTGCACACAGATAATCGGCGCATCAATCTTGAACTCACTGAATTTTCGCTGGATAAGCAGGCGGGTAAACGGCGTCGTGTAAATCGGACAGCGGAATTGTTCCCAGAGATGGGGCAGAGCACCGATGTGATCTTCATGGGCATGGGTGGCGATGATACCCGCCAGGTCCTGCTGCCGATTGCTGATGAAGATGGGGTCCGGCATTTCCACCCGATTACCCGAGCGGTGACCGCTGAATTTCTCGAAAGTGACTCCACAGTCCACCATCAGCCAGTGGCCGGCATGACCGAAAAGATTCAGGTTCATGCCAATCTCGCCGCATCCCCCCAGGGGCAGAAACCAGAAGTCTTGTTGGGAGGGAGTCATGAATACGATGCCTGAAGGATGCTCGGAAAAATGCCGTCTGTCCTCGACGGCTGTCTGTCGGCACCGGACTCACGAGTCTCAGTCGCGCTATTCGGTAGCTTGGAAACGTAATCAACGGTGCCGCGGTTTACCGACTAATGATTAGGGAGGCTTCGATTGAATTAAAGTCAGTCTCTGATCTCTTGACTGCAAAATCCCAGTCTATACCATTTGCCGACTCGCGCAGACACTCATACTAGCGTCTGCTGCCTGCAAGGACTCAACCCAATGGAATATCTGGCGATCATCGCCTTCGCCATCATCACTTGCGTGACACCTGGCCCCAATAACGCAATGATCATGGCGTCCGGATTAAACTATGGCATTCGCAGGAGCATTCCTCACTACCTGGGGATCTGCCTTGGCTTTCCGGCCATGGTCATGGCTGTTGGCCTGGGTCTGGCCAACCTGTTTCAGCAGTATCCGCTGTTCCATATCGGGCTGAAAGTTGTCGGCGCGGCTTATCTGTGCTTTCTGGCCTGGAAAATCGCCTCGGCCCCGGTCAGCAAAAAAGATGAGACTGCCGGCAAGCCGTTTACCTTCCTGCAGGCCGCTGCCTTCCAGTGGGTCAATCCCAAGGCCTGGATCCTGACGATTGGCGCCATCGCCACTTACACCGTCATTGGCGAAGGTTATTTCTGGCAGGTACTGCTGATAGCATTGATTTTTCTCGGTTTCGGGTCGCCGTGTATCCTGCTGTGGCTGTGGTTCGGCACCGCGCTGCAGCGACTCCTGCATAAGCCCGTACAGCTGCGACTCTTTAATGTCACCATGGCGACGTTACTTGTCCTGTCGCTGACGCCGGTATTCTTTGATCTCTACCAGCAGTTTCAGAGCGCCTAATTGAGCCTAGGGGAAGGAAAATAGCGATGCAATTCATGATCGTCGCCTATGACGGCACCGACTCTGAAGCGCCAGCACGACGGCGCGCCGCCCGCGCCGCTCATCTGCAGCGGGCGGAGACTGCCCGCGGGGACGGACATCTCATCGCTGGAGGCGCAATCCTGGATCCGGCCGGCGACATGATCGGCTCGACGCTGTATGTCGAGTTCCAGTCCCGGGAACAGCTCGACCACTGGCTCAGGGAAGACCCTTATGTGACCAAGGGCGTCTGGACCGATATTGCAATCAATCCTATTCGACTGGCGATCCAGCCATGATGATCGCCGCCACGGTTCAGCCAACCGAATGCTGATAGGCCAGCGCCCGCTCCTCCTTGGAGTCGGTATGACCGATAAAGTCATGCAGGATCAGATACAGGCTTGGCACCAGGAACAGCGTGATAACGGTAGCGAAAAGCACCCCATAGGCAAGTGAAATCGCCATTGGGATAACGAAGAAGGTCGCCGGATTGGCTGTGACCATGAGCGGTACCAGACCAATAAATGTGGTGACCGAGGTCAGAATGATAGGTCGAAAGCGCAGCATCCCGGCCAGGGCCACAGCTTCCACCATACCCGTACCCTCCGCGCGCAGCCGGTTGATTGTCACCACCAGCACCAGGCTCGCATTGACCACTACCCCGCTCAGGGCAATGATCCCGAGCAGGGAAAAGAACACCAGGTCTGCCCCCATGATGAAGTGTCCACAGATTGCTCCGATGGCCCCGAAAGGAATGACGCTCATGATGATCAGCGGCTGCAAATAGGACTTGAGGGGAATCGCCAGCAGGGCGAAGATCACCAGCATCGCCAGCGGAAAGGTAGACAGCAGGTCTGAAAGCGACTGTAGCTGCTGTTCACCTTCGCCGCCAACAACCATTTCCACGCCCAGTTCTCGCGACCAGGGCTGTCTGTATTTCGCGATTAGCTCGCGGCGAATTTCTTCCGGCTTCACCACCGTTCGATCAATGTCGGCCCTGACCGTAATGACCCGGCGCCCATCCTGGCGGTTGATGCTGGAATAGCTGTTGCCGAGGGTGTAGCTGGCTACGCTGAGAAAGGGCACCTCGGCACCGGCAGGGGTTCGAATGAGCAGGTCTTCGAGATTGCCCAGCGACTGACGCTCGGCCTCGGGGTAGCGAACCATGACACGCACATCGTCGGAGCCGCGCTGGATTCTCTGAGCCTCGGCGCCGTAAAAAGCCTGGCGCACCTGTCGCGCTATGTCGTTCAGACTGAGCCCAAGGTTATTGCCCCGGTCGTTGATCTGAATCTGTACTTCCTGTTTGCCGGCACGAAAAGAATCGGAAATGTCGAACACGCCTGGGTAGCGACCCAGTTCTTCGGCGAGCTGGGACGAGGCAAATTTCAGATTGTCCTCGTTGCGCCCTTCCAGCCGGAAATTGATGGCATCGCCAGCGGAAAAAGCATCGGAGACGAAGGTCAACTCGAGAGCATCGGGGATGGTTCCGACTTTCTCGCGCCAGCGATCCCTGATCACGGCAGAGCTCAGTTGACCACGGTCGAAGAAAGGGGTCAGGTACATCACCACTTCAGCGACCTCGGAGCTACCGGATCCACCGCCACTCGAGGAACCCGGGCCACCCCGCGGCGCGCGGCCACCAATTATTGTCAGAATACTGTCCACGACGCGCTCGGTAGACTGCGGTGCAGCGCCAGATTCTTTCAAGGTCACCAACTCTCGATCCAGCTCCGCAGCCAATTCTATGGCGTTGGCCTCCAGCACGGAGATGGCATCCTCAGTGATGCGCACCGGCGTGCCGGCCGGCATCTGCAGTGAGCCATAGATGACATCGCCCTCCACCGAGGGCATGAACTGGAATATCACGCGCCCGCTAAGCAGAAGCGCGAATGTAATGATGATGACACCGGTGGCGGTTGACCACGCTGCGTAGCGGTACTTGAGCACTTTTTTCAAGGCCCGCTGGTAGCCGTGCTCGGCAAAATATTCCAGTCCGTGTGCGAGTCTGCCCTGAAAGGCCTGCCAACGCGTCACCAGCCAGGAGCCCTCGCCAAAGTAGCCGCTGGTTTTGCGGTGGGCGATATGACCGGGCAGGATGAGCTGGGATTCCACGATACTGGCCAAAAGACAGAACACGACGACCGCACCGATGGCGTTGAAGAAGGCTCCCATCTGACCATCGAGCAGCAGTATCGGCAGGAAGGCCGCGATGGTGGTGGCGACTCCGAAGATCACCGGTACGGAAACCTCCAGCGCGCCCTCGATAGCCGCTTCTTCCTGGCCGTAGCCCTTGCGCTCGAAGGCATGAATACGTTCACCGACAACGATAGCGTCGTCGACGATGATTCCGAGCACGAGGATGAAACCCATCACGGTGAGTGAACTGATAGTCAGACCCACAGTCGGGAACAAACTCAACGCCCCGGCTATAGCGATGGGTATCCCGGCGGCCACCCAAATGGCCAGCTTGAAGCGCAAGAACAGCGCCAGCACGATCAGCACCATCACCAGCCCGGTATAGGCATTCTGGGCCACTGTACCTATCCGCTCCTGGGTTGCCAATGCCGAGTCCTGGACGACGGTTAGCTGCATGCCTTGGGGCAGATCGAGTTCCGGGGAATTCATCCAGGCTCGCACCATTTGAGCAGAGCGAACTATGTCTTCCTCACCCACGCGCAGAACATCGATGATGGCGGCGTTACTGCCATTGAGGCGGGCATCGAGATAGCCCTGTTCGAAGCCGTCGTTGATCGTCGCCAGCTCGCCAAGGCGAAGCTGACTGCCGTCCGGGAATGACCTCACGACGATGTCGGCATACTCGGTGCCGCTGTAGACCTGGCCCTTGGTGCGCAGAAGAATTTCACCCGAATCGGTGCGGAGAGTACCGCCAGGTAAATCCAGGGAAGCGTTGTCGATGGCGCGGGATATCTCATCGAGAGTCAGCCCGTACTGGCGCAGCACAAGCTCGGACACCTCTATAGAGATCTCCAGAGGGCGCAGGTACTCCACATTGACCGTGGAGATGCCGTCGAGATCCAGCAGGTCATTGCGGATATTCTCGGCGACCGTTTTCAGCGTCCTGTCACTGGTGTCGCCGGACAGAGAAAGCGTCATTACATTGCCGCTGGCAGTCAGGGCCCGGACTATGGGTCGCTCTGTCTCGGTCGGAAAAGTGGTAATCGCGTCCACCCGACCTTTGACATCGTTCATCACCCGGGTCAGGTCGGCACCGGCGGTCAGTTCCACGGTCGCATCACAGCCACCTTCCCGCGCTGTACTGGTCAGGCGTTCAATGTTCTCCGCGCCCTCGAGTGCTTCCTCGATACGCAGGCAAATCGCCGATTCCGACTCGTCCGGCGTGGCGCCAAGGTAAGGCACGCTGACCTGCACGACTCCGAACTCGATGTCGGGAAATTCTTCCTGGTTCAGGTTCAGGTAAGCGATGACGCCACTGGCCAGGAACAGCCACATCAGCAAATTGGTGGCGACCGGATTCCTGACGAACCAGCTTATTGGAGTTCTCACTGCCTACCTCACTAAATTCATTGGCCTAGCGTGCTGCCTGGGAGTTGGCACCCAGGACGCTGCTGATGGGCTGGACCGACATGCCGTCGACCACGGCCTGGATGGGGGAAATACAAATGCGCTCACCGGGTAACAAGCCGTCGCTTATCAATACTCGATCTTCCTCGAGTCGATAAATTTCCACTTCCCGGTAGTACATCTTGTTTTCGGCATCGACTATCAGCACCTGATTATTGTTGCGAATCACCGTGCGCGGCAGCGCGATCATTTCCTCGATCTGCTTGCCGTTAATTCGCGCCTCCACATACAAACCGATCGGCAACGGGATGCTTTCATCACCCTCGCTGGGCTGGGACACACGAATAATGCTCTGTACCGTATTGCTGTCCGGATTGATGGCGGCCTCTGTGCGCAGCAGACGGCCGGACCAGTTGTATTCCTGACCACCGTAGAGGCCGGTCAACACGACTTCAGGCTGCAGCTCTGCCGGCAGCTCGCCGCGAAAGCCCAGGGGAATGTCGAGGTAGCCAAGCTGGCGGATGGCGAGCGGCACCCTAACCTCCACTACATCGGCCCCAAACAGCACGGCGACGGCCTGGGCTCGATTGACATATTGACCCAGCTCCACGTCCCGGCTTTGGACCACGGCATTAAAAGGTGCCTGCAACTCAGTGCGGCTCAGATCCAGCCGGGCCTGCTCGTAGGCGGCTTCGGCGTCACGCACTCGGGCGGCATTGACTTGAGCCTGTCTGGTAGTCTCCTGCAGTTGGGAGTCGCTGGCGAGACGGCGATCGGCCAGTTCCCGTAATCGGCTCAGTTCGTTGTCAGCAAAGCTGGCCTCAGCCCTCGCCTGCTCAAGGCTGGCCTGACTGCGGGCCAGATCAGACTCAAAATCACTGGTTTCGATGCGCAGCAGCGGCTCGCCCGCCGCGAGGTAGCCGCCTGCTTCCAGGCGGGGTGAGATCCAGGCCACCGGTCCGGCTACCGGCGCAGACATATTGACCTGTTGCGCCGCCTGCACTTTACCTTGGGATTCGACGGCTAGCTGAACAGTCTCCAATTCCACTTCCGCCACCCGCACGGAGATTGGAATCACCTCGGGTGAAGTTGCGCTGACTTCAACGGGAGAGCGCAGCAGCCAGGCAGCAAACAGCACGCATCCCGTAAGAATACCAAGGGGAATGACTATGCGTTTCATAACTGAACTCCGGGCCTTGAGGCATGCAATTGAAAACAGATCAAGCGGTTATTTGGTTTTAAAGCTGGCATTAACGTCTCAACTGGCCAACCTGGATGCTAACGCCGTGCTCATGGCCTGGCGCAGCTCATCGAAATAGCGGGTGATGGCGCCCTGGGCCAGATCGCGATCGGCCTTTTTCAGGGCGATTTCCAGTTCGGTCAGCACCTCACTCACAACTTTCCTGCGCAGTACTGGATTGATACCCAGCTTGAGCATGCCACGGACGAACTGGCTCTTCAGGTCATTGCCTATAAGTTGTAGCACCAGATTTTCAGCCAGCAGCGCCATGGCTTCCATCAATTCGACCCAGGATTCTTGAGCGGCGACAAAATTACCGCTGTGTTTCGCCAACGCCAGCACCCGGTTTTGCAACTGCTTTCTGTCTTCAGCCGAGGCCACGGCAACGGCCTCTCTGGCATTCAGCGCGGCCATGGCCCCGAAAACCTGCAGGAACTGGTCAACCAGCGCCGGGTCAGGTATTTCTTCGAGCTCGAGGAGAGGACCGAGTATGGCGATACTGGCTTTGTTGAACGGCTGCACCCGGGCACCGCCGGGCTGGATTTCGATCAGGCGCAGCTGCTCCAGTTGCGACAGCGCCTCACGCACGGCGCCGCGACTGGCCTCGAAGTGCGCGGCAAGCTCGCGTTCCGAAGGCAGGCGATCACCGCTGCGATAGCGGCGGCGCAGAATAGCCGAACGTAGGCTGTTGGCGATCTCGTGACTGATGGTGCTGTGCTGATTCATGGCTATCTAGTTGGTCTGACCAAATTGGTCTGATCAAATTGGTCTGATCAAATTGGTCAGACCAGTATAGTGCCAATTTATTGAAGCGCAAGCCTGAGACGGCGAAGAGCGGCGAATTGCCGACGAGAACCAGCGTTGGCGCCGGTAAGCGATCAGGAAGACAGCTCAGGAGGGTGTCATAGCGCCGGCTATGAGGCGCGGGCTCGATGGCAACGAGGCAGCCACTAGTACCAGAGGCTGCCTCAATCGAGAAGCCACTCAGTAGGCGTGCGCGGCGGCTTCCCTGCGCATGTCAGCGCCCGTGCGCAGAACGCCATTGGGCAGTCGCTGTATCACCTGCACACTACCGAAATTAGCGGTCCAGCCCTGAGTGATCTCAACGTCATGACCTTGCGCGGCCAGGCCGCTGATAGTGGCCCGCGGCAACCGGGATTCCAGCAACAGGCCTGTTCCCGAGCCGATTCGGTAGCGGGGCGACTCCACTGCCTGCTGCGGACTCAGACCGAAGACCAGGGTCTTCAATAGAGTCTGGGAAATAAACTGGGGTTGTCCGCTGCCGCCAGGAGTGCCGATAGCCATCTCGAAACCACCGTCGGCATCGGTGAGCATGGTAGCCATCAGGGTATGAAAAGGACGTTTACCGGGTGCCACCTGGTTGGGATGATCAGCCTCCAGCGTAAAACCGGCGCCCCGATTCTGCAGCACGATACCGGTCCCCGGCACGACGAGCTTGGAACCAAAGCTGCCGTACAGACTCTGAATCCAGCTGATGGCGTTGCCCTGTTCGTCAACGACCGTCAGGTAAATGGTGTCACCGTCTGCCGCGGGTCCCTCTCCCATGTCACTGAAGTCGGACACACCGATACCGGATTCGTAGGCCATGGCGGCGCTCTCCGGGATGCTTGCCGCCCGTTCGCGCAGGTAAGCGCTGTCCAGGAGCTCCTCGAGGGGCACCTCGGCCTTTGCCATATCCGCCACCCAGCGGTCACGGTCGGCGAAGGCGAGCTTGGTGATTTCAACGAGTTCGTGCAGCAGTTCCGGCGAATTGTTAGTCCGGTCTTCCAGCGGCAGGGTCTCAATCATGGTCAGCATCTGTAGCAGCACGATGCCCTGTGAATTAGGCTGCACGGTGTGAACGCTGCGGCCCTGAAAAGGCACTCGCGCTGACTCACCCCATTCCACCTCATGGGCGGCAAAGTCACTCAGGCGCAACGGACTCCCCTGCGACTCCAGGAACGCCGCCACTCGCGCCCCCAGTTCGCCACCATACATGACGCCGGCACCCTGCTCGGCTATGAGCCTGAGACTGCCAGCAAGATCCGAACTCACCAGTATCTCGCCTGCCTCCAGAGCTTCCCCCTGCGGATAGTAGATAGCCTGTCCTGCCGCGTTCATTTCCGGTGCCGACTCGGCCGCGTCCTCGGCAAAGGTGCTAGTCACCATAAAGCCCTGCTCGGCGATCCCGATTGCCGGCTGCAGCGCTTCGGCGAGACTCAGATTGCCAAAGCGTTCCAGCGTCGCCTCCCAGGCCGAAACCGTGCCCGGTACAGTGACGCTGAGAGGGCCTGAAAACGGCATGCGCTCAAGCCCCTGATCCGTGTAGAAACCCGGAGTGGCGAGCTGCCCGGAGCGGCCAGAAGCATTCAATGCCGTGACCGAACCTGACTCGGCGTCGTAGTAAAGGGCGAAGGTGTCGCCGCCAATACCATTCATGTGCGGTCGCACCACGGCCAGCGCCGCCGCCATGGCAACTGCCGCGTCCGCGGCATTACCGCCGTTGCGCAGCACCTGATAGCCGATCTGGGAAGCCAGGGGATGCTCCGAGACAACAGCAGCATTCAAGCCGCCCGCCTCAGGCCTGATATCGGGCCGCTGCAGGGAAGCAGGAATAACCGCGGCAGTCTGCACTCCATCGGCCTCGGCGAACCCTTCGGATTCGTCAGCGCTGTTGGAGGCGTTCTGTGCAAGAGACTCTGAACTGGCTGCCAATCCCAGCAAGAGCAGGATGCCTGCATACTTCAAACGAGCAATCTTATTCATTTTGTACTCCTTGTTATACAAACTCCGAACTCAATCTTCGGAACCGGACTGGTTATTGTCAAAAGTGATGTGTTCACCGGGAAGCGGCGGTGTGGTATTTGGCAATACTCGGTGCCGGGTCGCCTGTTCATAGGCATAACCCAACCGAAACAGCGTCGCCTCAGTGAAAGGCCGTCCCATCATTTCCATGGCAATGGGCAGGCCTTCGCTGTTGACCCCGGCTGGGAGCACCAGCGCCGGCAGGCCGGTAATGGCGCTGATGGGATTGTCGCGCACGCCACGGTCACCAGTGCCGAGTGGCGGTGCAGCGAGGCTCTTGAAAGGATGCACCAGGGCGTCCAATTGATAACGATCCATCAGTTCCACCAGCAGTGATTTGATGTTCTCACGATTGCGCAGGCGAGCCAGATACTCCTGATCGAATTCTGTCGACCCGCGCTCAAGGTAGCGTTCGTAGTTGTCGATCAGATCCGGCAGCATCTCGCCAGAGTCTACCAGTTCGCGCAGAGTCTTGTAGGGCAGCGTGTCACCGCGACGCTGGGCATAAACGCGGAATGCCTCAAGGAATTCCTCGGTACTGGCTCTGGCGAGAGGGAAAAATTTCACCAAATCCATGCCGGTGCTGAGGCCATCGAAGATCAGAGCTCCCTCCGCGCGCAGAATGTCTATCTCGCCTTCGATCAGGGCATTGATTTCGGCGTATTCGGGGCCCTGACGAAACAGGTCCCTCAGGACGCCGATGCGGGCCCCCTTGAGTCCGTCAACGTCGAGAAATTCCGTATAGGGCTGCTCGGGTACATTTCCCAACGAAGCGTGGGTAAACAGATCTTCAGCATCGAATCCGCGCATATAGGAAGCCAGCAACGCCGCGTCCCATACCGAGCGCGCCATGGGCCCGGCGCGATCCTGAGTATAGGAAATGGGCAGGATTCCGGCGCGACTGATCAGGCCCTGGGTCGGCGCCAGCCCCACCAGACTGTTGTTGGACGACGGACTGCGGATCGAGGCGCCGGTCTCGGTGCCGATGCCGATGGCGGCAAAGCCGACATTTACGCTGACGCCGGGTCCAGCACTGGAGCCCCCGGGATTGCGACTCAGGTCGTAGGGGTTCATAGTCTGGCCAAAAATCGAACTGATACCTTGGGAGCCGAGATTGAACTCATCCAAATTGCCCTTGGCGAGCACGATGGCACCGGCTTCCTTGATATTCTTGACCACTGTCGAATCGAGCAGCGGCGTGGTGTTTGCGTAGCCTACGGCGCCACCTGAAGTGGGCGCGTCTATCGTATCAACGGTGTCTTTCACCACCACGGGAATACCATGTAGCGGGGATCGGGGCCCGCTGCGGGCGCGCTCGGCATCCAGTTCACGAGCCCGTTCCAGGGCGTTGGGCGCGGTAACGATGACCGCTCTCAACGCCGGTCCCTGCTCGTTGTAGGCCTCGATTCTGGCCAGGTAGCGACGCACCAGTTCCTCCGAGGTCAGGGTACCCGCCTCGAATGCCCGATTGATGTCCCGCACGGTGGCCGCGCGCAGGTCCAGACCCTGAGCGCTAGCCTGCCCTGCCAACAGCAGGGCTATGAGTGTGACACCAAGAATTCGAAAGCGCTTACGCATTACTACTCCTAAAATTTATCTGGAATAAGTGGTATTTAAAGCCTCGGCTCGACCGTCAGCTTACCTTTACTGCGTCCTTATCTTCACTGGGGCGCTGAAAAAACCAGCTCCCCGGACTTAAAGACCATTTGTACCTGGCGAATCGCGCTGATGTCAGCCAGAGGATCTCCCTCGACTAGAAGTAGGTCCGCCATCATGCCGGGGCGAATGCTGCCAATCTCGTCCTCCGCTCCCAGAGCCTGGGCTGATTCGCTGGTTGCGGTACGCAGTGCCTTGTGCGGGCTGAGACCCGCCTCGACGTAAATCTCCAGCTCCCGATGCAGGGCCTCTGCATGGGGAATGAAGGGAGAGTCTGTGCCGGCCTGAATACGGCCACCGCCCTCGACGATGCGTCGCAGGGTCGACATCTGGGGAGACATGTCCCGCCCCGGACGTTCCCCCATGGCCAGAGTGGGAGTTACAACCACTCCCGACTCGACGATCAGGTCGATGACGTCCTGGTAGGAATGATTCAGGCGCGACATTTTCAGAGAATAGCCGCGTCGGCTCGTGGCGCCGAAATGCTCCATCTGGTCAACCCCGTAGGCCACCGAAGGAAACAGTTCATGGGAGGTCACCGGGATACCGCTTGCGTGAGCGAGCTCTATTATCCGCTGCTGCACGGAGTAATCCTGGCGCACGTAGCTCTTTAGCAAATTGAGTTCGAGTTCCGCAGACAGGCGCGCGGCTACGGCGGCCATTTCAGGGGTGCCGATAGTTTCGGATACACCATAGGAAACCCTGGCACCCTCATTGAGCGGCCCGGCGGTAAAGACTCGTGGCCCGGGGCGCTGGCCCGAGGCGGCGGCCTCGCGGCGTTCGACGGCAAAATAGGGATCGACACCGGTCTCGCGCACCGAAGTGATGCCGTGACTGAAAAAGAGTTCACCGAGCATGGCGCCCTGGGAAGTGGACTGGTGGGCGTGCCCCTCTATCAGACCAGGCATCAAGGTCAGGTCGAGCGCGTCAACGAAGCTGCCTTCCGGCCGCTGCAGATCCATGGGCGCAACCTGGACGATACGCCCGTCGCGAATGAGCACATCCTGATTAACGGCATACTCATCGGCGCGGCCATCGAAGACCCTGCCAACTCTGATGACCGTTTCGCCCTCGCCATACTGCTGCGACCAGGTCGGTCGTAAATCGAGCGTGCGGGTCAGGCCACTGTCCCGGTCATAGAGATTCAAGTCAGCCCCATCTAAAAACACAAGATGCCGGCCTGAAGCAGACCAGCTCGGATTCTCCCCGGTCTCAGCAATCATTGTTGCCGGCCCGAGCTCGCCACTGCTGGTCAGGTCAGCCTCCCACAGGGCGCCATCGAGGCGATAGATAAAGTCTCCGTTGCCGGACCAGGCCGGGCGGTTGAACTGGCGCCGACCCAGAGATTTGCCAGGCTCCGGCACGACCCAGATGGACTCAGACAGGCCGCTGCTGTCGACCAGATAAATGGCGTTATGGCCCTCTCGAAATCTGCTGTTACGAGGTAGGCGGTGATAGATAGCCAGGCGGTCGCCATCCGGGGACCAGGCGGGTGCGCTCGGCCCGAAGATCGGTTCAGAGACCGTGCTGATCTGACCACTGTCGAGATCGAGCACGTTGACGGTGGCCGCGATGAAGATACTGGTGCGTGAATCGGCCAGGTAGGCAATACGCTCGCCGCTAGGGTCAAAAACCGGATTATTCACCGGCACTGACGAATCGGAAAGGCGACGCATGTCGCCGTCGGCCAGGTTCATGGACCAGAGATCGGCCTTGCCGTCGCGATCCGAAACCCAGACCAGGCTCTGCCCGTCTGGAGACCAGGTGGGCGAGAGATCGACATGAGAATCGTCAGTCAGCTGCCGCAAACTACCGGCGCTTATGTCCGCCAACCAGAGATCGCCCAGGGCGGCGTAGGCCATCTGCGAGGCGTCTGGCGAAAGCACCGGATCGACGATTCCCAGCGCCGTTCGCGTCGAGTCATCGGTAAAGTCGTAGCGGCGTCGCTCATAGGGAGTTCGATCCAGTTCCACGGTAGCCACGAAGGGCACACTGGCTTGGGCGCCGGATTGTGGATCGAGCTCGTAAACATGACCATTGCCGGTGTAGTAGAGCATGCCGTTCTCGGCGATGCTGGGGCGAAACGGAAAAATATCGCCTCCATCCACCAGTCGCCTAACCGCCGACCCATCGGCCGCCACTGTGGCCAAAAAACTGCTGCCCGCCTCCAGGCCTACCACATAGAGTTGTTGACCGTCTTCGGACCAGGCTGGTGCGCCCAGCTCTTCGGCTTCAAGCACCTGGCGGCGCCCGCTGCCGCCAGCAAGATCCGCAATGACAAGTGCGTCTTGCTCACCATCTATAATGAGGGCGAGCCGGTCACCGGCCGGCGCCAGCGCCGGATACAGCGCGTTACCTGAACCAGAAAAATAAGGGGTCTGGGGTCTTTCATAACCCGTATCGGCTGCATCCACCAGCAGAGACTGATTGCCAGTTTCACGGTCCATCACCATGATGGAATAACCTTCATCGCGATCCGTGGAGAAGAGTATGGCGGAACCATCTGGCGTGAAAGAAGGGTAGCGAGCATCACCCTCGCCTTCGGTCCACTCTCTCAGGCCACTGCCATCGGGTTCGATAGTCCAGAGTGAAAAACCGTTATTGGCGAACGCATAGAAGGCAATAAGATCGCCCTGGGGTGACCATACTGGTTCCTGGGCATCCATAGCCACGGGCGTAAGCTGAACCGCTTCGCCCCCAGCGGATGGTATTTGCCACAACACGCCCTGCAGCGCCAGTACCAGGCTGCTGCCGTCGGGGGAGACGGCGGCTGCCATGTTTGTGCCCTCGACCAGGTTTACGGTGACAATGTCAGGCGCTGACTGCTGTGCCTGGGCTGACAAATTGAAGAGTACTGCCGCCAATACCGCCAGTGTCAGTGAAATGAATTTGTGAGGCAATAATCGCTTCATTGGTTTTTCCTTCCTTGCCTGATTCAGAAATTATCTTGCGAGTCCGAGTCTAGCCGAAATCACCGCAGAAAAATAAAATCCGGCTTCCAGCGAGTACCCACAAAACTCGCTGGAAGCCGGGAACGTGCAACTGTGTAGCTACCAGGCGGTTAAAAAGCCTGGGTCAGACTGGCGTAGACATAGCGCCCCTGCGGCTGATGCAGATTTCCGAGATAACCGCCATCAGCGAGCGGTGGCACTTCATCGGTGAGGTTACGGGCGCCGAATCTGAAGCTGGTCCGGCTTCCAAACCAATCGCTGGTCGTGAACTGCCCATAGAGGTTGTAAGTTGTGTGCGAGTCAATAATCCAGGAATTGCCGTTGGCATCGCGGATACCCGGATCTTCAACCTCGCTGGTGTACAGCGCCATGAAACCGATCTGCCACGGTCCCTGGTACCAGGTTGCCGAGAGGTTCCCTCTCCACTCCGGATTGCCTTCTTGCTGGATCAGGTCGGCTGCTCCGGCAACCGGGATGTCTTCGGGAATTTCACCTGCCTCTCTGGCGTCGATCAGAGTTTGCTGCTGGGGCGAAGGCTCCTGGAAAAAATCCAATAGCCTGGTGGCATTAAGATTGACCCGAAACCTGCCTATATCGGTGAACTGGTTTTCCCAGGTGACACCAAAATCCAGTCCAGAGACTTCGAGCGGATTCAGATTATCGAAGAAGGAATTGACGAATATGACCTCGCCAACCGGGTCCAGGCCGGTGCCTGCGAAGTCCGCAATGTCCTCGGGAGTAGGCGCATCGCGAACCACATTCGGATTACTGCCGCCATTCAGGCGCGCCAAGTAGTCCAGGTCCATGGCGGACTGCTCACCCAACACACCCACGATACCGGTCTGCTTGATGGTCCAAGAATCCACAGTCAAGGTGAAGTCACCGGCACCCTGAGGAAGCAGCTCTGGCAACAAAACGAGTCCGTAAGAGAAGCTCTCAGACTCCTCCGGCTTCAGGTTGGGGTTACCCTGTCGCAGGCCCGGGACCCCATAGCTGCGCACACAGGCGCTGTAGGTATCAATACGACCAGCGCGTATATCAGCCTCACACTGGATGAAGTCGGTACGGCCGTTCAGGCGCTCGAGTACCGGAATATTCACCACTTCCAGGTTCGGCGCCTTGAAGCCCTCAGACCAGGAACCGCGCACACGCAGCCCATCGATCACGTCCCAGTAGGCGGCTGCCTTGGGATTGGTCACTGAACCCACATCACTGTAGTCCTCGTAGCGCCCGGCTAGCTGCAGATCCAGCGTCTGGATAAGGGGAATGTCCATGTCCGGTGACACCAGTGGAATGTCGAATTCCAGGTAAGCAGAGAACACATCGCGCTCACCCTGCACGTCGGGAGACGGGCTGTGTCCAAGCAGGTCACTGCCGTATACCGTGCCGCTGACAATATCGACATAGGGACTGGACTGGTCCTGACGCGAGTCGCGATTGTCTTCATATTCATGGCGACGATACTCAATGCCGCTGGCCATACCTACATCGCCTCCGGGCAGTGCGAATAGGTCTGGTCGGGAAACCTTGAAGTCCCAAAGCGACAGGGCAGCATTGTTCTCACGCACTGCCGTAATCATGAAGCTGTCGATAGTCGACTGGGGATTGGGATTGCGCAGAAACGGCGACGAAGGATTAGCCGGGTCGCCGCCGACAAAGGGGTTATAGGCATCCACTGTGGTGCGCCCCAGCGCCTGCTGGATACGCGAACTGGAACCATGGTCCTGGTGGTCCTTAACATTAGACTCGTTGTAAAGGGCGGCACTTTCCCAGTTCCAGCCGTAGGCCTCACCCCGAAGCCCGACAAGGCCGCGAAACTGGTAGTTCTCCACCCAGATGTCCCGTGAGCCCATGTCGGAATAGCGGTATCTTCTGATCTGGATGGGCAGCCCCTCATCAGGAATATTCAGTCCGGGCAATCGATTAGGTGAGCCGACTGGTCCCAGGGGGTTGTAGTAGCCTTCGGCGGGAATGAAGATCGGTGTTGAACCGAGCGAGTTACCCGCAGAATTTTTAGCGTTGGTTTCGGCCGCATATAGACCGAGTTCGCCGAACAGCTCCAGGGAATCATTGAGCTCGTAATTCATGAAAGCAAAGGCGTTGTAGCGGTCTGTCTCGGGCAACTGCGTAAATTCCGGAAACTGCCGTGTATCGGCCCGGAGATAGCGATTGTCACTCGTTGTGACCGTGCCTTCACTGAAACAGGCCCCACTGTCGATCGCATAGGCACAGCCCGAGCGGTCGGCGGGCTGCGTATGAAAAAACCCGGCCGAATCCGTTATGGGCACACCGTTAGAAGTGATGGGTGAAGTGGTCTCCAGAGCCTGGAATCCGCCCCAGGCCGAATTCGTGGAGCGGTTATCGAAATTTACATTACCCGCAAACGGTGTTCCTTCGACGAGCGGCCGCAGATCTGCCGTGGCGGTGTAAGACTGATCCGCGGCAACGATGGCATCTTTGTGTGTAGCGCCCAGGAACACAGAAACATTACCGCGACCATTGCCAAAGTCGGTGCCGTAGATGATGTTCGCAGTCCATTCATCGGCCTCGGAGACACCGTACTGCATGGTTGCCTCAAAGCCCTCGAAATCAGACTGCAGGACGTTATTGACAACTCCGGCGATGGCGTCAGAACCGTAGAGAGCAGCGGCACCATCCTTGAGGATCTCAACGCGCTCAATTCCAGCCACCGGAATGGCATTGACGTTGTAGCCGAACACCGGCGTACTGTTATCTGTCTGTGAGGTCGGGTGAACGACCGAGCGGCGACCGTTCAGCAGCAACAGGGTATTACCCTGGGCCAGCCCCCTGAGGCTCACTGTCGAAACATCGCCGCGCGCCGCGTTGGAGTTGGTACCACCCAGGTAAGTGCCGTTGAACGTGATATCACCGGCTTCCGGTATGGAGCGGAACAGATCGTCACCTGAGACCGCCGCGGCCGCAATAATTTCATCTCTACCCACTACCGAAACCGGAAGTGCTCCGGTCGTGCGCGCGCCCTGAATTTGCGAACCCAGGACGACGATTTCTTCCAGTCCTTCACCGCCTGAAGAGCCGGCATCCTGAGCCTGCACCTGCGCCGCGAAGGCTCCGGAAGTCAGAGCCAATGTAATGGCTCGGCGCAGAATTTTGTGGTTTAAAAAGTGTGCGTGATTGTTGCTTATCATAATTCTTCCCCTGAATAACATTATTCTTGAACTTAAAGCCGTGATTAGACATCGAGTTCACTATAACCAAAACGTTGCTGTGGCTCTGCTGTCGACTTATAGATACAGGTTGTGGCTCGCTACCAAAGCACTCTCGGACCTCTCCAGAATGCGCTGATTTGTCCATGCCACGCAATACCCGTTTGGAATAGCCGATATCGAATTGACTTCCGCGACCGGAGATACAATGGTGTAAGCGAAAGTGCACAGACTATGCCAACTCTGAAGCGCCCGAAAGCCGTGCGGCCAGCGGAATTGCATGACGTCGCTGGCACAGCGAAAATGATCGCTGTTAATATTCAGATATGAATAAGTAGGAGTAATTCCTACTCTGGGCTTTGGTTATATAGGGAAAAGCGCCAGTTCTCTTGCTTTGTAGAACTACCATGCAATGGAAACTTGTAGGAATTTCTGTAGCTTTATTTAGTAGAATAATCGTTTTATAACTACCTTAACCAGGTTTTCTGGAATTAAAGTGGTTACCTTATTCGGCAATTCGTACTCACATGAACCACAATCACCGGATCTCACTGCTGCGTTTTTCCAATGAACGCACCAGAATTAGCAACTGGCTCGTGAACGAGCTCTGAAGTCGCCTCAAAACAGGGCGATTCATGACAAAAGGATTTCAATGAGGACGCGCCGATCACACTATCCGAGTCCTGAGCGGACTGGGGCTGATAAGAATGCTGGCGGATTAAGCGACCAATGCGACAGCAGCGGCGAAATAAAGCAGCCTGCCTGGTTTCTGGCTTGAACCTAATTTCGGCGCAGGCAGCCTGGTCCGGAAAAAATCACCGCCTGGTTTCGAGGTGCGCCATTGGGGTGCCTCAACTTTCCAGCAGGGCAAAGAATTCTCGCAGCCGAGCGGAGTTCTTGCCGACATCACTGCGTCCGACTCTGGACAGGGACCTGGCATTGAGCACGGAACCATTGCCATCCTCAGTGATTTCTATGACCACGTCGTCCTTGAAACGAAACCAGAAAGTGGTGTCGGTGGCTTCTATGCGCGCCGCCTGCGGATCGGCGTCCACTATCTCCCAGCCCAGGCTTTCTGCAGCAGACAAGGCCCGCTCGTAGACTTCTCCCACCGGAGCCTCAAAGCGCTGAGGCACGATGTCTGGATAGGCTTCTCGCTGTAGCCGGCGGTGTTCGGCGGGCGTCATCTCGGTCCCCGCCATGACACCATACTCCATATTATTGGCGGCGTCGGCACGCAGGGGTGCGATGGCGATGTACTGCAATGGGTCATCCGGGTTGGTGGCGATGTCGTGGATGGCGGGCGTGCCCTCTGGCGGGCGAAAGGTCTCTGGAATATACCAGGACAGGGCCGCGACCGCCGCGCCTGCCAGGGCTATCCCGCCCAGCTTGCCCGCCTGCTGCAGGGATTTGGCCTTGCCCAGGGCAATGATGCCAATGCCGACAAGCACAGACAGGATGGCAATCCAGTCCGCCCAGCCGTTGACGGTCTGCAACAGGCCGAAACCCATCCGGAAATCCGCCATTCCCAGCCACACCGCGAACGGGCCGGCGATGGCGAGCAGTCCCATGGCCAGCCCTGCCAACAGACAGATAACGGCGGCAATCGTTAGGGTAAATTTCAATCCCTGCTCACTCGTGCCAGCTTCTTTAACCATCTACCCTGCCTCCTCTTGTGATATAGCCAGATTGCAATCAATCGTCAGCAAGAGTTGCACGCACGACTTGCTGCAACCGTTCAGAAGTCATCCCCCAGCGCGCACCCTCGGCCAGGGCCGCATCGACAGAAGCCCCCTCGGTATGCGCAAGCACAGCCTGCAGACCACCGACACGATTGCCGGATGCGCAATGAATCAGGACTGGCTCGTCGCCAAGCTGTGCCAGGGTGGCGGCCAGAGCCTGGGCGTTGTCCCTGTTGACTCCGGCCCCACCGGCAACGGGAATCGAGTAATAACGCATTCCTAATGCCTCCACGGCCGCCTGCTCGTCGAAGTCCACCTCTTCGCCAGCGGTGCGCAGGTTTATGACGTGCTCCACGCCAGCATCCGCCAGCACCTGTATCTGCTCTCGACTGGGCTGGCCGCTGGAGAGCACGGAGGCGTCAGGAGCGCGAAAGTTAGTGATCCCGGCGCTCTCCAGCGCCTCCAGGTCAAGCTCCTGCGCGGAGACAAAGGCACTCAACAACAGGGTTACAAGCAATGTCGCCAGGCGGTAGTTACGTGTTGGATAAAACATCAGACTCTCCCATTTTGTGTTTTGACCTAGTCATGGTCATTCATGCTCGGATTTCTGCCCCAAGCCTTAGTTAGCTTCAGACTCAACAAATTCTTCACTTAAAGCCCCGGAATTGTACCCGAATCCCCGGCACCCACTAGCCCATTCCGACAAGTCTCGACGGCTGCCTATCAGAGCCAATTGCCAGCTCCGTGAAACAGTTCCCTAAAAAGTGGCAATCGGATTCAATGGCGATCCCATGCCCTGCTCAATTCGCAGGGGTGCAGCTGTGAACAGGAACTCATACCGCCCCAGCTCGGCCGCCACTTCGGCCAGGCGATCGAAGTCCAGATTATCGAATATGGACACACCAAGCGCCACCAGTGCCAGCCGATGCAGGGGTAAAAACACTCCTTCGATGCCGCTGGGCGAGACATCATTCCACATGTCGTGGCCAATCATGGCCACATCGCGCTCCTTAAGGAAATAGGCTACATCGGCATGATAACCGGCCACCCCCTCTGCCGTCGCCCAGGGGCCCAAGGCTGAACGCCGCTTCCACCGGCCGGTATGCAGGAGGATCACGTCTCCTGGCTCGACCCTGATGCCCTGAATTTCTTCCAGGGTCAGCAGATCTTCGCGGGTGATTGCCGTTCCGGGTTCCAGCCAGCCTTCCGGGCCGGCCTTTCCGGGCAGCAGGGTGGCATCGAAGAGGATGCCGCGCGTGAAGATACCATCCTTGTGCGCCATGATGCCGCCGCGGGGACAGCCCTGCGCTGCCTCGACTTCCTCCCAGCCCATGCCGTTATAACCCTTGCCCTCGTGCATAATGTGGCAGTTCAGTGCATCGAGGTGGCTGTGGATTGTGCCATGGTAGCTTCCACTGTACTGATAGCGATCTGAGGCCCCAGAAGGGCTGACCCTGAGCACCTCCCGATTAAGCACGGCCGAGGCATCTACCGCCTCCTCCTGATTGACATTGTGCGCCAGCGAGACAGAGAGCCCCGCACTCACCAGCCCCGCTGCAGCCACTCGTTTCTCCACTGTGATCAGATTGGCGGCGCCCAGCTCGTCTTCCGCTCCCCACCGTCCCCAATTGGACAATTCCTGCATCGCCCGCTGAAAATCTGCTTGCGTTGTCAGCGGCGGATAGGACTGCGCCAGGCTGGTGCCGGTGATCAGGATCGAGACTGCTAACATAATGCATGAGCGTGTCATGGTCAGACCTCTTTTTCTCTTTGTCTTGTCGTTGCTGTCCACTAGTTTCAGGCCCTTTTCCTAGCGCTGATAAGCGGCTCCGAGCGGTCCGCCTCGCAGGTAGGTTGAACCGCTGCGGGCGACGCTCCTCCGGAGTACCTTTACTCTGAAAATTGCCCTGGAAAACGATCATTCTTTGCCGTTCAGCGTTGGCCCTTTATTGCATCGGCACGAGCTATCTGCCAGCCGCCTGGTGTTTTGTGCAAGAGTCAATGTTCACTGGCATCGTCGCTCGGTGTCGTCTACTGCATTCCATGGCTTCCCAACTGCGCAGAACCTGGAAGCATAACAGACCCTTCAGCGCCGCACTCACTCCTCCAATGGACTGCGATAGATCATCGTGGCATCACGCAAGCTGCTGGGACTGCCGTCGATGAATCGAGGCCGAAACCTGACCTCTCGCAACGCCCGCACTGCTTGGCGTCGGACCCGGGCTTCGTCCGGCTGCGCGCTCAAGGTATCAACAGAGGTGACCTGTCCACGTGAATTGACGGTAAATTCAAGCAAGACCTCGCTGGTCGATTCATTGGCTCCCATCAGGCTGGCGATGCCGCTTGGCATTCTGACCGCACGCAGGTCATCGTGCCAGGCTAAAAATACGCCAAGACCGCTGTCGCCGTCAGCCTCTGGACCGGCCGCTGCCATGAGCTGTTGTTGATAATTTTCCAGACCGTCGAAACGAGTGAAAAAAGTTTCTACTGGAATAACCATGGGTTTCGCGAACAGGTCAGTGAGCCGTTCTTCAGCTATGCCCGCTGCACGCAATAGTTCGAGAGCATCACGATAGTCTCCGCGCCCGGAGCCGCGCCCCATGAGCAATTGAAAGTCACCGTGATAGAGAGTTGCCATAGCCAGCATCTCCTGGTCGTCGATAGCCTCGGCGATGTCACGAATATCGTCAACATAGCCGAGCGCCTGGCGCAGATAGGCGAGCCCCACAGGCTCATCGCCCTCGACCACGGGAATCCGACTACCGGGTCCAGGTCCGAAAACGGAATTCGGGTCGAACACACCAGGCCGACGAAATGTAGTCAGGCGTGCAGAGCCATCGCGTTCCATGAGTTCGTCAATGGTCTCTCCTGCCATACCGCTTTCGGTATTCAGTAGTTTGACCAGGACGTACAGAGTAAAGGCGCGGCGATAGAGACTCGGAATCAGGCGTGGGTCCTGCTCCCCGAACCGTTCCTCGGCGATGTCCAGCATGTCTTCGTAAAGGTCGCGGGCATCCATAAAATTATCAGCCCGCGACTGCCTGTCGCCCACCGCCACCCGCGCCAGATGCAGCGTTGCCTCGCGCTCCATGGCTGCAAAAACAGCCTCGGAATTCTCGCCGAAATTTAGGGTCTGCAGATAGCGCATGTGGGCTAACAGATCGGCGGCCTCGTCCCAGTCACCCAGTCGCATCCGGGTATCGAGGCTGTCTTCAAGCACTGGCAGCAGAGTCAGACTTTCCAGGCCGACGGCCATACGCAGGATCTGCAAGCGTCGCCCCTGCGATGCGATAACCTCCTCGTCACGGCCCTGGGCTGCCAATTCCCCCTCAATGGAGAGTAGGACCGCCAACAAGCGCTCATCGAAGGGCCCGAACCGTGTTTCCATTGCCTCTAGCTGGCGCTGAAAATCGCTCAGGCGCTGCAGCGACTCATTGCTCAGGCCTACCGCGTCCTGCTGCCCAGAGACAATGCCTGTGGCCAACAGCAGCACCAGGGCAAACACTGGCGAGTAGGAAAGTTTTACTGGTGATGATCGTGACATGGTGGATTAAAGACCCTTCGCGGCATCTGTCCGGCTGCGGACCTGAGCCCGACAATAGCTTGATCTCCGTGCCTTGTCGATACAAACTAAGGCCATGAAAATATCCCTGCATAACTCACTCCTGGGCATCTTCGTCATCAGCCTGCTTGCGCTGCAGCCATTTGCTCACAGCCAGGCCCAGCTCACCAGCGATAATGAACTCTATGATATCGCCGGAGAGTTTGCCTTTGTACGTATTCAATATGACAGCTATTACAGTGGTGGCTTCCGCGGCGGTCCCTGGCTTACTGACTTTCCTGCCTCCGATGAAAATTTCCTGCGCGGCGTTGCCCGGCTCACCAATGTGAGAGTAATGAGCGAGCCCATCGTGCTGCGTTTTGACGATGAAGAGATTTTTGACTATCCATTCCTTTATGCGCTGGAAATGGGAAGAAACGGCGGCCTGTCCCTGTCACCGGAAGAAGTTGAAAACCTGCGCGAGTACCTGCTCCGAGGTGGTTTTCTGCTTATAGACGATTTCTGGGGGGAACCGCAATGGGATGCCTTCTACCGCGATTTTTCACGGGTATTCCCGGATCGCGAGCTCATCGAACTTCGGCCCGACCACGAGATCTATCACACCTTCTACGATATCGATGGAGCTCAGATGATCCCCGGCCGCGGCGGGCGCCGGAGGGACAATGACGTTGCCAGCAATCATGCCGTTCTGGACGACAATGGTCGGGTCATGGTCCTGATAAACTGGAACTCTGACATGGGCGACGGCTGGGAACACACCTACGACCAGTGGTACCCAACCCACTTCGCCAACTCGGCATACCAGCTCGGCATCAACTACCTGATTTACTCGCTGACCCACTGACGCACACTGTCCGCGGGCGAAGGAACCAGTGCTTTTACTGTTGCTCATTAATTTGTTCCTGATCACCATGGCGGTGGCTTTCCACTATGAGATGCTGAGGGCTCTGTCCCAGCTTATTCCCAGGCTCAAGCTCGGGCATCGCCAGCGCGTCGTGATCGGCGTCTTCGGTGCTATCTGCGCCCATGTGGCCGAAATAGTTCTGTTTGGCGTCGCCTTCTACTTCATGGTTCGCTATGGTGATTTTGGCAGTCTGCAGGGAAACTTCGATGGCAGTTTGATGGACAGCATCTACTTCTCTTTCACCAACTACACCACGGTTGGCTATGGCGACATCGAACCGCTCGGCGGCATCCGTTTAGTGTCTGGCATCGAAGCCATCACCGGCCTGAGTCTGATCACCTGGTCGGCCTCATTCATGTTTATGGAAATGACTCAGTTCTGGGAAGATGAGAACAGAGTCCTGGCCAGCCAGGCGACCCAGATCGCGGAGAGTGCCGACGATTGAAAGCGCTGGAAGCG